>ERZ780012.215-NODE-215-length-25568-cov-2.9064_pt1 | contig 25568 bp, 15 predicted proteins | sample MGYA00511869_ERZ780012 | MGnify/ENA primary metagenome ERZ780012 (study PRJEB29588, sample SAMEA2161608) | human gut metagenome | biome: human gut; feature: human-associated habitat; material: faeces | place: Denmark | collected 2008/2010 ... | reverse complement strand
CCCCCCCCGCCGCCGCCCGCCGTTCTTGCCACGTCGATTGCAACGTTGCCGCCGCCGATGACAACGACGTTTCCGTGAAGCTTTTCCGCTTTTTCGAGTGCGACGCCTTTGAGGAAATCAACGCCCAAAATAACGCCGTTTGCATCTTCTCCGTCCACGCCGAGTTTTCTTCCGGCACTTGCGCCGATTGCAAGATAGAACCCGTCAAAGCCCTCTTTCTTCAAATCGTCTATGGTTTTGTCTTTACCGACTTCGACGCCGGTTTCAAACTTTACGCCCAGTTCGCGCAAAATATCGATTTCCGCTTCAACAACGTCTTTTTCGAGTCTGAATGCGGGAATTCCGAGTGTCATCATACCGCCGAGTTTGTCTTCCTTTTCAAAAACGGTCACGCTGTAACCGTCCACGGCAAGATAGTACGCGCAAGAAAGACCGGCGGGGCCCGAACCTATCACTGCGATATTCTTCATGGAATAATCGTGCTTTTTCTTGGGGATAAATCTGTCGCTATTGTTTTTATCTTTATCCGCAATAAACTTTTTGATTTCGTCGATTGCGACGCCTTTGTCGATTTGACCGCGCGTGCAGGCATCTTCACACTTGTGCGGACAAATACGACCGCAGATCGCCGGGAACGGATTTTCTTTCTTGATCAATTCCAAAGCGTCTTTATATTTGCCCAAAGACGCAAGTCTGATGTAGCCTTGAACGGCAATATGGGCAGGACATGCCGTTTTGCACGGCGCAGTACCGCTCTCGAGAGTATCTTGTCTGTTTTCGCGATAATCGACGTTCCACTTGTCTTTGCCCCAAACGGTATTGCGAACGGTGTCGTATTTCTTTGTTTCAATCGGAGTTTTTGCACATATCTTTTGACCGAGTCTGACGGCGTTGGTAGGACAGTTTTCGACGCATTGTCCGCATGCGACGCAGTTCTCCTGATTGATTTCGGCGTGGTAATTGCTTCTTTCGGCATCCGGACAATTGAACATTGTAGAGATGCGGATTGCAAAGCACGAGCAAGCGCAGCAGTTGCATATTGCCGCAGATTCGCCCGGCCCTTCGAGGTTGGGCATTTGGTGCATCAAGCCGTTTTCTTCCGCTTTTTTGAAAATGGCTTCGGCTTCTTCTCTCGTGATTTGTCTTGCCTTGCCGGTTTTTATAAAGTATTCTGCGCCCGAACCCATTTGGACGCACATATCGTCCTCGAGGTGTCCGCACCCTTCTCCGATCAATCTTCTTGAGCGGCGACAGGAACAGGGCGACACGGAAAACGTGTCGTATTTATCGAGATAGTATGAGATTTTCTCGTAAGGCACGGCTTGGGTATCGCTTGCGATTGCCGATTCGATGGGGATAACTCTCATCATGCTTGCGCCGTACGGCAACATAGTTCCCATCGACTCCATAATTCCGCGTGTGTACGCCTCGAACGCTTTTGCGATTTCGGGATGTTTGTTGACGTTTTCGGTGCAACCGACCATCATTTCAAGCGTACCGGGCGCAAAAATCTGCATAAAATACAGCGTTTGACCGTTTTCGGTGTAAATCTTGATGACGCCCAAGTATCCGAGTCTGTCAAGAATCTTCTTGGTGTCGTCAAGGGATTTTCCGCACTTATTTGCCACATACTCAAGCGTTCTGGGCTTTCTCAAGCCAAGGCTTGCAGCAACGTCCGCTTCTTCGTCGGTCAAGCAATTCAATGCGTAATACTCCGGGGAGTCTTCGGTGATTTTGGTCATCATGCCGGCAATACCGCCCATTACTTTTACAAGATGGAGGATGCTTTTTCTCATTGCCATAACGTAATACCTCGTTTTTGTTATTTATTTTTTTTTGTTGTTACGATTTTGTTTGTTATTCCGAGAATAACGATTCTAATGAAATATAGCCTTATCGACGCCTTTTCACAACAGCATTTTGTACTTTTCGGGGATAGCGTTGTCGATTTGCAAAGCAAGCTCCTCTTTGGATATGCGTTTGTTTGCGAAAATCCAATCTTTCACCGCATATACACAGCCGTAAATGATGAGCTTTGCCGTGTAAATCTCGCTCTCGAAAAGCGGATGTCCGAGTTTTTCAATGCATGTCTGGTTCATTCTGTTGAAGGAGTACTCAAACACGTATTGGTCGTATGAATTGTCACCGAGATAACAAAATGCGTTTTTGATGCGCTCGGGATCTATTTCGATAAAAGACAGTATGCTCAAAAACAGCTCGTTCCAACTCTTGCAGTCATTGTTCCTGAATATCTCGTCCAAAGCACGCTTATAGTTGTAGTTCATAACGTCGTATTTATCCAAGAAATGGCGATAGAATGTGGATTTCGACACCCCTGCCGCCTCGATGATCATGTTGACGGTGATTTTGTTCAAACTATATTTTCTGCTCAGAATGTTGAAACAATCCGTGATATGATTTTTGGTGATATCGTTTGACATGACTTTCCCTTATCCGTACATTGTGTTTCATTCAATTATTATCATACTATCATATTAAAGTTTAATAAATCAATATATATGGGACTTTTTTGCAATTTAGTCCCGTTTTAATACTATTTTAATCATTCGTTTTGTGGCTGTTATTTACAAATATCGGTATCATGGGTATAGTTTAATTATAAAAATATATCGATTGAAAAATCGAAAGAAACACAGGAGTAACATTATGGACAGCGAAAAGAAAGCAACAAGAGCCGAAAGACTCAAAAAAATGTTCGCACCAGGCCCGGAAGCCATGGAATACAAGGTCACACCGGGTTTAGACACCGTTCTCAAATGGTTTATGTTTACGGTGACGATTCTCGGCGTATCGGTATTGACATCGAAATTCCAGGCTTACGGAAACATCTTTTTCAACATCGTACTCGGCATAATCGTTTTGATTGCAATGAAACCGGTCTTCTTCGAAACGTTGAAACTCTCAACGTTGCTTGTGGGAAGATTTATCGTGTTGTTTGCATGTTTCGGTCTTCTCCCGGGTCCGATTTTCGTAATCATTGTCTTGGGGCTTTACATCATCAATATTTTGGAAGCAACAATGACGGACTTCTTTAAGAACAAACAATATTTTAACGGCGTTTCCGGTTTGTTTGTCGCAATCGGAGCATCTGCATTCTTCCTCGGCTCAACCTGGGGCACAACAACCACCGCATATTCCCCGATTTACTTCATCGACGGTTTTTCAAAGCTCGGCTCCGAGGTCGCGTTCACATCCGAATATTTCACAAATCAAGCAACCATATTCAATAGCGCAGTCACAGGTACAACCACGGTCGGAATCGCAATCACAGTTGCAATGATGATTGCTTACACCATTTGGAACTGGCTTTTTGTCACAGGCGAATTTTCCTCATCCGTTGCGCTTATGCACATAGGTTTCCTGCTTGCCCCGATTTTGGGCGTATTCATCGGCCCGCTCGTCGGCATGGGCAGATTCGGCATGGCTCCCGATCCGGGCCTCTGGCTCTTGTTCAGAGCAAGCACGCTTACATTCGGCGGTATTTTGCAAATAGGCGGCAAAAACTGGTTTGAGCAAAACTTCTACTTCGAGAAATTTGACAAAGCAGTCAACTACATCAAAAACAGCAAACCCATCCAAATCGCATGCATGGTTATTTGCTGCTCGCTTATGGTGTTTGCCGTCGTCGCAGGATTTGTTCCCGCTAAATAATGAATACCGACGTGCTTTTTGATTTCAAATCAACCGATGCAAAATAACAATGTGGTCGATTTCCTTTTGGACGACCATTCTCTCGGGAGAATTTAAAATCAAAAAAACTCAATCCGATTAAAGCATTATTTTGCTCGCAACAAGCCAATAATACGAACTCTAATTTAGGGTTCGTATTATTTTTTGCTCTGGTGAATTATACTTTCAAGTGCAACACCTAAACAAAAAAACAGTTCATGCGAATCTTTGGTATAATTAGTTTACCACAAAAAAATATATCCCAAGGAGAATCCGTATGAACTACTCTCATCTTATACACGAACGGAGTTTAACTACAACACCACATCGGCAAAAGCCTATAATAGAACCACCGGACTATCCGGTGGTTTTCCTTACACAAAAAAACAAGTCGGACAGAGTTCAACTTGTCTCTTTTGTGGTGGAAGTGCGGGATTTGCCTTACAGCGATTGTTACCGAAGGTCAATCGCGTGCAGCCGAAGGGGTTCACACGGCAATGCCGTGTTGCGATTTTTCAAAATCGCAATAAATCCCCGCTTCGACGACATAAAAAAACAAGTCGAACAGGGTTCAACTTGTCTTTTTTGTGGTGGAGATGCGGGGATTTGAACCCCGGTCCACCCGACCGTCCTCGGCACTTTCTACACGTTTAGTTGGTGATTAAAATTTTTCTTGCTTCGGTTCACCTACAAACCTTGCTTCGATGATCTCGTGATAACAACAATCCTACCGAGAAATCGGATTGCGTTGTCTGTTTTTCTGACGCCGATTGCTGAGGGAACAGAAAACCTCAGGTCGACGTGCTGACTAAATTACGCAGCAAGAGCGAACTCCATAGAGGAGCTCTTTTGATTGTTTTTTGCGTTTAATTTTAACGTTCCGTTTTAACGTAGCCGAGCCTACGACGTGCTTATCCCGTATCAGACCGAATGTCGAATCCAGAACACCCCCGAAAGCGGACAATCAAAACCGCCTTGGTGCAATGATTATATCACATTGTATTCAAAAATCAACTCGATTTCGATAATTTAGAAAAAAACCAGCCGTTTATTTGCGGCTGTTTTTTGAAATTAGGTGCGTTAGATGCGGCAAAATTACTTATTCATCACTTCAAGGCATTGTGCGAAGAATTTCGTTGCGGTTTCCATTGCGTCGATGCTCACGCGCTCGTTGATTGCGTGGATGCGTTTTTGATCGTCAAGCGTCATAAGGAAGGGCGTAAAACGGTAGATGTTGTCGCACACGTCGCCGTAATAGCGGCTGTCGCTGTTTGCGATAAACATATACGGAGCGGTGACCATCGTCGGGAATATTTGCTTGATTGCGACGTTGAGATCATGCCACGGTTTGACGTCGATGGGCGAAACGGCGGTCGCTTCCGTGCCCTTGCCGTGCCTTTCCACCTTGACGTTTTTGCCGAGAAGTTTTTGAGTGTATTCAAGCACTTCGTCACTGCTCACGCCCGTGATGATACGCGTGTTTATATTTGCCGTAACCTTGGGCGGAATGACGTTTTCCGCGTCGCTTCCGTGCAACATTGTTTGCGCAAACGTCGTTGAAATGAGCGAGTTGGTAAGAGGAATTTTTTTGAACACGAATTTGAGCAGCGGGCTCAAAATATCTCTGTTGACGAGTATGAATCTAAACGGGAATTTGACGTGAGGAGCGATGAGCTTGAACGTTTGCTTTGTTGCAGGCGTCCACTTGCTAGGCATGGGATGCTTGTCGAGTTTTACGAGTGCCTTGCCCATGATAGCCGCCGCAGACGGTTTTGAGGGATTGGATGCGTGACCACCCGCTTTCTCGACGGTGAGCGTCATGTTCATATTGCCCTTTTCACACGTTGCGATAAGACCGAAAAGTTTGTCCTCGCCTATCATTTTGCCGTCGATAATCGTGCCGCCCTCGTCAACTATGTATTCGAGGCGGATATTTTGCCGTTTAAACCAATCGCAGATATGTGCCGCGCCCTCTTCCGTCCAAGCCTCTTCGTCGTGGCCGAAGCAGAAATACACGTCACGCTGAGGTTGCCACCCTTCCGAGAGCAATTTTTCCGTTGCTTCGAGAAGGGAAATCATCGTACCTTTCATATCCTGCGTTCCGCGTCCCCAAATGAATCCGTCGTCTATCGTGCCGCCGAACGGTTCGTAATCCCAGCCCTCTTTGGGAGCGGGTACGACGTCTTGGTGTGCCAAAAACGCGCCTGGAAGCAAAGACGAATCTTTGCCTTTGAAACGATAAACAAGGCTGTAATTGTTTATAACGGTTTTTTGAGCCGTCTTGTGAACGAGCGGATAAGTTTTCTCAAGCCAAGCGTGATAGTCGTAAAAAGGCTGATCTACGCCCTCAAATTCGCCGACCATAGACACAGTCGGGATTTGGACTGCCTCCGAAAGATGGCGCGCTATGAGATCTTTGTCGAACTCTCTTGCTTTGTACTCCCCTGCGTCGATTTCTTTCGGCCTGCAAAGAAGAGTGCGAATAATCATTGTTGTAAGCAACATAACTTTTCTCCTGCGTATGAGATATTGATATTATAATATCCATTCTGCGCTTTGACAAGGTGCAAACGATTTTTTTGTACAATCGTATTCGATTTTTGCCCGCAAAACTTGCGCGAAAATGCACAAAGTTGACATTTATGTCCTATATGATAAAATATAAAGGATAAATCGGAGGTTTATTATGAAAAAGAAAGCATTGCTGCTTGTCTGGATTCTTATAATCGCCTTGACGTTCTCAACCGTTTTGGTCGCCTGTAACCCCGACAAGATGGAAAATATAGTCGGCACGTACAAACTTGTCGTCGACACTCGCACCCAGTACGAACAGGAAACCGTTGACAACATTGCAACGTACGGACGAGAAGCGTATATCGTCCTCACCGGCGAAGATTACGGTTACTACATATACAAGGACAACGACACTCCGCTCTGCGCGCGAAAAGTCAAACTCGAATACACTTTGAACGACGAAAACCAAGTTACGTTGATAAGCTATATCCTCGGCGAAGGCGTAAACGGCAAGACTTTCAACGTCGATTCGAGAGATAGAATCGCACTGATTTCGCGTTGGCCGTCCGCAAGCAAAATCATTGACGCATACGACGTCCGGTTCAACAAGGTAAGCGACAAAACCGACCTTTCGACAGTGAAGGAAGCCTACGGCGAATTGCCCGTGTTCGACTATGATTTGTATCAATACAACTCGACGTATTATGCGGAAATCACAAACAACTTGCAAAAGAATTTCAGCAAATACATTTACAAATACTACGCCGTCGATTCCGCAAAATGCACCGCAACACTCTATTATGCGTTGAAAGAGGACAAAATACCCGTCGTCGAAAAGAACATTGCAGTGTCCTTCACTCGCGACCAAGAAACGAATAAACCCGTCAAAATGACCATCGGCGACGTCGAATACGACCTTACGAGCGGACTTCCCACCCGCCCCGTTCAAGTGACCGTAAGCGGCGAGGTCGTTGACGTCGAAGAACGATTATGTTGGTTCAACTATTCCGAAGTCGCCCCCGAAGACTACGACGCATACTTCCTCGGCTTGATTGAAGAATACGAACAATCCCTCAAAGACGCCGAATAAATCAATCATTCAAATAACAAAAAAACGATTGCCTATCACGCAATCGTTTTTTTGTTGTACTAAAAGAAAATCTAATCATATTGTACACTCATATGTTAAATCCGCCTTATAAAGCGAGGCAAGATATGCTCTGAAAATCAAGCAATGACTATGCTGCCGCCGTCGGCGGAGGTGAATTTGAAAGTGGTTTTGCCGAGGGCTTGCAGCGAATAGGCAAAGCCTGCGTTGTCGGAGTTGCCGATGAGAGCGTTGACTGCCGTCGTGCCGATTTGCAAATTCATATTTTCCGCGCTGCCGATTTTGAGCACGGCGTCGAGCGTGTGGAACAAATCGTCCGTATCGTCCGCCGAAAGATTGTTGAGTTTGAGTTCCTTATGCGCGACGGAGTAACCCATTTTATCGTCGGTCTTTTCCACTCTCACGGTTGAAGACACGTAGAGTTCGTCCGGCACGTACTTTTTGAAAAGCGAGAACGGAAAGTCGTTCATTTCGTCCTTAAACGGTTTAAGATTGACTTTTGCCACCACGTTGAAGTCCGCGCTGCCGTTCTCGGAAACGTTTGCAAAATCCATTTGTACGAGCCTTACGGACAATTCTTTTTCACCGATTTTGACCACACCGCCCGTTTGACCGAAGAAAATGGTTTGAGCAAGTGCGCCTGCCTGCTTGGATGAAAACACGATATCGTCCGCAAACGGCATCGGGGACGTTATTGCGGAAAAGTCCACCTTGTAGCCCTCGTACCCTTCCCCCTCGTTATACGAGATGAGTCCGTTTAGGTTTTTGTCCATAGCCGCTTTGACGTCCGCCATATCGTTTGCGGAAAACGCATTGGGGCAAAGAGTTTTTTCGTCGGGTGTTTGCGACAGCGTTTTGAGTTGACCTGCGGTTCTGAACAGATCGATTCCGTAGGTCGAACGAACGTAAATATATCCGCCGATGATCGTTACACCCACAAGTGCGACGATGACGACGAGGGTGATAATAAGTCCTTTTATTGCTTTCATAAATACTCCTATGAGTAGACAGTTCGGCAAAAGCCGATATACCTGTCGAAGCCGTCCGCATTGACTACGAACGGCTCGTTGTTATTATATCATCTTATTTCTTTTTGGTAAATAGTGCTTTGATTTTTGCTCCGAGATTTTTGAAGAAGTTGCCGATTGCGGTAAAGCCTTTCTTCAAAGCTATGCCCAAGTCCGCAAAAGTCTTTTTCTTGACAGCGAACCAGAAGATTGCAAATTCGCCGATTCCTGCGACCGCTACTGAACCGATTACGATACCCGCAATCGCTCCGCCGGACAATCCTTCCTTTTCTGCGGGAGCATCTTCATACACAGCCGTAAGAGTTGTTGCGCCCGTTACCTTGAAGGTATAACTCTTTTCGGCGCTGACGATTTTTCCGCTTTCGTCCTGCCAGCCTTTGAATACTTTGCCTTCTTTATCTTCTGCCGTTACGGTTGCGTTTTCACCGACAGTAAGTCTGCCGCCGCCCGTGCCACCGACAACTGTGACTTCTGCCTTTACGAGTTTTGCTATCGTAAGATCGGCGATCTCCGTTCCGTTTTCGTCAAAGTGTTTTCCGCAGAACGTGCAGTCTTTGTGTCCTTTCACGCCTTCCGTTTCCTCGGTTGCCGGCACTTCGTCTATCCACGCTCCGAACTTGTGTGCTTTGGCAATCACAAGCGTGCTTTCGTCAGTGATAGGTTTGGTTGCCTCCTTGTCTTCGAACTTAACTTCGCAACCGTCGCACTTGTAATACGGTTTTTTGCCTTCTTTCATGCAGGTGGCATCCTCACCCGGAACAAGCGTCGTATGGTGCGTGGTGTGCGCGAGCGCAGGCTTGATTTTATAGCCGCAGTCAAGGCATTTGACGGGATCGTCCTCAGTCGCCTCTGTTCTGTCGGGACGGTGAGCCGCTTCGTCCTTGATTACGGTGCAGTTTTTGCACTCGTGATAGTGCTTATCCTTGTTTGACGACCATTCGGTCTTAAAGTCGTGGATAATCGTTTGTTCAAGCGTGATTTCACTGCTGCAGGCGGCGTCCGCAAAGAGTTTGCCGCACTCCTCGCGCTGACATTTGTAATACTCGATGTTTCCGTCCTTACCCTCGGAGCAAGGCGTCGCGTCGCGACGTACGCACAAATGCCCTTTGGGTATTGTTGCAATTGCGTCGTACCACACCAGAGTGCGAGCGGCGTCGAAAAACGCTGCTCCGCAACCCTCGCAAACGTACTTGTCTTTTATTCCGTCCTCGGTGCAGGTTGCAGGTTTGCCCGACTCCAAGATAACCGTTTCGTGCGGACAGTCGATTGTGCGAGCCAGTTGCACACGAAATACGACTTCTCTGTCATTTGTAGCCTTTTTCAAATAGCTCAGCGTAGCGCCCGTGAGGTTGAGTTGACCGAGCCAATTCTCAATGCTGCTTATTCCGTCACCGGACGGCATAATCATTCCTTCCGGCGCTGTAACGGTAACGTCAACGGTAGAAGCCACGTTTGTCATAAACTTGCCGTCGTACACGTTGTCCCAATTGTTCAATGTCACCGCATATCCGTTTTTTTCGTTTACTTGATAATTTGCGGCAAAATTGTCGTTGTACACTTGTCCAAAGTCAATGTCAACGCTCTGCACAACGTTGTCCAAACGCAACAACACAATCACAACCAACTGTCCGAGATGGTCTATCTGTTTGCTCAACACTTCTCCCTTTGTTGACGTGACGTTCAGTTCGTCGAGATTTTCGGGGAATTTGCAGTTGGATTGCGGAGTGAAGACGTATCTCATTACGCTGTTGTTTGTAACGAACACAGTTTCATAGTCCTTGGCATTACATAAGGCGCCGTTGCCGTCACGACTTAGCGATGCAATAAGATTGATTTCGTCACCCACAATAACGTTACCTTTTTTGACAGACGGGAAAAACAGCGGTTTATACGGCATGCCGTAATAATATTCAGGCACGTCGATTACGATCTCTCTTATGTACTCGTCCGACGAACACTTCGTGCAAGTTCCGTCCACGAAATTATGCTCCACAAAGTCGCCGTATTCGCATCCGCAAACGTCGCCGTTGGATGCTGTAAATGTGCAGGTTGCGCGCTTTTGGCAAGTTGCTGTACCTCCAAGCGGATTGTGTCTTAACGTGGGGTCTTCATTTCCGCAGTATTTGCAGAATCCGAGGTGTTTGTCAACGCCCCCTGCTCTATACGACCTGAACTCGTATTTATGCCCCGTCGCGGCAAGGTATTCTTCGCCGCACACATCGCACTTTGCGCCGCTGATACACGTTTGCTCTCCGCCGCTGTGCACTTCTTTTTTGACGTTGCCGCTTGCGTCCTTTTCAAATTCTCCGCAAGCGCACTTAAATACTTGGCAATTTGCGTCGTCATCGCTCGCAACGGCAGAGAAATTGTGCTTTGTGTCGGGATTGCCGAGATCGCCACACGTTGTGCACGATGCGGTACACCCGCCGTTAAACTCGTGGCTTGCATAATGCGAGCCTTTGTCAAAAGCAGGGGCAACGCCCGGGCAATCGGGATCGGTGCATTTTGTGTAGCCGTGATGCTCGAAATCTATCTTCTCGATTTTTTCAACCCAGGTATGCTCGTGTCCGCCCGATACGTCTGCAATCGTGACGGGGATATCGCAAGTCTGTCCGTCCGCTGCCGTTGCGGTGATGTACATCGTTCCGCCGTCCATTGCGTTTTTTGCGATTATCTGATAGTAACAATACGATTTGTCAAAAACGGTGCTCGTTTGAATTTCCATTCCTATTGGCGCAATTTTTGCCTCATAGGTATACGGACCGGGTGCGCCGCTAAGCCATATACCCGTATCGGTATATTCTGTGGCGATTTTGCCCGTCACCTTTTCGTTGATTCGGGGAGATATGTATCGCGGATAACCGACATACGTCATTCCTCTGGAAATGAGAAAATCCATTTCTATTGCCGTTGTAGTGTGGTTTTGTCCTGCGCTGTCCCAAAGTTCTATATCCTTGCCTTTGCCGAGTTCCGCACCCGTCACTTTCATATGGCTTTTAAGCACGTCTGCTTGTTTGGACAACTTATAGTTTTCTTTCGGCGCAAAAAGGACGCGAATGCAATACGCGACTTTCTGCTCAATCGGTTGGTTTTCAACCCTGCTCCACGAAAACGACGCACTGTCTTTTTCCCACAACGTTGTTGCTTGTCCGTTTTTGGATACGAATACGAGCGTTGCCGTATAGTTTGCGCCGCTTGGAACTTTGAGCGTTCTTTCCGTTTCGTTCTCGAATTCAAACGCGCCGGCAAGGCTGTCGCCGATTTCCACTTTTCTAAATGCTACTTCCAATGTTTCAATTGGTGCTTCTTCCGCATATACTGTATTCGTCGGGCTTGCAAAAACTATGCCAAGCATAAGTGCAAGGCACATTGTAAGACCAAAAATAAGCGCTAATATCTTTGATTTATTCGCCTTAGTGTGTTCCATAATATTATCTCCTTTTAATTTTTGTGGGGATATATTCCGTGTCGCTATGCGACTTGAAGACAGCCCGATTGTCTTAAAGGGTTATCCAGAGCGCGGGGACTACGCCGCCGTCAGGAACCAGATCGGTGCTTTTTATGGCGCCCTTCTGATGTCTGTCCAGAACGAAGGTAGCGTATCCGTCGTTGCCACCACTACTACCTATAGACGGCGAACGAGTGTACCAGGTAACGTATTTTTCTTCGTAAATATCCATCGGCGCGCCGCGGAATTTGGCAAAATCGGATGCTTGCAGGTTTCTTGCGGGATCTTCTGCTTTTACGTCCTTATTAAAACCGTACGCCGTTGTGGTAATATCTCTCAAAGACAGCAAAAAGATCTTATCATCCGTATCTTTACATTGGGCGGCATACTTGTTTTCCCCAGGCTTGTTTTGCGAGCTGTAAGTATCCGGGTAATACGTCGGGTATTCGTCCGGATTGCAACTTCTCGCGCTGTTGTCGAGGCGCGTGGTCTGTATGATTTCCTTTTGCAAATCGTTGAAAACCTCGTTATAGAAGGTCTCGTTGAGCCATTGACGCAGGAAACAATATTCCCAGTTGTTGGCGTAAGTTCCGTCCATATTACCGTTTTGATCTTTTCTGAAAATGCCGTATTCGCCGTTATAAAAGCCTGCTTCTCCTCTATTGGGTTCCAGCCAAAAGGCATCCAAAGCGATGTCGCTCATAATATAGGCGGAATTGTTGCTTGTGGTTAAAATTCTCCATTTTATCGGTTCTACCTTAAACCAGTACACTTGATGATTAGTATAACCGTTTTCACTAATCTTAGAATAACCAAGACTTCCATATACCGCCGGGCGAAACTCCTTCATATAAAAGCCACGGTATTTTGTACCGCTATATATAACGTCTATATACCAGATATCCTTCGAATTTTCATAATATGACCAGTTTTCGGGTTTCTCGAGGACAGTGTAAATTGTGTACTCGGGAATAGTCCCTGCCACTTCGTTAAGTTTGGCGATTACGTTCTCGTCGCGCTCTAAGGTTTGCGGCCAGTAACCGAAATAGATATAATTGCCCTCGCGAGTGTATTTTACGGGATTGCACTCATTGCAGGTGGTGCATACGTCGCAAACGTAACTGTGCTTGCCGTTGGCGGGAATTTCCACCTTTGTATTATAGTCGCAACCCTCGCGCTGACATTCGTCATACTCGTCCCAACCGGGCAAGCAGTCCGCTTGTTTTGCCTCGTGATGTTTGAGCTTGTGTCCGAGAGCCTTTTCGACGTATCTATCCACCTTTGACGAATAATCGCAACCTTCGCGCTTGCAGGTGTAATAACTTCCCCAATACCCGTCCTCGGTGCATGTTGCGGCGCAGGGATCGTGCCTTTCCTTGTCGTGTCCGAGAGCGGGCAAACCATTATAATCGGTATTATAATTACAACCCTCGTTTGAGCATTTGTAATACTCCTCGTGGCCCCACTTTTCGCAAGTAGGCTCGACTCTTGCAACGCGAACGGACAAATTGTGTCCTGTTTTATCGATTTGCTCATACCCTTCGGTTTTGCCGCAGTAATGGGCGCATCTCTTGTATGCTTTCCAGCCGATTTCGGTGCAAGTCGGCTCTTTGGCGGCAACGTCCTGCATATCGTGCCCGGTAGCGGGTATCGGCTTCTGCTCGGTATAAGTACAGCCCGGGTTTATGCAACGTTTGCCGTGGGTGAGTCCTTCTTTTTCACACCGAGGATCGTAACCTTTTTCTTCGCGCAGGTTGTGAGGAGCGAGTTCGCCGTACTCAAAGGTTTCTCTGCCCAGATTGCCGCAAATGCTGCAAACAAGGCGATACACCGCCTTTCTTTGGCATGTTGCATTGCCCACGAGGTTTCTTTCGGTGACTTTTTCAACGTAACTGTGTATATGTTGTTGATCGGCGTTTACCAGGCCCGCAACGACAAAATACGAAAAACCTGTCGTTTCAAAGGATATATTGCCGCCATCAACCGCGGTTTCGAGTTCCTCGACGGAGTTGTCGCTTTTGATGTGATATGTGACATATCCGAGTTCCGACTCAAACGGCTTGGGCAAAGTAACCTTCACTTTGCCGCTCGGCTGCACTTTTTCGCCACCCTTTGTGATAGCGATGTCAAATACGGCAACTTTTGCGCTGTCGTAGGGCTTGTCGATTGCCAAAATAGCAGTCTTGCCTTGCTCACTATCGGCAGTATGGCGAGTGGCTGACAGCGTTGAGTCCTTGTCAAACACACCCACAACGCTCACGCCGCTGTCACTGCCAAGCTCGATTGCAGCATTTCCCTTATCACCGCAAGCGACCAGCGCAAGACACAGCGACAACGCCAGTGCAAGCGCAAGGAATAGTAATGATTTTGTTTTCATAAAAATCTCCTGTTTGTGAGATTGATTTCGGCATTTATACTTGCCGAATTTTTGCAAATAAGCGGATTGCAACAATCCGCTTATTTGCTTGTTTGATTATGCCAAACGATTTACGCCACTTTCACCACGTGGATTCTCACCCTTTGTTCGGAATTCGTCATGTTTTTCAACGTTATGGAATAGTATCCTCCCGTTGCGTTGGCATTGAACTTAGTATTGTCATTGATGGTGACAGTTGCGAAATTGGTGTCGTACACCTTGTCGACGCTGATTGTCGTCGGCGGTATGAGAACATTAGAATCGGTTGCCACTATCTCGATTTTGTATTGACCGGTCGTAGGCACTTTGAACATGAAATTCATGCTTGCGTTCGCTTTGAAGGGGACTGTTTGTAAGTCCGAGTTCAGCAGTTGTACAGCAGCTGAATGCTCGAATTTAAGTTCTGCAGTGCCTGCCAAATCCGCGGCATACTTCATCATAATATACGCATACGTTTGCTCGCTGTTCTGAGTCGGCAAATAGAACCGATGTCCGGAAGGTAAACTCTGATATCCCATTGCGTTATAGAACTTATAATTGCTGTCGTACACCTTTACCACGCTGCCATTGAAAGCCGAAACGTTTCCTTGGAATGTGACCGTATTTTTATGGAAATAAGACAAGGCTTTGTTCAGCGTGACTTTAATCACGAGTCTGTCGTCCTTCTTGCCCGACGGGATAGTAAGGCTCTTCGTAGTGTTTGTTGCCTCAAGTTCTTTTGCGGCGATGAAGCCGATTTGAGCATCTAAGATGTTGGCATTCACGGTGTATCTGACGTAGTATCCGCCGCCGGTTGACTTAAACATATCCGACATCATATCGACTTTCACACCGGCGTCCGTGTACACCGCATAACGACTACTGCCGTTGGTGTTAAACGCATTGACAAAGCTATACCAGCCGCTCGTGAGAGGTTCAAGCTCGTTGAGTGTGAAGTATTTCACCTCGTTCGCGCCAATCGAACTCGTTATTACGCTGCCTGCTTGAAGGTTGTTGACTTGTTGGGTTTGTTTTGCAGAAACGTCGAAAGTCACGTTTGCTTGGTCGCAAATCCAGTTGCCGTCGGCGTCGGTGAGTCCCGCAACACCCTTTTCCAAATTGATGTTGATGTACGAGCCTTTCAACGTGCCGCCGTTTTCAACGTGCGCCAAATCGCCGTTGCCAACGCCAATGCCCGTGCGCTTGTAGCTGCCCACAATCACGCCGTTGCACTTGACAACCAAGTCGATTGCCTCGCTATCGACGAGGTCTTCGATCACGGTGCTTCTGTTCAAGTTGAGCGCAAAGGTTTTTTCGCCGCCTTGGATGGGTTCGATGACCGCTGTCTTGCCTGTCGGCTCGCTCACCGTGCAGTTTACTCTCGTCTTGGGAGCAACGTCGGTGACTACGCCCTCTGCAACGGCTTTGCCGCCCTCGATAAGCAAGAATCTACGTCCTACGAAAGCGGGGACTGTTGCGCTGCCGAAATCAACGGTGACGCCTGCAAGCGTGTAGCCGGGCATAAGCATACCGAAACTTGTCGGGAGTGTAATCGTGGACTGTATGTCGCCGATGCCTTCGATAAAGACAAAGCGAACGTTGGGTTTGTAATTGTTTTGCAACGGGCTAGGTTTCGTTTCCAGCACTCTGATAGTTGCGGTAAATTTGTCATACGAAGCCACGGTGTCGAGCTTTGTAATCGTATATCCGAGCTTAACCTCATCTTTGTCATCTTTGGTCATGTCTTTTGCAAGCAAGGCTACCGTGTCGCCTGCGGTTGCCGTTTCAACCGCTTGACCGTTCTTTTCAATCGCCGTCACGGTGAAAACCTTGCCAAGCTCGTTGATGTGGAGTTGGTCGCCTATATTCACGGTGCCGTTGGCAATTTGAACCTTCAAAACAGTTCCTCTGCCTGTAATATAGAAAGTTTCCTGAACGCCGGCATAAAATTCGGGAGCGTCCCAAACGGTGAGTCTGACCTCGTTCGATTCGTCGGCGATTGCGAACATATAGTTGGGGTTGTCGACAATCAACTCGCCCACGCGCATATTGTGAATGCCCACCGTGCGGTATTGTGCGGGCACTTCAACGGTAACCCAAGTCAGGGTGTTGTTGGTTTCTTCGGCAACGTTTTTGCACTCCAAACCGAACTTACCGCTTTCGAGGATTTGGTCGATTTTTCTAGAATACACGCTTTCGCTCAGTGTGAGAATGCGATGCATTATCGTAAACGATTTGGTGTTTGATATTCCGTACCACTCTGCCGTGCCGGCGACTCTTGCACGCACAATATACTCGCCTGCGTCCGTGGGTGCGGTTGTGGTGTAGGTGCTGTCGTCCTCGTCCTCGAGTTTATATTCGATTGTAAGTGCGCCGTTGCCGTTGAAGTGGACGTTTTCGGGCTTTAGCACGACAGGCGTTCCGTCGTAGGTTTTGCTAAGTTCCAAACCGCCGTCAAACGTGAGCGTATTGTACTTTGGCGGGGTTGCGGGAATTGTTTCCTTTCTTGTTGCAGAACAAGTTGTGCAAGTGAAGATTTTTTCGCCCGCAACGCCGTAGTCGGCGGGTTTGGTGATTTCGCCCGTGTTCCAGCTGTGTGCTGCAAGATCTTTCTTTTCGTCCGTGTGGGCGCAGGTTGCAGGATGCCAGTGATTTTCGGTGTCATAGCTCCACTTCGTCATATCGAAAGTATGCACATGCTCGAGCTTGTCTATGGGCTTTGTTTTTTGAAAACCGCACACCGTACAAGTGAGCGTCAACACGCCCTCGGAGGTTTCGGTTGCGGGAGTTGTGACAACGCCTGCGTCGAAAGTATGGTCGGCTTTGTCCGCCACGTCCGAGTGTTTTTTTGTCATACATTCGTGCCAGTGGCTTGTTTCGTCATTTTTCCATTCGCTTGAAAACTCGTGTTTATTTTTGTTGCAAGCGGTAAGCACCGAAAGCGACAAAACAAACACTATTGCTATTGCCAAAATAGTGAACAGCGATTTCCTTTTCATGATTTTTGTCTCCTTTTTTTCTAAATTGATTTATTTCAAACCGCAAATCAGTATTTGCGCTCTAAAACCGGTGTTTGTTGTGTTTGTTCCTTTTACGCCGGTTTATTTGGCAACCTTGTAAATAAATTTATATGTGCCCAAACCCGGTTCAGTATTAGTCTGTATAATGGTTGTTTTATCTGCGGACAACTCAAACGTCGAGCCGGCAATCAATCCGTAATTGTGAGCGGGAATTTCTTTTTCCATATCTTCTTGGCTGTCGTAGAACACGATGGCAGTACCTTTGATTTTATACAGCACACCGAAGCTGCCTTGACCGCCTACTTCACCCGGACCTTGATCATAGGTCACCGTCGCGGTATTTTTGTCAGGCGCAAACTCAAACGTGATCTTTGATGATGCGACAAATTTAATATACTGCTCCTCAGTCATTTCCATTTCTGCAAGGAGCGCTTTCTTAACGGCTTCGGACTCCCACTCGACAATGGCGTCAACCTTCTTGAACGTCTTGCCCTTGATGTCGGCAGTCGCCCATTTTGCGTAAAGCGTGAACACTCTTGCCGGCATATATGAAAAACTGAATGCCGTGTCGGAAAGCGTTACGCCGCCGTCCGTGCTTTCATACCAGCCTGCAAAAACAAAACCGTCTTTGGTGGGATCGGCAGGAGCCGTAATCGCCGCGCCTGCGCTTGCCTTGACGGGTTGCACCGCGCTGCCGCCTTTGCTGTCAAAAGTTATAGTATATTCTGTTTCGACGACAAGTTCGTCAATCGATTTGGTCTTTTCTCTGCGGCAGACCGTGCAGGTGTAAACCATTGTGCCCTTTTGTTCCGTGGTCGGCTCAACAGTCACGTTGCCGCCGTCCCAAGAGTGCTCGGCTTTGTCTTTGGTTTCTTTGCAGCCATTGTCAGCACACGCATGCCAATGATGAGTCTCGTTACTGCTCCATTCTTCCGAAAAGTTGTGTTTCCCGTCCTTGTTGCAAGCGGTAAGAACCGAAAGCGACAAAACAAGCATCAACGCTATCGCCAAAATAGTGAATAGTGATTTTCTTTTCATGATTTTTGTCTCCTTTTTTCTAAATTGATTTGTTTCAAACCACAAATCGAGAATTGCGTTCTAAAACCGTTAATAATTTTCCGTTTTCGTTCGTTAAAGTGCGTCGATTGCGTCCGCAATGTAATCGGACGGCACGGATTGATAGAAAAACGCGTCGATAACTCCGAGCCTTTTTGCGTTTGCCACTCGATAAGACAAATCAGCATCCGACACGTTGTCGCACACAAAGCACACTTTGGCTTTGGGATTGTTTTTCTTCACCAAGTCCGACGTTTTGATACGCCTGTCAAAAGCTCCGCTGCCAAAACGCGTTACGTCCACGACAAGTACGTCGGCAAGGAATGCGCCGCAAACGTTGGCAATTTCCTCGGGAGTGTCCCCTGCCGCCTTTTCCACAAGCATATCGTGTTTTTTCAGTGCGTAAGCAATCACCTCGCAAACGAGCGTGTTTTGCACCGCAACGATAACCCTTTTCATATTTTTTGCTCTCCTTTACAATCCAAACGTAAATGCGCACTTTTGCACTTTACACAATCATTGTATTAAATTCGTTTTTAGCGCGGTAGTGTCAAACGTCCCGTTTTTTCGTTTTTTTATAAAAAAACAAAACTTTCTCTTTTCGCCTTTTTCTTTATCTCTTCTTTGTGCCGTGAAAGCGGAAAAATCTCCTATAAGCGCAAAAAAAAATCGGCCGCGTTTGCAGTCGATTTTTGTTTGCTTTATTTTGCCGATTTTACTTTTAAGTTGTCTATATCCTCAAATGTCGCCTTCTTTGCGTTCGAGTATCACTATGCCTGCCTCCCTTGCCCTCACCGCAAGTTCGGTACGATTGCGGAAACCCGTCTTTTCAAGCATGTCCGTCACCACGTTACGCACTCGCTTTTCGGACAAGTTCATCTTGTCGGCAATCTCGGCATTTGTAAATCCGCCCGTCATTTCTCTCAACACTTCCAGTTCCCTCTCGGTAAACTCGCTGCCCTTGGCAAGCCCCAACGTCACTTCGGGTTTTTCGTCGGGGTATGCGATTTCACCGTCCAAAACCCTGTTTATAAGCGACAATATCGGCTCTTTGCCGAAATCCTTATACCAAAAGCCTTCCACACCTATGCTCTTTGCACGCTCGACGTACGAGCACTCGGGCATGCTCGTGACAATGATTATCTTCGTCTTGGCGTTCGTCTTTTTTATCTTCTCCGCCGCCACAAGTCCGCTTGCGCCGTTTTTTGTTACGACGTCCATAAGCACCAAATCAACGTCGTGGCGCGCACAACATATGTCCGCAATCTCGGCATTGTCTATTGACACCGCAAGATTAAGCCTTGGCTCGCTCTTCACGATTGCCTCGAACAGTTGCCTCGGCATCGCCTGATCTTCAACTATCATCACGTTTATTTTGTCACTCATTTGCCTTGTCCTCCTTGGGTATCGTCATTTCAAGCGCAAAATGCGGATTGCTTGCAACGCTCATTTTTCCGCCGGCATTCTCCGCCATAGTGCGCAAAGACGACAACCCTCCGCCCTCTTTAATCTCTCGTGTCGGCATAGTGCCGTTGTTTGTCAGTTCGATTGAATACTCGTTTTCGTTTTCTCTCATCTTGACGTACAGTTCCGTTCCGTCGGCATGCCGTGCCGTGTTGACCACGCACTCGAACACCGTCGATGCAAAAATCTTCTCTACGCGCGTGTTTTTGACGGGACGTTTCCCGTCGTAAAAAATTCTTACGCCAACGCTGGATGCCGTCTTGTCCGCCTCGGCAAACTTGTCCTCTTCCTCGTCGGACGCAAATATCAGCGACGTAAGACCGTTCCACTCGGCAATAAGCGATTCTCTGTCGTACTCGCCTTGCGTAAGTGCCTTTTTTGTGCGCAATATCAGCGAACCGAGATTGGAGTGAACTTTCACTCTTGCCGCAAGCGTTTCTCTGTCCTTGGTCACTTCGGCGACGATTTCGCCGTATTTGCGCAAACGCAAGTTCATTTTGCGCAAATTTTCGTTCTTTTGCTCGGTTTCCTTTTTGAGCGCAAGTTCTTTGGTTATATCCGTGCCCGAAAGCTCGTACACCGTCTTCCCGTCAAAGTCGTGCACGATACGCTTGTAGCAAGTTGCGCATCCGTCTTTTTGTTCGACGATAACCGAGCCTTCGCTTCGAGTTACGTCTATTCTCTCTTCCGCCTTGCCCTCGCAAAGTGTATTCCAAAAGGCTTTGCCGTCGCACAACGACTCGCCCGTGATGAATTTGCACTCTTCGTTTATTTGCTCGTTGAGAAGCAACACTCGTCCCGTTTCGTCATAGAAGCACAGCCCCGACGAAAGCTCGCTCAATGCGTCCTTGACGGACATCGCGGTAAGGCTCGACATGCGCTTTTTCACGACTAGCACAAGCCATAACGCGCCGAGAGCAATGAGCGCAAGTGCGATGAGAACAACGCTCCACAGCGGCATAAAGCACGGCGAGCCTACGAAATCACTCGGTTTTGCGCCCAAATAGCGTATTCTAATGCCGTCACACAGATAGCAAAACAGCAATACGGACGTCGCGGACACCGCAAATTCGGGCAAAACGTAGCGCAATTTCAATTTATATGAAAGACTCATCGCAAAGCATACCACGCCCACGAACGCCGCAAACAAATATGCGGTCAACGCAATGCAAAACACGGCTTCGTTTGAGTATATGAAAGGAGTCATTCTCTATCCTCCTTTGCAAACGTAAGCGTTGCATACAATGTTTCGTCGCTCTCAACAACGGTTAGCGTCGCGCAAAGTTTTTCGCACTCTTTTGCACGCCAACCGCTCGGTATCGCCGCCTTTACGTTATCCAGCGCAATGCGGCAAGACAACTCGCCTTTGCCGTCCGACAATCTGACGAGGCAAGCCGTGAGTTCGGGCAAAGTGCACTCAATGCAGTCCTCGAAAAATTCGTATATAAACTCTATTTGTTCGCTCGAAAATTCTCCGTCGCAGGTTGAGAAAACCGAGGAATAAACGTCGCAAAAAGTCAATGCGTCGCAAGACTCGCGCAATGCGTACACAAGTTCGGACAGCGATATTTTGCCGCCGCTTCTCATGAGTGTAAGATTGCTCCTGCGCTTCAAAAACACGCCATATACCACCGCAAGTCGCAACGCGGCGTCCTTTTCCTCGTCCGTCGTTGCCCGTGCAAGCCGTTTGCTTATCTTTTTTAAATGCGGGCGAGCAACGTTGAAAATGTCTTTGTATAAGTTGTTTTGTTCCTCTATTTTGGAGCGTTGCTCTTTGAGCCTGTTTTCCGCGCTTATAAGATCGCTCTCTTCTGCAAGCGTAGCGTTGATTTCGGCAAGGTCGTCGTTGATTTTGTTGATAACCGACGTGTCCTCTGTCCAAAACACCTCTCCGCCCGTGATAGCTTTGGCTTTCAACACCAAATCTTTCGACATTGCGATTTCGCCGTTTTTCGCCGCCTCGACGGCTTGCTCACGCGTTAATTCGGGTGCGTTTTTGGAGGACAATTCAACGTCGAATTTCTTGTCCGTTATTACCGCGGATACGTCCGCTACGTCAAAGAACTTGGCATGGTCGGTGTTGGACGGTATAAAGCCTATACGGATAAGGCTTTCGCACACGATAACCACGCTGAAAACCACCGTTTCGGGCATCTTTATGAAGAGCGGATTGAATAACTCGCGCAATATGCAAAACACAAGACACAAAACAAACAAAACAAGCGGTATCCATGCTTTTTTGCGGCAATGAGATATGCGACACTTTATAAAAAGCAGTATGCCGTTTGCAAGATAAAGCCCCGCAATCCACGCAAGGATGAGATAGTATCCCCACTCCCATTTATATACCGAATTTGCGTTTTCAAGCCCTTGCGCAAAGGAAAAAACTTGCTCGTGAACGTCGTTTGTAAACACCAAAAGTATAAGCAAAACCGCAGGCATAAAAAGCAAATTCCATAGGTTAGATAGCGGTTTTCCGCTCTTTCGTGCCATGCCTAGCGCGGTTTTTAAAAGCACTACGGGAGCAATACATTGCGGTATGTAGTAGGAGTACCAAAAATACCTCTCCGCCGTCCCTTCGTAAACCACGTTGTATTTGACGAGTTTGAGCAAAAGCACCATGCTCATAAGGATAATAGTCGTCGCAAGCCCCGTGCGGATATTCTTGTCCGACACCCTGTTTATCACCGACACCGTCCAATAAGTAAGTATCCCGAAAAAGATACATTGAGCCGCAAGCACCATAAATTTGCTTGTATTCCAATCAGACACGAGATCGTCCGTCTGCTGCAACACGCACGCAACGACGAACAACACCCCCACAACCGCATAGGGCAATATACTATTCTTTTTTGATTCGCTTATGCCCATCGGTTACGCTCCTTTTGATTTTCGGGAAAAGACTTTGGTCATATTATAACATTACACGGCTCGCAAAAATAGATTTTTGCATTGCTGTCGCATTTTGTTATTCGCTGAACGCAAATAACAGCCGTTCGTTGAAATACGGCGCTCGAAAACCCTTGCAAGCAAGTTTTCTCGCTTGTATTATAGCATATTTTATGCTTTTTTCAAGCGCATTCGCCCTGCCGTCAAGATTTTAGAATTTACACACCATCTAGAGAAACAATCGTTTTATTTTTATCTCTCAACTTGTATTTGCAACACAATTTTATGGACATACATATAACAGTAAAATAGGCATGGAAAAAATGTATGAATTGAACGTTTTCATACACTTTAAATTTATTTTAGGAGGATTCTTTTATCTAAAGATTTTTTAATTCCACCACTTCAAGTGGTGGTTTATTGTCGCTAAAGGCTACAATGAAAAAACGCCCTCGATTTCGGGGCGTTTTTATTGGTTTTTCGCCGTCTTATTTAAGCAGATTTTCGGCATCGTCGAAGTTTGTTTGCACCGTCTTGAACACATCAGAAAGACGCTTGCCGTCCACAAAGCAGTGGTTGACCGTTATGTTCAAAAGCATGACGCATTTGCCGTTTTCCTCGCGATATTTGTCCCAACATACTCTTGCGCACGAAGAGGATTCGTAGTTGTTGTCGGGAAGCGGATGAGAAAAAGATTCCACGCTTATCCACGGCAAACAAGTGATATAATAATCGTCGAAACCGCTTGCGTCGTTGTATTGATCGTCAAAGGACGTTTGCGATTTTTTCTCCTCGATTATTCTTCGCGTTTCGTTGTAAAAGCCCTGATAATCGTCTATCATTTTGAAGCCGGCATTTGCAAATCTGCCCGAATCCGTCATCACGGTGAAAGTGGGATTTATCACATCGTACAAACGGATTTCGCCTCCAACCTCGCGCATACGCATTTCGGGCACGGAGTTGAGTGCCTTTGTGACGAGATAGAGCGTATTGGCAAAAAAACTCGTCCCGCGTTCCTTTGAAATTCTTACGACTTCGCTTACGTCAACTTTGACGTTCATGCCGTAACACGGATTTGCAAAGGTGCGGAACCATGCATACTGCGACGGATTTTCAAGCTCTTCCACTCTATATGTTTTGTACATATGCCTTTATTTTGTCCTTTTCGTTTATTCCTGCTCGTCGAATCTCAAATACGCTTCTTTGAGAATTTTGGCACAGTTTTCCACTCCGATCGCCGACGTATTGAGTGTGATATGATAGTTTTTGGCATCTCCCCACTCGTTGTCGGTGTAATAGCGATAGTGTCTTGCTCTCATGCGGTCGTTTTCTTTAATCATGCGCTCGGCTTTCTTTTGGTCGTCGGTGCGCTTGAACACTTTTATGACGCGCTCCACCCTCGACGGCATATCCGCGTGGATAAACACGTTGAGGCATTTGCACTTGTCTTTGAGCACGTAATCGGCGCAACGACCTACGATGACGCACGCGCCTTGTTTTGCGATTTTCTCTATTGCGTCCGCTTCGCATGCGTAAATCTTCGATTCGACGTTTTCGAAGTTGGAGACGAGATTTCCGCCCCACATGCCTGCCGTAAACGCAACGGATGACAAACCTTTCATCTTCTGTTCGTTTTCTTTGATAAACTCTTGCGCAAAGCCCGAATCCTCGGACGCCATCGCAATGATTTCCTTGTCGTAAAAGGGAATACCCAGCTCGTCCGCAAGCAATTTGCCCACAAACCTTCCGCCGCTGCCGTACTCTCTTGATATTGTGATAATCGTGTTCATATGCCCTCCTTCCGAGCGAAAACGCCACGTTTTTCTTTATTTTATTATCCGCCATTTCGGTATATTCGTCAATACGCATTTTTAAAAAAGCGTTTATTTTTGTCCGATTTTCGTCATTTCTAACAATAAAATTCGGGTTTTGCCCTATCCCGTCTTTATTGACTTTTACGCTGCAAAAAACTATAATTGACGCATCAACACTGCGAGGTACTTTATGCCATACACGATATATCTCAAAAAAGGCGAGGAAAAACGCGTGCTTCAAGGGCACAGTTGGGTGTACGCAAACGAAGTCGCGCGCATAGACGGCAAGGACAAAAACGGCTCTTTGGCAACCGTTTGCGCATACGACGGAAATATTAGCGGCAAAGGCTATATTAACCACCTTTCAAAAATTCTAGTCCGCATATTCATTCGCGACGAAAATCAAATCGACGACGAAAACCTTTATATCGAGCGCATAACCAAAGCAAAAGCTTCTCGCACCGCTTTGGGCTATGACAACTGTTATCGCGCGATATTTGCCGAAGCGGACAACCTGCCCGCACTCATCATGGACAAGTACGACGATTATCTGGTGTGCCAGTTTTTATCTCTTGGTATCGACAAACAAAAGGACACAATCGTTGACAGCCTTGTCAAAGTTTTCAATCCGAAAGGCATATACGAGCGCAGCGACGTTGCCGTCCGCCAAAAAGAAGGACTTGAAGAGCGCACGGGCGTTTTGTACGGCGAAGTTCCCGACAAAATCGTCATCACGGAAAACGGACTGAAAATGTCCGTCGACGTGAAAAACGGACAAAAAACGGGATATTTTCTCGACCAAAAAGAAAACAGATTTGCCGCGCGCAGATACGCAAAAGGCAGAGTTTTGGACTGTTTTTGCAACAGCGGCGGTTTTTCTCTGAACTGCGCACTGTCGGCAGACGAAGTCGTTGCTTGCGACATCTCGAAAACCGCACTTTCAAACGTCGAAGAAAACGCGCGCCTCAACGGCATAACCAATATCGCGACAAAGTGCGGCGACGTGTTCGAAGTTTTGCGCGCATACAAAAACGAGGGCGAAAAATTCGATCTCGTCATTCTCGATCCTCCCGCATTCTGCAAGAGCGCAAGCGAAGTCAAGGACGCATACAGAGGCTACAAAGACATCAATGTGCTGGGCA
>ERZ780012.205-NODE-205-length-26259-cov-8.95436_pt1 | contig 26259 bp, 19 predicted proteins | sample MGYA00511869_ERZ780012 | MGnify/ENA primary metagenome ERZ780012 (study PRJEB29588, sample SAMEA2161608) | human gut metagenome | biome: human gut; feature: human-associated habitat; material: faeces | place: Denmark | collected 2008/2010 ... | reverse complement strand
CAGTGATGGCCCGCTCCTCCCCAGCCCCATCCTCCTCCCCGATTACGCTGTCCTCCGGATATCCAGGTCGGCAGGAGTGACCAGCAGGGGTACGGAATTCTTCGTCAAATATGAATATCTGCCCAACGTGGTCATGGACCGGCGAACAGAGGAAGTATCCCTGCGCAACATCGTGGACGACATCATGACATGGAACGACAATAATTTCCGATTCTCAGACGGCTATCTCGTAAACAGCTACGACGCCCTGACATTCCAGGAAGCCGGAGCCAAGGCCCTGACCGACGGCAATCTCAGCGAAGCCGCCCGCTCCAGGATATCCTCCATCCTCGACGGCCTGACCGAGAACGACAACATCATACTCATGACAGCACCACTTAAATAAAGTATATGGAAAGAAAAATCGCACTTATCACCGGTGCCACAAGCGGTATCGGCGAGGCCTGCGCGAGAAAGTTCGCAGCAGGCGGCTATGACATCATCATCAACTGCCGCAAGCCCGAGAAGGGAGAGGCCCTGAAGGCCGAGCTGGCCGGATTGGGAGCCGACGCCCTCGTCCTGCCCTTCGACGTCCGCTACCGGGACCAGATTATCGCGGCCCTCGGTTCCCTTGAAGGCAAATGGAAGAACATCGACGTGCTCATCAACAACGCCGGCCTCGTCTTCGGCGTGGACAAGGAGCATGAGGGCAACCTCGACGAATGGGACATCATGCTCGACACCAACATCCGCGGCCTGCTCTCGATGACCCGCCTCGTAGTGCCCGGCATGGTCGAGCGCGGACGCGGCCACATCATCAACATAGGCTCCATCGCCGGTGACGCGGCCTATCCCGGCGGCAGCGTGTACTGCGCCACCAAGGCCGCAGTGAAGGCACTCTCCGACGGCCTCCGCATCGACCTCGTGGACACCCCGCTGAGAGTCACCAACATCAAGCCCGGCCTCGTGGAGACCAACTTCTCCGTCGTGCGCTTCCGCGGTGACAAGGCCAAGGCTGACAGCGTCTACAAGGGTATCCGCCCCCTGACCGGAGCCGACATCGCCGAAGTGGCATGGTTCGCCGCCAGCGCCCCCGAGTACATGCAGATCGCCGAAGTCCTCGTCATGCCCACCAACCAGGCCACCGGCACCATCACCTACAAGAAATCCTGACAGGACCCCACTGATAAACAATAAATAAAACAGGTGCTGCACAGTTCCCGAAGGCTGTACAGCACCTGTAAATTTTATACGGACACCGTGCTAGAAATAGCACCTGAATCCAATGGTGGCATTGAGATTCAGACCGAAACTAACGTTGTTTGTATTGTACTTTGCAGTTGTCCCGTTTCCATCATCACTCTGGGGGGACTTCATCGAATTCAGCCCGTAGGTAAAGTCTCCTGCCCTGAAGGAAATACCGAAGTGCTTCAGGGGCCTGTACTCGAACGACAGGAGAGCCAGAGATATGCCGAAAGTAGTATTGCTCAACAGTTTTTCTTTGGATGTTGCTGTCTTATAGTTTGTTCCTCCGAAGCCTACGCTCAAGTCGATACCGGGTGTGTAGTAGAACTTATATTCTACGATAGGCACATAATAATTGATACCGGGAATGATGGTGAAAAGATTTATATTGGTGGAGTTTATGACCTGATCTCCGCTGGAGTTGATATCCACTTCCGGATCCCGGGTAAAGGAATATCCCAGTCCGAGGTGAACCTCCAGGTTTTCTATTACGAAAATACCGAACTGGGGAGTCAGGCTCATCGTGAATCCGCCGGGCTCCTTAGACGATTCTGTTCCATAAACAGCAGTAGTACTGTTGCCGGCCATGGAAATACTTCCGGATATGTACATATTACCGGGATCCTGAGCCTTCAGTACTGTTGTTGAGAGCAGACATATAACTGCCGCAAAGATTAATGATTTTTTCATGGTATGAATATTAGTTAATATGGAACGCTAAGATAATAATTTTTTGACAATCCCGGAAATCACCCGGCCGTCGGCCTGGCCGGCGAGCTTCCTGGTAGCTACGCCCATCACCTTGCCCATGTCGGCCATGGATGAGGCGCCGGTCTCAGCGATAATGGCCTTGACAGCCTCCTCGACCTGAGCCTCGGAGAGGGCAGCCGGGAGGTATTTTTCCATTGCGGCGGCCTCCGCCAGTTCGTTGTCCGCCAGGTCCTGACGGTTCTGCTGGGAGTAGATCTCCGCGCTTTCCTTGCGCTGTTTCACGAGTTTCTGGACGATCTTGACCACCTCGGAATCCTCGAGGCTGTCCTTGGCTCCCCCCTCGGAGGTCTTGGCGAGGAGAATTGCGGCCTTCACCGCACGGGTGGCCGCGAGAGCCACCTTGTCCTTGGCGACCATTGCCGCCTTGATGTCGGACTGTATCTGCTGTTCAAGTGACATATTTTCTGTTTTTAAATTTTTGAGAAATTTTAAAATTACTTCTCTCCCTTATAAGTGCTCTGCAGGAAGAGCTCCTCCATCTGCACCTGGTCGATGCGGGAAGGAGCGTCGAGCATCATATCGCGGCCCTGATTGTTCTTGGGGAATGCGATGAAGTCGCGGATGCTCTCCTGTCCGCCGAAGAGGGCGCAGAAACGGTCGAAACCGAATGCAATGCCTCCGTGAGGGGGTGCGCCGTACTTGAAGGCATTGATCAGGAAGCCGAAGCGGTAGTCAGCGTCCTCATGGCTGAAGCCCAGAACCTCGAACATACGCTCCTGTATCTTGGAATCGTGGATACGGATGGAGCCGCCGCCCACCTCCGTGCCGTTGAGCACGAAGTCGTAGGCATTGGCGCACACGCGCTCCAGGTCTTCCTTCCTGTCGCTGTAGAACCAGTCCAGATGCTCGGGCTTGGGAGCGGTGAAGGGATGATGCATGGCGTAGAAGCGGGAAGTCTCGTCATCCCACTCCAGCAGGGGAAAGTCCACCACCCACAGGGGGGCGAATACCTTAGGGTCGCGCAGGCCGAGACGGTTACCCATCTCGATACGCAGGGAACCGAGGGCAGTGCGCATCTTGCCCAGGGCACCGGCGAGAATCAGTATGAGGTCGCCCTTCTGAGCCTCGACGGCTGCGGCCATGGCGGCCAGGTCGTCGGGAGTGAAGAACTTGTCGGCCGAGGACTTGAAGGTGCCGTCCTCATTGCACTTGATGTAGACTAAGCCCTTGGCGCCTATCTGTGGACGTTTTACCCACTCGGTCAGCTCGTCGGTCTGCTTGCGGGAGTAGCCGGCGCATCCGGGAACGGCGATACCGCCTACATACTCAGCGGAGTCGAAGACAGGGAAGTTATGTCCCTTGGCCAGGGATGTTATCTCGTGCAGCTTCATGCCGAAGCGGATATCGGGCTTGTCCGAGCCGTATGAGTCCATGGCCTCGGAATATGGCATCTTGTAAAAAGGTTCGGTGAAGTCCTTGCCGAGCACGTTGTGGAAGAGGGTCTTGATCATGCCCTCGAACATTTCCAGCACGTCGTCACGCTCCACGAAGGACATCTCGCAGTCTATCTGGGTGAACTCCGGCTGTCGGTCGGCCCTGAGGTCCTCATCCCTGAAGCAGCGCACGATCTGGAAGTAGCGGTCGTATCCGGCCACCATGAGGAGCTGCTTCTGCTGCTGGGGGCTCTGGGGCAGGGCGTAGAACTGACCGGGATTCATGCGCGAAGGCACCACGAAGTCGCGGGCACCCTCGGGAGTGGACTTGATCAGATAAGGGGTCTCTATCTCCATGAAACCTTTGCTGTCTAGGTAGTTGCGCACCTCGTGAGCCATGCGGTGACGCAACATCAGATTCTTCTTCAGCGGATTGCGGCGCAGGTCAAGGTAGCGGTACTTCATGCGGAGGTCATCGCCACCGTCGGACTCGTCCTCGATGGTGAACGGAGGAGTGGCAGCCGCATTTAGCACATTCAGGGACTCGAGACGCACCTCGATGTCACCGGTGTCGATTCTGGAGTTCTTGCTCTGACGCTCCAGAACTGTACCCGAAACCTGTATTACATATTCGCGGCCCAGCTTCTCCACCTGAGCATTGAGCTCTGCAGAAGCCGACTCGTCGATAACAATCTGTGTTATACCGTAACGGTCCCTCAGGTCGATGAAGCTCATACCGCCCATCTTCCTGACCCTCTGGACCCAACCGGCCAGAGTGACCCTCTGTCCGGCATTTGCAAGGCGAAGTTCGCCGCATGTGTGTGTCCTGTACATAACTTGTCGATAATTTGCAGGTGCAAAAGTAGGAAAAAAATGCACTCATTTATCCTGCCTGACTGCTAAAAGTCCACTCCGAACTTGAAGCCGAGCATCAGCCAGCGGTTATCGCTGTTGGAAAGGAATACGTACTTGAGGTCTATGCCCGTATGAAACCATTTAAGAGGACGGTAGAGCAGCGTCGTGCCGACACCGAACACGGCTCTGGTCGACTCGGGGACCTGATGGATGGTGCCGTGGCCCACACCGGCCTCCACCGTAGGACAGATGGTGAGCCTGCCCGTCTGGTTTCCGAAAAGCAGGGACAGATAGGCCGTACCCATCATCATGCCCTTCATCCTGGAGTGGGTATAGATCGTGCCCTTGGTGACCAGGCCGCCGAGATTGATGCCCGCCTCCAGATTATTGTTGAGGAAAGTGTATCCAAACCCAACCGCCTCGTAGCCGAATTTCTCGGGTCCGCTGGTGAACACCGGGAAGGCCAGACTGATATTTGCCGTAAAGTCACCGCGTGTCCTCTCCTTCTCCGGCACCGGGTCATCGGCCTGACGTCCTGAAACCGTAAATGAAAGCAGAAACAATACTGAAACAAGGACAACCGTACGGAGATATGCACGTTGTACGATGAGACTGAAGAGATTCATCATGATTATGTTTAATTCAAATTTCATCTGCAAAATTAGGAAAAATCTACTGACTTCCTTGCGCGGAATAATTACATTTGCAGCAGGAAAATGAAAATAACATCAAAACACATATTGACAGGTGTCTACGCATCCGGGCTCGCACTGCTGATGCTGCTGGTCCTCTATGTCATGGATATAACCGGCTTCTCAACGGAAGGGGAGGTAAAACTTCTGAAATACATCAACATTGCCGAGCAGATCCTGAAATCCGATGACACACCGGTTCCGGAAGACGTTCTGCTGATAAATGTGAATTACGACAAAACCCTCGTACCTGTTCACGATGAGTTCGGAGTCCCGATGGGCAGGACAGATATTACTGACCGGGAAAAACTTCTGCAGTTTCTCCAGGCGGCTGAGAAAAACGGAAATTACAAATACATCCTGCTGGACATTTTCTTTGAGAAGGGATATTCGACACCATTTGACTCCCTGCTGTTCCATCAGATTGCCGGTATGCCGCGCATCGTCATACCCAAGCACCGCGGAAGGATACTCGCCGACAGCATACTGCTGCCGAAAGCGGCCTATGCCGACTACAGGACTGACATTGAAGAATCCGGATTCGTCAAATACCCTCTGTTTGTCAAAAATGAGGCGACTTTGGCAGCAGTCATGTACGAAGACCTCTATGACAGGAAGCTGGAATCCCATCTTCTATACGCAAAGGACGGCAGAAAACTGATGCATAAATCTATCTTCCCCACCCTGGACCTGTCCAACATACAGGACTACGGAAAGGACAGAAGCAAGAATATCCTGAATCTCTCCGAAGACCTGCTGTCTCTTGGACAATACGGAATGCTCGAAGAAATGCTTGATGGCAAATACCTCATAATAGGAGCATTCCATGAGAAGGACATACATGCCACTTTCCGCGGAGATGTTCCGGGATGCCTCATTCATTTTAACGTATTCCTGTCCCTTGCCAAGGGCAAACACTGCATACGGGCTATTTCCGTCATCTTCTTGTGGAGCGTATTTTTTCTTATGAGCATCAACTGCCTGACCGGGAAAAACCTCTTTAATCCCAAGAGCAGATTACTGACAATCCTGCTGTCATGGCTGAATTACTCGATTATACTTGCCGTCATCTGCGTTATTTCGTATATTTGTTTCCACTCTGTATTCAACATACTCATTGTCGCTACTGCCTTTGAGCTGCTGAAACAGCTTATCCATCTCAAAAAATGAAAATATTCAGGACCATAGCAGTGCTGACGGCAGTATTCACCATGACTGCTGCGCTTCAGGCAGAGAATTACCGGATTCTGTACGTCAATACCGACAGTGTCAGAATCGGCGGCAGGATGCTCTCGGCAGGAGATATTTTCAAAGAGACAGAAGATATTCAATGGACGGAAGACCTTCAGAGCATCAAGGTAATCGGAACGGACAGCCGGCAGATTCTGGTTCTTGTCGCGAAAGAGATGGAGGGGAAGAACAAGAAGTCTGTGTTTGACTATCTGATGCCTGTAAATGCAATGTCGATGGCTTATAGGTCAGAAATCTTCAGTATCATTTTTGGAGATACTGACACTACACCTCCCATTCCAAATACAGAATACAGCCACAGCTCCAGATATCTTCTGGACACACTGTTTCTTCCCGTATTACCGGACAATGAAGGCGGCCGCTATATCATGGAGTACAGACATACCGGCAGGACATTCCGGATTCCTCTGGTAAAAACAGACTCATCAAGAATAGCAGTTCCACGTAAAGACATGGAAAGCATTCCTTCCGGTCCTTTTACCGTCAACGTATTTTTAGTTCCGGAAAAGACAGTAGAATATATCCTGTATATCGAGGATATGGAAATCATTCCGGTTCCGCTGAAATTACGGAACTAGAAAAAGTGTACATTTGCGGCCGCTTTACTAGAGGAATATGGAAAAATTCAGCTGGAAAGGCCACGGCGCAATGCTGGCGGCCAACTGCATCTGGGGGCTGATGGCCCCGGTGGCGAAAATAGTAATGGCGGGAAGCATCATCACCCCGCTGGTGCTCACGGACCTGCGGGTATTCGGGGCAATGGCGCTCTTCTGGGTGGCGTCCCTCTTCCGGAAGCCGGAGAAGGTCGAACCGAAGGACATGGTCAGACTTTTCGCGGCCTCTCTCCTGGCAATAGTGTTCAATCAGGGCCTGTACGTCTTCGGAGTGAGCCTCACCTCCCCTGCCGACGCCTCCATCATAACCACCAGCATGCCGCTGTGGGCAATGATTCTGGCAGCATTCTTCCTCAAAGAGCCCATCACCGGCAAGAAGGTCGGCGGCATCGCCTTCGGAGCCGGTGGCGCACTGCTGCTCATCCTCGGCGGAAGCCATGCAGCAGCGGCAGCGTCCGGAAGCACCACCAATGTCGGCGGAGACCTGCTGATACTCTTCGCCCAGCTCAGTTACGCCTCCTACCTCGTCCTTTTCAAGAATTTTGTAAGCAAATACTCCATCTTCACCATCATGAAGTGGATGTTCACCTACGCCTTCATCTGCCTGCTGCCCTTCTCCTACCACGACCTGATCGCCACCGACTGGGCCGGCCTGACCTGGGGCAATATAGGCGGCATCCTCTACGTTGTGGTCCTCGCAACCTTCCTCTGCTATGTCCTGGTAGTCGTAGGGCAGAAGGCCCTGCGGCCCACTGTCGCCGGCATGTACAACTACATACAGCCCATCGTTTCCGTCACAGCCTCCATCTTCCTCGGCCTGGACACTTTCAGCTACCTGAAAGTCCTCGCCGTCCTGCTCATCTTCACCGGAGTCTGGCTGGTCACAGCCAGCAAGAGCCGCGTCCAGATGGAGCGGGAACAATCGTGACAGTCAGACATACCTACCGCACCACTATCTGCCAAAGAATCATTGCCAGCCTCGTAAACCAAGCATGGTCTTGCCCCACGATGCCTTTTAGTTACAACAGAATGTGCAGGAAATCAAGTTATTAGTGATATTCCACAATTCTACATGAGCGGTAAACGCGGCATATTCAACGAAAATGCGGCCACATAGAAACCTGTCGTTCTGGCAAATATATGATAGCCAAAGACATACATCGTAACTAAAAAGCAACGTGAGATTGGCGAGGCAGCACTGGGCACCGAAGGCTGATATCTCCGGGACGCATGGGCAAAACCGGCATAAACTGATGATTTTCTTGGTAATCCGGACAAATTTCGCTATATTGGGACATTATTTATTCACTTAACTCCCAAGCATCATGAAACATCTACTACCGGAACTGCCCTACGCACTTGAGGCACTGGAGCCGGCCATGAGCCGCGAGACCTTGGAATACCACTACGGGAAGCACCTCCAGACCTACATAGACAACCTCAACAGACTGATTCAGGGGACACCCTTCGAGGACTCTCCTTTAGAGGAAATAGTCATGAAAGCCGACGGCGGTATCCTGAACAACGCCGCACAGACCTGGAACCACACATTCTTTTTCAACGGACTTACCCCGGAGCAAGGGGAGATGCCTCAGGAACTGCTGAAGGCTATCGAAAAGGACTTCGGAAGCCTCGACAGCTTCAAGGCACAGTTCACCCAGACTGCCGTATCCCTTTTCGGCTCGGGATGGACATGGCTGGCTATGGACGGGGACGGGAAACTGCTCATCACAGCAGAGCCGAACGCCGGCAATCCGATGCGCAAGGGCCTGCGTCCCCTGCTGACTGTGGACGTATGGGAACACGCCTACTACATCGACTACCGCAACCGCCGTGCAGACTACATCAACGCCTGGTGGGGACTGGTCAACTGGGAGACCGTTCTCCGGTCGGGATGGTAGCAGAAACCGTAACACTAAGGGCCTCTTAAAAATTCAGAAACGCCATAAACTCTTCTTCGGAGCAGCTTCCGATGGGGCCTGAGAGTGTTTTGCCTTCAGAATCCACCACTGCGTAAAGCGGCTGGGACGCCGAGGCGAACTGCTTCATCTCGAAGTCGCGGTAGCGGCGTCCGAGAGTGCGGAACTCAGGATCTTCTGTTTTATCATCCACATACAGATTTGCGATCACGAAGTCTGCAGAAAGTTTCTCCATTACTGCCGCAGAGGAGAGTACCGTTGCCTCCATCTGCTTGCACACGCTGCAGGTGTGGGACTTGAAGGCGATGAACACCGGTTTGCCGGCAGCCTTGCTTTCGGCGAGAGCCTCTTCGAGGTTGGTATAGCTCTTTATGGTGGAGTAGCCCGAGGCAGCTGTGTTGTCCCCTGCGCCGGCGGCATTGTTCCCTGAGGATATTGTCAGTGTGGAGCCGTCCATCGGAGGAATGAGGCCGGAAATGCTCTGGAGCGGGGCTCCGAAGAGGCCGGGGATGAGGTAGAAGGCAAATGTGATGCAGACGATTCCTGCGATGTGCCTGCCCCAGCCAATGCCCTCAGTGGGGGAGTCGTGGCTGGTGCGGAACACCCCGAGGAAGTACAGGCCCAGGAGCAGGGCCAGGACAACCCACGAGGCGATGAAGCCCAGGCGGGTGATGACGCCCCATCCGAAGTACGCGTCGATGTTGTAGAGGAACTTCATCGCGAAGGCCAGCATGATGTAGGCGAAGACGACCTTGACCATGTTGAGCCAGCCGCCGGACTTCGGGAGCTTCTTCATAACTCCGGGGAAGAAGGAGAGCACCACGAAGGGAAGTGAGAATCCCAGTCCGAAGACGGCCATGCCGACGATGGGCCTGAGGGCCACCCCGTCGAGGACGGCGGCGGCGAGGATCGAGCCCACGAAGGGACCGGTGCAGGAGAAGGAGACGATGACCATCGCCAGGGCCACGAAGAAGGCGGCCACGTACCCGCCCTTGTCCGCCTCGCGGTCGGCCTTGTTGGCCAGGCCAGAGGGCAGGGTTATCTCGAACGCGCCGAGGAACGATACGGCGAAGACGAGGAAGAGGAGGGCGAAGATGAGGTTGGGTATCCAGTGCGTGCCTATCGCGTCGGTGGCCGCGGTGCTCTGGAAGAGAGCCACTATCAGGCCCAGCAGGGTGTAGATGACCATGATGGAGAGGCCGAAGATGACGCCCTTGAGGACGCCGGCCCTCCTGGTGCTGCCTCCTCCGATGAGGAAGCCCACGGTCATGGGTATCATGGGGAAGACGCAGGGGGTGATGACTCCGGCGAGTCCGGCGAGGAAGGCTATGAGCAGGAAGCTCCAGAAGCCCTGACCACCGGCCTTGGCACCTTTAGAGGGAGCGGATGCCTCTCCCGGCGCAGCAGCAGGGTCCACCTTGACGGAGATCTCGCTCTCGTTGAGGGTACACTCGGCCCCGTTGCAGGTCTGGTACTCGAGGTATCCGGTCACGGTGAAGGTCTCCTGCGAGGCGGGGACGATGACCTGGCGGAATTGCGCAGTGCCCTCGAAGTACTTGACGTCGATGCCGAATCCCTCGTCCAGCTTGACGTGGGCCTCCTCAACGTCCTGCAGCCCTCCGGAGAGGGTGAAGGCGGCGCTTTCGTCCGCGGTGAAGGAGGTGGCCATCGGGCCGCCGCTCACCGGCACGGTGCTGTACATGTACCAGCCCGGCTCGAGGCTGACGGTGAAGAGCAGCTCGACGTTCCCGTCGGGCAGGACGGAGGCTTTCGAGTCTACTGAGATTACTCCCTGGGCGCTGGCGCACAGGGTTATAAGGCCGGCTAAGACGGCCATGACAGTTCTTTTGAAGTTCATAGTTTATTTATTTGAACAGTTCGGCTACTTTCTCCGCCAGAGCCTCTCCACGGACATTCTCAGCCACGATACGGCCGTCTGCATCCACAAGGTACATCGTAGGGATGGCCCTCACCTTGTAGAGTTTGGCAATGTCGGACTCATCGAGGAAGTTGGGCCATGTAAGCTGCTCATCCTCGATGGCTTTCTTCCAGTCCTCCGCATTTTTGTCTCTGGAGATGCTTATAATCTGGAAACCTTTGGAGCTGTACTTGGCATAGAGATTCTTGAGGTTGGGTATCTCCCTACGGCAGGGGGCGCACCACGATGCCCAGAAATCGATCAGGATGTATTTCTTGCCCTCACTGAGCTGCGCAAGGGAATATTCCTTTCCGGAAGTGTCCTTGACGGTGAAGTCGGGCACCTTCTCACCTATCATTCCGGCGGGATACAGTTCGGCACGCACCATCTTTCCATAATAGGAATCCTTAGCCTCCTGGCTGAAAGCCTCATATACGGGACGCATGTCCTCGGACAGATATGTCGTCAGGGATATCATCATCAGAGGTCCCCAGAAAGAGTCCTTATTGTCCATGAAGGTCTTGTTGTACAAGGAATCCAAGGTGCTGAAGAACTTATGCTCGTCTGCCAGCATCGCTTTTCCGGCCTTGCTGTTCATAAGTTCCTCGACCTTCCTGGTATCGCCCTTTCCCTTTGCCTCTCCGACAGCAGCGATTATCTCTGCATGCCTGCGCTGATTGGCACTGAAAATCGAATCCATTCCGTAGCGCACCTGCATGAGTTCATAATAACGGTCGCTCATAGGAGAGCCGGCCACCTTGAGAGCTTCCAGCCCATAACTTGCCGTGCCGTCAGCGTCGGCAGAGGATGACACTGAGCCCGATATCTCCATTTTGGTATTTTCCACCATGAGATTGCGGTAGCCGTAGGCATCCTTCACTATCAGCGACACGGCCGTAGGCTGCTCCACGATACCGGTGAAGGTAAACTTACCGTCCGTTACGGTTGCCTCCGCCAGAGGATCCATCACCTCGTGAGCGACAGGTATAAGCTGAACGACCGCATTGTCGGGGATACCCTCAACTGAACCCTTGATGATGTAACCGCCCTTTGGCGCCTTCGGGCCGCATGCCGAGACAGCTGCGACAGATGCGAAGAGGAGAACCAGTTTAAAAAGATTACTTTTCATTTTACATTGATTTTATGTTATCTGTCTACATTCTGCGTAATGGTGCCGTTTCCGGGGTTGTTGATGGCTCCGGCCGGGAATGGCATGGTCCATAGATGGGAGCCGGGAGTGAGGGTATAGGTCCGGCCGTCGTATTCCTTGGTCAGGGTGCGGGCGTAGGTACCTTCGGCGTTGAAGCGGCGGGCGTCGGCGAAGGGCACGATGGAGAAAATCAGCTCGTTGTCCTTGGTCCGGCGGATAAGGCTAATGGCCTCCTCAAGGTCTGCTGCGGTCAGGGGCGCGTACACATCCGGACGGATACGGGTCTGACGCACGGTGTTGAGCACGTCCATTGCTCCGGGAATATCTCCTCCTCGGGCCAGACACTCGGCCTTGATGAGGTACACCTCGCAGGTAGTGAGTCCGCCCCAGTTGAAATATCCGTTACCCACTCCGTCATAGTAGGTATCCTGATTCTCGGAGCGGTATTTCCAGCGGGACATGAACTTGGCGTCTCCTTTCTCGAAACGCTCCGCCCTCCAGACCGGAATATCCAGTTCGTTGGTGGTATAGTTCGGAGAACCGTTGCCGCAGCGGAAATAGTAATTCTCCACGTAGGAATAATCTGTCGGGGTAGGCAGGCCTGTATAGTCGTCGGGATTCTCTATGGCGGCGATATGGTCGTCATAATAGGCGTTCCAGTCGTAGAGGGCGCTGTTCTGGCCCAGGGCCAGGTCGGCATACCTGAGGGCTTCGGTGTAATCCTGCATCTGGAGGTAGACACGGGCCAGGAGAGCGTAGGCTGCACCAAGGTTCGGATGTATCACCGTCATGGACTCCTCGGGCAGACCTCCGTCGATGGCTTCCTCCACACCATCTATGATGAAGTCATACATCTCCTGTATGGTCACCTGCTCGCTGGGAGCATCTATCACCGAACTGGTAATGAGAGGCACACTAAGTTTTTCACCTGCAGTGGCAGCCTCATATGTATCGGCATAGTAATTGACCAACACATAATAGCAGAGGGAACGGATGACCTTTGCATAAGCTATCACCTCAGCTCTCTCGGCATCGGTCGCCTCAGTCGCTGTGGGAGCATTCTCAATGATAAGGTTGCAGGAAGATATGGCGGCATACATCTGGTAATATGTACCCTCATCCGAGTTGTTCAGCATGATACGGTCGGCCGACTCATCCCACATGTAGTTGGCCCGGGTAAGGGTGGGACTGTTGAGATTGGAGACGGTCACATAGTAGTCATTCAGCAGATAAAGGGCGTTGCTGACGGGAGTCTGTCCGATGGTGTACTCGTCACGCAGCAGTGACTCGAAGTCTGCAAGCGTAGTGGGTATCTTCTCTCCCTTAGGAACGATATTCAGGTAATCGTCGCATGACGAGAAGACCGGAAGGCATGCTATGATGAATATGTACAGAAACTTTTTCATAAGTATCATTTTTATCTACGTTAGAAATTCAAATAAAGGCCGAGAATGAAGGTCGGCTTGTTGTAGCCTCCCAGCAGGTATTTGGCCTCGGGACTTGCCGCTATCATGAAGAGGTTCTCCGCTGCCAGCATGATGCGCGCGCTCTTCATTGCCAGCTTGCTGCATGCGCCGGAGGGCAGCCTGTAGGTGAGTGACAGGTTGTTCAGCGACAGGTTGGAAGCATCTATGATATTGACGGAAGACCGGGCATACATGGTGTAGTAGTTGTAGTTGTACAGCGGGCTCTCGGAAGAGATGTAGCGGGGCACGTCTGTGTGGGCCTCGTCACCGGGCTGCTGCCAGCGGTCGGATATACGGTTGCTTACAGGGGCTATGCTGCCGTCGATGAACGGAATGCTGGTATTGCGCATCTTGTGCCCGCCCTCGAAGAGGAACTGAGCCGCAAGTTCCCAGTTGCGCCACCTGAGATTGAGGTTAAGCGCACCGCTGTAAACAGGCACCGTTGTTCCGAAATAGAGCAGATCCTCGATATCGGACGGAGTCATGTCATCGTACAGTTCTCCGTTACGGTCGTAGAGCTGAGGGGTTCCCTGCTCGCTCAGACCTGCCCACTGGTAGCCGTAAATGGCGTTGTAGGGATTGCCGATACGGGGATAGGCAGTAGGATAATCTATCAGTATATAGGACACCGGGGCCTCAACATTGACGTAGGTCACCTCATTCCTGTTGTAGCTGAAGATAGCGCCTATGTCAAATCTCCAGTCACTGGTGCTGACCGCCGTACCGTTCAGGGAGATCTCAAAGCCTTCGTTGACCATCTCTCCGTTGTTGATGGTGTAGGTGCTGTAGCCCCAGCCCTCGGTCGGCACGCCGTTGGTGTTGGCCAGGAGGTCTGTACCGTTTTTATAGTAGTACTCCACTGTACCGCTCAACCTGTTGTCCAGCAGGGAGAAGTCTACTCCGACGTTGGTGGTGGCTGTCTTCTCCCATCTCAGATTGGGATTCGGGCGGCTCTGAATGGTTCCGGAAATACCGCCTACATGCTGGTTGCTGCCGAAATAGGCCGTCATATACGGGGCGGAGTTCTTCGCGATGTTACCGCCGATACCGTAGCTGAAACGCAGCTTGAGCATATCGACCCAGTCCGCACCCTGCATGAATTCCTCGCGGTCGATATTCCAGCTGGCTCCCACGGACCAGATGGGACGTTTCTGGTATTTCGAGCCGGTGGAGAAGAGGTTGGTCTTGTCCCAGCGGATACTTCCGCTCACGGTGTACCGGCCGTCGTAGGTGTAGGCCGCATTGCCGTAGAACGATACGTAGCGGTTGACCAGCTCCAGGAGATATGCCGCATTATGATTAGTAAAGCTGCCCCAGCCCCAGATTCTGCCCATGGAACTCAGAGCGGCCTGGTCGATCAGGGAATAGGTCATCAGATCCGGGTCGTAGTTGTAGAGAGTGCGGTTCTCGTAATTGTTCTTGTTCTCCCTGGTTTCGGTTCCCACCAACGCGGTAACCTCGTGTTTGCCGGCGAAGGTCTTGTTGAAGTCCAACTGCTGACGGAAGTTGTACGCTCTGGTCGTATTGTCTGAAGTGAAATAAATGTTTCCGTAAGGGATATTGAAGGTCGCCGTGCCGTCCCCGTTGGAGGAGGCGTATGTATTGACTGTATTGCGGACATCGTAGGAATCCTTGCTGCGCAGCTGCTCCGTAGCGTAATTGGCATACTCATACTGGAACGAGGCGGTGTACTTCAGCCAGTCGGTAAACTTAATCGACAGGCGGGCGTATGTACGGTTGCTGAAGTTCTTCTGACGGGTCAGGTTCATGCCTATCTCGTCCAGAGGAGTGATGTCCAGGTTATACAGGCCGTTCGAATTCAGGATACTCATATTGTATGCCGAGTACCTGTCCTCCTGACGGTTCGTATAGTACGAGCCGTCCCCGTTCACAAGTCTGTCGTAGGGCATGTAGGTATATCCGGGAGAAAAGAGGCTGAAACTCTGCGTACTGCCGGTTCCATAATTGAGATAGGAGCCTACTTCCAAGGTCAGCCATTTGGTTATCTGGGTAGTGTTCTGAATGTTGATGCCGATATCGTCATTATCGGTGTACTTGTCGCTACCCAGGTTATTGCGATAGGTGATGGAGGCATTGAAAGAATTCTTCTCTGTACCCCTGCCGAGAGAGAGGTTGTACTGCTGGCTGAAGGGATTGCGGGTGCCGTAACGCTCTATGTCGTCATAGTAGCTGTAACCCATAGCCGCAAGAGCCGCGAGTTGTGCGTCCACTTCCGACTGAGTCATCTGTCCTGCATAACCGCGCAGGAGAGTACGGATACCCTGGGTAGTAAATGTGTTGTCATCCAGCAGTCCCTGGGCGTATGCCGCTGCTCCGGTACCCTGCAGGTTAGGGTTCTGGGCAGCCCACTCGCGCTCGAGTTCCACCATAGTGGCGGCATCGGCCAGATACTTATCGGCGTAAGTGGAATAGGGCTGAAGTGACAGTGTGGCGGAGAAGGACACATTCATCTGGTCTTTCTGCGCCCTCTTGGTAGTGATGACCACCACTCCGTTCGCCGCACGGGCTCCGTAGATGGAAGCTGCGGCAGCATCCTTCAGGACGGTGATGCTCTGGATGTCCTCAGGGTTGATATCGGGCACGCTCTCCACCCAATTGCCGTAGCCGTCATTGGTGGTCTTCTCTACCGGGAAGCCGTCGATAACGTAGAGCGGAGTCGTCAGACCATTCATGGATGTGACACCCCTTATCTGCCCGTCGGTCAGACCTGCGACACGTCCTTCCAGCATGGTGCTGACATTTGAGATACGCTGGGTCTCGAACTGTTCGGAATTGACTTTGGCAAAGGCTCCGGTAGTCCTCTCCTTAGAAATGGTCTGATAGCCTGTGACCACTACTGCATCCAGCATCTCCGCGTCCGGGAGAAGCTGCACGTTTATTCTCTCACGGGCTCCGATAAGCGCTTCCTGGGATTTCATGCCGAAAAAATTGAACACTAAGGTTGTTTCCGGATTATCCGGGACCTCTATCTCATAGTTACCCTCAGAATCGGTATATACCCCGACTGTAGTGCCTTTCACCAAGACATCCGCTCCGACCAAGGGACTATCCTCATTGTCAAGGACCTGACCGCTGATTATACGGGTCCCTTGCCTGGCAGCAGCTGCCGGTTTCTGCGGCACTGCCTCCTGATGCAGGGCTATCTGCTTATCCATCAATGTCCATGTAATCCCGGTACCCTCGAATACCGCTTCAAGGACGGTATTGATATCAGGGCTGCTGACATTGACTGTCACAGTCTGGGAAACATTCACAGAGCTATTGCTGTAAACAAAATTGTAACCGGTCTCCCGTGTTACCTCCTTAAGGACTTCAGAAAGTCTGAGGTTACTGCAGTTCACCTCGTAGTTCTGCTGCGCCGAAGCCGATGTAATGGACAACATCAGCAACATCGCAAGCGCCGGCAAAAATTTCAACAATATAGATTTCATCTCGGTTAATATTGGTTATAGTCGTATGACTACAATAATTACAATATTCAACCGGACTACCCTAAAGAAAATTTATCCGATAGTAACCGAATTACCGTCTAGGGAATAGACTATATCACAGGCAATCGCCATAAGTTCAAGCACCTGGTTTATTGATTCAGACCTGAAATCCGCTGTAAAAGAATTCTTGTATATAGAAATGTCGCTGACGGTAATCTCGACACCGTACCAACGTTCGAGAGACTCCAGAACCTCCTTCATAGGAGTATTGTCGAAATGCAGGACTCCGTTTTTCCAGGCGGTATCACCATCTATGTCGGGAGTGCTGTCAGTATAAGCGGACTCGCTTTTAACAGTGATTTTTGAGCCTTCCTCCAAAGTGAAAACCTCTTCCTTATCCGTCAGGACTTCAACAGACCCTTCCAGCAATGTCAGTTTGAGTTCCTCATCGGGAGAATAACATGAGAGGTTGAACACTGTTCCGGTAACTTTGACTGTCGGGCCGCCAGGAGTACGGACATAGAACGGGTTTGAAGGGTCGGAGTGCACGTCGAAATAGCCTTCCCCGCGCAAGGAGACCTCCCTGTTACCGTCCTCGAAATCCTCAGCTACAAGCAGCTCGCTGCCACAGTTAAGCCAGATAACGGAAGAATCAGGAAGGATGACACGGCTCCGGACGCCATTGGCAACCGTATAGACATCAGCCGCCTTCGCTGTAAATACAACAGGATCCACCGGAGGCTCCGGTCTGAACAGCGACCAGCAGAAAAGACCGGCAAGAATAACAGCAGCCGCACGGAAACACCAGTCCAAGGCGGGGGTTTTCCGCCTTCCGCCTCCAAACGACGGAACCGGCCCGAGATAGGGTTCGTCCGGCATGGTCGAGAATACCTCGGCATTGAATTTACTCAGTTTTTCCTTTTCCGGCTTTTCTTTCATAATTCAGTCTCGAATCTTATACTATATTTATAATACAATTTACCCGTGCTCTGTCCTAAAAATTTTTTCAAAATTTTCACTACAGATATTCTTTCAGCCTCTTGCGGAAATGCTGCAGCGATATCTTGATGTGGTATTCCACAGCCTTGACACTGAGCCCTTTTTTTACGGATATCTCCCTGTTTGTCATACCGTCAAGTCTGCTCATGTGAAATGTCTCCCTGGCAGTATCAGGCAGAGAATCAAATGTCTTCCTAATTAAAGAGGACAGCTCCAGCGAGTCTATCAGATGTTCCACTGACGGGTCCTCGAGGGCAGCTGTCCTTTCTTCCAAAACACTCGTAAGGGAAGGATCGGAAAACAGTTTCTTCTCCTTCAGAAAATTCAGGGTCCGGTTCCTTGCTATGGTAAAGACCCATGCACGGAGATTCGAATCAGGCCGTATGGAACAGCGCTTCTCCCATACCGTGCAAAGGACGTCCTGGGCCAGGTCGCGGGCCTTCTCGCTGTCGCAGATATAACTTGTAATGAAGTGTACGAGATTGTTGTATTCCAGGCGGTAGAACACCTCGAACGCCTTCCCGTCTCCATTACGTATGTCCTCTGCGATATTGGCCATAAGCTGATCTGCAGTTTACAGCTTGTCGGCGATGGCAGCAAAGGCAGCGGCATCCGGACCGTCGGAGAATGCGGCGGGCCTGCCGGCGTCTCCGCCCTCCTCTACTGACATGTAGATGGGAATGCTGCCCAGAAGCGGGATATTCAGTTCCTCCGCCATCTTCCTGCCGCCGTCCTTGCCGAAGATGTAGTACTTCTCTTCGGGATGCTCCGCGGGGGTGAACCAGGCCATATTCTCGACCAGTCCGAGTATCGGCACGTTCACGTCCTTGTGGCGGAACATGTTGATGCTCTTTATCACGTCGGCGATGGCCACCTGCTGGGGAGTGGTGACGATTACAGCTCCGGTCAGGGGGATGTCGTGGACCATCGAGATGTGGATGTCGCCCGTGCCGGGAGGCAGGTCGATGAGCAGGTAGTCGAGCTCGCCCCAGTCCACCTGCATGACTATCTGTTTCATGGCGTTGCTGGCCATGGGGCCGCGCCATATCAGGGCCTGTTCGGGAGCCACGAGGTGACCTATTGAGAGCAGCTTGATGCCCCACTTCTCGAGGGGAACGATCAGGTCCTTCTCCTCATCCATGTAGGGTACCTGCCCCTCTGTGCCGGTCATCTTGGGGATGGAGGGTCCGTAGACATCGGCGTCCACCAGGCCTACGCGGTATCCCTTCAGGGACAGGGCTACGGCCAGATTGACCGAGACGGTGGACTTGCCCACGCCGCCCTTGCCGGAGGCCACGGCGATAATCTTGCCGATGCCCTGGAGCTGGGTGTCGTCCAGGTCATTGACCGTCTTCTTGGTGGGCTTGCGTTCCCGCACCAGCTCGATGATGGATATCTTGGCGTGAGGGAACTCCGCGGCCATAGCCTGCTCGCACTCCTTCTTGATAGAGGACAGAAGGGGGTCCGGAGAAGGCACTACCAACTTGAAACGGACCAGCACGGCCTTCTCTCCGGCTTGCGGATCCGTAGGTTCGACGGCAGCCCCGTTCCCGTCGAAGAGCTTAATGTCCTCGACGAGACCGAGGGAGACGATGTCCTTGTCAGCCGCCGGATGAATGATCTTTGAAAGGGTTTCTAAAATCATTTCCGTGTAAGAGTAAATTATTCAACGATATCCAGTTCGTCGATCAGATTGGTGGCACCGCCCAGCTTCTCGATGATGAAGAGGACGTAGCGGATATCCACGCTGATGCACCTCTGGAGCTCGGGCTCGAAGATGATGTCACCGCTCATGGACTCCCAGTTGCCGTCAAAGGCCAGACCGATGAGCTCGCCGCGGCCGTTCATGATAGGAGAGCCGGAGTTACCGCCGGTGATGTCGAGGTTGCCGATGAAAGCCACGGGCATCTCACCCTTCTCGTTGGCATAGCGGCCGTAATCCTTGGCCTCGTACAGCTCTTTCAGCTTCTCGGGCACTACGAACTCCCAGTTGTTCGGATCTTCCTTCTCCATCACGCCCTTGAGGGTGGTGTAGTAGTTGTAGAAAACGGCATCGCGGGGATAGTAGGGCAGGACGGTACCGTAAGTCAGACGCATGGTGAAGTTGGCATCGGGATAGATGGCCTCGCCCTCACGCATCTCGAGGGTTCCTGCGATATAGTCCTTTTTACCCTGGGCGAACTGCTCGGAGAATGAACTGTAGACCTCAGCATGAGGACGGGAACTCTCAAGATAGGATGTACGGACTGCACATGCAGGGTCATTCAGCAGAGCATCGGCATCACCGGCTGCTATAGCTGCATTGACCTTATCGAGAGATGTGAATACGGATTTGGCATACAGATCCTCCACGTATGCATTGATGTCACCGCCGAACCGGCTGTCGATATCCTTGTAGAATGAAGGCAGCTGGTCTGCGGGGATGCTCTCCTTGAGCAGCTGAATCATGGCTACAGCCACTTTCTTGTCAGTCGGCATGGAATAGTCCTCGTAGAAGGACTCCAGACGGCGGCTTACACCTGCAAGCTGCTCCTCTTTCTCAGCGGGATCCTCTGCTGCAAGGGCATCGGTAATCCTCTTGGCGTTGGCAGCTGCGCTCACGAGCTCGATACGGCCCACGCTCTCGTTGATGTAGGTCATCAGGATATAGTCGGCCTTACGTCCCTCGACAGCAGCGTTGATGTTCTCGAGAGCCTTGCCGTAGCGGGCGATACGCTCCTCTCCGCCTGCATTGACCCACTCGGTGAATGCCTGTTCCTCAGCGGCGCGGCGTGCCTCGACTCCGAGCTTTGCAAAGGTCTCGTTCATGCCGATCCACTTCTTCCAGCCGTTGGACGAGCCGGCGTACTTGCTGGCGTACTGGAGCATGATCTTGGGATCAGCCTCCATGTCGGCCATCAGCACATCCTGACGGAGGGTGCGCACCTTTATGGCGGCCTCGTTCTTCTCGGTGGTCTCACGCAGCTCGGAAGCAGTCATGAAACGGTTGGTCGAGCCGGGATATCCCATGATCATGGCGGGAGAACCCTCCTCGTAGCCGGCTATGGACACCTTCAGATATTGTTTCGGGGTATAGGGCACGTTGTCCTCGGAGTACTCGGCGGGGTTGTTGTTCTGGTCGGCATACACGCGGAAGATGGAGAAGTCTCCGGTGTGACGGGGCCACATCCAGTTGTCGGTGTCGGCGCCGAACTTACCGATTGACTGAGGGGGAGCGCCCACAAAACGCACATCCCTGAATACCTTGTAAACTATGAAATAGTAGGTATTTCCTCCATAGAACGAGTTGATGCCTCCGACGATAAACTTACCGTCGCAGCCTGCCTTCTTCGCGAGTTTATTCTGCAGTTTGGTCATGGCCTTCTCCTTGTCTTCGGAGGTCTTGGCCTTGGCCAGGGCCTTGTTGACATCTGCCGTCACGTCGGTGAAGCTCTCGAGGAACCTCACGCTGAGGCCCGGTGCGGGCAGTTCCTCGTCGAGGCTGAGGGCCCAATAGCCGTCACGGAGGTAGTTATGTTCCACGGAACTGAGGCTCTGAATGGTACCGAAGCCGCAGTGGTGGTTTGTGAAGAGCAGTCCCTTGTCAGAGACGATCTCTCCGGTGCATCCGCCGCCGAAAACCACGATGGCGTCCTTCAGGGACGAAGTGTTCAGGTTATAGATCTCCTGGGGAGTAATCTCAAATCCCAACTCCGTCATTTTCCCGCTGTTCATCTTTTCCAGCAGGGGCAGCAGCCACATACCCTCGTCGGCCTTTACGGGAGCCAGGGGCATAAGCAGCAGCATCAAGCCAAGCAATGTAGATTTTTTCATTTTTCTGAAATTTTTTAAATTTGAAACACAAATATAAAAATTATGAGCGGTTTTGGCAAAATAGTAATAGCAACTGACAAATTCAAGGGCTCAATGACAGCAGTGCAGGCTTCGGAGGCCGTCCGGGACGGTATCACGGAGGGATGCAAGGAGGCAGGAAGGACAATGCCGCAGATTCTCCTGCGCCCCATGGCGGACGGAGGAGAAGGCAGCATGGGAGTAATGGAGAGAGCCCTGCGGGAGAGCGGCATAGGCTATAGGAAGGAATTCATTCCGACGGTCAATCACCTGGGATCGCAGATACTCGCCCCGGTACTGCTGTACGGCGCGGAGGACGGCACCAGCCGTGCATTCGTGGAGATGGCCTCGGTCTGCGGCCTCAACATGATTCCGAGGGAACGGCGCAACCTGCTGCGCTCCACTACCTACGGCCTCGGCACCGTCCTGCGCGAATGTATCGAGAGCCACGGGGTGCGGGAGATACTCCTGGCTATCGGCGGCAGCGGCACCAACGACGGCGGCTTCGGCCTACTCTCCGCCCTCGGCTGGTCCTTCACTAACTCCAATCCATTCCGCAACAAGGACATACCCACTTTCATCAGCGGCATAGAAGCAGCCTCGGACCGCTCCGTGGCTGACATCTGCCCTCACCTGCGTCAGACCCGCATCACCGTAGCCACCGATGTGACAAGCCCGCTGCTCGGTCCTCTCGGAGCCACAGCGGTATACGGTCCGCAGAAAGGATGCCGCAAGCAGGACATCCCGGTATTCGAGAATGCTTTGGAAAACTGGGTAAGGGTCATCGGAGTTCCAGACTTCCCCGGGGCCGGAGCCGCCGGAGGTACGGGATACGCCCTGAAAGCCGCTTTAGGAGCGGAACTTGCGGCCGGATGGCAGGTCTTCGCCTCCATGCTGCATCTGGAAGAGGAGATTGCGTCGGCCGATCTGGTCATCACCGGCGAGGGCCGCTTCGACAAGTCATCCCTGACCGGCAAACTCCCCGCCGGCATCGCCACCCTGTGCCGCCGTTACGGCAAGCCCCTCTGGGTCGTCACCGGCACCTGCAGGGTTCCGGCAGACCAGCTTGCAGCCATAGGCATTTCCCGTGTCATCGAGCTTTCATCCTCGGCAGCCCCGGGCGAAGACACCTACAGTGACGCGCCGGCCATCATCCGGCATGCCGTAGCCTCGGCCCTGCAGGACTGAAGGACAGGAAAGTGACTACCGGAACAGCAGAGGCAGGAACTCCGCGAGGTAGATCCGCCAATTGCGCCATATATGCCCCTCGCCATTCTCATAGTAGGTATAGGGCCAGTCATGACTGTCCAGAAATGCGCGGTAGTCCTCATTATACCCGTACAGGAAATCCTCCTTTCCGATACCTATCCAGTAAAGGGCCGGTTCCTTGGAGAACTGCACCGCCAGGCTGCTCTCAATATCCGAATACGCCCCTGCGGCAGAACCGCCGTCCGTCCTCTTCTCCCTCGGCATAACAGCCGCTGAAAACAGGCCCACATAATCGAACATGTCCGGGTACATCCTGGAGATGTTCATCGCATGGCCGCCGCCCATCGAAAGACCGGCTATGGCTCTGGAGGCCTTGTCCTTGCGCACACGGTAATGCTGCTCGACATAGTTGAGGATATCGGGGAAGGACTCCTCCATCGTACAGGCTGCCTCTCCGGAGCGGTTGAAATCAGGCTGTTCCAGACCGCCCGGTGTCTGACCGGGAGCAGCATCGTTGAATACATGGCCGTTAGGCATTACCACTATCATCGGCAAGCAGCGGCCGGCAGCTATGAGATTGTCCAGAATCTCCGCTGCCCTGCCCAGGTCGCTCCAGGCCTCCTCATCCCCGCCCATGCCGTGCAGCAGATAAAGCACAGGATACCGGCCCTTGCCGCTGTCATAGCCCGCAGGAGTGTAGACCGTCATGCGGCGGACCGTCCCTAAAGCCGGACTTTCATACCATACTTTGGAGACAGTGCCGTGCGGAACGTCCTGCACGGAATACAGGTCTCCGGGATTCCCTTCCACGATGAAATAATTTGTCAGAGAGGAGACATCCCTCTTAATGAAAACATTGGACATATCCAGCACCTTCAGTCCGTCCACTCTGAAAGTATAGCTGTAGAGCTCTGAACGAAGCGGAGGAGTCGTATGCTCCCAGACACCGTCCTCGCCCTCACGGAGCTCTGCCCTGTAATTGCCCTGAGAGTCACCGTAAAGTGAATCGGAGAGAAAATCCCCCTCGACCCATACCTCCACCGCCTTCGGTGCGAACAGACGGAATGTAACCCTGCCGTCAGGATATACTTCAGGAGAGGTGACTGCCCGTGTAGACCAGATGGCCTGCTGTGCGCCGGCCGGAAATACCGATAAAAGTACGGCGGTCAGAAAAGCCACCGTACTTCTGTTCCAATTTACAATAAACATAATCCTTACTTTTTATAATTATTCTATACTCTGATAATCCAGGGGAGGGTCAAAATAGCGGGACAGCGACTTGAGGTTCTCGCGGTAGTTGGGAGCAGCGAAGTCCGTACCTTCGAAGAAGCGGTTCCACTCCTCGTGGAGAGCGGCAATGTGCGGGTCCGCCTCAGCCTCCGTCTCGTACAGCACCGTACCGTCGGAAGCGTACAATCTGGCTGTGAGGGATTCGGGTGAACACGACAGGGTCAGCAGGCCGCCCTGTGGAACTGTCACTTCGACAGGGGCAAAGGCCCCGATGGCGATGCTGAGAGTGACTTCCCGGGAAGCGGTCCACTCATAGCGGTATTCGGTCCGGCCGCCGGGGCGGGTGGCGTACTTGCAGTCCAGCGCTCCGTCGGCAATGCTGACACGCTGGTCCAGAGAGGTTATTACAGAAGGAATACGGGGCTGGATATCAATCCGGCCGCTGAGCATATCGGGCCGCACACCGAGGAAATACTGATCCCACACACGGATATGCTCTCCGTTGCTCCAGGCCTGGAGGAATGTACCCGAACGCCTTACCCAAGTGCTGCCCGGACGGGGCCATGGATCTGCGCATTCGGACAGACTGCCGACCGCACCCTCACAGAGAGCCTGCCGGTTCATGTTGGAGAAAAGTCTGAACGCAAGGTCCTGCTGACCGTACTCTATCATCCTCTGCATCGCCTGACCGTTGAGCCAGAGCCAGACAGTGCCGTTGTGATAGGCATCGTCCTTATGGTAGCGGTGCCACATCTCATGCCACGGATGGAACTGAGCGTCGTTCTGGTCGAGGCTCGACACGCCCCAGGGATAGACCAGGTGCTCCCACATCCGGCGGGTATCCTGCATTCTCAGCAGGGTATCGGATATCAGCTCGTGGGCGTAGACGGTATTGGGACGCAGCTGCAGGTCGGGAGTGCCGTCGGAATTGAGATGGTCGTATATGATGCCCGACTCGCGGTCGATGAAATCGTGCTCGAAATTTGCGCGGACCTTTTCGGCCAGAGCCTCCCACTGCCGGGCCTTGCGCTCCTCGCCCATGTAACGGGCCATGTCTGCCGCACATCTGAGCTGCTGATACCATAGGGCCTGGATATCCACCGCTCTGTCTCCGCGGGGAGAGCACGGGTATTGGCCCTGACGCTTGGCATCCATCCAGGTATCGGCGTCGGCATGGGTCAGATAGCCGCGGTCGTCGGTGAAAAGCCGTGCCGAGGCGTCAGTGGCGGTCTTCACGGCGGGGTATATCTGCTTGATGAAGTCCACGTCTCCGGTGTATTTCAGATACTCGTAGGCCTGAATCACAAAGCGGGGAGTACCGTCGGTGGTGTTGTAAAGAATACCGTCGAGGTTCAGGCGGTTAGGTACGCGGCCGTAAGTCTCCGACTCCGGGTCGGTATCCTGATAGCGGGCAAATGACATAAGAATATCCCGGGCGACATCGAACTCTCCGGTACAGAGCACTGCTCCCGGCATCGCAATGAACATGTCCCTGCCCCAGAAATCAGTAAACCATGGAAAGCCGGCGTACATGCCCCAGCCGCCGTGCTGACGGGTCACCAGCTCGTCCGCAGTCAGTTCTATCCATGCGACAGCCCTGTCGAGAGAGGGCAGGTCGGAGCGCATGGCATTGTCATCCAGAAGAGCCTGCATCCGTTGCTGCCGCTGAGCGAGCCACTGCCGCCCTTCGGAGCGGAACTGCGAGGCGAGTTCCCGGCTTTCCGTCTCATTGCCGTAGGAGATGATGAAGCCGCCTGCATTGCGGGGAGCCTCCACTACCTTACCGTCGAAGCTCAGCTGAACATCCGGATTCAGAGCGGAGATACGGACAAAACCTCCCCGTGCCTCCACCGCCGCGTATATCACGGAATTGCCGTCCTTGCGGGGCAGAGTGACATTGCTGCCGGTAAGCTCCAGTCCTATCCAGCTGCCGGCCACGTCTTCCACTCCGACAAACAGTACCTTCCGGCTGTCCACCAGGGCAAATGTCTCCACAGCGCAGTCATGAACCCTCTCAAGCCGGTCAGGCCACACCGTAACGGAGGCATTCCTGCGGCTGAGCATCCTGCCGTCCACATACAGCCGGTAATCGGCGAAAATCCTCTTGGCCCGGATATTCCACCCGGCGTACCAGTCGCCGAAATCGTCCGCGGAAGTCTGGCCGTAATAGAAACCGGCCTCCTTGTCACTGTAAGAGTATTCCCTTGATTGACCGGATGGTACGGTAACTCCAAGTTCCTCAATCCGGAGAGGGGAATACGCGGCTGCTCCGGCTGTTGCGGCTGCCCAAAGTAACCCCCCTGGA
>ERZ780012.200-NODE-200-length-26794-cov-18.2165_pt1 | contig 26794 bp, 19 predicted proteins | sample MGYA00511869_ERZ780012 | MGnify/ENA primary metagenome ERZ780012 (study PRJEB29588, sample SAMEA2161608) | human gut metagenome | biome: human gut; feature: human-associated habitat; material: faeces | place: Denmark | collected 2008/2010 ... | reverse complement strand
ATACCAATTATGATTTATGATGCTGATTTATCCCTCACGTGCACTAGAGAGTTTTTCTTTTATATCGGAACTCAACTTTTGAAAAGATAAGTGTATCGAATTTAAATCAGCTTCAGAGATAAATCTATTCAGTGAAGCTAGATAATTCAAAGCCCAGACTGATTGGGAAGCATAGAAATCCGCTTCTAAATCGGTCGAGTTGTTTATCTTCTTATATTCGGCTTGAATGAGTTTCTTCAACTCATTCATTCCGTCTATCAGTTCATCTTTGATTTTGAAGATAGCAGTGAAGTTCAATCTGTTCTTATTTAAGAAGATAAGATAGTCTTTATCATCTGTTTTCTTATCTAGTCTTACCTCTTTGTACTTTAAGAAGAATTCTTCTATGAAGTCCTTGCTTAAGTCATACTTGTCTTCGTAATTCTTATAGAATGTCGCTCTACTGACTTCACCTTGTTCTATTATGTCGATCACTGTTATTTTCTTGAAGTCTTTTTGAAGAAGCAAAGCTACATAAGCTTCTTCGATGAACTTCTTGCTTTTGAAATTTTTGTTTCCTCTCATAGCTTCCTCCATAAAGCTTTTTATATTTAGCTTGTATGTGCTTTCATAATAGCTGCTAGGAAAAGAAACTGGGATGAATTGTCAAAGTTGGCTTTTTAATTGTCAAAATTGGTCTCTTCGAACTGAATAGGGAATAACAAATCTAAAGAGAAGATATCTTCCTTTAGTTTTATAGACATTTTTCCTTTATATTCTTTCATCATCATCTCTATTGATTTCAATCCAAATCCATGCATGGATTTGTCGCTCTTGGTGGTGATTCCTATCTTTGTATTTACTTTATCTTTATCGCAGTAATTCTCAATATGAATATTTATATAATCACCATAGTCTTTACTAGTTATAGCTATTACTCTTTTGCCCTCTGGTAATTGAGTCACAGCTTCAATTGCGTTCGAAATTGAATTTTCAAATAAAGAATATAAGTTCTCTTTTGGAATGTAGTTGATTTTTGAGGCATCGACTAAACAAGTAAAATGAATCTTGCTTTTGACCATCTTCATTTCTTTTTCTGCCAAGACCATATCTAAAGCTTCACAATTTGTTTTGTTCACGAACTTAAAAACATCTAAGGATGATTTTAATGAATCTAGTTCTTCCTTGTCGACTTTGGTAGACAAGTTGTCTAATCTATGCTTTAAATCATGTATCTTAACATTGATAAAATCCATGTTCTCGGCATTTTTGTCATAGTTTCTTTTATCTATTTCCCATAGTGTTTGTACTTTCATCTTATCTATTGCATTTTTTCTAGATCTCAATAACTCCAATTCAGTAGTTACGATAATGATTCCGACTATCATATCGAAGGAATAGGTGCAGTACCACATTCCTTTTGAATCAAATTTGACGGAAGTCATCATAGCATAGCAAGATAGAATCGATATCCCTGCTAAGGCCATCAAAGTTATCAATATTTGTCTTTTTTCTTGAATCTTGTTTATTCCGATTCTAAGATCCTTCTTTCTGAGATAGATGAAATATGTAGTGAGGTAAGTTGAGCAGAATATGGGTGCTAGTATTGCAATTACATAGTACCAAAGAGATTGATCGAATCCTATTGAAATTCTTATTATCGACATCAAGCAATAGGAGAAGTTTTGAATGCAATATCCTACAGTTCCAGCTAACAATATACTTGGAATAGTAGCTTTAAAACAAATGCTCAATCCTATTAAAGACAATGAGAATGTTATCAAAGGAAAAGACATTTTGATAGCTGAATTGAGCCAATCTATAGGAATATAACTGAAATCTCTAAGGAAATTAAAAGCGATGACAGCGATGGAACAAATAACAGCTCGTATCCAAAAGTAGTTTCTTCTAGGGAAATACTGAACTATTAAAGACTCTCCTAGTATTAAAAACAAAGGAAAGTCGATCAGTCCATATACTTGATCGGCCGTCATTGAGATATTCCTCCGTTTTTGTTTAGGTGAGCAAAGAAATCATTTAAGAAATCTTTCTTTCTATTTCTAGAGATCGATAATGTTTCTCCATTATATAAAATCACATCATTATTTTTTATTGAGTCTAAATATCTGAGGTTTATCAGGTAACTTACATTGCATCTAGAAAATCCAAGAGGTCCTAATTCATCTTCTATGGATTTCATGCTTCTTCTCTCTTTAGCTTTTATATTTTTATCTTTTGTATGATAGATTGTGTCATGCCCAAAAGACTCGATATAGATGATTTCGTTGACTAATAAGACTTGGATTCCATCTTCTATAGGAAAGCTAATTTTTCTTTGACTATCTTTAACACTTCTTACTACTTTTTTCATTCTCAACACTAAGTCTTCATAAGACACAGGCTTTATGAAGTAATCCAAAGCGTTGTATTCATAACCCTTTATAGCTAGTGCTGCGATGTTGGTACAGAATATTATGAATACTGAATTGTCTACTTTTCTTATGGATTGAGCTATAGACATTCCGTTCATTCCACCCAATTCTATATCCAAGAAGATAACATTATAAATAGCTTTGAACTTAGCTATAAACTCTTCTCCGGTAGAAAAATGTGTTATATGAATAGGCTCATTTTCTTCCTTAGAGAATCTATTTAATGCTTTTATTAGGTTATCTCTATCGTTTGGATTGTCTTCTACTAATGCTATTTCAATCATTTTTTCCAACTCCTTCTATTTGTTTAAGACTTCTTCTCAGTTCTTTGTGACAAACTTTAATTGTCTCTTTTAGTTTTAAAGGGGTACAGTCTGTCTCTTCTTTGAAGAGATTTGTTAAGTAGAATAATAGGATTCGATTTATTGTGAGGATATGCTTATTATCTAATCCTGATGACATCATCAGCTTGGATTCGACAAAGGATTTATCTACAAACAAATCAGTGACTTGTTTGTAAATTCTCTTATTGACGTTTATTTTAGTTGCTATTCTCAAAATGATCTCATCAGAGAAATCTTCTGATATCAAAGCTTTAGTATCTTTTTGTTCAATTCAAAAGCTAGCCAATCTACGCTTTTATTTATGAGATCAGTCTTTCCTGAAAAGTATTTATAAAAAGTACCTTTGGATATCTTGATTTCTTGAATGACATCATTGACTTTTATAGATTCGACTTTTTTGCTATCAGTCAAATCCAAGAAGGTCTTTATGATTAACTCACAGTTTCTTTCTTCGATTAAAGAAAGCTCAATTATTTGCTTTGACATATTACATAATATCCATAGAAACAACTTTTTCTTTGTATAATATTAACGATATGTATATATAACTTAGAATGGTTGACTTTTTCAAATATATTTTCAGTCATTTTTTTCATCCTCTCTCGCCATTATTATAAAAGAGCTTACACCTTTCTAAAATTAGTATGTTATTTGAACGAATTTGCGTAAAGAGTTCAAATGATAAACATTTCGACCAACATTGACAGTTTCTATCTTCCTTTTGTAAAAATAAAATGTAAACGGTTGCAAAATTCCTACATATGGATTTGAGGATAATCAACCGGAAAGGAAAAGACATATAGTCTTTTTGGAAACAAAATGAAGACAAATTTCAAATTACTTGCTTTGCTCGGATTAACAACAATGTTGATTGGATGCAACAGCAACCCAAGCACTAATTCTTCAACTAATCCTTCAATTAATCCAAGTACCCCTTCTAATAACAAGGGCTCATCTGGAAATGGTGGAGACACAAGTGGAACTAGTGATTCTGAACATGATGTAGACTCATTAGAGCCTGGAACAGTCAATCCCGATGGGACTTCCACCGGTGACAAAGATGCAAAGGGAAAGTTTTATTCCGATTATGGAAGTTTTGCTGACGAGCAAAAAGCTGCTAAGGAATTAGCTATCGATATAGCTGCCGAAGGTGATACTTTGCTCAAAAATGCTGACAATGCATTACCTTTAGCTTCTTATGAAAAGAAAGTTACTTTGTTTGGAATGGCATCAGTCAACCTTGTTACTGCTGGTGGTGGATCTGGTGCTGGAAAAACTGGCAATAACGGAATTGCCTACACGGGTCTTGTAGAGTCTTTGGAAGATGCAGGTCTTGAAGTCAACCCTGTCACTGTCAATCTTTATAACACCTATCACACATTAGGAACAATCAATAATGAGCTTCCTGTATCCGACTACACTCCTTCTACTATCGCTTCTTATTATGGATACAGCGATGCTGCAGTCATCACTTTCTCAAGACAAGGAACTGAGAACAAGGACTTAGCAACTAACCAAGTGAAAGATCATGCAAACCCCGATGATCATGTGTTGCAACTCGATGACAACGAAGTGGCTTTGGTTCACCACGTCAAGGAACACTTCTCCAAGGTCATTGTTGTTATCAACTCTTCTAATATTATGCAAATTCCTGAATTGGCCGAAGAGAAGACCGATTCCAACTTGGGTGTCGATGCAATTCTTTGGGTCGGTGGAGTTGGAAACAATGGTGCTGAAGCTATCGGAAGAATTTTAACAGGTGTTGTCAATCCTTCTGGACATACATCCGATATCTGGACTAAGGATTTCACCAAGGATCCTTCCTTTACAAACTTAGGATGGCAGACCCAAAACAAGAATGCTGATGGCTCTAGAATGAACGCCTTCTTCTATGATGAAAGCGGAAAGATGACTAACTACGCCGATCTCGAATACAGAGAAGGTATTTACAACGGATATAAATACTATGAGACAGCTGCTACTGATATGGGTGGACAGACTGGTGAGAAATGGTATCAAGAGCAAGTTCTTTATCCATTTGGATACGGACTTTCCTACACCACCTTCGATTGGGAGTGGCAAGGAATAACTGATGCTGCAATCACCAAAGGCAATCAAACTATTGAAGTTCAAGTCAAAGTTACCAATACTGGTAATGTAGCTGGTAAGGATGTTGTACAGGTCTATTATTCAGCCCCTTACACCAAGGGTGGAATTGAGAAAGCTTCTAATAACCTCATCAACTTTGGAAAGACTAAGTTGCTTCAACCTGGCGAGTCTGACATTGTCACAATCGACTTTGTTGCTCAGGATATGGCTTCTTATGACTGGAATGATGCCAACGGCAATGGTTTTGTCGGATATGAATTGGAAGCTGGAAATTACACAATCTCAGCTAACAGAGATTCACACACTCAAGTTCTTTCATATACTGCCGCAGTTCCTACTGCATTAGAGCTTTCCACCGATTATAAGACTGGAAAAGAAATCACTCCTATCTTCTCTCAAGATGATGATTACAATTCCACATCAGAATCATTGCTCAGCCATTCGATCTCTAGAGCAACTGGATTGAAACAACCTGAGCCTGCTTCAGTTGCTGATCGTACTTTGACAGCTAATCAAATTGCACGTCTCGACGATCAGGATGTCTACAATCATTACGAATTATCGGAAGCTGATCCTTGGTATGTCAATTCTGTACCCTCTTCATGGAATCAAGGCGAGAAGAACAATATCAAGCTTGCCGATCTCTCTGGTGTCGATTATCAAGATTTGAAGATCGATGAAAATGGAGAAGTCGTCGAAGGAACTGATGAAGGTTCACAAAAGTGGTCTAAGTTGATGAATGAATTGACTTGGAAGGAAATGTCAGACATCGTATCTGGTGATGCCACTAGTGGTCCTAACATGACTAAGATTGATGCCATAGGAATGGATGCCAACAGCTATGCTGATGGTCCTGTCCAAATTAAAGGTGGAACATTGTTTACTTCAGCTCCTATTCTTGCTGCGACATTCAATGTTATATTAGGTCAAAAGATGGGACGTATGGTTGGAAACGATGCAATTTGGGTTGGACTTTCTCAATGGGCTGGTCCTGCTATGAATACTCATCGTTCACCATTCTCTGGACGTAACTTCGAATACTATTCACAAGATGGATGGCACGCTGCAAGATTTGCTGCGGCAGCCGTCAAAGGTGCTTCTTCTAAAGGATTGATTTCCTATGTAAAGCACTTCTTCTTGAACGATCAGGAATCATATCGTGCTGATTATGGTGGTGTCTGCACCTTTGTAACTGAGCAAGCTATGCGTGAGCAATACTTGAAGCCATTCGAATGGGCATTGAAGTATGGAAACTCCATGGGTGTTATGTCTTCATTCAACCGTATCGGATTTGCAGTAACTGCCGAATCTTATGCAGTACACCAATACTTGCTCCGTGATGAATGGGATAGCAAGGCTGATGTATGTACAGATGCTTGGGCTAAGGATTATGTTCCTGTAAACCTTATGGCTTATGCAGGATCTGACCAGCTTTTAGGACAATCTTCTACATATTCTAAGAATGCAATGGATCATGGTACATGGAATGAGACCGAAAAGATGGTTTATACCAAAGCTTCAGCTTCCTCCACAACCGATGATAAGAAGAATCCTTCATTCTACTTTGCTGTAAGAAGAAAAGCTCAACGTGCTTTATATACTAGAGCTAATTCGACAACTGTAAAGAACGGAATCTCTGCAGGTGCTGTATTCTCAGTCGATGCCGAATATAATGTCAACAACTCTGTATCTATCGCTTCTGGTGATATCCAATTCACAATCGATGAGACTGAGAAGGCAAAATTGGCTGAGTTTGGTCTCTCCTTAGTCAATGGTAAGGTTATAAGTGGTAAGGCCACCAAAGAAGGAACTGTCACTGTTTCAGCTAAAGTCAACCAAGATAACTGGATTTCTTCTACCGCTAACATCACTGTCAATGTAAAGAGTGCTATCCATGTCGATGGAAATGCTATGTCTACTGGCAAGTCAGCTGCAACTTATGAAGCTAACAAGCCTATGTCTATGAAGGTTCAAGTACCTGCATTGGCTTACTTCACAGAAGTACCTGGTTCTGCAAGGCAATGGGGTATGCTAATGAATGGATTGATCGTCAATGCATATCAAGATCCTGCCGATGATTCATGGCATCAAAGAAATGAAGATAAGACTGCTTCAGATATCATCACTATCGATGCTGCTACAGCAAAAGATAGCAAGATTTATGACTATAAGTTCACCAACATTCCTGCAGGACTTACTGCTGTCAAGCATGAGAAGTCAGTCATGGGTAAGGCTAACAAGTCCAGCTATGATGTAGTCGATTACTACACCTTGGAAGGAACTTTGGCTAGTGGAACTTACACTGTCGATGTCGATCTCACATACTATACAAATGCTTATATGTCCGGATGGATTTTCGCTGGAACTCCAACTGAGTGCCATTACAACGGAACTATCACTTTCACAGTAGCCTAATCCGCTTTCTATGAATAATAAATTGACCTTGGCAGATGTTTCGTCAAGGTCAATTGTTTATTTATGGATGTTGCCAAGTTTGTCTTCACAAGTACAAGTTTTGGCACTTTTGTCACTAATTGAAAGCCTTTTCTTAAAATTTGATTGAAATCAGGTTCATTGAATGAACCGGGAGGAAAAAATGAAAAAAAATAGTTTAAAGATTTTAGCTTTATTCGCTTGTATGCTCTCATTGGCTAGCTGTGGAGGAAACAATGATTCAGCTAAGCCATCTAACAAGACTAACAATACTGCTTCGGTAGAACCTAAGCCTGATACTGGTGCTAGTAAAGATACTGGAGGAAAAACTGATACTGAAGTCAGTGATAAGAATGTATCTAAGATTGCTGTAAAGACTAATCCTACCAAGATGTCTTATAAGATAGGTGAAACTTTCGATCCTGCAGGTGGTGTTTTGACTGTCACATATAAAAACAAGTCAACTGCTGAGCTCGATATGACTGACTCTAGAATCACTTATACGACATTGAATACTACTGTTACTAACGCAAACGCTTCTATAAAAATTACTTTTGGTGGAAAGAATGCTACTTTGAGAAATATCGTTGTCACCAAGCAAACATTCGATATCACATTTGAAACTAATGAAGGAAGTGAAATTTCTAATTTAACAGTCGAAGATGGAAGCAAAGGCGAGAAGCCTGCTGACCCTACAAAGAGTGGATATACATTTGATGGATGGTACATTGATTCTCAATTGACTTTAGCTTATGATTGGAATAGCTCAGTCACTTCTGCTATTACTTTATATGCGAAATGGTTGACTGAAGGTGCTACTACCTACAATGTCACATTTAATTACAACCATTATGGTGCAATTCCTGAGACTAGAATTTTGAAAGTTGAATCTGGAAAGCCTGTTTCTAAGATTTCGGTGGATCCTTCTAGAAAAGGATATGACTTCGGTGGCTGGGTGACTTCCACCGGTGCTGATTATGATTTCACCACTAATGTTACCGGTGATTTGACTTTGACAGCTAATTGGAAACGTTCTACAACTGAATATGTTGGAGCACAAACATACAAGTTTGAAGCTGAAGATATTGACTTCACTGGAATCATTGGAGCTGGACTTTCTGGAACCACTACTGAAGCTGGTGCAATTGTTACCAAGCCTGGATTCAACGCTTCCGGAGATAAGTTTGTCTCTTATATGTATAAGAGAGGAAATACTCTCAAGTTCGAAATCATTTCCGATGTTGCAAAGACTGTCACTTTGAAGGCTAGTATGTCTCAAGAGATTGAAAACTATTCTTACAATAAAGACAATTATCAAATCATGGCCAACGGAAAGATTTTGGATTATGGAACCATCACTTTCAGTAATGTTCCTGCAAGAGTTGGTGATACTACTGATCCTGAACCTTTCAAGGAATTTACATTGGGAACTGTTGATCTCAAGGTTGGAAACAATGAATTTACATTTATGACCAATAACTCTGATGATATCAAAGGTACTACAATGGCTGCTCATGCACCCTTGCTCGATTATATTGCTTTGAGCGGCGATGACTTTGTTGCTGAGTGGGACAATGTCAAAGGTTATCCTGTCAAGAACTACTAAAAACGGAAGAAATTCTTATGATGATAAAAAAACTATGGAAAAAGAATAGCTTCAAAATCTGGTCTATAACTTCCGGTGTTTTGTTAGCTACTGTAATAGCTGTACCTATCGTATTGAATACAGCTTTGGCCGATGTTTTGGACTTTGCTTTGGGTGGAGCTGATCCTATCTTTAAAGAAGGTGAACAGTCAGCTTATGTGAAGTCTTTTAACAGTAAAGACGAAAGCAAAGCTAATGCTGACGATGTTAACGTTAAATTGAATGAAGAAGGAATGGTCTTGTTGAAAAACAAGAACAATGCCTTGCCTTTAGCCAAAGGTTCTAAAATTTCTGTCTTTGGAAAGAATTCTGACAACATCGCAATCGGTGGATCTGGTTCAGGTGCTGCTAGTGGAGATTTTATCGGTGTTAACGAATCTTTAAGAAATGCCGGATTTGAAGTCAACCCAACACTTGAGAATTTCTATCACGATAACAAACTCTCAGGAGAAGGACGTTCTTCAGCTTCTGGCGACTTGGATTCAGGAAAACCAGTCACATTGAAAACTGGTGAAACTCCTCAGTCTTCTTATACAAATGAAGTAAAAGATAGTTACAAGAATTATCAAGATGCCGCTGTTATAGTTCTTACTAGAATCGGTGGAGAGGGTATGGATCTTCCTATGACCATGAATGGTGTGGAAGGTGCTAGAAAGAGCGATGACCACTATCTTCAATTAGACAAGAACGAAGAAGATTTGATCGTTGCAGTAACCAATGGCGGATTTAAAAAAGTCATCGTCGTAATCAACTCTGGATCTGCTATGGAATTGGGATTCTTAGAAGAAAATGCTAAATATGTCACTCAAAAAGGATATATGATTGATCCATCTAAGATTGATGCTGCTATTTCTATTGGATACCCAGGAAATTCTGGATGCAAAGCTTTAGGTGAAATCATTGCCGGAGATGTAAATCCTAGTGGAAAGACTGTCGATACTTATGCTACTGATTTCAAGAAAATGCCTTCTTGGAAAAACTTTTCTGTAAATAACGATTTTGATACTGAAGGTGGACTTGGTGACCAATATATGATTGGTGACCAAGCTAAGCTCTACTATTTTGCTGATTATGAAGAAGGTGAGTATGTAGGATATCGTTATTATGAGACACGTGCTTTTACTGATGGTAACGAGTGGTACGATGACAATGTAGTATATCCTTTCGGATATGGGTTGAGTTATACGACATTTTCATGGAGTGTCGTTACAAAAGTTCCTTCTACACTTGATCCGGCTAATGAATTTACTGTTGAAGTTGAGGTAAAAAATGAAGGAAGTGTCGCAGGTAAAGACGTAGTAGAAGTTTATGCTAAAGCTCCTTATAAAACTGGTGAAATCGAAAAGCCTTATGAGATATTGATTGGATATGCCAAGACTAGCTTGTTAGAGCCTGGTGCCAGTGAAAAAGTATCGATCGATATCAATCCTTACTACATGGCTTCATATGATTATAATGATGCCAACAATAATGGATTTAAAGGCTATGAATTGGATGCTGGAACTTATTCATTGAGTTTCAACAAGAATTCACATGAAAGCATAAGATCATTCGATATGGAATTGGCTGATAATTATCAATATGCTGAAGATCCTGTGACTGGAACTGAAGTCAAGAATCTTTATACTGATAATGAAGATGCATCATTTAACAGTGATTATCAATTGAAGACTATTCTTTCTAGAAAAGACTGGGAAGGAACATTCCCATCTCCCAGAACTCAAGAAGAAAGAACTGTCAGTCAAGACTTTATAGACAAATTGGATGATAAATCTACTAATAATCCTAACGATTACGATAATGATCCTCAATTCGATTATCCTACAGTAGATGATACTAAGTTATATACAATTTATGATTTATTGTATAAGGATAATCTTGATGCCGATGGTAATTATGTAGTCGATGAAGAAGGAAATAAAGTTCGTGGCGAATGGGTTGGAGAAGTCTCATTTGATGATGAGAGATGGGACAGATTGTTGGATCAAATGAACTTGGCAGAAGTTGCCAACATGTATAATACAGCTGCTTATAAGATTGCAGGTGTTGATAGTGTTGGTCTTCCTGTTGTGACTTGTGCTGATGGTCCTGTCGGTTGGACTAGCTTCATCAATCCTGGTTTGTTTGAGAAGACTGCATCATATTCTTGTGGTGTAACTGTTGCATCCACTTGGAATGATGAACTCATTTCTGAATTTGGTGCTGCTGTCGGTGAAGAGGGATTGATTGGAAACGGATCTACTCCTTACACTGGATGGTACGCTCCTGCTATGAATATTCATAGGTCTCCATTCGGAGGAAGAAACTTCGAATACTTCTCAGAAGATCCTCTTCTTTCTGGAAAGGTTGGAGCTGCTGAAGTGAGAGGTTGCAGAAGTAAAGGATTAGTAACATTTGTCAAACACTTCGCTGCTAATGAACAAGAGACGCATCGTTCTATTTCTGGTGATTGTTCTTGGATTACTGAGCAAGCTTTGAGAGAAATCTATTTGAGGCCTTTCGAAATCACAGTCAAGGAAGGAAAGACATTGGGAATGATGTCATCTTTCAATAGAATCGGAACTCGTTGGACTGGTGGTGATTATCGTTTGTTGACTACTATCCTTAGAGATGAGTGGGGATTCAATGGAGCTGTCATCTGTGACTTCAACACGATTCCTACTTATATGGATGCAAGACAAGAAGCATATGCAGGTGGTGACTTGAATTTGGCTACTATGGCTTCATCAGCTTGGAATTATGATGAATCCAGCATAGGCGATCAATTGGTCTTGAGAAGAGTCTTGAAGGATGTCTGCTACAGCATTGTCAATTCAAACTCCATGCAAGGTACTGTAATTGGTCAAACTGCTCCTAAGTGGTTCTGGATCAACTATGCATATATCTTTGGAATGTTAGGTGTCATCTTAGTTTGGGGTGGAATTGTAATCACCTTAGATATTAAAAAGATAAAAGCTGAAGAGAAAGCTGAATCAGACAATAAATAATAATTAGTCTTATGTTATAAAGTCATCCGTTTTTATGCGGGTGACTTTTTTATATATTTTCTATATATCAATTTTTTTGAATTGGATTTGATTTTCATCACTTTATAGATATTGCTTTTTGAATTTAGTTATTCTTTTTTTAGAAATTTAGTCTTAAACTAAATGTATATTTATATTTAGGTGATTTACTAAAAATGAACATATTTAAGGTTTTTAAAAGAAATAAAGATATTGTCAAATTAGCAGTTCCTGTATTTTTGGAACTGATATTGAGTGTAGCCATGGGCTATATAAATCAATTTATGCTAGCTGGAATTCCAATAGCTTCTAATGCTGTAAGTCAAGCAAATCAAATATCCAATATCTTTATCGTTTCTTTCTCTGTCTTTTCGACTTCTTCCTTAATATTGATAACTCAATTGAAAGGAAGTGGAAACAATGAATTATTGAATAAAGTATATTCATTGTCTTTTTGGGTTAACTTTATTTTAGGAGTAGTTGTCAGTTCATTGGTGATTGGATTAGCTGATCCTTTGTTTAGGATGATGCAAGTGAAAGATAATGTTTTCCCTTATGCAGTCATGTATCAATATGTGAGTGGTGCATCGATAATATTTTTGGCTTTGAATCAAGTACTGTCTTCTTTCTTAAGAGCTAACAAGAAAATGACACAACCTATGCTGATAGCTGTGATTACAAATGTTGTTGATGCTATAGGTGTTGCAATAACATTATGGGCTTTTCCTGATGGAACTTTAGATCCCATTCAAAAAATGATAGGGGTAGGATTATCTACTTTGATATCTAGAGGTGTCGGATTTATTCTTTCTTTAGTATTCTACGTCAAGTATGTATCTATTTCTTTGTCATTCAAAGGAATAAGACCTTTTCCAAAACAATTGTTCAAAAGACTTTTGACTATTGGGTTACCTACAGCAGGAGAGACTTTATCTTATAACTTTTCTCAATTAGTCTTGATGATAATAGTTAATTTGTCTGTCTCAGTTTTAATGCAAAATCTAAGAAACTATATCATGACTTTCACTTCCATCATTTATTTGTTTGCTAATGGAACTGCTACTGCTATGCAAGTTGTCGAAGGAACATTAGTAGGTGAAGGCAAGAAAGATGAGGCGGAGAGACTAGTCAAAGATATAGGTGTTATGGCTAGAACTGTGTCATTCATAATGTCTTTACTAATAACTGCTATAGCCTATTTTGTCTTTAAGTATTTGATGGGAGAAGCCATAGCTGATCCTAATATCAATACAGAAAAATTTACACAAGACTATATAGGATGGGTCGCTGTTTATTGCATGTTGATAGATATAGTATTGGATCAAGGAAGAGCTACTAACCTAGTCTATGTCAAAGGATTAGAAACAGCAGGTGATATATCATTTCCTGTTTTGACTTCAATCTTTACAAGTTGGGCTTTGACTGTTGGAGTATCAGCTTTATTATGCATTGTCTTTAAATTAGGAATATACGGAGCTTTTATCGGTGCTTGTTTGGATGAATGTGTTAGAGGAATAATATTTGAAATTAGATGGAAGTTAGGCAAATGGAAGGATAAGACTTTAGTCAAAAATATCTAAAATCAATCATTTGATTTACTAATAGAGTATCTAGTAAAAACGAAAACGTAGGTCGCCTTTTGAAAGTGCTTTTATTATTTTTCTTAAGAAATTCTTTATACTTTAAGCGTTGTGTTTTTTTGTGTGAGTTTGAGATTAGCAACGCTATTCTTAAATTCAAAAATGCTTATTATTAAAATGTTAGAAAAGGATTCTTTTTAGAACAATTTTTTGCGTTTGATAATATGCATTTGTCGAGACTATAACCACTTTTAATTTACCTAAAGGAAAAATCAAAGAAAATGAAAAAGAATCGTAAATTTCTCAGCTTATTTCTATCCGTTTTATCTTGTGCAACTTTAGTATCTTGTGGAGAAGGCAATAAAACTAGTGCTCCATCTAATACTGGTAATGTTACTACACCTTCTACTCCTTCCACACCTTCCACTCCCTCAGCTCCTTCCAGCAAGCCTAGCACAGATGAAAATAATTCATCTAAAAATGAAGATGAGAGAAAGATTTATACAATAGCTGAATTGATAGCTATGATGCCTAGTGATGGTAGTGCCACAACTGAAAGATATTATGTTAGAGCTAAAATTAAATCTATCGATAATGCTATGTATGGTGCTATGACTATCGAAGATTCAACAGGAACATTGTCCGTTTATGGTACATATAGTTCTGATGGTGTAAAGAGATACAGTGAATTAGATGAGAAACCTGTAGAAGGTGATACAGTCTTACTTTATGGAACAATTCAAAACTTCCAAAGCAAAACTCCTGAAATAAAGAGCGGATGGATTATTGAATTTAAAAAAGGAACTCCTTCCTGGAGTGAAGATGACTACACAGAAATGACTATAGGTCAAGCTAGAGAAGCTGCTGTAGATTCTTTGGTTAAGGTTACTGGTGTAGTCTCTAGAATCACATTTGCTAGTGGAATGAAGCCTAATGGATTCATAATCGTCGGTGATAATAGCTCCATATATGTCTATGATAGCAAGATTGCTACAGCAGTTGCCATAGGAAACAAGATTACTCTTTTAGCTAAGAAGACAATGTTTATTGCTTCTAAAGAAGCTAGTTCTGCCAAAAAGTTTGGATATAAAGGAGCCTGTCAATTGATCGATGGACATCTATTATCCAATGATGAAGCGACTAATGATTTGGATTTGTCATTCGCTCAAGAAAAGACAGTCAAAGAAGTTATTGAAACTTCTCCTTCTGACAACATTACTTCCTTGATTTATCATAGCAATGCACTCATCAAGAGAGTTCAAAAAGAAGGACAGAACTTTGTTAATTATTACATCGATGATTTAGATGGTAAGACAGGAAGCTATGTTTATACTGCATGTGATGGTAAAGATTTTGCTTGGATGGATCAATATGATGGAAAGATATGTTCTGTTTATTACACAGCCTTAAATGCAAAATCAACTTCTACTGGAGTTTTATTTAGATTCCTCCCTATCAAGATTGAAGATAACAATTATCAATTCAATATAGCAGAAGCTCCTAAGTTTGCTGTCGAATATTATGGATTAGAGCAATTTGATACAGTCTATAATGCAGACCCTGAGAAAGAAATGCTCACTTCAGTAACATCTGAGTTATTGAACTTTGGAACAGCTACTTTGTCTTATTCTTCTAACAATACTGATTTAGCTTATTTTGAAATTGGCAAGGATGGTAAGGTTGTATTCCATATTAAAAATGGAACTGAAGGAACAGCAACCATTACTGTCACTGGTCATTTGGATGGTCAAAAAGACTTTTCTAAGACTATGGATATAAAGATTGTTAAGCCAGTTGATTTGAGTTCAGCAGTTAATGTTAAAGCTGCAATTGATGCTAGTAAAGGCACTGAATTATTAGTCAAAGGTGTCATAGGACCTTCTTTAGTAAACAAGAACGGATTCTACTTGATAGATGAGACCGGAAGCTTAGCAGTAGTTATGAATTCAACGGATGAATTGAAAGGACTTCAAATAGGTCAAACAGTTTATATCAAAGGAAAGAGAGATTTGTTTGCTAGCTCCCGTAAAGGTACTCCTTCCTATTTTGAGTCTTGCATGACTGGTTGTCAAATAGTTAAAAATGAGTTTGGAAATGTGGATTATTCAACAGCCTCGTTTATTAAAGGCAAGACCTTAGCTGATTTGATAGCTTTACCTGTTGCTGATAATTATCATACTGCCGAGGTATATGTTATTACTGCCGGTTTGAAATTTGTTTCAACCAAAAATTATTCAAATGCCTATTTAAAGGATGGCGATAATGAAATGCGTCTTTATTGCACTAATGCTGCAGGCCAGTATCAATGGATAAAATCCTATGTAGATGATACTAAGACCTACACTATGGAAGTTGCTGTCTGTAATTGGAATGACAAAAATTATTTTACAGCTTGTCTCTTATCAATCACTGATTCTAATGGAAACAAGGTGATGAATACCTTAAACTTTAATAGTTAATTATAAGTTGTATATTTAAAGATAATAAAAGCTCAGCACTACATTTTCGGCTGAGTTTTTATTTTTGTTTCTATAAATTTTTAATAATCTTAATCGGCTTGCTCTTCAACGCTTTGATACAAGTAATCAATGAGGTTATAAGTCCTATTCCGATTATCACTGCTAGTAATAATCCGATATTGAATATATTGAAAGTGAAATAGTTGAGCATAATCCAATTATTCAAAATTGGGAATATTATTCCTAATGCGATTAAATCAAATAAAAATATAATCGAAGAAATCAATAAGGAATCAGTTATAGTCAGTTGGATAATTCCTAATTTTGTACATCCCATAGACCTTAATATTCCAGCTCTGATTTCATTCTTTTTAGTGTTGGCGAAGCACAAATTTATAATCATTAGAATAGCTATAGTTAATAAAGCGCATATGATTATAGTAATTACACTTCCTGTGGTTCCATCTCTGAAATTAGTCAAAGTATCGTATGAATAATAGTTGTTAATTATAACGGCATAGTAATTAAGGCCATTTTCATCTTTGACATTTAATGATTGGATAAATCTTAAATCCTTATTGATGTCACCTGATAAACGATAGATATATGTATAAGAGGGGTTAGGCTCTTTGTAAACTTCTTCTTGATATCCAGCTTTTAGATATGGATAGCAACAAATTGAGCTTCCTTTTAATAACTCTTTGCAGTCCTTATTGAGATTAGTGCTTGTATTTAATAAGATAGATGGCAAGTCATCAATTTTAAATACACCAGTAATCTTATATCCACATAGGGTCTTGCCTATTAATTCATCATAATTCTTTGATCCCTCAAATGTATTTTTCCCATCTCCATGATCAAATGTATATATATGCGCATATTTGATTAAGCCGTAAGCTAATGTATCGGGCAAGGCAATTTCATTATAATTCTGAGGAAGTCTACTATTCTCAGTAGCTTTTTCAAATCCTATATAAGAAAGATCGATATCAGGATCTAATTCTATTGCTTCTTGACTTTGTGAAGATGAGTCTTTAAGTACGTATTTAGTTAAACTGTCCAAATTAGATGAACTCGTTCCAAATGCTTGTAAATAACCACCTTTCATGCTTGTCATTTGGAATACATTTTTAGTATTTGAATTTAATTTTTCTTTCTGCTCTGTACTAGGAGTTATAGAAGAATCTACGAAATCACCATCTGGAGAATACCCTTGAAATCTTGTTTCTAAAAAAGCCATTCTTGATGTTGTTTGATATTGCTTATCTAAAAAGATTTTGTTTTGATCGGCATTAATTATGGATAAGAACAATGTCATTGCAACGGTTGAAATAATTGTTATGAATAAAGATGTGAACAATCTAATCTTTGATTTTGCAATAGATTGTAGACTCAACTTAAAACTATTTTTTATTGATAATAACCCACGTTTTTTATCTTTAGTCTCTTTATTGCTTCTATCTTTAGAGATAGCTGAATCGGTGTTATTTAAGCCTTCATTATTTGTTATTTTGTAAATATTACCTGCTTCTAATTCGATTGTAGAAATAGCGTATTTGGAAAAGAAATCTAAATCATGAGTTGAAACGATTATCAATTTCTCTTTTGATAATTCACCGAGCAATTTAGCTAAATCTGTTGCGTTAGATTTATCTAATGAAGAGGTTGGCTCATCCAAACATAATATATCTGGATCTTTAATTAGTGTTCTAGCTATTGCTATTCTTTGCTTTTGACCTCCAGATAATTCGTTTGGATGTCTAGATAACAATTTATCCAATGATTCTGATTTATCGGGAAGATTTACTTTTTTTAATATCTCCTCAACTACTGACTTATCATAATGTGATTTAGCTAAATCAAAAGCTAAAGATAGATTATCTTTAATAGATAATTCGTTGATGAGATTTAAATCCTGAAAAACTATTCCGACATTTTTATTTCTATAATTGTCATAATTTGATTTATTTATTTTAGTTCCTTTAAATAATAAATCACCAGATGTTTGTGAATCTAGCCCGGATAATATATTGAGTAGAGTTGTTTTACCGGACCCACTTCTTCCAGTAATCAAATATAGACCTGTTTCATTGAAAGAGTAAGAAAAGGAATTTAAAGCTATAGAATCACTTTTTTTATATTGCTTTGTTAAATTCTTCACTTCTAACATAATGCAAGATTCCTTTCTATAATTATTTTAAATTATGATACTCACGTAAACCATTATTAGAAATATTATCTGCATAAGTAATTACTTTTTTATTCATGTATTCATAGCAAACAGCGACAGATGTAGCAAACCAGTTTTCTGATATTTGAATATCTTTATAACCATATGGTCTTATTATTGTATCGTCAACATCGGATAAGTTCCATGCAGCAGCATCATTGTTGAAACACATTTTTTTGTTATAGCGGCACCTAATTATCTTTGAGGTATTGTTTGTGACTCTTATGCTCCATGTGGCTCCGTTTTTACCCAAAGGACTTAAGGATAGATATTCATAAGCATAATCTCTAGAAGTGTCAGATGTTACAAAGCTGTTTAAAAATGAATAAACCAAATTGCTAAATATTGTTCCTCCATTGTGTTTTAATGATCCAAAGGTGGCAATTCCACAAACATAACCAGATTTATTATTTGAACCGTTGAACAGAGGTGAACCGCTTTGTCCGCCCATAACATCTAAATCAAAATTATATAAAAAATCACTCTCCTTTTTTATAAGCTTTCCTGATACTTCCCACATAGTTCCTTCGGGTTTATCTCCAGGATAGCCACAAGTATAAATTGAAGCGTTGTCTTGGTACCAATTTCCGATTTTTCCATACCACCCAGTCTTATTTCCTATATTTCTATCTAATTTAACTGCTGCCCAATCTTGAGGAAACCCGGGCTCGATATAATAAGCTGATTCAATACTAACTTCTTCTGCCACTGCGTAATATTGATAAGCTGAGCCTTTTTGTATATCGGCATAAGATTCAGCACCAAAGAAAAATTCTATTTTGCTAGCAAACCTAGGATTGTCGGTGTTATCCTCATAATCTCCTGAATTAGTTACATCTCCATAAACACAATGCCCGGCAGTGACTGCCAAGTTCCACCCTTCAAGAAAGGCTGATCCTATAAATTTACGTGTATCATAAGATTTTGTTTTTTGGTTGTATACATTGTTATATGTGATTAAAATGAATGCAGTAGGCAAATACGAAGAACTTTTTGGGTCATTTACTTTTGTTCTGTTATCAGAACCAATAATTGATGCTAAATTTAAGTTGTTCTCAATTTCAAATGATAAAGGATTGTCGTTAGCATTTTCACTATATTGCCTTTGATTATAATGGTTGTAGTCGAAATATTCGCATGCTTTAGGCTTATAGCGTGTGCTCAAATCTTCAGTGACAATATTTGATCCTTCTTGTAGTTCTAACAATCTTCCAAACGGATAGTCATGCGAATCAGTTGGCATAGGTGTACTTGCACTTCTTAATAAGTTTTTGTTGCTAATAAATTGATTTTGCTGATTGATAGTATTGGCTTGGCAAAAAGGCAGGATTAAAACTAATAAACAATGACGGTATATAGAACTTTGTTTCTTTATCATTTGAAATCTCCTTGTTAAATACAATTTCTATTGTACTAAATTGCCAAAGTATAAACAAGCCGTTGTGTTCAGTAAAAGAAAGAATTTTGATGAAAAAGATATAGCTGTTGATTTCTATATGCACGACAAGGAATCAGGTACATATCTAGATGATCTTGGCTATCGTCCTAATCCCACGGCGCTATCATTAACAACAAAATAAATATATGTTTAAGGGAAGGTCGTAAACGGGCAATTCACGTATATCATCTATGTCTCAGGAAATTTCATCATAAGATGAATAAACGGATTTGAAGAATTTCAAACTCCACATCCTTCATTAATCGGTGGAAAAGATTCTAGGGTGAAAATGGCCGGAATGGTAAGATTCATAGTTGTGATGATAGAAGTGGGCATTTCAAGCCACTCCTTTTCGTATGTGTAAGAAATAAGTTCTTTGAGTAACGCTAAGTCCATTTTTATCACCCACTTTTATTGCTTACATTTATTATACAAAAAAGTGAGCAATAAAGTAGCAAAAAGTGAGCAATAAAGTAGCAAAAAGTGAGCAATAAAGTGGTAAAAAGTGAGCAATAAAGCAGTAAAAAGTGAGCAATAAAACATAGGTCCCAGTTAATCAATTCCGTCTTCCAACCTTATTTGAAGTAAGTCACGCTTCTTTTATTCCTCAACTTTATTACCAACCAAATATTATTGGAAGTTGGGAATAAAACAGATTGCCCGCACAGGTATTTTTTAAATCAGAGGCTGCTGCCTAATAAAAAAATCCATTGATACGTTTGTTCTCTAGAACCCTTAAGGAAATCCTGCGGATTGCAAGACATTTTAGCAGCATTTTATATCCCAATGGCCGATTTTCGCTTCCGGCAGAGAAAATCGATTCAATCATATCTCCAAAGATCTTTGGATGTTTCCAAGGATAACCTGAAATATTCCTCCAAACTAGCTTGACTGAATATTTGAGTGGTCGATATCTCGTTTTGGTCCTTTTAACCGCTTTTCGGCAGGAAAAAAGAGAGGTTCATCGCCTCTCCGTTATTTAAAATGTGCCAATTTTCAGACACTTTTCCTCGTCAGTGCAACTATAGTCTCAACATGCATCGTCCCCACTTGAAATACATGTTTACGGAACCGAGGTGGACTACGGAATAGACATGTCCACTGACGTGTGATTTTTCATATGTCTATTGGATGGTGAATACGAGGTAAGTCGTATCGGATGCACAATCAAATACATTCGATTTGCTCGTTTTGAGCTGATTATCTGAACCTGTATTTGCCTTTGCCTTTCACCTGCTCCACCACATTTAGATTTTGGAGGTAGCTGATGTAATTAGTGCTAGCCGACTTCGAGGCGTTGAGGTAAGACACGATGTCCGCCCGGCTGAACTCTTCGTTGAAGAAACGATCAAAGATGGCGGTCAGCGTTTTCCTGATGGAATTGGAATACGTTGATCTGTTGATGATGCCTATCGCGTCCACGCTATTAATCTTTATCCTCTCGCCACCAAAGCCCAAATTTTGGTCTTTCGAGGTAGTTTTTTGGCCTTCAAAGTCCAAATTTTGGTCTTTCGTAGCCAAATCCATTGCCCTATAGGAATATTGAAGGTACTTCGTGCTTATCGGTATCATGACGGATGTGATGTCGATGTTCTCGTCGTATTCCTGATAATGGATGCCATCGCTTCCGTTCTCAACCATGGCGCGTTTCGCTTTGCCGACCCCAGAGCCGAAAGACTCGATAAGATCGAGAGATCTGAACATCTCACGGATAGAGGGATTCTCATACATCCTGTTTGGGAAGGAATCTTTCGTGTTTAGGTCTTGTATTGTTATTGGTGGAATCGGCTTGTTGTAGTTGGTTATCACAATGGAGTCATCATAGACATATACTTGGACGCTTCTAGGGTTTTCGTAGTTCTTATGCACGATGGCATTCGTCAAAAGCTCTTCGACCGCGGAATACGGGTAATTGTATATAGTCTCGCTTTTGAGGTCGTCTTTCACGCGGAGAGTCAGGGATTTCAAATAGGCATTATTTAATCGACATCCATTCATACCACCGCTTCACAGCGTGGCATACGGCTTAGAAGCTATGAGTTTGTAGTCATCGTCGTGCGTATAGAAATACTCCATGAGCCAATAGATCCCGTTTGTCCATTTTCTAAGCTTTTCGGATAGCAGCTTTCTCGTTATCGGCATGACCTGGAAGACGCTGATGTATTTGTGCTTTGAGTAATAGCATTTCACAATCTTCGGAGTCTTGAAGGCTTCAGGCAAAAGCAATATCGTTCCGCAGTATTTCCCCTTGATTCCCATGTCTATCGTATCGGAGACCGTGATTGCCTCCTTTTTGTTAAAGGCGTATTCCGCGGTGGACCAAAGAAGGGAGTTGAGGAAAAGCCATTCGGCCTTCGACTCATCGACTTCCACTTCCAGGGATATGAGCATCATGTACTCGTTTTTGGGGTTGGCCTTGCTACCCCATCCGATGTCGCGCTCAGGCATCAGATAGTCGCTTGCGCCAATGGTGCATAGCTTCCAAAAAGGCAATTCGTCCGTCGGCTTGAAGACTAATGTCGTTATCGGCTTCATGTCATTTGGCAGGACATTCTTCTTCAACTTCAGGCTGAAAGCAGGCTCTTCACCTAGAACGGCTTTGTAATGCTCAAGGAGCTTTTGGTGCCTCTTGCTTTCCATGTTATTCGCCAGGCTTGTGAGGGATTTCTTTTAGGTAATAGCCTCCGGTTTTCCTGGAACCTCTCAATTCGATGTAGTTCCTAAGTTCTCTCTTTATGGAGTTTCTCACCATGTTGAGTGTGATTGCCTTGTCCTCAGAAGAGAGGATTTCGTGTATTCTATCGGCTTTTATGCCAGGATTTCCGCTCACCGTCCTTAGGATGGAAAGCCCCAATTCGGTTATTTGGTCATTTATTTGGTCATTTATTTGGTCACGGTAGTTGAGGTTCGGAAGATACACGATGAAGAAGTTCTCGCTGTCGTAGAACTCAGGTTCCCTCCCTGTGCCTTTGTAGGCATTCAGAGTCCTTGCAATCCCTGTGCCGTAATTCTCAATCAGCCCAAGCTTATCAAGCAGATGGACCAGTCTCTCATTCCTATAGGTCTGGACGCCTTTCAGCACGTCTTCGAGCGTCGTCTTATACAGTCCGCCGGGGCTTGTGATCTTCGCCTTGTCCTTGTAGAACTCGACCTTGATGTTCGACCTGATGAAATAGTTCGTGTGGCAGAAGGAAAGAAAAACGGCAGAAGTTATATTTTCGGAGATAATGATACTGCACAAGAACTTGTTGATAACTATTCAGGTAAAGGTGAAGTAAAAAAAGAGAACACAGAATCAGTCACAACTGATAAAATATACGGAATTTATGCCATTTATGCCGTCATTTATGCCATCATTTATGCCAAAAGCGTGGCATAAATCATTATTTGTGGATTCAATAATTCCCAACAGCGCAGCAAAAACCATTGTCCCCAACTTTATTCTCAACCAAATATTATTGGAAGTTGGGAATAAAACAGATCGCTCGTACAGGTGTTTTTTAAATCAGAGGCTGCTGCCTAATCAAAAAAATAAAGCCATTGATATGTTTGTTCTCTAGAACCTCTAAGGAAATCCTGCGGATTGCAAGCCATTTTAGCAGCATTTTATATCCCAATGGCCGATTGCCGCAGCCAGAGAATTCTATGATAAAATAGCTTATGGTGGCATAGAGAATGCTATAGGAGAAGATAACTGGACGACAAAGATGAAAGACGGAACGTATATCAATTTTAGAATAAAGACATCATTGGAAGGTTCTCCAGCTGTCCAAATAAATATCAAAAATTCAAGCGATAATGCCGGGGTTAGATTTCATAAAGTTCACTTCAGCAAACCTAAAAAACAATAATATAAGAGGATAGAAAATGAAAAAAATTAATACAACATTTAGTGAAGAAGAAATTAAAAGATTGTCAGCACTGATTGGTAAAAAAATCAAGTCCTTGCACCATGATGAATTCACTCTAGGTAATTTATCAATTCAAAAAATCGGCATCAGATGCGAAGATAAAATATATGCATTACAAACTGATTATAAATATGTTGATTTCCTTTGGGGAGAAGAAGGTGTTGCAAAATTACATTTTGTTGAGAGTACCGAAGCAAATCTTATTGTATCTGCCACTCCTCCAATCAAATATGTGAACGAGACAATTAATGACATAGTAGAAGATGTCATAATTGTCAGAGATCAAATTGAAGAATTTGTAGATGGAAAATCTATTGGTACTTTTATATATGATAAAGGTATTATTTTAGTATTTAAAGATCATCAAATTGGAATTGAACTGGATTCTTGGATGGCAGAAATGATAGCTGTCTTCCGTTCCTCAAACGCCTTGTCAAAGTTTACTCCGCTAGACTATGAGTGGGGAGATGATGGTCATGATTCAAATTGTAGATTTGAAGCTAAACGATTCCAAATCAGCCTTACAAAATGGAAGCAAGTATAAGTTCTATTCAGAAATTAACGATTATGGAATTTAAAGAGTTATATCATATTTTCTTAAACAACAATGACACTAAATTCAAAGTCACACAAAAAGACGGATCATCATTCATCGGTAGGATTCATACCTGGTTCGAATCTGATGATGAAAACGATTTAAGTGGTCAACCTCATCAAAATGTTTGGTTTGTGATTCAAGAAGTTTTAATACCTTCCACTACAGATTCAGATTTCAAACCGGGATCATCACAAATTTTAAGTGAGTTAGATTTTCCAATTGACATAGAAATATGTCACTAAGATAATCAATTTGTTTTTCCAAATGATAGTCATTGATTCAACTAAATGGCTATCTTTTTTTGTTCCTATATCAATCAAAAGACAATGGTCTTCAAAAGTATCCTAATTTCTTTATAAACACAGGTACCCGCTTTTTTATTCTATGCAATCAATCCTACCATCAATCAACATTTGTCCTTAAGTCTCCTCCTTTTTTAAGTGTTTACCCAATTGTTGAAATGTAGAAGTGATGTGAAATCATTTTCTTCAAGGCATCCTCAGTCACGAACCGGATTTGCTTGTCTAAGTTTTCAGTTGAGTTGCTCTTGTGAGTCAGCTATGATATTTTCCAAAAGTGGGCCAAAAAGGCAAACAACGTAATCACAACCCTGAATTTCTAATAATCATATTTTTGAATTGCTTTTTTGTAGTTTCGGAACTTTTCATTCTGAATCGTAATATCCACCAATCGATACTATATTGTCGTACCACAAGGTCAAAGGGTGGATATATTTCCTCATACTAGTAAAAGCCGTTTTTCTTCGTTTTCGGAAGAATAAGAAACGATTTTTGACACAAAAAAAGAGAGGTTTGTTACCTCTCCATTATTCAAAATGTGCCAATTTTCAGGCACTTTTTCTCATCAGTGCAACTATAGTCTCCACATGTGTCGTCGACATGCGATGAACATGTCTACCAATACAGGGTACCTCATGGAAGGAACATGTCTACTGGATGCATTTTTCAACATGTCTACTGGAAATTAAAGACAATATCCCTAGTATGAGGAAAGTATTGAGTTTTACAAGATTCCATAGCTCTTAAGATGGTTAAACCTTTCATTACTATCCATCGCAATGATAACTGCAATCTAGACGACGTTTCTTGTTTCTCCCTAGCTCCAGACCATCGGAGGAACGCTCCGCCCTTTTACTTCATTCAATTCGCCTTCCAATATCCCGACTTATTAGATCCGACCCTCTCGATATAGCCTTTTTCCTTCAAAACAGAGATGATCTTATCGATGGAAGTTTTACCTAAATGACAGATAATCATCAGCTGCGGCTTAGTAATATTTGGGTTGTTCCTTATCTCAGCCAGGACTCTGGTTTGGGAATCGTTCAAGGATTTATCACCCACTTTATCACCCACTTTATCACCCACCTCATTGATGAAGTTGAACGGAATGGTGACGGTGATGTCGTTGTCGGAGAAATCAAAAGCTCCTTCTCCGTATTCAGATGAAATGACAGGAATTCCTCTTCCCGTTTTTTCACTGATATGCAGTTGCAAGAAAATTTCAGATAGTTTCTCATTTACGGGAACGGAATGTCCGCGAAAGAAACCCGCCTTAGTCTGAAGAGGAGCAAGTCCGCCTCTTGAAAGTATCTCAATTCTATCGGAGTACACCGTGATCATCGGTTCGTTTCCGTCTACCCATTTATTATGAAGGAAGGCATTGATGACTGCTTCACGGAAGGCATCCATGTTGAAAAGCCTGACTTCCTTCCTTTCGACGATTCTATTCCTCTCATCGGCCTGGAAGATATTGATGACGTCTCCATATCTAAGAACTTCATCCAGAGAATAGAGAAGGCATTGATATCCTAATTCACGGACGGAATAAAGTTTCGATGCCTTGGTCTTGCCGGTGAATATCGCCACCCTGATCGGCATTTGGGAATTGTCGGAGAGAAGCTGGGCAAGGAGGTTATATTTCCCATCTTTGTTCCTAAGGTCAAGATTCTCCTCAAACGTCTCATCCCTTAGTTTCAGCCCCTTGGAGCCGTAATATCCAAACAGCTGGTTAAATGTAAGCTGCTGTCTCTTGGATTCAATGGTCAATATGGAAGGCATGCCAAAAGTCAGAACGGAGAACAGCTTGGCTTCCCTTTGGGGATATTGGAAAGCTTCTCTCTGCTTGATCCTATTCTGATATACCGGATATCCTGATATCCGGTAGGAACCGTTTGAGCCGCCGGAATCACCAAGGCAACGATTCTCTTGCCTTCTATTTTCATTTCCTCGAAATAGAAGGCAACGCTTGGAGAAAGTTGTCTGGCAAGATAATGCTGAAGTGGCTCGTTTCCGTTGACGGATTCGTTTTGATTGAACGTTGTCCCTTTTATCTCATGTGTCTTGTCGTCCACGCCGAAAAACACATAAGAATCTTCTCTGCCTAACATGGCGGCACTATTGGACAATGCGGAAATATATGTTCCGATATCATCCGGTGAGACATGGTTTGACTTGAATTCAAACCACTCGTATTCGTCCGAACAGCTCACGCAATCAAAAAATATTTCTTTCAAATCAATCATATTTATCACCCATTAATAGCATAACATAAATTAGCGTTAATTCCCGAATAATTCTATCTACATCAATCTCCCAAATTCCCAAAACATTC
>ERZ780012.196-NODE-196-length-26981-cov-4.59229_pt1 | contig 26981 bp, 19 predicted proteins | sample MGYA00511869_ERZ780012 | MGnify/ENA primary metagenome ERZ780012 (study PRJEB29588, sample SAMEA2161608) | human gut metagenome | biome: human gut; feature: human-associated habitat; material: faeces | place: Denmark | collected 2008/2010 ... | reverse complement strand
GCCCGTATTCAAACACTGCTCGACCTTGCCGGCGCTTGCGACGCCGCCCGTCTGTTCGCCGCTCTCCGAGGTGTTGACGACGTCCGCATCGTTCCGGCCCAGCAAGACAAGACCGCCGCCGTTTCCGCCCATGATCCCGGCAATATAGCTTCCATTGGCCGTCACTGCGCCATAATTCTCGCAATCTGCGACCTCTTTTGCGCGCCCCGCTATCCCCGCGACCGACGAGATGCTGCACTTGCCCTCCTGCCGTGTCGTCACGCTGCCGCGGTTGACGCAGCCGCGCACCGTCGTTGCGTTGCCTGTGATCCCTCCCGCATTTCCGCCTTCAAAACGGGAACGCGTCGAAACATAAATGCCGCTGACCGTAATAACGCCCGCATTTTCGCAGTCCGTAACGTCTGCCGCAGCGCCCGCAACGCCGCCCGCAAACTGGCCGACGCACTGAACGTTCCCTTGATTGTCGCAGTCTTTTATACTTCCCGCGCCCCCGCCACCCCCGCCGATATAGCTGTATCCGCTGACCGCGGCGAAATTCCGGCAATGTGTGAGCAGCCCCTCCGCTTCTCCCGCAATACCGCCCACATAGGTCGCTCCAAGTTCATATGACGAATACACGTTTCCGCGGTTGTCGCAATCCTCCGCGGCACTGTTCGTCCCGGCAAGATACCCGACAACGCCGCCCGCATATTTCCCCCCTGCGACGACGCTGCATCCATTCCGCAGCCCGGAAAGGGACGCCTCGCTGTATGCAACAATGCCCGCAACATAGCTGCCGTTTGCCCTGACGGTTCCAAACACCGATAGATCCTGGAGCTTTGCAGATGCGGCCGCATACCCAAACAGGGCCTGATAATCGCCCTCCGCACGGATCGAGAGATCGGAAACGGTGTGTCCATTCCCGCAAAACTCACCGGAAAACGGCGTTTCGCGACTGCCGATCGGCTTCCACTCAATTCCGCTCAGACTGACGTCGCAGAGAAGCGCTGCGCTCTTTACATCCTCGAGGCCTTCCGGCGCGGTTCGCTCTCCGTTTATCAAATCTGCAAACCACAGCAGTTCTCCGCCGTTTGTGATCTGGTAGAATCCGTTTTTGCAGTCCGGCTCCGCCGCTTGTATCACGGGCGCGCTCTCCTGACGGATCGCGTCCTGCAATTCTTTGGCCTTTTCGCGCATCTGCGCACGGCTAAGCGTCGGATAGCTTTCGACCAACGTCAGATACAGCGCGGAAGCGGCTTCGTCCGCCTGCGCAGCAGCGCTCCCTACATATGCCGCCATGCTGCGAATCAGCGCGGTCTCTTCTTCGGAAAGCGCATCCTCGTCCGTCGCGAGCAGCAAGACCTTGGTTTCGGAAGCCGGGCGCGACAAATCGACCGTGCCTGTTTCATTCAGGCATCGGTATGTACCCTCCACGCCGTCGATCGCCCTGATGCATGCTTCGGACAAGCCCGAAAAGGTATGTCCGTTTACACGCTGCATCGCCTCCGCAAGGCTTTCGCCAAAGCAGAAGCGTATATGCATCGGCGCGATCAAAAGCTGTGTTTTTGTTTTTGCCGCGAGCAGAAAACTGCCTTCTTCGTTTGGATCCGGCGTTGCCGGAATCGGATCTGTATTCTCTTCGACCGGAGTTTCCGTAGGGTACGGCGACGCACTGGCAGACGCTTCATATTGTATTTCCGGCGCATCCACAGACGTCGCGGACAGGCCGTCGTCTTCTGCGGAAGCAACGTCGGAAAACGGTATGCCGGATTCTTCAGCGCCAGGGTTCCCGCCCGCAGCGAACGCGCTGATAGGCAAAAGCATCCAGCAAAGCATCGCGCTTATGACACGAATCAAGCCCCGGCTTGCAGTTTTCATCCGACCCTCCGCTTGTTTTCGGAAACGAATGCAACGCAAGCGCACGCCTCATCAAAAAAACGCCTCTTCCGTTGGTGGGAAGAAGCGATTCTTGACAACAGCGAGGCCATGCCTCCGTTTCATCGCAGCATTTACGCGAGATTACGGGTGCATAGCGATCAAGGCGCTCCGAAAAGCGGCGCTGCCACGCATGATTTCAAATGCGCCTGCCGCTGCACGGATACGCTTGTCCTGCTTGAATAGTCAGCATCCTACTCCCGGAATGTACCATTCCGTTTAAGGCAGGTCTCCTGGCTTACGGTCATCCTACTTCCGCCCCTTCTCGAACGCGCTTTGCGCTCAATGGATCCGGCGGGTTCGTCGCGCTTACAGTAACGGGAGTTGCTGCGGACTCGCACCGCATTCCCTTTTCACCGATGTGAAATCTCACACCGACACCTTAAACCCAGCACAATATATAGTAGTTTATATAACTGCAAAAGTCAATATCTGCGTTCGCGAAATAAGTAATATATTATCTATTTAGCTGCTTTCCCAGCCGCTTTGCACCTGCGTGCGGAGAAGCTGCTTTTGCGATATTCCGTCTTGCCTTGTCAGCCAGCTTGCATGACGCCCGATTCTACAAAGCTCAAACGATTCATTACCGATTGAAAACCGCACAGAAATTTAAGTACCCTCTGAAATTACACAGCTCTCAAACCATCCCTCCACTTGAGGTCTCTCCAGACTTGTTTAAGTACCCTCTGAAATTACACAGCTCTCAAACCTTTACCTCTCTGTATTTATGCCTTTACTGTTTAAGTACCCTCTGAAATTACACAGCTCTCAAACATTAACAGAACTGCCAAATCTGCGGCAAAGGTTTAAGTACCCTCTGAAATTACACAGCTCTCAAACCGTGAAGGTGTCCACAAGACGGCTTACGCGGTTTAAGTACCCTCTGAAATTACACAGCTCTCAAACATAGATGATGACAGAAAGGCGGAATGGGCGGTTTAAGTACCCTCTGAAATTACACAGCTCTCAAACAGTAATGTACTCATTGGTAAGATTCTTTGCGTTTAAGTACCCTCTGAAATTACACAGCTCTCAAACCGTCATTTTGACGTACAAATCAATAGTTTTTGTTTAAGTACCCTCTGAAATTACACAGCTCTCAAACAGGAGTGCATCGATGCCGCCTATGATGCCGTTTAAGTACCCTCTGAAATTACACAGCTCTCAAACGCATATTTAGACTTGCATGAAAGGCGCACGGTTTAAGTACCCTCTGAAATTACACAGCTCTCAAACCAGCGAAGTGATAAATCGCGCATTCGTGAAGTTTAAGTACCCTCTGAAATTACACAGCTCTCAAACAATACATGGCGTTCCTAAAGGTATGATAGGGTTTAAGTACCCTCTGAAATTACACAGCTCTCAAACTCGGAGAGAGTAACGCCGCGCTTCGTCCTAGTTTAAGTACCCTCTGAAATTACACAGCTCTCAAACAATATCACATTCACCATCGATGAGCGTGAAGTTTAAGTACCCTCTGAAATTACACAGCTCTCAAACCACAGCGGACACGGGGACACCCTGGCCGTAGTTTAAGTACCCTCTGAAATTACACAGCTCTCAAACTCACGGATCGCCGCTTCCTCCGCGAAACCGGTTTAAGTACCCTCTGAAATTACACAGCTCTCAAACCAGTGCATAAGGCTTTCGGCTTCTTTCATTGTTTAAGTACCCTCTGAAATTACACAGCTCTCAAACTCGTGTGCGAAGTGCTTATACAAGCCCCTGGTTTAAGTACCCTCTGAAATTACACAGCTCTCAAACCCGGCAATCGCGATCTCCTCGGCATATCCGGTTTAAGTACCCTCTGAAATTACACAGCTCTCAAACCAAACAAGTTATATCAGCTGAGAAAAGAATGTTTAAGTACCCTCTGAAATTACACAGCTCTCAAACAATCAGAACGTGTTATACTGGTAAAGTGGAGTTTAAGTACCCTCTGAAATTACACAGCTCTCAAACAGGGCGCGCGCCATCACCGCTTCGGGCTTGGTTTAAGTACCCTCTGAAATTACACAGCTCTCAAACGATCCAGCTCTCCGGGCAATCCGCGAGGTCGTTTAAGTACCCTCTGAAATTACACAGCTCTCAAACAGGCTCGCGATCCGCTGCTGGTTCGCGAGGGTTTAAGTACCCTCTGAAATTACACAGCTCTCAAACCTCAAATTCGAGAAAATGATCCAGCCAATCATCGGTATTTCAAAGGGGACTCTTCCTATTCAGTAGTATACCGCATTTGTAGCGGCCTCGGCAAGATGCTTCTTTTGCTCATATCTCGCACAGATCGGCGTCCACAATATGCCGCTCCTCGTTCGGCACTCTGCTGCGTTCCGCGCTTTCCAACAACAGCACTCTATGATGCCGCAGCGCGGCTTCGTGAGCAAATGCCGTCGTCTCTTCATCCGAAAGATAGCTCCGCAGATTTACGAACAGAAAGAGCTTTTCCCCTTCCAGCTCCGATACCAGATCCATGTACCCGAGAATCGTATCCGCAGAGCCATCCGCCCGTTCCTCTATACTCATGCCTGCCATTTTCAAAAGGTTGCCGACAGTGAGCTTGCCCCTGTCGAAAGCGATCGGATACTCCTCGCAAAGCGTTTCCAGCAGCGACTCCAGATTTGCCAACAGTCTCTGCGTCGTTTCAAGCGTGTCCGGCTCCATGGCGTTCTTCTCCAATCTTGCGATCAGGCGCGTCAGCAGCGACTTTCGATTGCTTGTGATCAAAATCGGGTTCAAGAATACCTCGGCAGCTTTTGCAAAGTCAAGGATGGTATTTTCGGCAGAAAGCACCGCCTCCCCTCTACCGCCCTGCTGCTGGTTCAAAATATCCAGAACCAGCCGGCGAAAGAGTCGCTGATTCTCGATGACCAGCGTGTTCAGCCGATCATCATGCAACGGGATCGGTTCGCATTGAAACGAGTACAAAAGCTTCATAGGATCACCACCCGCTCATCGGTCGAAATCACGTCGCTCTGGTTCTTCCCGACCAAGTATTCGATGGCCGCGAACTGTTTTTCCGTCACCGTCAGCAGCTGAACGATCCCCTTTGCAGGCGCGTTCTTTCGGATGATCTCCGATACAGACTTCCCCGCGCCTGCGTTCATCAAAAGCCGGCAGTATACGGACTCCTGCATCATAAAAAAGCCATTTGTGATCAGCGTTTTGCGGAAAAGCCGATAAGCGCGTCTTTCCTCCGCAGTCTCCGTCGGCAGGTCAAAGAAAACGAGCACTCTCATAAAGCGATAACTCATAGCTCCGGAAACTTCACACGTTCAATGTCATCCTCGGACAGCGCGTCAAATACGCTTTTCACATAGATCTTGACCGTATAGAGCAGCGTCTGCATCTTTCCCTCGATCCGCAGCGTTTCCTGGAGAAGTCGAACGATCTCGTGCTTTTCGGCTGCCTCCAGTCTTTCATATTCCTTGTCCTTGATGAATCGATCCACGATCGGGCGGAACGGTTCCATAAGATCGCAGCTCAGATTAAACTGATTGAATCCGTTGTCATGGAACAAACCGAGCTGTGTCAGGTAACCATTTGCAGAAACCTCCCTGTTCACAACGGAAAGCAGCAAAGAGTACCCGTAATTCAACGCGGCATTGATCGGATGCTCGACCCGTCGGGAAAAGTCCATCCCGAACAAGGCGTTGAAATAGACCTTTGCCGCATGACCCTCGCGATTTGTTGTGTCGGCAAATTCGACCGTTTCCGCATAGGTCAGCAGCTTCTCCGCCGGCTCGTCCAGCGCATACTGCCGGAGCACCTTTGCCTGATTTCGGATTTTTTCCGCGATGATCCTCGTCCACAGCAGCCCCTTCCGCTGTTCGTCCCACGCGATCTGCTCGCGGATCTTTCTGGAGCTGTCGTGGCATCCACAATACGGCGTGAGTTCGGCGGCGGGCTGTCGCTTTCCGTCGCAAAGGATGACGCGGACCTTCTTCTCCGTCAATTCTGCCAACAGCGCGGCCGTAAGCGACACCGCCGTGCTTTCGATCATCAGAATGGCGATCTCGTCAAGAAAGATACGCTTCGTCTCCATGCCCCGGATCACAAGATAGCCCATCTTCAAGTCGAGCTTGCAGCGGCTTGTGATGACGACCGTTCTCCAGCTCATAGCAGCTCCAACAGGTTTACGGACTGCTTTTCGTAGAGCCCCGCTGCGGACTGATCGATGATGCGCACATCGGAGTAGTATTTTTTCCAGTTGGATACCGCCGAGCTGAGCGTAGAAACCCCCGCTTTGCCCGCGCCGCCGATCAATCTGAGATCCGCTCCCTGTCCGTTCCTGCCGAACAGGCTGACGATCCCGCAAAGAGCCTGCACCTGTTCCTCCGGCGAAAGCCTTTCAAACTGTGCAGTTCCCTTGCGGAGCGTTTCTGCGACGGCAGAAGCGGTGGGGCGCTTTGCGTAAACGGTCGTCTCCAGCTTGTGAAGCAGCACATGGAACAGCGCGTTGTTTTCCTCCGCTGTGATACGGTCATATGCCGCATTCAATACAAGATTTGGGTTCTTTTCCTTCTTGTTCATAAAGGACTCGACCCGTTTCACATAGAGTTCGGTTGCCGGATCAAGCAGTAGCTGCATCAGGGGCGACATCAATAATTGCCTCCCGCCGCCTGATTTTCCCGTCAGACACATCCGAAAGCCGTCGAACGAAAAGACGGTGTTGACCTTGCACTTACGCATGCCAAGCGGATACTCGACAGCATCCACCGGCTTGCCGATGATCTTCTCTACCGCTTCTCGCGTGAAGACGTCGCGATATTGGGCGTCCGAATCAAATCGCTCGGCTGCCATGAGGTCGATGGGGGTGATCAGAATATCCGTTTTCTTTCCGCAGTGATACCGTACAGGCAGGAAGAAAGCGGCCGTCGGTTTTCGATATCCACCGTATCGCTCGACGGGCAATCCATTCTTCCGCGGGATCAGCTCCGCACTGCTGTCGGCGCGCAGCGGCTGGAGGTCGAACAACGCGCCCTTTCGGCAAAACGCATACCGTGTCACATGAATATGGTTCTTTCCGACAATACTGCGGATCTGCTCGATCTGCGATTCGCCGCGCCAAATCTCGGCCGTTCCGGCGAAAACGGGGCGTTTGAAGAGTTCCTTCGTCTTCAGGCTGTAGCCGTCTTGCAGGCTGAAGAACTTTTTGTTGAACTTTTCATGGTACACGTTGCCCACAACAATGTTGAGATAGGCGTCCTTGGCATGGTGCAGATCGTTAACAGAACGCACCTTGAGCATTATAAATTCCTGCCGGAACTCGGACACAAGTCCGGCTTTGACATAGACGATCTCCGTCTCCGGGTAGCGTTCCTTCAGCAGCGTCGCGACCACCTTGGTCGATTGCCGCGTTTCAACAAGCTGCCGGTTGATAAAGCCGCTCAGCTCGTTATCGGAGAACGGCGTCGCACGGATGAGCCGCCGATACTTTTCATCGTTCACAAGGCCGTTGTCATGCAGATGCTTCCAGTAGCCGCACATGTTTTGGCGAATATCCGCCCGAATGGGGTAAACGTCCCCCTTCGCCCTATTCTGCTCCGTCTTGACAAGCACCTTGTTATTGAGAACGCTGTCGTCCTTGACCTTGCTCTGCGGATAGATATGGTCAATGTCGTACAGCTTATTGTTTCCAATGTCGGAAAGCAAAATGGGCTGGCCGCTGTACATACATTTGCCGAGTTGTAAGAAATATAAGAACAGCTTATCGCTTTGCAGACTGTTATCATCGACGGTTTCAAGCAGTTTGAAAAGTTCACGGACCTCCGTCTCCGCGAACTTGCGGTAGTATTCCATGATCTGCTCGCGTCTTGTCTTGGTGCGCTTTCCCTTCTGCTCCTCCGTTGCGCCGCGCGCCATCTCAATAAAGATCTTCTTTGGCGCACAGCCGATCGCTTTAACATATTCCTGCACCATCTCGAGCGTTCGAATGATCGGGCGGCGGACGCTTGGCGATACATACATATCGTCAAAACGGTCGGACAGCGAACGCCGGTTCTCTCGATAGTACCGTTCCGTTTCGGTGCGGATCGTGTCCGCGAAGGTGAAGCGGTCGGACAGCAGCTGCATCAGTGTATTGTTGGTTGTCCACAGAGCGTCCAAGATCGTGAACATCTCGCCCGTTTCCTTGCTGTCGACGCCTTCCATTTCGCAAAGAAAGCGTCGCGACAGCCTGCCGAATTCGCGCAGCTTCTGCTTTGCGATGTATTTCACGTCCTCTTCCGGCAGATGCGGAAACTCCCTGCGGATCCAACCTGCCAATCTCTTCCTGTCCTCGGTGGTGGCCATACGCTCGACGATTCGCTCGATCTGATCCGTATTCAGCATTCCCTTTTCTCTGAGCGAGCGGAAAACATGGTGCGTTTTCAGCGATGATTTGATCCCCTCGGCATCGATACCGCTGATCTCATCACCGTTTTGCATATAACCGTTTCTCAAACAGAATTGCTTCAGTGCCTTCACTGTTACGCGGGAACAGCGCAGAAACAGCTCCTCATAGATCGTCTGCTTCTGCTCGACCGTGATCGGAATGCCGTTGATCTTGAGCGGATTGATCTCATTGAGAACGCAGAATTTCTCGTAGTACAGAGAATTTTGCGGCAGAACGTCCTCTGACGGCAAATAGGTGCAGCGGTTCGTCATGCGGCGGATAAATCCGTCCTCGCTCGCATCGAGATCGACGACACGCGTAAAGTTCCACGGGGTGATCTTTTCCGCCTTGCGCTCGATCCATGCCGCCTTGCTGTTTTTGTTCAGCGGTCCGACAAAATACGGAATCCGGAACGTAAAGACGGAGCGGATCTTTTCGGCGCCCGTAATCCCGTCCGCATCCTTCTCTCGCAGAACGGGAACATATGCGCAAACATTCTTGAGAATGGCGTCCAGCTCCACAAGATACAGCTGATACGGAATGACGCGATTGTCGCCCTCCCGCTGCTTGGGAAGGAACGAACAAGTCTCGATGCGCAGCATCATGTCGTCGTATTTTTCCCGGTCGTCATTCTCAACGGCAAGGTCTTTCAACAGTGTCTTCAAGTATTTGCAGAAGTCCTCCTTCGTTACCCTCTTTTCCGGCCGTCGATCCGCGCGATCCGCATGTCCCGTATAGGACGCATAGTTTCCCGTGACCGCATCACAGAATACTTCTTTATACTTGTCTCTTGACATGTATTTACGGATAAAATCCTTCAGCGTCCTAAGATCACGCTCGTGCTGGTGATAGGCCTTGACCTTCGCTTTCGAGATCATTTTCTCTCCGTCGAGGACGTCGTTCAGCACCGCCCAATCGTACAGCGCTTTCAGCCGGATAATCAGCTCGGCATCCGCATCCAACGCTGCGAGGATCGGAGCCATTTGGTCGTCATCCATCGACAGCTTAACAGACTCCAGGTCTTCATAAGCATCCTTTTTGTACGGAAAAATGTCCTTCGGGGCGGCCTTTCCGCCGCAAAGGAGCTTGATCAGATGCTCAACGGAATAAAGTGCAGGCGCATCGGGATCGTCGGGATCTGGCGTCGGGTTCACCGGCTTCTTCCCGTCATACAGCAGCTTCATCATCTCCTTTTCCTTGTCCTTTATCCGCATTTTTTCTTTCAGCAATTTGCCGAAGCTTTCCGCATCGCATTGCCACGGCTTTGTGTCGCCGAACGTCTCCATCAGCGCATCGTAAGCCACGTTAATATTGAAAATCTCGCGGACATTTTCCTCGGAAACCGTGCTTAAAAAGTGACCGCGATGCTTCACGATCCAAGCGCATGCAAGATAGACAAGGCGCGGATCATGCGGCCTCGGATCCTCCATCAAATCGACGATCAGGTGATGGATCGTCGGATAGGCGCTATGGTACTCTTTATCCGTGTAATCATCGCCGCAAAACAGGGAGTACGGCTGATCTACGGATGTACCATCCCGCCATAATGCACTCTCGGCAATACGGCGGTAAAAATCCGGATCGATCGGTGCGATCGCGGGCGCCATGATCTCCTGCACGAGCCGAACGCGCTGCTTTCTGCGTTCCAGTCTGCGGCGGGCGGTTCTGTTCGATCTGCGTTCCGCCTTGGTCTGCGCCGTTTCAAATGTGGCGACGGTCATCATAGGTTCGCCGTGATGCTTCAGCGGTTTGTACGCACAATCCGTTGCAGCAATGCCGACAGAGTCTGTCCCGATATCGAGCCCAACGAAATATTCTTTGTTTACCATATTGACAACCTCCCCAACAGTTGATATTCTTGTAATAGTTCAGTACCCTCTGAACTTACACAGCAAAGTTCAAATAAGAATTTTCGAAATCGTCAGCATTGTCTGACCGCACAGGTGTGCGAATTGAGGCATCTTCGGATGTCTTTTTTTGATTATCTGTGGGTGTGTGGTGTGTTTACTAAAGATTTCTTGAAGTATACCACAATTTGGCGAAAAAGAACAGAGTATTCGGGCGGACTTTCCAAAGATTTCCGTCAGCGCAGACTGGCGCGGAAGCGCCTGCCCCCTTGACTCGTTTTCATTTATCGGGATCTTCATGATTCGCAGATGGCAATCGCCATGTGCGTTTTAAATATCCTGCTCGCATCGCGAACCAAAGCTCGTTATGATTCATATAGTTCTTGCAGATAGATCAATCGATTATCTTCAATCCCTATATAAAAACCAATGGGAAAATAACTCTCTTTTTCATTATACTCACCTATATACCCAGCATTTAGTAATCGAAAAAAGCTGTTAGCAGTAACCAGCATTTCGAGTCTTGTTAGCACTTGGTACTTTCGTTTCTGCTGTGGTCAGTGGCGGCGGTTTTGGAAACGGCGAAAACCCTTGTGCTGCAACGGATTTCGGACGCGCCGACCGGTATTGACCAGCTCCATATCAGAAAAAACCAGAGTTCAAATTGAAATGAGAAATGCCCCAAAACGATCGATTTTTTTGTGCGCTGGCAAGAAAATACGCAAGAAGAAAACCCTTGTCCGGCATGGCTTTGCGGACAGCCCCCCGGATTAAATGCAAGAAAAACCGGCTCAAAACAGATTATACGGAGCACCCTTTCGGACCGAAATACAGAAAGGAGTCTTCGTTATGAAATACGACGCCAAGGAATTCAAAAAATACCCGGAGATTATGAACAAGGAGCAGATGCGGATTGCTTGCCACATCAGCAAGCAGACGGCGCTCTATCTTCTCCAATTCGACCTGATTCCGCACACCTGCACCGGCCAAGAAAACCCGCTGCTACGCCATTAAAAAGAGCGATGTGATCGCTTTTATGAACGACCGTGAGGTCAACCCGGAAAAATACATAGCGCCGAAGAACTGGTACAAATACGGAAGCGAAATGGTTCGGCCCCATAAAATCCGCATCCATCCGCCGTGCGCCAAAGACGAGAAGAAGCTCCGGCGCTACTATGAGAGCAAGTTGGCCGCGTTGCCGGATGTGATGGATGTGGCCGCCGCCGTGGACTTCACAGGCTATAACCGCCGCACCGTCTGCCAATGGATTCGCGTGGGGAAGCTGAAGGCGCTGGCGCTGCTGCAGAAGTACATGATCCCCAAATGCTATCTCATCGACTGGCTCTGCTCGGACGATTACAACAACACCAACCGCAAATCCCGCCGGCATATCGATATGCTTTGGGAGGCGCAGAAATGGAGAGATTGATGCGGACATTTTCCGTTGTTCTCTTAAAAAGAGGCACAGAGGCGTCATTCCCTTGGCATCTGTTGAAAAAACGCCGATTTTGTGATACTATAATAGCAATAAGCCGAGCATTTGCTGAAGCCACCGAAAAGCCGGGAGGGAACAAAAATGAGCAGTAATTTCCTCAACGATGAAAACAAGGGCGATATCGTCATTTACCAGTCTGAAAGCGGCGAGACAAAAATTGATGTCCGGTTTCAGGATGAAACTGTCTGGCTGACACAGGCGCAGCTTTGTGAGCTGTATCAGAGCAGCAAGGCCAATGTCAGTGAGCATATAAAAAACATTTTTGAGGAAGGCGAGTTAGAGCAAAGTGCAGTTGTTCGGAAAATCCGAACAACTGCCGCAGACGGGAAAACCTATGCCGTAAACCACTATAACCTCGACATGATCATCTCCCTGGGCTATCGCATCAAGTCCTCCATTGCAACGCAGTTCCGACGCTGGGCTACCGAGCGCTTGAAGGAGTATATGATCAAGGGCTTCACCATGGACGATGAGCGCCTGAAGAATCTCGGCGGCGGCAGCTATTGGAAGGAGCTTCTTGACCGCATCCGGGACATCCGTTCCTCCGAAAAGGTGATGTACCGTCAGGTCCTCGACCTCTACGCTACCAGCGTCGACTATGACCCTAAAAGCGCCGAGTCGGTGGCTTTTTTCAAGATGGTGCAGAACAAGCTGCACTATGCCGCCCATGGCCATACTGCCGCAGAGGTGATTTTTGAGCGAGCCGATGCCGAAAAGCCATTTATGGGGCTTACCGCATTTTCCGGGGATTTTCCCACGGCGAAGGATATTACCGTCGCAAAGAACTATCTCTCCGCGGACGAACTGAAGATACTGAACAATCTCGTTTCCGGATACTTTGACTTTGCGGAGATTCAGGCGATGCGCCGCCGGCCCATGTACATGAGCGATTATGTAGAGAACCTGGACCGCATCCTTGCCTCCACCGGAGAGGCCCTGCTCACCGACGGGGGAACCGTAAGCCACACGCAGGCGATGGAGAAGGCAAAGGCGGAATACAGGAAATATCAGGCGCAGAATCTTTCTCCCGTGGAGGAGGAATATTTGCAGACCATTCGCAGCATTGAGAAGGCGGCAAAAGAGGGCGAAAAACGCTGATCTCGGAATAGCCCCACAGAGAAGCTGTCCTTTTTGAGCCGGTATACTGCGGATATGGATAGGGGCTGTCGCAAAATTATTTTGCAAATCAACTGAATGATATGGCGAGAGGAGGCGCGGATTTCTGCGATTTCTCCCGCTGTTTTTAGCGATTAAAGCTCCAACACGCACGACTTTACGGCCCAAATAAGAACAGAACAAGGACTCAGAAGCTTTCCGGTATAAGCGCCGGCTTGTTGATTGATTTGTGAGCCCGGACGAGAGCATCACGCACCTTTGGCCGGGTGAAAAAGAACAATCTTCGGAACAGTATCAAAAGTTTTCGGAACTATGTCAATGCAGAATCGGAACTATGTCAATCTAGATTCGGAATAATGTCATAAAACAGGGACACACCCTTTCTTGTGTGTCTCTGCCTTTTTTATAACGAATTCATGATGTTCAGCAAACTCTGGTAGCTGTCTACATCGTGGTATACGACATTACTTGTGGACATCTCATTGAACAGCTTCTTGGCGCAAGAGATTTTCGCCTGCTCAATAGGACGCAGCTCAAGGCTTTCCATTGTACCTTTCGTTTCAGCTATGAAGAAAATGTGCTTGACCGTACCTTCGTAGAAAGCGATTGCCCAGTCCGGCGAATAGTTGCCCACCGGCGTGGGGATTTGGAAGGTTCTTGGCAGCTTTGCATAGACACACACCTCGTCTGCTGCGTCCAAATCCTCAGCAAACTTTCTTTCAATGCTCTTGTCAGCCGAACCGTCCGTGAACACATAGTCCTGAATGGCTTTCTTTGCGAGGAACGCCTTATCAAAGCTCTGTGTTGCCTTTTCAGCCGTGAAGATAGAGCTGTCATATTCACCCTCAATGGTGTCGTAGGAAATATGCTCCACGATCATCGTGGCTTTCTGCTCATTGATGAGCCGGATGACCTTTGTGATGAACTCCTCCGGGTTATTCCTGAACATATAGAGCTTATCCACACGGATGCCTTGCAGGATCGCAGAAACCGTGCGCCGTGTCAGAACAGTACCCTCTGCGATTTTTCCGATGAGGTCATACTTGATCTGACTGGTTTCGGCGTGTTTGAGTGTCTGCGTCCGGGTCTTTTCGCCGGTGAAGGATGCTCCACGCTCGATCTCGTACTCATTCATCTCCGTTTTCTGCCGCCCGATGGTGGTCGTGTATTGCAGCTCGGAAACAAAGAGCTTTTCGTCAATATGGGCAATGGCGTTGTGGATCAGCTCGGTGCTGTCAAAATCGACGGTGTAGGCGTACTTGTGGTTGATCTCACGCCACAACGCCTGAAACTCTTTCTTGGCAAAGTTCTCATTAAGCGGGTTATCCTTAACCTTGGTTTCGTGACCGTCAGAGAACATATCCTCGAGAACGATGTCGTCATACACTGCCTGAATGAGCGTGTGGATACCGTCTGTCATCGGCTTGAGTTCATCCGGCAGTTCCGCAACGGTTCCGTTCTTAACATCCTGACGGTACTTGTCCGTCACCTTGCGCTTCATATCCACATAGCCGTTCTGAATGAGGTAGAACTCGATGGCATTGGCTTTCTCATCGTCGATAAGCGTCGGTACATCGTCCACCTTGACATACTTGCCCTTGAAGTATTCGCTTGTAGCAACCGTGGGTCTGTCATAAAGCACGGTCTTAATATCCGACTGCAAGTCCGTCACAAAGGTCTTATAGCTTTCACTGGCGACTACCGTCAGCGTGTTGATCTCGTGAACGCTGTCGCCGCAGCTCTGCACATCCATCCGGTTGCCGTCCTGATTGACGCAAAGGCGCAGACCACGACCGACTTCCTGCCGCTTCGCCGTGTTGCTGTCGGAGTGCTTCAGAGTGCAGATTTGGAACACATTCGGGTTGTCCCAGCCCTCACGCAGTGCGGAGTGGGAGAATATGAACCGTGTCGGCTCATCAAAGGACAGCAGCCGTTCCTTGTTTTTCAAGATCAGGTCATAGGCTGAAACATCTTTTTCATCAAAACCCTCTTTATTAGCCTTGCTGTCCACGCTGCGCCCGGTTTTCTTATCGATGCTGAAGTAGCCCTTATGTACCCGTCCCACATCGCTGCAAGTGGATTTGAGATACTTCTGATACGGCGTGTCAAACATCGTAATGTACTCGTTCAGAATAGCAAGATACTCCTGCTCAAACATCACGCCATATTCGCCAAGCACCTCGTCGCCGTTTTCATCGTACTGGCGGTACTTTGCCACTTCGTCGATGAAGAACAGGGAAAGGCACTTGATGCCCATACTAAAGAGCTTTTCCTCTTTCTCAAAGTGGGAGAGGATTGTTTCCCGAATCTGAATGCGGCGCATATCCTTTTCGGACACATCGCCCACCACATCACCGGCTTTGATGACTTCGCCGTTGGTAAAGGTCACGGTGCCACGCAGCGGGTCAATTTCGGAGATGGTGTATCCCTTGTACTGCTCCATTTCCTGCGAAACAAAGTAGAGGTCGTCCCCAACGCCGAGAATACGGGTTTCCCGGTTGATGGACTTGTTATAGCCGATCTCCAGCTCGATTTTTGCCATCGGCGGCTTCTTGCTGGAAAGAATGATCTGCTCAAGGTAGAGGTAGCTGTCCGTACCACGGAAGTTCTTGACCTCAAAGCCCTTGACCTCGATCTTCTTGACCAACCGCTTGTTGAAGGCGTCCAGCGCATCCAGCACATAAACAAGGTTGTGCTGCTTGGCGTGGGTAGCCGAGTAATTGAGGGAGAACAGCGGGTTGAAGTTTTTCAGCGCCTTCTGTGTCACATCGCCGCCCATCTTCTGTGGCTCGTCCAAAATAATGATTGGTCGGTTTGCCTTAATGACATCGATCGGTCGGCGGGAGCCAAATTCGTCCCGTTTGGAGTAGATGATGCGTGCTTCCTTGCTCTTGCCGTCTTCTTTCAGCGAGGAGGCAAACGCCTGCGTGTTGATGATCATCACATTGATGCCGGAGCTGCTCGAAAAGTTATCCAGCTGGTTCAGGTTGGAGCTGTTGTAGATGAAGAAGCGAGCCTTCTTGCCGTAATGCTCCATAAAGTGGTCTGCGGTGATCTCAAAGGACTTCTTCACGCCCTCACGGATCGCAATAGAAGGAACGACCACAATAAACTTGCTCCAGCCGTACTTCTTGTCCAGCTCAAACATCGTCTTGATATAGACATAGGTTTTGCCCGTGCCGGTTTCCATTTCAATATCAAGGCTGCAACGCCCCAAGTCTTTGACAAGGGAAGCGGAGAGCTTGATGTTGTTCTGACTCTGCAAGGTCTGAATGTTGTGCAGAAGCTGCTCGTCGGAAAGCTCTACCGCTTCATTTTTATAACCGATATCGTTCGGCGGGTCGTCTTCATCTTCCGTTACGGCAAGACGAATCTGCTGATTTGCCTGCGGCTTGCCTAAATCTCGGATATAGGAAACCTTGTCGTGAAAGCCCTGCCCTTGAAAGACACGCACAACGGCATCCACCGCATCGGTTTGGTATTGTTGTATTTTGAAATTAAATTTCATTGGCTATTCTCCTATGTTCTGAGGCACATCGGCTCTCCTACATTGATGCTGTCGAAAAAGGCTGGCTTGTCATCGATAACCTGAACAATATCCTTTATGGATGGAATACTGTATATAATAGCTCCATTATCAGCAGCACTGAACACAATTCTATACTCTTGTTGATATGCAAATGAACTAAACTTATGAAATGGTGTCCAATGCTGAATGGAATCTCTCTGTTGAAAATCCACGTAGTTTACAAGACCCCAAGATATTTTAGAGACACCTTCATTTCTATCAAGGGATGATTTAATTCGATTCATAAACACACTTGAGTTCAGGACAACAACACCATACTGCCCAAACGAATTGAGATTGCTCTTATCGAACGAACAAACCTCTCCACATTTCCCTATGGGTATTGATGACATACAGAATACATTGTAATCCTTTGGTGCATAAGAAATGAATCCTTGATTCTCCCGATAGTCTTGCGGTTTTGAATCATAGGCAGTTGATTTGACATAAATTTCTCCGTCTATTTCAATGAATACATTCTGCACAAAATGATTTTCGTCTGCCCACGCAATAAGCTCTGCATTTTCAAAACCATCAGACACACCTATAGTTTGGTTCTCTTTGGAACGATAATACGAGAGTTTATTAGCATATAACTTTCCTGCAAGAAAAGCATTTCGATACTCTTCTTTTTCAAAAAACTTATAAAGAACAAGTTCCAATTACAGCACCTTCCTTACAGTTTCCGGACTATATGTGGAAAAAATCTGATCGAAGTTGGTTGCCACGCTGTCGCTTGCCATCGAGCTGTCACGCATTACGAAGTAGTAGGGCTTCTGCTTGGCAATAGCCGTGATGACTTCTTCATCAATGTTTTTGTCAAAGCAAGCGATCAAATACCCATCCTCAACATCAAAGTAAGAATAACTCCTCATTCCTACTTCCTCACTCCTAACTTGAATTTTGCTGCTAAGCAAAATTCCGAGGTCCAGCATCACTTGGAACAGCAGATCCTCCGGCGTTCTGTCCTCTTTGATGTTGTCCTCAAGGCGAGAGAACAGGCTGGCTTCATACTCCGCAGGGTTATAGTAGACCTCTTTCATATTGGAGGTATCGCACTTGAGAACGCGGAAACCGATATCCAGTGAGGAATTAGGAGTTAGGAGTGAGGAGCTATCACCTTCATTCCTAATTCCTAACTCCTCATTCCTAATTTTCTGTCCGGCACGGCGGATGCGTTCCTTTCCAATTTCGCAGATGGTTTTGTATCCCGCTTTGTAGGCTTCACTCTTTTCGTCGGTTTTTTCGGGAAGCTGAACCATGATGAATTTGCGGTGTCCGCCATCTTCGGCATTCAGCTGCATAACTGCCTGCGCCGTTGTTCCTGATCCGCTGAAAAAGTCCAGTACGATGTCGTGACCACCTTCATTTGTACACTGCTGAATGATAAAGTGAATGAGAGTGTCCGGCTTGGGGTTGGTAAATATTTTATTACCCTCAAATATTTCGTATAATTTTTCGGTAGTCGACTTAGTTGCATATAATCCTAATGCTGTAACTAATTGCTGCTTATTCTCATATTCATTCAGAAATTCTTTGCGAGCCGGGTATTTTGTTGGATCAGTGGGGAAAATAATCCTGTTTTCTTTAACCCAGCGTTCCAATTTATCCTGTGTATATGGCGTTTCAAAAGTAAATACATTTTTTGTAGCGGGATCAGTAATTGTACGCACGGGTAGCCCCTGCCCTAGCCTTTGCAAATATTGCCGTTTCCACAATCCTCTTGGATCATTATCTGGATTGGAAAAGCCATTTGATTCATCTCGCTCTAGCCCTCGAAACTTAAAGTTACTAATATTTTTCGCATACACATAGATAGATTCTTGGTTATCAACTACCATATTTGCAGTAGTCATTCCTTGTGCGGCTTTTTTTGTTTCCCAGCCAAATCGACATACAAAGCTGTTTGCTCCGTATGCTTCATCGCAAATTTTCTTTAAGTTTTCCGCTTCATAAGAGTTTATGCTTATAAGGATTACTCCGTCCTCAGCCAGCAAGTCTTTTGCTAACTTCAATCTCGGATAAATCATATTAAGCCAGTCGGTATGAAAGCGACCGTTGCTCTCGGTGTTCTGCACCATACGGTTGCCGTCCTCATCGTACTGCCCACTGTTAGCAAGGTACTCATCCGTACTCTGAGCAAAGTCATCCTCGTATACAAAGTCGTTTCCCGTATTGTACGGAGGATCGATGTAGATCATCTTGATTTTGCCAAGATAGGTTTCCTGCAAGAGTTTCAATACTTCCAGATTGTCGCCCTCAATATAGAGGTTTTCGGTGGTATCAAAGTCCACGCTTTCCTCTCGGCAGGGGCGCAGCGTCTTATTGATCGGGGCATTGGCAAGAAGAACGGACTTCTTCTTGTCCGGCCAAGTGAACTGATAGCGCTCCTCATTGCCGTCCACCACGGTGCAGGAAATCTCCTGCATCAGCACATCCTTGTCGATTGCCCGGACAACCTCGCCGTTTTCGTTGATCGTTTCCGTCACGGCGTTGGGGAACATCGCCGCCAGCTTTCTGAAATTCTCATCAGCCTTGTTCGCTGTCTGCATTCTCAACTTCAATTCGGAATTCGGAATGCGAAATTCGGAATTATGGTTACTGTTCATCATCGTTCATTTCCTTTCGCCTGTGTCTTTTGTGTTTTCGTGATGGAAACTAAAATTTTCACTATCTCCTGACAGTCACTGTAAATGCTTTCAAATCCGTTGTCGTCAATATAGTCGCTCTCGTGCAATAATTCAAGCCAATACTCAGTCTCGCTTGCTTCCTTTAAGGAAATGTTCATTTTCGCATAAAAATCCGGTTTGCTCTGCCCTCTTATTGCTTCCTTTACATTGGCGCCTATACTTGTACCGCTGCGCAGCAGTTGCTTCGATAAGATATATTCTTTCTTATCTTCACACAAATAACGATATAGTTTTATGATTCTTAATGCGAATGCCTTGCTTTTCTCAGCAATTACATTTTCTTTCAAAACAAGCACCTCAATTCCGCATTCCGAATTGCGAATTCCTCATTTTCTTTATCCGCTGCACCAGCTCAAACTTCTTTTTCGGCTGTTTTTCAGCCCGTGCCTGTTTTTCCAGCTTTTCTATTTGCTTTTTCAGTTTTTCCTGCTCGGTATGCAGTGTAAGGTTTTCATCGAGCGATAACTCCTCATTCCAAACTCCTAACTCCAAACTCCTAATAACGTTTTCCCATACTTTATCGAGGTTCAAGCCCCGCAGTTCAATGATACAGCTTTCGGTGGGCTTCCAATCCGTCTGCATCAGCTTGGTGTGATAGATTGCCAGCTTGCTTTGTCCCTCAAATTCAAGCACAAACAGGATGTTCTGCGGAATGAGCTTTGACAGCGTGGCAACCGTTTTCTCATCAAAGTCCTTTTTCTTCAGCGCCACAAGCAGGACAAAGAAACTCCCGACTTCCTCTCCGGCAGGAATGTTGATTTTCGTCGGTGTGATCTCATTGACGATGGTGATCCTCGATATATCGGCGTCGATTTTCTCCTTTGCCGCCGTGTTCATTTGGAACTTCGCATAGACAGCCTTCTTCGGAAGCTGCTTGCTCATTTCGGTTGACTTCGGAAGTCCGAGCATTATATTTTTCACTCCGTTCAAATTAGTTAGGAATTAGTAGTTAGAAGTTAGGAGTTGTTCTTCATGGTTTTTGTAATGCTTGATAAGATTTTTTGGAGTTCGGTGCAATCGGCGTTTATTGAATCAAACTCCGTCTGATTCAAATATTGTGCTTTATACAACAGCTCCAGCCAGTATGCGGTTTCTGCGCATTCCTTAAATGCAATATACATTTTTGCAAGAAATTCCTTGCTGCTGTATGCACAGCTCGCTTCCGCTATGTTTGCCCCGATACTTGTCCCGCTCCGCAATAATTGCTTTGACAATATAAACTCTTTCTTTTCATCACAAAGATACTTGTATAACGCAATAATTCTCAAGGCAAATCCCTTGCTTTTATCAAAAACAATGCTTTCCTTCATTCCTAACTCCTCCTTCCTAATTTCTAATTACCAAGAAGCATATCAGTTCAAAGTCGTCCAGTCCTTTGATTTCGTTTGACAGAAAGCTGACCTGACCGCCGCCTAAGAAGCTGTCAATATCGCTCTCGTCCTTTACTTCAATGATGGAAGCAATGGCATCGCCCAGCAGCTTGGAAAGCTGCGACATATTCCTGCCGTCACGGGTTTCTTTGTTAAACGGCTTATAGGCTTCCGGAATCGGCTCTGTCTTTCCTTTGCAGAGGAAACGCATTTTATCAAGTATCTGTTTTGGAGAAAGGTGGTCGCAGATGACCTCCCCATCATTGCCGATATACACCATATAGAAGGGATGCAGCCGGTTTTGATTGTCGATGTTCACGCTGTTGGAACGATTTTTCAGGACATAGATCACACCGGCAGGCGTATCCTCACTTGCAGGAACAACCGAGTGCAAGCCGAAGGGCGTTTTGTCTATGTCAGGGTGGTGCTTGATATAGTCGAGCAGGTCGAGCCGGAACTCGTTTAACCCCAAGTCCATAATGGAGATGCCCGTTGTCATATCCTCAATGTCTACGACCTCATCCTGCAAGCGCTTGAGCTGCGCCTTTCGGTACTCAAGGTCTGTCTTTTCCTCGTCACTGAGCAGATTATCATCGCCCGTAGCGGTCATATCCACGATTTTCATACGGGTTTCAACTTTGGCTTTCAGATTGATGTAATCGTCAAGGGTCACATCAGGCCAGAAGTTCACAAGTTGAATGACCTTGTTGCGGCTTCCGATACGGTCAATACGCCCGAAGCGCTGAATGATGCGGACGGGGTTCCAGTGAATGTCGTAGTTAATGAGGTAGTCGCAGTCCTGCAAGTTCTGACCTTCGGAAATGCAGTCGGTGGCGATCAGTACATCGATTTCCGTCTTATCACCCGGCATCAGCAACTCCTTGTCCTTCGAGATAGGCGAGAAGCAGGTCAGCACCGTGTTCAGGTCGGCATGGAGCTTGGGGCAAGTCGTCCGTCCCTCAACAGAGCCGGATACCATTGCGGTGTTCAGTCCATACTTATCCTTGACATAGCGGCTGACATTATCGTAGAGATAACCGGCGGTATCCGCAAAAGCGGTGAAGATGATTAGCTTTTTATTGCCCTCGTTGATGGGGTGCGTGATCTTGTTATCAATCACCCGGAAAAGCTCTTGCAGCTTTGAGTCGTGTTCCGGTGTAATATCTCCGACCAGCAAGGTCAGCAGTTCAAGCACATCGGCATCTTTCGCCAGGCTGTCCCGCCAAGACACATAGTCCATATCGGCAAGGTCAATTTTGACTTTCCGTCCGAAAGAGAACAGCTCGTCCGAGTTCTGATCCTCGGCATCAAACTCGTCCATATCGGAAATATCCGTCAGGTCAAGGGTCGTACCGGAGTGTTTATCAAAGCGGTCAATCGTTTCTATCGTGCTGTTTATCAAATCCTTGATGCGGGTCAGCGTCAGATTGAACGAATAGACGGAGCTTTCCATACGCTTCATAAGGTTGATGGCGGTCAGGCGGCGGATGCCCTGCTCACGGTTCGCCTGCGTAAAGCCGACATTGACCTTGTTATCTCCGTACAGCTCAGCATACTTCTCCATCTTACTTGGCAGAATATAGTGCGTCGGCGTATAGATCGTCAGCGTCAGGAGCATAAGCTGCTCAAAAATCTCGTTGTAGCTGATTGCTTCCTTCAGGTCAGTAAGATGTGGACGAAGCGAGATCGGCTTTAGCCTTGTCGGGAAGGTGCCGATGTCTGCCATATCGTAATACTTCTGAATATGCTTTCTTGAACGGGCAATGGTCACACTATCCAGCACTTCAAAGAAATCGAAGTCCAGCATTTTGAGCAGGTTTTCAGTCGTGCGGTCGCACGGCTCCCATTTGCTCCAAGTGTTGAACGCCCGCTGTGCGTTCCTGAAAATTTCGTCGATGGAACGGGTAGTATTGAGCTTTTCGTCTATGTAATCCGTATGCCCTTCATACGCAAGGGCAAGCTGATTTTTCAGATCGTTGAAGCGGTTATTAACTGGCGTTGCAGAAAGCATCAGCACCTTCGTCTTTACTCCGGCTCTGATGACCTTCTTCATCAAGGTAACATAGCGGTTATCCTTGGTGTCCTCGTCCGGGTTCTCAACTAATTTGCCGCCATTACGGAAGTTGTGGGACTCATCAATTACCACAAGGTCATAATTGCCCCAATTCAGTCTGTCGAGATCAAGCCCGTTTGATGTGCCGTGGGTGCGGTTTAAGTCGGTATGATAAAGCACATCGTACCGAAGCCGGTCGGCGGCAATGGGGTTATTGACATAGTTGTCTTTATAGGTGTTCCAGTTGTTTGTCAATTTCTTGGGGCAGAGCACAAGGACGGACTTGTTTCGGTTTTCGTAGTATTTAATAACGGCAAGTGCGGTAAAGGTTTTACCAAGACCGACGCTATCCGCAAGGATGCAACCGTTGTATTTTTCAAGTTTATTTATGATGGCGAGGGCAGCATCCTTCTGGAAATTATAGAGCATCCCCCAAATCTTGCTTTCCTTAAAACCGGTCGCTTCGTTGGGCAAAACATCTTCGGACACATCTTCCAAAAACTCATTGAAGATGTTATAGAGCGTCACAAAGTAGATAAAATCGGGAGAGTTTTCGTTATATGCGGCGGTAATGCTGTCAATTACTTCATCAGTAACGACTTGAAGCACCTTGCTGTCATTCCATATCTCATTGAAATCGGCAAGCAAAGTACGGGCGAGGGACTCATCTTTCACGATTGTGGTGCTGATTACATTGCCCTTTTCGCAGCCCAATTCAACCGTAGTGAAGTTATTGATAGGCGTATAGCCGACACCGTCAACTACGATTTGTCCCTGAATGGATTTGTCACTGACATTTGACTTGAAAGTGACCTTTTATCTGATCCATTCTGCACACTCTCGTGCAATGGCTTTTTGGGTCAGCTCGTTTCTGAGCTTGATTTCAAACTCTGTTCCGTAAAGGCTTCTTTCACGAGTCAGGCGAGGAATATAGAACTCACGCCGTTCCTTTTTTGCCTTTTCGGTCACGAAAGTCGGAGATGTGAAAATAAAGCGCAACTCATCAATTTGAGAGAGCTGCGCTTTCAATTCCTGAAAGGCATAAATAGAGAAGCAAGCCGCCGCAATGGACAGTTTGCTGCCTTGTTTGATTTCTGTGGACAAATCGTCTTTTAGAGTCTTTGTTGTATTATTTATAAGCTCCATAACTGAATTCTCCCACATTTCAAATCAGTTCTTGCTGCTTGGCAATTGGGAACAATTAGATCCAATAGGCTCGTTCCGTCAACAAGCATTCCAAAGTGCCAATTTGGCACTTTGGAACCGCCGTGTTGGCACTTTGGGATTTCGCCAAAGTATCAATTTGATACTTTGGAATCCAAAAACTGATACTTTAGGCATTACAAATCTCCCGCCCGGAAAGCCGAAAGGCTCTCGTAATAATAGCTTTGGTCGATGCCACTCAAATAGACTTCCCGGCTGTTTTTCTCGTCGGTCAGCGCCGCCTTCAGCAGCACCTTGATCTCCACATCCTTGATGGGGCTGCGCTCCATTGCAAGGAGATAATCCTCTTTATCCACCTTGCTCCAGTCCACGACCTTACCAATTTCGGTTTTCAGGATGTGGTCAAGCCAAATGCGGGTGCTGCGGCCGTTGCCATCGCGGAAGGGATTGGCAATATTCATTTCCACATATTTTTCGATGATCTCGTCAAAAGTGGACTGCGGCATCCTGTCGATGTTGGCCAGTGCCGCCTCCAGATAGATCAGCGGCGCAAAGCGGAAATTACCCTTTGCCAGATTCACCGTGCGCAGTTTGCCGGCAAAGTCGTAAATATCTTCAAACAGATATTTGTGAATCGCCTGCTAAGTCGAGAATTTGCCCGCCAGCAGGGTGTCCAGCACACCGTTTTCGAACAGTTCTACCGCCTTTTTCTTGCTGAGGCGTTCTTCTTCCCGGGCAAGATCGGTGGAGCTTGTCAGCCCCAATTTATTTTCCAGTGCCAAAATGCACCTCCAAAATAATTACTTATCCGCCGCCACGCCGGACTTCATCCAGGCGTCTACTTCGCTGACCTTGAATTTCCAAAGGCGGCCTATTTTTGCAGCGGGCATATTTCTTTTCTCTATCCAAGCGAGTACCGTATCACGGCTGACGCCGAGGTATTCGCAAATCTCTTTCATTGAGTACCAGCGTTCGATGGTCGGTTCCATGGGAGTATCCTCACTTTCAGGTGGTTTCCGATAGCTATACTTATACAATTAAAGTATATCACAGCAAGGCGGATTTATCAAGGATTATTGCGGATTTATGAGGAAAGTGGAGGATAATCCTATGCTTTCAAGAATAAACTTCCTGCCTTTTTATCACAGGGCCTTATCAGATGGGGGAAATATTCGCTGAAAATTCGCTCCATTCACTCTAAGCGGGTGAATGGAGCGAATTTGGCTGCAAACAGAATCGTAAAATGGTCAAATCTGCAAATTTGTTTTTCGAACATTGGGCTTTTCCTTCGGGCTGCGCTATTATGTTGATGTTGATAGAAGGCCATACGGCGGGCGTGAAAGGAGGAAAGCACATGTACAACAGATTTGCAGAAATGCGCAGGCGGTATCTGCGCGAGTACAGAGACGGCATCTACACGGGGATGCTACTGACCGGCAAGCTGGACGAGCATCTCAAGGAAATCGGCGACACGGCACAGGAGATGTTTGATCGGCTGGTCGAACAGATGAAGAACGCCGAGGGTGTCACTGAGCGGCTGAAGGCTGAGAATCAAATGGAATGGGTGGGACGGATGAACAGCATCCGCACCCGAGCGGAAGAGATCGTCCTTTCTGAGCTGGTTTATTGCTGAGGTGTGGTGATGTTCAAGTATAGAAGAAATCGAGTGTTAGCACTCTGCGCCGGCGAGCGGCGGCTGCTGACAACGGCTCTGTTGTCCTTTCGGAACAAGCTGATAGCAAGCGGCAAGCCCACCGAGGATATCAATGAGCTGCTGATCCGGCTGCTACGATAAAACTGAATACGAAAAACGAGCGTCTGCTTCCGAAAAGAGGCAGGCGCTTATTTTTATGGCATCAATTTTGCTGCCACACCGATGAAATCCGGAATGGACATGGCATCACTTTTGATGCCATAGACGAAAAATGGCTCCATTTCGGAGCCACGAGCAGTCCTGTATAGGAAAATGGCTCCGATTTGGAGCCAAAACAAAAAATTTTCCGAGGGGGGTTAATTTTTCGGCCTTCTCGCTGCCTACCAAGTGAGGGGATAAATATTTTTCGAGCGACTTAATTTTCGGCCTTTCTCGTGATCTACCACTTGAGGGGAGAAAAGTCAGCAGGACCCTAAAAATGCCCCTCTCTCATTCCTCGCATTATGAGGATATGCACTTGGACAACTGAATAGCCGTTACCGAGACAGATATGACTGTGCGACGACCTCGAAAGAGCGAGCACAGCAACGCCGCGGACCAAGGGGTCCCCGAAAAGTCGGCTGACTTTTTGGGGAGAGGAAGAGCAACGAAATGAGCGGACTTTTCGTGCTTGCACGGAAAGCGAGCGATATGGAGTTTGCGACGACGAGGGGCAGGCATATAAAAACGATATCGGAAGTACGGCACCAACCAAAAAAACACAATTACCAGCGAAAGAAAGAAGGTGAAACACATGAACAAGCTACAGCTGATCGATGCCGATACCCTGTATTACAAACCTCTTGCCCACCCCAAAATGCTCATCGACGGTGTTCTCTCCGATGGGCTCGCCATTCTAGCGGGAGACTCCAAGATCGGCAAGAGCTGGATGGTGCTGTGGCTGTGCCTACAAATCAGCCGCGGCGAGACGGTGTGGGGGCTGCCCACCAGAAAAACCGATGTGGTATATCTGGCCTTGGAGGACCGGGAATGGCGCGTTCAGCAGCGTATGCAGGAGCTGACGGATTCTCCGCCGGAGAATCTCCGCTTTGGCTTTTCCTGCGGGGAGCTGGGCGCGGAGCTGGAGGGGCAGATCGAGGAGGCCCTGCGGGAATTTCCCTCCACGGGACTAATATTCATCGATACCCTCCAAATGGTGCGGGACAATGCTTCCGCAAAGGTCAATGCCTATGCCCAGGACTACAAGGATCTGTCCGGCCTGAAAAAGCTTGCCGATGACCACGGCATTTGCATCTTCGTTGTCCATCACACCCGAAAGGAGCGGGACAGCAGCAATATTTTCAATGACATGACCGGCTCCACAGGCATTTTGGGCGTGGCGGATACGGGGATGATTCTCCGCAAGGATGACCGCTTCGGCGATTGCGCCACCCTCTGCATTACAGGCCGGGATGTGGAGGAGAAGAAGCTGAAAATGCAGATGCGGGGCGTCCGATGGGAGATTACCGAGGCGCTTAGCGCCGACGATTTGCGAAAGGAACGCATCCCGGACTTTGTTTTTCGGGTGGCGGATTTTCTCTTGGCGCACGGGCGGTTTCGGGGCACGGTGTCCCAGCTGCTTGCCGCCGTAGGTAATACAGAGCTGAAGCCCAACCTCGCCAGCAAGCATCTGACCCGTCATTACAGCGATGTGCTGCTGCCCCTGGGAATCACCTACGAGTATCGCAAAACGGCGGC
>ERZ780012.193-NODE-193-length-27272-cov-4.78484_pt1 | contig 27272 bp, 19 predicted proteins | sample MGYA00511869_ERZ780012 | MGnify/ENA primary metagenome ERZ780012 (study PRJEB29588, sample SAMEA2161608) | human gut metagenome | biome: human gut; feature: human-associated habitat; material: faeces | place: Denmark | collected 2008/2010 ... | reverse complement strand
TGACCCCGCCAAAGGGTCTTCGACCCTCTGGACTCCCCTTTTCGCGATTGAGTTGGTGACGACTTCATACTTTACCCGCGTGTTTATTTTGGGGAACGGTGCATCCTCTTGCGCAGCTTCTTCCGAAACGTTTCGCGGTCGAACAGCAGGAAGCCAATCGTCCGCTTCACCAGCCCGGTCTGCTCCGGGATGAAGCCAATCATGCGGCTCGGTGCGTCCGCCGCGCCCATCTCGTGCGCCGCAAGCGCCGCTTCCGCCGACTGGTCGCACACCAGCGTCCGCAAATCCAGCGCGTTCTCCCCCGCGAACACCACATCCTCGAACGGGATGTTCCGCAGCAGCTCCGCGTCCGCTTCGGGCAGCTGCCGCAGCGCCCCCTCAAAGGGCAGCGACATTGCCAGCTGCACGCCGGGATTGTCAAGCGACTGCATCACGCCCGTTCCGGCGAAGGTATCGTGGAAGTCGCGCACGAACTGCAGCGCGTGATGCTGGACGCAGGTCGACAGGAAGTGCGCATCTTCATTGCGCCCTTCCTGCGCGTACACCGGGACGACACGCGCATTCTGCCGCTCGAAGCCCACGCAGGGCGCTTCGTCGGAGGACAGCAGGAACTCGCGGAACGCGCCGGACATGGCAGGCGGCATCGGATAGAAGCAGTGTACGGGGAAATCGTAGACAGCGGACAAGCGCTCGCTGTTCCGCCCGTCCGCATGGACGTAGTAGACCGGAACCGCGCGCTGCGTCAGCTGGCAGAGCGCCGCCTGCAAGCGCCCGCTGTACCCCATATCAAAGCACGCTGAACCTTCCGGCAGCTTTTCCTCATAATACGCCCGCGCCGCGCTGTATGCCGCCTGATGACGGCAGCCGTCGTAGAGCTTGTCGCGGAAGAAGCGCAGAAACGATTCCCAGCGCGTTTTCTCCTGAAACGGCGATTGCCACGGGAAACCCGCCGCCTCCGCCTGATGGCGCAGTTCGCTTTCCGGCGCGTCAAGCGTGCAGAAGGACAGCAGCTTCAGCGTTTTTTCAGGTGTGTAGACCGTCCAGCGCACCGGCAGCGCCGCCCAGTCGGTCGGATTCGCCATCAGCGCGGGCAGCAAGCACCGCCGCGACGCGGGAATGTAGTCTGTTTCGACAGCATCCGCGTCCGTGCGCAGCAGCTCGACTGCCTGCCGCAGCAGCGCGCCATCCCGCGCGAGGAACACCAGCCGCTTTACGCCATCCGCCCGACAGCGGCACAGCAGCCACTTCGCCAGCGCCAGCAGGTGTGTGCCGACGGCGTAGTACCCCAGCCGCGACGGATACGCCGCAAACGCGGAATCCGCCGTCGCGGGGGCATAGCCGTCGTCAAAGAAGCGGTTTGCCGCCATTCCCTGCGCGCACCTGAGCGCCAGCGGCTGCATGGCGTCCGCCGTCGTGAAGCCCGCCAGACACCCGTGTCCCAGATTCGCCATCTGCGTGCAGTCCGCATCCATGAAAACATCCGCCGGGCGCGGCAGCAGCAGAGCGTGCAAACCCGCTTTTTTCGCGGCTTCCACGTCGATTTTCGCATTGTCGCCGATGTGCAGCACGTTATCCGGCTTCACGCCCAATTGCGCCGTCAGCTTCCGATAGAGCGCGCCGTTCCATTTCAGCGCGTTCTGCTCGTTCGAGAGGAAGAAGCCGTCCCAGCCGCGGACGCCGCATTTTTCCAGCATCCGCCGAATCGTGTCCGCGTCAAGGTACATGTCCGACGTCAGCACGACGCGCTTTCCCGCCGCCTTCGCCAGATTGAACAACTGCACGCCGGTTTTGCGCGGGCGGCAGAACTGCACCTCCGCCTCCCGCTCGTTGTAGGTCATTTGCCCCACGCAGTCGTCCGACACGCCCAGATTCTGCATCATGGCGCTGTAAATGTTCCACAGCGTCACGTCAGCTTGCGTTTCGGGCAGCCACACGCGCGCGCAGCTTTCCGCCTCCGTCCGCGCCTGTGCGAAGGAGGTCATGTTCCGCCGCGCCGCCCGCTGCCATTTGCCTTCCAGCGTGTGGAAGAGGTCAATCGGTGTGCGGAAGGGGCGCAGAATCAGCGTATCGAACACATCCAGCGAAATCACCGGGCAGTCGATGCCGTCCAGCCCCAGAATCGCGCGCTTGATGCGCTCCGTCCCGTCCCGCCAAGGGGTCATCGGCTGGTCGAACCAGAAGATTTCCGGCAGATTCGCGTCCTCATCCGGCGAAAAATCCGGGCAGAGCGCCGCCGTCAAGCGGCTGATTTCCGGCTGATTCGCCGCCTTCCGCGCCTGCTCCGCCCACATCCGCGCATACCACTTTCGCGCCTTCTGCAGCTGCTGACGCGCTTGATCCGCCCCCTGCTGATGCAGAAATTCATCCGCAAAGGCAAACACCTGCGCAATATCGGCGTAATTTTTGCGGAATTTTGCCGGATTTCCCGCCGCCCCCGTCGAGGACGACGCATGTTCACAGTAGAACACGCCGTCGCCGCGATGCCGCCCGAAACCCTGCGCAAAGAAATACAGCACGACGGAAAACGCAATGTCCTCCGTCATCACAATGTGCTTTTTCGCCAGCGGCGCGTAGTAGGGTGCGCACCGCAGCCACAAATCGCGCCGAATCACCTTGTTCCAAATGGTGTGGAAGCTGTAGCACGTCATCGCCTGCTGGAAGAACGCATCCCGCACCGCATTGCCGCGCAGCTCGTCCTCCAGCACACAGTCCGCATGAACCGGGCGCACGAAGCGGTCGCCGTTTTCGCGCTGCCAGACCGTGTCGCCCATCACGAGGTCAAAGTCGTTTTCTTCCGCCAGCGCGACGGCAGCACGGTAAAAATCCACCGACACAAAATCGTCGCTGTCCAGAAAAGCGAGGTACTTGCCCGTCGCCGCATCCGCGCCGGTCATCCGCGCCGCGAAAAGTCCGCGGTTCTGCGAATGCGTCAGCACCCGAAAGCGGCTGTCGCGCCGGGCATACTCCGCCAGCACCGCGCCCGCGCCATCCGGCGAGGCATCATCCACCAGCAGGAACTCCGCGTCCCGCAGCGACTGCGTGCGCAGCGACTCCAGACACGCGGGCAAATCCCGCTTCGTCCCATATACCGGAACGACCACAGACAGCGTTGCAGCCACCGCGCTTCTCCTTTCTGCCCATCCGAAAACGAGTGATACTTGCCGATTTTGACATGTACATTCTACCATATTCCCGCCCGATTGGCAAGCCTTTCGGGGGATTTTTGCACACCCCAAAAAACGCGGTCAGACAGCTTTTTTCGCCATCTGACCGCAGGATGCCCTATTTTGCGGATAATCCGCTTACCAAGTGATATCCTCGCCCGTCAGCGCCTTCCACGCCTTGCGGATATCCTTCTGATGCCGCACGCCGTTCTTCGGGTCGAGCTTCGCGGTTTCCTCCATCGTGCGCGGGAAATGGACGCACAAATGCCCGTCGAAGTCGTTATCCTTGATGCTGCCGGACAGGTGGGGCATACAGTGCATGGAGGCCAGCACCCATGTGCCGCTGGGCAGCAGGACATACACCGGCTTCTCGTCCCACGAGAACTTGCCGCCCCACGCCGCCTTCATAATCGCAGTATCCTGCGCCGTCAGCGGCTCAGAGTCCGCGTGGCGACCCAAGGAGTAGAAGCGCAGACGGAAGGAGGAACCGCTTCTCGGCTCATAGACCAGCACCGTCTGCCCGCTCTTGATGGTCGGCTTGATTTCCGTGTACCACATCTGCAGCTTAATTTGGCTCTTTGCCGGGCCATTGCCGAAGGACGCGCCGCTGTTGCCCGTGCCGCCGTTTTTATTTTCGTCCGGCAGCGCAGTGTCGCCGGTCACGCAGTCGCCCGTGTACAGCTTCGTCTGCGTGTTCACGCCCGCAATGCCGTCCGGGGCAAGCCCGTTGCGCTTCTGGAACGCCAGCACCGCCGCGCGGGTCGTCTCGTCATAAGTGCCGTTGATGGTCACGGTATAGCGCAGGTTGCTCAGCGCCTGCTGGAGACGCAGCACCGCGTCGCCCGTCGCGCCGACTTTCAGGTTGGTGTACACCGTCGGCGTGTTGGAATCAACCTGCTTGCCCTCCGCCGTAATCGCGTTGACGGAGTAGAGGATGGTGTACGTCGCCGTATCGCCGTTGCCGGAGCCAGTCAAGCCGTTGCGCAGCTGGAACGCGCGCATGGCGGCGACGGTGTTCGCGCCGTACTTGCCGTCCACCTTGTCCGTCAGGTAGCCCAAATCCTTCAAGCGCTGCTGAACGCTCTTCACGTCGTCGCCCGTGCAGCCGGAATAGAGCAGGCGGGTCGGACGCGTCACGCCCGTGGTCGGGGTGGACGTCGGCGTGCTGATAGCAGCAAGCGCATCCGAAGAATACAGCTTCTTGTAGGTGCGCTTGCCCGCCACACCGTCCGCGCTCAAATTGTTGCGCAGCTGGAACGTCGCAACCGCCGCCATCGTGCCCGTGCCGTAGTTGCCATCCACCGTGCCCGTGTAGTAGCCCAGCGCCTTCAAGCGGCTCTGCACGCTCTTCACGTCATCGCCGGACGAGCCTTCGCGGAGGGTGCGCGTGGGCACGATGCCGAAGGACTGCGTGGGGGTCGGCGTGGGCGTGGCAGCCGACGGATCAGCCGCAACCGCATTGCTCGAATAGAGGATTTTAACCGTGTTCGCGCCGACTTTGCCGTCCGCCGTCAAGCCGTTGCGCGCTTGGAACGCCTGAACCGCCGCCACCGTCGCCGCGCCGTAGATGCCATCCAGTGCACCGGAGTAATAGCCGAACTTGTCCAGTCGGCTCTGTACGCTCTTCACGTCGTCGCCGGACATGCCGGGGCGCAGGATGCGCGTGGGTGCGCTTTCATCCACCGGCTTGGGAGAGGGCGTGACGGAGCTGCCCGCGTCAATCGCGGTGCTGCTGTACAGCGCCTTAACCGTGTCCTCGCCGCAGATGCCGTCGGACGTAAGCCCATTGCGCGTCTGGAAGCGGCGAATCGCGCTTTCCGTCGCCGTGCCGTACACGCCGTCCGCCTTGCCCGTCAAGTAGCCCAGCGCAATCAGCTTCGTCTGCACGCTCTTCACGTCGTCGCCCTTCATGCCCAGCGTCAGCTTGCGCTCGCCCACGCCGTCGGGCTGCGACGTTTCCTTCGCGCCGATTGCGCCTTCGGAGAACAGGCGCTTGCGGGTGTTTGTGCCCAGCACGCCGTCAGCGGACAAGCCGTTCTTCTTCTGGAAGGCAAGAACCGCCGCCTTCGTCGCCGCGCCGTACTGCCCGTCGGAGATGCCGGTCAGGTAGCCCAGCGCCGCCAGACGGTCCTGCGTGTACAGCACATCCTGCCCGCCCATGCCCTCGCGGAGCGTGCGGGTCGGGATGCCATAGGCGATGTTGTCCAAATCCGCGGTGGGCTTGGGCGTAATCATCGGCTGCGTGACGTTGCCATTGCTGTCGAAGTAGCTTTCCAGCTTGACGAGCGTGTTCTTGCCCGCCTTGCCATCCACCGTCAGCCCGGTCGCCTTCTGAAACGCCATGACCGCCTCAAACGTGGACTGCCCGAACACGCCGTCCACCTTGGAGATGGTGAAGCCCAAGTCCTTCAGCGCCTGCTGCAATACCCGCACGCGCGAGCCGCTGGACGTGTACTGCAATTTGCTGTAATCGCCCTTGAACAGCCCCGTCGCGGTCGAAGAGGAGGACGACGAATTGCCGTCAATGTCAATGCCCGTCTGCTTTTCCAGCAGAGCAATCGTCGCGGAACCGGCGATACCGTCCACCGTCAGGCTGTTCGCCTGCTGGAACGCGCTCACCGCCGCCTTCGTGCCGCTGCCGAAGCTGCCGTCCACCGTGCCGGAGTAGTAGCCCAATTGCGTCAAGGCCTGCTGCAAGCGGCGCACATTGTCGCTCTTGTCGTTCTTCTGCAGTTTCAAGGCTGCCGCGCTGCTTGTGATGACCAGCGTCAGCATCAGCACCAGCGCCAGCACACGCACAATGCTCTTTTTCATAGCATTCCCCTCCAAATGTTCCAAAGTACCTGCGGCTATTGTATCAGAAAATCACGCAATTGTAAAGAACTATTACGCATTTGTTACAAGTTGAATTTCTCCAACAGCTCCATCGGGTGGGCGATCAGCACCTTCGCGCCATTGTCCAGCAGCTCCTGCGCCGTGCGGAAGCCCCACAGCACGCCCACTGGATTCATGCCCGCGCTGCACGCACAGGTCATATCCACCTTCGTGTCGCCCAGATAGAGGAAATCCGCCGGGGCAATGCCGAGCTGCTCCGCCACCAGCAGCGCGCCCGCCTTGTCCGGCTTCACCGGCACGCCCTCCACCTGCCCGCGCACGACGCTGAACGGTACATCTGGGAAGAAGTGGCTGATGACGTTCTTCGTATCCGCATCGGGCTTATTGGAGAGCACCGCCAGCTTCAAGCCGCGCTCCGCCAAGGCGTGCAGCAGCTCCGGAATGCCGTCGTAGGGCTGCGTTTTCACCTGCGTATGCTTCTCGTAGTACGCCTGATACTCCGCCTGCACCGCGTCCGCCAAGTCCTGCCGGTCGCGAACCGCCCGCTGCGCCAGAATCTTCGCGCCGTTGCCGACGAGGTAGCAGTATTCCTTCGTCTCCCAGCCGGGCAGCCCGTGCAGGCGCAAGGCACGGTTCATCGCCGTGGCAATGTCGTCAATCGTGTTCGTCAGCGTACCGTCCAAATCAAACAAAACCGCCTGAATCATCAAAAAAATCTCCTTTATGTGATGAATGGATTTCGCGCCGCGCTGCCATGCTAAGGCAGAAAGGAGCGATGAACATGGACAAAAAACGCAAGGATTCCGTCATTCGCGCAACCGTTGACCGTGCCGCCCTGCTGCGCGGGGTGCTGATGCTGACGGCGCTCGCCCTGCTGCTCTGCTTCGGCTTGAAGCCCAGCCGCGCCGCCGCGCCCGACGCCGAGGACGGCGCACTGACCGCCTCCGACGCCTCCGCCCGCCTGAGCGCCGAGTGCGAGCTGCTCCAGCGCGTCACCTTTTCCCCCTGCGGGCACGAAATGACGCGCCGCCAGCGCCTGCCAGCCGAACTGGCCGGCATGACGAAGGACGAACTCGCCGCGAAGTACGACCAGTGGGTCATCACGTCGTTTTCACCCGCGCAGGTGAGCATGGAACGCGCGCTTGCCCTCTACTGCCCGGAGCATGTTGTGCTGATGCCGGACGAAAGCGGGCAGCTGTGCATCTTCCGCAACCGTTACGGCGACGCGCTGGCGCTGGTGCGCGAACTCGGCGTGCCGCTGAGCGACTTGCCGGACGATGTGCAGGAGGAGGTTCGTCCCGGTCTGGGGTTCGATGACGAGGTCACGCTGGAGAAGTGGCTGGAAAGCGTGCAGTCGTAAATCCCCACCCCATTGTACGCCGATTCGCGCCGCTTGTCCAGCGGATTTCGCGGTTTTGTTTGCTTCCAGCGAAGAAGTATGCTATAATGATAGCGAACTTTCGCGATAGAGGTGAGCGCATGGCACGAATCGGCATCATGACCTTCCTGCACAATGACAACTACGGGTCGATTCTTCAGGCGTGGGCGCTGCAAAACGCCGTCCGTTCCTTGGGGTATGACGCGGAGCATATCGACTATGTTCCCTCGCAGACGGAAAAGATGAAGAATCTGCTGTGCAGCGGCAATTCGCCCCGCCTGATTTTGGACGGCATGAAAAAGCGCAGCGCGGCGCGCGGGCTGAACGAGGGCTTTGATGCGTTCCGGCAGACGCAGATGGTTTTGTCGCCCGTCTGCCGCGATCAGAGCGCGCTGGCGCATCAGGCGCTGTCATACGACGCGCTGATTTGCGGGTCAGACCAGATTTGGTCGCCGACGTGGCTCAATCCGGCGTATTTCCTGAATTTCACGAAGAAGCCGAAAGTCGCCTACGCGCCGTCGCTGGGCGTATCGACGATGACGGACAGCGCGAAAGGGCGCAAAATCGCCGCATTGATACGGGGGTTCGCCGCCATCTCCGTCCGGGAGGAAGAGGGTGCGGCGCTCCTGCAAGCGCTCATCGGCAAAAAGCCCGCCGTCATGCCCGACCCCGTGATGCTCCTGCCGCGCGAAAAGTGGCTGGAGCTCATCGGCGGCGACATCCCGATGGGCAATGATATTCTGTGCTTCTTCCTGGCGGACAATCCCGCGTACTGGACGCAGGTGGAGCAGATTCGGCAGAAAACAGGTCTGGGCGTGCGCGTCATTCCGCGGACGGAATCGGCACTCCAGTCCGCGTATCCGCTGGCGAAGGGCGTGACCCCCGCGCAGTGGCTTCGGCTGATTGCGGGCGCGAGCATGGTGCTGACGGACAGCTTCCACGCCGCCGCGTTTTCCCTCCTGCTGCACACGCCCTGCACGATTCTCCGCCGCTACCGCGAGGACGACCCCGAAAGCCGCAACAGCCGCGTTGACCAGCTGCTGCGCACGCTGCAAGTCGCCGACCCCACACATCCGGATTTTTCCGTGGTGGACGAGCAGCTTTCCATCCAGCGGCAGCGGGGTTTGGACTTCCTGCAATCCGCCATCAGTCAAGCAGTGTCGCAAGCGACGCCGGCAAAGGCGAGGTAAGCGACAGCCAATCCCCTGTCATCGGGTGATGGAGCGTCAAGCCGCTGGCGTGGAGCGCAAACCGCCCCGGCAATTGCGGAATTTCCGTGCCGTAGAGGAAATCCCCGACGACCGGACAGCCGATGGACGCCATATGCACGCGAATTTGGTGCGTGCGCCCGGTTTCAAGCACCAATTCCACCAGCGCGCGCGTTTTTCCGCGTTTCAGCACGCGATAGTGCGTCACAGACGGCTTGCCGGATGCGGTCACGATACGGCGGATGCTGGCGGCGTCCTCCTTGCCGATGGGCGCGTCAATCACGCCGCAGTCGTCATCCGGGCAGCCCTCCACCACCGCCTGATACGTCCGGATGAACTCCGGCGTATGCAGAAGCGCCTGCAAACGGTGCTGAATATGCGCGTCCTTGGCGACAATCATCAGCCCGCTTGTGCCCTTATCCAGCCGATTCACCGGACGGTAGACGAAATCCGCCGGACAGCGCAAATGAGCGTACAGCGCGTTTTCAAGCGTGTCGTCCGGGTGCAGGGCGCTGGACTGGCTCGCCAGCGGGGCGGGTTTGTCAATCACGAACAGCCAGTCATCCTCATGCGCAATGGTCAGCGGCAGGGCATACGGCTTGACCGCGTACGCCGGCGCGTTCTCCCGGAAGCGGATTGCCACCACCTGCCCGGCGCGCACAAACGCATCCACCGGGGTCATGACGCCGTCCACCGTGATGCCGCCGTTCCACTTGGCGGACTTCATTGCCGTGTAGCTCACGCCCATCACGCGGCGCAGCACATCGCGCAGGCGCATTCCGTCCTGCTCCGGCAAAACCATATATTCCAACAAAAGCACCTCTTTTCAGGAGATGAAACCAATGAATGACATTCTTGCAATCCTCTCCGGCGGCGATTATGTCTCCGGCGAAAAAATCAGTCAGGAACTGGGCATCAGCCGCGCCGCCGTGTGGAAGCGCATTGCCCAGCTGCGCGAAGAGGGCTGGCAGATTGAAGCCGCCGGCCGCCGCGGCTACCGCCTCATCCCCGGCGACAGCCTCGACCCCATTTTCTGGGTGAATCAGCTGACGACCAAGACGCTTGGACGTGCCATCAACCACTACGAGCACACCATCACATCCTCCAACACGCTGGTGAAGCAGATGGCGGTGCAGGGCGCGCCGAGCGGCAGCCTGTGCCTGTGCGAATGCCAGACAGCGGGCAAAGGGCGGCTGGGGCGCACATGGTCAGCCCCCGCGGGGCAGGCGATCCTGATGAGCGTCCTCCTGCGGCCGAAGCTCCCGCCGAAAAACGCGCCGCTGATTACCCTCGCGACCGCGATGGCAATGGCGCACGCCGTCCGCGAAGTGACGGGCATTGACGCGCAGATTAAATGGCCCAACGACCTCGTGTTCTCCGGCAAAAAGCTGTGCGGCATTTTGCTGGAAATCAGCGCTGACCTCGACCAGATTGAGTACGTTGTCGTCGGCACGGGGCTGAACGTGCTGCGCGGGGCATATCCGCCGGAGCTGTCTGACCGCGCTGCCGCCTTGGAGGAGTTCGCCAATCCGCCCGTGCGCCGGGAGATTGTCGTGCACTACCTAAAGGCGCTGGAGGACAACATGACGCTGCTGGAGGAGCACGGCTTCCCCGGCATACAGGAAGCGTACCGCCGCCACTGCTGCACGCTGGGCAGCCGGGTGCACGTCATCGGCACGGAAATTGACTTCATCGGCACGGCGGAGGACATTGACGAGACGGGCGCGCTGCTGGTGCGCGACGAAAGCGGCGTATTGCAGCGCGTGCTGTCCGGCGACGTATCTGTGCGCGGGGTCATGGGCTATGTCTGAGCTGCGCGGCATCGGGCTGGATATCTGCGGCATCGACCGCATGGCACAGCAGCTTGACAACACGCATTTCCTCCAGCGCATCCTGACGAAAGAGGAAATCGCGTACCTGCGCAGCCGCGGCGCGTCGGCGGCGGACACGCTGGCGGGGCTATACGCGGCGAAGGAAGCCATCGTCAAGGCGCTCGGCTGCGGCATTGCCTTTCCGCTGACGGAGATTGCCATTTCGCACACGGCGCAGGGGCAACCGACGGCGGCGCTCTCCGGCGAAGCGGCATTGCGCTATCCGGGGCATCTGCTGCTGACGATTACGCACGATGCGGGCGTCGCGGCGGCATCTGCGCTCTATTTAGAATGAAGGAAAGCCTGCTCATGCGGTGATTGGCGTGGGCAGGCGGTTTTTTATCTTGGTGGAAAAAGCAGCTTGGGGGCGCGTCTGCGGACGCGCAAAGTTACTGCGCAGGGACGCTTCGCTGCCTGCGACCAAGGCTGCCGCGCTTGAATTTTCCTTTTGAGTTGGCTGGACGAGGAACAGTTGGGGCGTTGCCCCAAACCCCAGCAGGGACGCTGTCCCTGCACCCTGCAAGGGGCAATTGCCCCTTGACCCTTTTTTGGGCAGCCCGGCTTGGTTGCGCTTCCCTACTATCCTCTGCCGCAGCTCTTATGCCTTTACCAGCCCTAACAGCCTATCCCGCACCGCCAGCGCCAGTTTCCGATGCTCCTCCGGCATCATATGAATCCCATCCACCTTCGACGGCTGCACAATCTCCTGCGTATTCATCATCTCCACATCGAGCCACTCACACAAACCCTTCATCAGTGCCGGGAATTTCCGCGATTCCTCCCCCTTGCCGTACAGCGTGTCCCACTCCGCCACATTCTCGCCAATCTCAATCGGCGTCAGTAGCAGAATCCGCGGCTTGTTATCCCCGAACAGCGGCACGCTCGCGGGGTACAGCTGGTCGAACGTCTGAATCGTGCGAATCAGCGTGCCGACGCCGTTGACGCTCGCCTGTGCGGTGTGTTCCTTCAGGTCGTTCGTGCCGAGCATGATGATGATGGCGTCCAGCGGGCGCAGGGTGTCCAGCGCGTAAGGCAGCGCGCCCAAGCCGGTCATGAAATTCTTGCTGGGTTCAGGAAAGACGGTGGTCCTGCCGTTCTGCCCGTTCTCGTGGATGCGCCAGTCCGCGCCAAGTTCGTCCTGCAAAACGCCTGTCCAGCGGGTGTGTTCGTCGTAGCGCTTGCAGGTGCCGGGGATGAAGCCCCAAGTGTTGCTGTCGCCAAAGCAAAGAACGTGTTTCATGCAAATTTCCTCCCCTTTTGCAAAAAGGGCGGCATCCCGCGTGAAAAACGAGATGCCGCTGCCAATTAAATTTCGATAGTCCCCGTGAAGTCGGTGTTGGCGTCGCCAGTCAGCCAGACTTTACCGTCCTCCTGATAGCGGACGACGAGCGTGCCGCCGGGCAGGCGCACATCAATATCCGCACCGCGGGTGCAGAAGCCGTTTTCGACTGCCGCGACTGCCACCGCGCACGCGCCCGTGCCGCATGCCGCCGTTTCGCCGATGCCGCGCTCCCATACGCGCATCACGATGTCGTTCTTGTCCACAATCTGGGCGAACGAAACGTTCACGCGTTCCGGGAACAGGCTGTCCGTTTCAATCTGCGGACCCACCTGCTCCAGCGGGATGCGGTTTACATCCTCCACGAAGATGACAACATGCGGATTGCCCATGCTGACGCAGCTGATTTCGCGCTTTTCGCCCGCAAGGAACACAGGGCGCATCATCACGCGGTCTCCGTCGAGCTTGACGGGAATCTTCGCCGGAGCAAACGCCGGGCAGCCCATGTCCACCAGCACGGAGAACACCTGATCTTCGCGGATGAACAGCTTCGCCGTCTTAACGCCGCTGCCAGTCTCGACCGCCATTTCGTCCTTGCGCACATGGCCGTTCTCGTACAGGTACTTGCAGACGCAGCGCAGGGCATTGCCCGCCACCGAGCCTTCCGTGCCGTCGGCGTTGAACATACGCATCTTCGCATCAGCGATGGTCGAGGGCATAATCAGCACAATACCGTCCGAGCCGACACCCGTGCGGCGGTTGGACAAGCGCACAGCCAGCGATTCGGGGCTTTCCACCGTCTGGTCGAAGCAATCGAAGTACAGGTAGTCATTGCCCGTGCCGCGCATCTTGGTGAAAGTCAGCTTCTTGTGCTTGGTGCGCATGTTGTTGATGTCCACCAATTCGACGTTGCCCAGCGAGTAGCGGCTGGTCAGCGCGTTGGCGAGGGCATTCGCCGTGTCAAGGCTGGTGAACAGCGGAATGCCGCGTTCGACCGCCTTGCGGCGCATCCGGACGGATTCCAGCTGCGGCAGACGACCCTTGCTGGACGTGGAAATGACGTACTGCACCTGCCCCATTTCCAGCATTTTCTCCTGCGCTTCCTTCTTCACGACGGCGGCGTACAGCCCATGCTCCTGCATGGCGCGCGCCGTGCCGGGCGTGGCGAAAATGTTGAAGCCGAGCTTGGCAAACTTGCGCGCGCAGTCAATGGCTTCCGGCTTGTCCTTGTCGCGGACGGAAACAAGAATACCGCCCTGATGGCGCATCTTGTAGCCCGCGGCGACGAGTCCCTTGAAGATGGCCTCCTGCAGGTTCGTGCCGATGCCCAGCACTTCGCCGGTGGACTTCATCTCCGGGCCGAGGTGAGTATCGACATCCGCCAGTTTCTCGAAGGAGAAGCACGGCACCTTGACCGCGTAGTACGGGCTTTGCCGGTACAGCCCCGTGCCGTAGCCCATGTCGCGAATCTTCTCGCCCAGCATCGCGCGGACGGCGAGGTCAACCATCGGCACGCCCGTCACCTTGCTGATGTACGGCACGGTGCGGCTGGCGCGCGGGTTCGCCTCAATGACATAGACTTCGTTATGATAGACGATATACTGAATGTTGATAAGCCCCAGCGTGCCGAGTTCGAGCGCAATCTGCCGCGTGACCTCAATCAGCCGCTGCGTCATCGCGCCGGTCAGGTTCCACGCGGGATAGACAGCAATGGAGTCGCCGGAGTGGATGCCGGAGCGCTCGACGTGCTCCATGATGCCGGGAATCAGCACGTCCGTGCCGTCGCAAATCGCGTCCGCTTCCGCCTCGATGCCCATCAGGTACTGGTCAATCAGCACCGGGTTCTCGATGCCCTGCGCGAGGATAATGCGCATGTACTCCACAATGTCGCTGTCCTGATAGGCGATAATCATGTTCTGACCGCCCAGCACATACGACGGGCGCACCAGCACCGGGTAGCCCAGCTCGTTCGCCGCCGCCACCGCTTCTTCGCTCGTCATGACCGTGCGGCCCTTGGCGCGCTTGATGCCGTACTTCTCCATCGCCGCGTCGAAGCGCTCGCGGTCTTCCGCCGCATCAATCATATCCGCCGACGTACCCATGATGCGCACGCCCGCCTGCTCCAGCGCGTGAGTCAGCTTAATCGCCGTCTGCCCGCCGAACGCCGCGACGACGCCAACCGGCTTCTCCGTCGCAATCACGCCCAGCACGTCCTCCGCCGTCAGCGGCTCGAAGTACAGGCGGTCAGCGGTATCAAAGTCAGTCGAAACCGTCTCCGGGTTGTTGTTGATCATCACGACATCGTAGCCCGCCTGTTTGAGCATCCACACGCAGTGGACGGACGCATAGTCGAACTCGATGCCCTGACCGATGCGGATCGGGCCGGAACCCAAGACGACGACGCACGGCTTCTTCGGGCGCTCATCGAGGAACTCCTTCGCTTCGTTCTCGTCGTCATAGGTTGCGTAGAAGTAAGGTGTTTCCGCCGCGAATTCCGCCGCGCAGGTATCGACCATCTTGTAGACCGGGTCGCGGTGCATCGGCACTTTTTCGCCCGACAGGCGCTCAATTGCCTTGTCCGGATAGCCCATCTTCTTCGCGCGCAGATACGTCTCCGCGTCGATGTTGCCCTCTTTCAGGCGGCATTCCATGTTGTACAGGTTCAGGTACTTATGGAGGAAGAAGTAGTCGATTTTCGTGATTTCGTGCAGCTTCTCCAGCGTCACGCCGCGCGCAATCGCCTCGTACATTGCAAACATGCGCTGGTCGGTGCACTTGCCGATAAGCTCCAGCAGCTCATCCACGGTGAGATTCGCCATCGACTTCATCCGCAGTGTGTCGCAGCCGATTTCCGCGCCGCGAACCGCCTTCATCAGCGCCTGCTCGACGTTCACGCCAATCGCCATCACCTCGCCGGTCGCCTTCATCTGCGTGCCGAGGGTGCGCTTGCCGTACACGAACTTGTCAAACGGCCACTTCGGGATTTTCGCCACGATGTAGTCCAGCGCCGGCTCGAACGCGGCGCAGGTCTTGCCCGTCACGGCGTTCTTCATTTCATCCAGCGTATAGCCGATGGCAATCTGCGCGGCGCACTTGGCAATCGGGTAGCCCGTCGCCTTCGACGCAAGGGCGGAGGAACGGCTGACGCGCGGGTTGACCTCGATGACGGCATAGTCGAACGTATCGGGATTGAGCGCGAACTGGCAGTTGCAGCCGCCCTCGACTTCCAGCGCGGTGATGATGTCCAGCGCGGCGCGGCGGAGCATCTGATACTCCTTGTCCGCCAATGTCAGCGCGGGCGCAACGACGATGGAGTCGCCCGTATGCACGCCGACGGGGTCGATGTTTTCCATCGAGCAGACGGCAATCACGTTGCCGAGCTTGTCGCGCATGACCTCGAATTCGATTTCCTTCCAGCCGGAAATGCACTTCTCGACCAGAATCTGCGTAATCGGCGACAGGCGCAGACCATTCTCAGCGATTTCCGCCAGTTCCGCTTCATCTTGGCAGATGCCGCCGCCCGAACCGCCCAGCGTATACGCTGGACGCACAATCACGGGGTAGCCGATGGTCTTGGCGAACGCGAGCGCATCCTCCACCGTCTCCACGACTTCCGACGGAATGACGGGCTGGTGGATGGAAAGCATCGTGTCCTTGAACTGCTGGCGGTCTTCCGCCTTTTCAATCGTCTCGCACTTGGCGCCCAGCAGCTTCACGCCGTGCTGTTCAAGGAAGCCCTCCTTCGCCAGCTGCATGGAGAGGGTCAGACCGCTCTGCCCGCCCAGCGTGGACAGCAGGGAGTCCGGCTTTTCCTTGAGGATGATGCGGCGCAGGGTTTCCAGCGTCAGCGGCTCAATGTAGATATGGTCGGCGGAGGAATGGTCGGTCATGATGGTCGCGGGGTTCGGGTTGACCAGCACGACTTCCAGCCCCGCGTCCTTCAAGGCGCGGCACGCCTGTGAACCGGCGTAGTCAAATTCGGCAGCCTGACCAATCACAATCGGGCCGGAGCCGATAATCATTACTTTGTGCAGATCGGGATTCAGCGGCATTCCTTATTCCCTCCCATCATGGCAATAAAGCGGTCGAACAGGAAGCGGGTGTCAAGCGGGCCGCCGCACGCTTCCGGGTGGAACTGGACGGAGAACGCGGGCATATCGGTATAATCAACGCCCTCGCAGGTGCCATCGTTGCCGTTGACAAAACGCAGGGACGCGTTTTCCGGCAGCGTGTCGCAGTCCACCGCATAGCCGTGGTTCTGGCTCGTCATGTAGGACAGCCCGGTCTTGACGTCCTTCGCGGGCTGATTTGCGCCGCGGTGGCCGTACTTCAGCTTGGCGGTCTTTGCGCCCTGACTGAGCGCCAGCAGCTGATGCCCCAGGCAGATGCCGAAGGTGGGGATGCGGTGGCGCATGAGTTCGCGCAGATTCGCAATCACGGCGGTGTTATCCGCCGGGTCGCCGGGGCCGTTGGACAGCATCAGTCCGTCGGGATTCAGGTTCAGGATTTCCTGCGCCGTCGCGCTCGCCGGAACAACCGTGACCGCACAGCCGCGCTTTTCGAGTTCACGCTGGATGTTCGCCTTTGCGCCGAAGTCCCAGAGGACGACGTTGTGGATGCCCCGCTTCTTCGCGGGCTGAACGCCGTCGCACGTCACGTCCTGAATCGACGGATGGAACGGCAGCACCTTCAATTGCGCGCAGATTTCCTCCGGATTCTCCGGCTTCTCGGTCAGCAGCGCGGCATTCATCACGCCCGCATTGCGGATAACGCGGGTCAGCGCGCGGGTGTCCACCCCCGTCAGGCAGGGAATGCCCTGCGCTTTGAGGTAATCATCAAGCTTGCCTTGGCAGCGGAAGTTGCTCGGCTCATCGCAGAGTTCCCGGACGATATACGCGGACAGGCGCGGGCGCGGCGACTCGAAGTCCTCCGGAATCACGCCGTAGTTGCCAATGGTCGGGAACGTCTGAATGACGATTTCCCCTTCGTAGGACGGGTCGGTCAGGGTTTCCAGATAGCCAGTCATCGCCGTGGTGAACACCAGCTCCGCCATGACCGGCTTCGCAGCGCCCATCAGCGTGCCTTCGTAAAGCTGACCGTTGGCCAGCAGCAGATAGCCCTTCATGCTCGTTTCCTCCATTTTTCTATTGGGGCAAAAACCGCGTGTTGCTTACCAGTCTTTCTTGTCCGCCATAACAGCAACCATGACTGCCTTCTGCGCGTGCAGGCGGTTCTCCGCCTCATCGAAAATCTGGTCGGCGTGGGATTCAAACACATCCGCCGTGATTTCCTCGCCGCGGTGCGCGGGCAGGCAGTGCTGCACCATGCAGCCCAGATGCGCCTTCGCCAGCAGCTCCGCGTTAATCTGATAGCCGCGGAACGCCTTCTCGCGCACCGCCTTTTCTTCCTCCTGCCCCATCGAAGCCCACACGTCGGTGAAAATGACGTCCGCATCCTTCGCCGCTTCTTCCGGGCTTTCGGTCATGACGAACTTGCCGGGGTACTGCTCGGTGAACGAGAGCACCTGCGCGTCCGGCTGATACGCCTTCGGGCAGGCGATGGACACATGCGCGCCCATTTTGAGGAAGCCGACAATCAGCGAATTGGCCATGTTGTTGCCGTCGCCGATGTAGCACATATTCAGCCCCTCAATGCGCCCCTTGTACTCGCGCACGGTCTGCAAATCCGCCAGCACTTGGCAGGGGTGGCAGAAGTCCGTCAAGCCGTTGATAATCGGGATGCTGCCCACGCGCGCCAGCGTTTCCACTTCTTCCTGCGCAAAGGTGCGAATCATGATGCCGTCCAGATAGCGGCTCAGGACGCGCGCGGTGTCCTCCACCGGTTCGCCGCGGCCAATTTGCAGATCGCGGCTGGACAGGAACAGCGCATGACCGCCCAGCTGGTACATGCCCGTCTCAAAGCTGACGCGCGTGCGGGTCGAGGACTTCTCAAAAATCATGCCCAGCGTTTTGCCTTTGAGGATGTGGTGCTCCACGCCGGCTTTGGTTTCCGCCTTCAGGCGGTCAGCGAGGTCAAGCAGCTCCGTGATTTCTTCCTTGCTCAGGTCGAGGAGCTTCAGCAGATGCTTCATGGGAATTCCCTCCATCATTCTTCGCAGATGTCGCAGAAGTATAAAGCTGCATATTGATGCACATTTTCTGTATACGCATCATGGTTTCTTTCGTTTTCCCGCCCGAACCGAGGCGCAGCGAAATGTGTCGGGTTCAGGGGAAACAACCAGATTCTGGTGAAACTTAGGCACACGAAAATCGGCGCGTCAGCACACCTGCCGAACATTATAGCATAGAATAGCAGCGAGGGCAAGGGATGAAACCGCTGCCCGGCGCATAAATTTTGAATGGTGGGCGCAAAACCCGCCGAAAAGTGCAAACAGGAGGGAAACAGGCATGGAACAGCAAGGTCGCAGAGCCATCGGGCGCGTCTGTCCGCGCGGGGCGGAGAGCTACACTTGGCAGGAGGGCGACACCGCCGAGCGTATCGCCCGTACATACGCCACCACCGTGCAGGCGCTGCAGGTCATCAATCCCGGCGTCGATTTTGCCACGTTGACCGCCGGGGAGGAAATCTGTCTGCCCAATTTCATCTATACCTGCATCAGCGGTCAGCCGTATGTGGTTGAAGACGGCGACACGTTCGCGTCAATTGCCGCGCGGCTGGACATTACGACCTTCGAACTCGCCGAGCGGAATCCCGGCGTGTCACAGAACAATCTCACGGTCGGACAGGTGCTGTGCGTTCCGGCAAAAGCGGACGACGCCGACGACGCGCAGACGCCCGCCATCCCCCTGCCGGACGACGGCGAATACCCTGCCCTGCCCGATGACAGCCAGACGCCCGTGATTCCCCTGCCGGACGACGGCGAATATCCCGCCCTGCCTGACACGCCGACCCGTGTCTGTCCGTCAGGATATACGCTGTCCGCGGTGCAGTCGGGGCAGAGTTACGCGGATTTGCTGGTGCAGCACAACGTCAGCTATCGGGCGATGCGCAGCGCGAATCCGCAATTGATGCCGGGCTACCTGATTGCGGGCACCGCGTACTGTGCGCCGCCGTCCGGCACGCGGCAGACGTGCGCCGGCTTGCGCTCGTACACCATTCAGCCGAGGGAGACTCTGGACACGCTGGCGGTGCGCTTTCGGACGACGCGGGGGCGGCTGCTCTCGCTGAACCCGACGCTGCTGCCCAGCGACTTCTCGTCGGGAACGGTGATTTGCATCGGCTAAGCAAAAAGGGCAAGGATGCGTTCTGCACCCCTGCCCTGCTTTTAGTTCTGGTAATGAATCCCCTGCTGCTTTTTCAGTCCATACGACACGACTTTCCCGCCGTCCAAATCCACCTTGTGCATGTCCACCGCGCAAATCTGCTGGTTGCCATAGGTCGTGTAGTAGTAGACCCCCGTGTCGGCGTTGCAGCAGCTTGTGTACACCGTGATCTCATACCCATGCGGCAGGTGGGCGCAGCCGCGCGGGTGTGCCACGCCGCCTAAAATGTGGAAGAACTGCCCGACGCTCTCCTCCTCGCTGTCCCCGGAGACGGAGTTGTTCGTCAGGAACGCCGCGCGGACGAACCGCGACCACGGCGACCAGTCGCCCGGCAAGCCAATCGCGCCCGTGCAGCGTCCGCCCACCTTCAGCGGCAGCGTGGGCGCAAAGCGATTCACCGGCTCTTCCGGTGAAAGCGCCTGATAGTGCGCCAGATTTTCCAATTGCAATGGCAGCGGCGGCTCGTTCGTCATCACGTTCGACCAGTTGTCGTAGACGTGCAGCCCGTCCGCCATCGACTCGACGACGATGCAGCCTTCGCGGTCATCAATCATCCAGTGCAGCGGCGACGGCGGGAGCTGCTCGCTGAAGCCGTCGCGGGTGATGTTCAGGCGCTGGAGCAGCGTTTTCGCCTCTTGGACGCTTTCGCACTGCCCCAGAATGTACGGAATCAGCTCAAAGCTGGCGATGTTCGCACAATCCGGCTTCACGTCGTGATACACGGCACTCGCGGGGAAGTTCAGCCCCGCCATGCTCAAGCCCTTCTCGTTCGTCGCTTCATAATATAAAGGCATTCCGCCAACGACGAACGCCATGCCAATCATGGCGAAATGGTCGCTGTTCGTCCCCTCGTGCCGGAAATGGAACGGATAGTGCCGCGGCGTGATGGCGACGGTCTCCTGATAGCTGTACTCCAAGTCAAGGTTTCTGCCGAAATAGTGGTCGCGCGTGGTCAGGCGAATCGCGGTACACATGATGCTTATCCTCCTTCTGCTGATGAGAGTAGTATAGCCCGAAATGCGCGTTTGCACAAGCGGGTTCGCGGCTTCTTGCGGAATTTTCCAGCCATCAGCGGCGGATTTTCACCTGATGCGCGAATTTTGCATTTTCGTCCGCAATGTTCATGCTGAGTACACACGAATCCGCTACAATGTGCATAAGAATCGACAGAAGGAAGGCTTTCCTCATGGTGGAAAAAGTGCTGGTATGCCTGCTGGCGGGCTTAGGCGCTGGCTTAGGCACGGGATTCGCGGGCATGAGCGCCGCGGCGGTCATCAGCCCGATGCTGATTACGTTCTTGGGCATGGAGCCGTATGAGGCGGTCGGCATTGCGCTGGCGAGCGACGTGCTGGCGAGTGCCGCAAGCGCGTGGACATACGGCAAAAACAAGAATCTCGACATTCGCAACGGCTTGCTGATGATGGCGGCGGTGCTGGCGTTCACGGTCGTAGGCAGCTACGTCGCAAGCCTTGTGCCGAGCCGAACGATGGGCAGCTTCAGCGTGCTGATGACGATGCTGCTGGGCATCAAGTTCATCATCCGCCCGGTGATGACGACGCGCGAAGCCATGCAGAACGTGAGCAAAAAGAAGCGCATGGTGCAGTCGATTGTCTGCGGCGCGTTCATCGGCATGATTTGCGGCTTCGTCGGCGCGGGCGGCGGCATGATGATGCTGCTGATTCTGACCTCCGTCATGGGCTACGAGCTGAAAACCGCCGTCGGCACGAGTGTGTTCATCATGGCGTTCACGGCGCTGACGGGCGCGGTCAGCCACTTCACCATCGGCGGATTGCCGGACGGCTGGACACTGGCGCTGTGCATGGCGTTCACGCTGCTGTTCGCGCAGGTTGCCGCGAAAATTGCGAACAAATCGAAACCGGAGACGCTCAACCGGGTGGTCGGCGTGGTTTTGGTGGTGCTGGGCGTTGTGATTCTGGCGGTGCAGTATCTGAAGTAAGTGCAGATTGCAAAAAGACATGCTTGACTTTCAACATCAAGCATGTCTTTTTTGCTGCTCTCGTCGCGTCCGCAGACACGAAACCCTCTGCGACAAAGCACGCGATTATAGGAAGTGACATCATCCGCGTCCGCCAAAATCATCATCCGCATTCAAAAAAGCCCGAACCATCGCTGATTCGGGCTTCTTTTTGCCTTAGTTCATCGGCACATACTCAAAGTCGATTTCAATTGTCTTGATTTCGGCGATGACAGCATCGTTGCGGTTGATGGGGGTCGGCGTTGCGCCGGCGAGGTTGCCGCCGGGCAGACGCGCCGTCTTGGGCACGCTCGTCACCCATTCGTTGTACAGATTCACGCGCGTGCACACGCCGTCGTCAGAGGTCGTGTAGGCGCGGCCCTTCAGGCGGTAGATTTCGCCGTTGATGCGCACTTCCTTGATGTTAACGAGGTAGTTCGGGTACAGCACTTCGCCGTTGCTGATGCCGATGGCGGCAAACGCGACGGACGCGGAGTAGCCCTGCGCCGTGCCGGTGAAATCCAGCCCGACGGTGTACTTGCCTTCGCCCGTGATGATGGCGTTGGTCGCGACAAGTCCCTCGGAGATGGAATCCGCATTGTAGGTATCGCCGACGCTGTGGGTGAGCGCCCAGCTGCCGTCGTTCCACATAATCCACGCCAGCGCGGTCTGGTCGTCCACGACCACGGCATCTTGCAGGAAGGTCACGGGGGCTTCCGCCGCAGCCGCCGCTGCTTCCGCCGCAGCAGCCGCCTGCACATCCGCATAATCCTGACCTTCTTCGTTCGCCTGACGCTTCTCCTGATACATCGCCAGAATATCGTCATCCGCGAAGGTCTGGGACACGCGCTTGTACAGCCCGCTGCAATCCCACAGGCAGTTCGTCAGGTTGTACTTGGTGCAGGCGTCAAGGAACGCCGTGTGGTACGCCAGCGTGTTGTCCTTCAGCCCGTCGCTGCACGGCAGCGCGCCGTATTCGCCGATGACCACGCCGTAGCCCGCCTCGGTGAATTTCGTCATCTTTGCCAGCTGCTGGTCAAGGTATTCGTAGTCGCTCACTTTGCCCCACTTGGTGGCGCTCACCGCGCTGGACGCGCCGCAGTACGACCACGGATCGTAGTAATGGACAGAAACCATCAGCTTGCTGTCCACGGTGTCCTTGGGCATCTGGAAGCGATCGTCGCAGGTCTGGTTAATGTCGGTGCTGTAACCCGCAATCAGCAGAAAGCGGGTCGCGTTGTTACCGCCCGTCGCGCGGACGACATCCACAAACGTCTGGTTGATTTCGTTCGTCAGCGCGTACCGCTCGTCGTCGGTCAGGTAGGTAACGACGGAATCGGAGCAGTACAGCGGGGAATTTTCATCGAAGCGGCCGCCGAGCTCCTCGTTTGCGCTCTCGAAAATCAGGTAATCGGAGTAATCACGGAAGCGTTCGGCAATCTGCTGCCACATGCCCTTGTAGGCTTCCATGGCCAGTGCGCGGGTTTCAGCGCTTTCCGAACCGAACATGCCATACCAGCCGCCATCCCAATGGTCATTGATGATGACGTACATGCCCGCCTTGCGCGCATAGCGGACAACTTCCTCCACGCGGTCCATGTAGTCAGCGTCGATGGTGTAGTCGCCTTCGTAGAGGTGGGTGGCGTTGGTCATCCAAGCCACGGGAATGCGGATGGTGTCAAAGCCCGCCGCTTTCATGCCGTCAATCATGGCCTGCGTCGTTTTCGGCTGACCCCAGTGCGTCTCATAGCTAAGGGGCGTGTTCGTCTTGATGCCGACGTTGTTATCGCAGGCTTCCAGGGTGTTGCCGAGGTTGATGCCGTTGCCCATCAGGCGGGTAGCCTCCAGCGCCGTCAAGCCCTCGCGCATCACTCCGTTATCCACCGCTTCCGCCTCTTCCGCCGACCCTACGCAGGGAATCAGCATCAGCACCGCCAGCATCAGGCTGAACAGGTGCAGGAACCGCTTCTTCATATCCATCGTTCCTTTCTTCTGCGTATTTGACCGCAGTTTCCTTTTAATTATAGCATCAGCGAAATCGTTTTGTCAATGGATATTTGTCTGTCTATGCATATTTTTATGCCATATCTGCCAAGTTCTCGGCGGGTTTTCGCTGTCTTTTACGAAAAAACGGTTTCGTATCGAAAATTGGTTTTCGTTCGACGATTATCTATTGATTTGAAGAAAAAAACAGCCTCCCGGCACAATCCATGTCGGGAGGTTGCTTTGGACGGGTTGATTACTCAATCGTCAGGTAGAGCGCCAGATTTTCCGCCGTCGCGGGCACGAAGGTCACATCCGCCTTTTCGTTCTGCGCATTGATGACCGCGGTGAAGGCATCTTCATCCGCCGCTTCGCCGTTCACGAAATAGACGACGTTTTCGTTTTCATCCAGCTTGCTTTCCGCCAGCTCATTGTACTGCGCATCGCGGTTCTCGTCCTTGTAGAAGGTCGCGACGCCCGATTCCGCCGCGCTGCTGCTGAAGGAGAAGGAGCCATCTTCCTTCAGGCCAATCATCGCGCGGTAGTAGAAGCCGTACGCACAGATGACTTCATCGGCGCTGGTCAGCACCAGATAGCCCAGTACTTCGCCGTTCACGGTCACATTCAGCACCACGTCGAGCTTGCCGTCGCCGTCCACATCCAGCACAGCGAAGGAATCATAGCCCGCGCCCTCGGTGAACTCGTCGTTCAGGGCATCCTGCAGGGTCTTGTTCGTCTTGTCAGAGGGAACATAGACCTCGCTGCCGCCGTTCAGCACAGCCGCAATTGCCGGCAGATCCGCCGGGTCGCCCACCATATCCGCAACGGGGCTGGCAACAGGGCTGGCGACCGTGCTGGCAACGGGACTCGCGGTTTCCGCCATAGCAAATGCGCACAGCATCATGGACAGCGCCATCATGATTGCAAGGAACTTCTTCATGTTCATTTTCCTCTCTTTCTTTTCCAGAATATTTTCGCTGCGGAGGTCCGCCGCGAAAGTTTCGTTCCATTCTTTAGGAACAAAAAGCAGTATATCACATTTTCGTCCAATTGTCGATGGCGAATTGTAAACTTTATGCGAAAAAGTGGTCATAATTTGTCCTTATTCTGCATATCATTCGCTTTTATGCTGTTTTTTTCTTTCATATTCGGCAAAAAGAATGCGGATGAGGCGCTTTTTTCACCTCGTCCGCATTCTTTCCATTTCCATGTTTATCCCAGCAGCATCCGGTCGTTGTTGATTTCGCTGCCGCTTGCTTTTTCAAACATCACCAGCAGGTCTTCGACGCGAATGCGCTTCTTCGTTTCCGCGTCGATATCGAGGATGATTTTGCCCTCATGCATCATGATGGTGCGGTTGCCGTACTCCAGCGCGTCTTTCATGTTATGCGTCACCATCATGGCCGTCAGATGGTTTTCCGCAATGATTTTCTGCGTCAGCGTCAGCACGTTTTTCGCCGTTTTGGGGTCAAGGGCGGCAGTGTGCTCATCCAGCAGGAGGAGTTTCGGCTGCTTGATGGTCGCCATCAGCAGCGTCAGCGCCTGCCGCTGTCCGCCGGAAAGCAGACCAACCTTGCTGCTCATGCGGTTTTCCAGCCCCAACCCCAGCGTCGCCAGCTTTTCGCGGTACTCGTCGCGTTCCTTCGCCGTGATGCCCCAGCGGAGCGTCCGCCCCTGTCCGCGGCGATACGCCAGCGCGAGGTTCTCCTCAATGTTCATCGTTGCCGCCGTGCCGTTCATCGGGTCTTGGAACACGCGCCCGAGATACTTCGCGCGCTTGTATTCCGGCAGGTGCGTCACATCCACGCCATCAATGACGATGCTGCCGCGATCCACCATAAACGTGCCTGCGACGGCGTTGAGCGTAGTGGATTTGCCCGCGCCGTTGCCGCCAATCATTGTGACGAAATCACCTTCCGCCAGATGGAGGTCAACATCCGCCAATGCACGCTTCTCGGTAATCAAGCCGGGATTGAAGGTCTTTGCAATATGATTGATATCAAGCATCCTGCTTCTCCCCCTTTCGAGCGCTGCGGGCGGTAAAAAGCTTGCTCTTCCAGTGCGGCACGGCGAGGAACATCGCCACAACCAGCGCCGTGAGCAGCTTCAGGTAGTTTGTGGGCAGACCCAGCCACAGCACCACCTGCATGACGATGTAGTAGATGATGGCGCCGATGGACACGGCGATGAGCTTCGTGGCAAAATTGCGGAAAATCTTACCAAACAGTACTTCGCCGATGATAACCGCCGCCAAGCCGATAACAATCGCGCCGCGTCCCATGCTGACATCCGCATAGCCCTGATACTGCGTCAGCAGCGCGCCGGAGAGCGCCACCAAACCGTTGGACAGCATCAGGCCGACGACCTTCGCGCGCCCGGTGTTGATGCCCTGTGCGCGCGCCATGTTGACGTTTGCGCCCGTTGCGCGCAGTGCACAGCCATACTCCGTGCCGAAGAACCAGTACAGCAGCGCAATCACTGCCGCGGTAATAATGAGCAGCAGCAGAATCGGGTTGTCAAGCGAAAAATTGCGCACGTTGCGCAGGGACACCAGCAGGTCATACTTATTCGCATTCACCGCCGTGTTCGCCTTGTTGCTCATGATGCCAAGGTTGATGGAATAGAGCGCAAGCTGCGTCAGAATGCCCGATAGGATGGCAGGAATCCCCATCCATGTGTGGAACACACCCGTCACCAAGCCCGTCAGCATCCCGACGACGAACGCCGCCACCAGCGCCACCCACGCGTTGCAGCCGCTGATGATGAGCATCGCCGCGACCGCGCCGCCAGTGGCGATGGAGCCGTCCACCGTCAAGTCCGCCACGTCCAGAATGCGGTAGGTAATGTAGACGCCAATGGCCATAATGCCCCATATGACGCCCTGAGAAACCGCGCCGGGCAAGGCGTTGAGCAGCTTCATAATTTCCACGGAATCTTCCTCCTACTATAACGCAAGCGAAGCCATAAGGCGAAATGCCCTATGGCTTCGCAAAATGTATCGATTGATTAGTCCATCGGGACGTAGTCGTCCGGGACGGTGATGCCCAGCGCTTCGCAGATCGCGGCGTTGTACTTCTTGGTGAACTGAGGCGCGAAAGCAATCGGCATGGTGGAAACATCCGCGCCGTTCACGAGGATTTCATACGCCATTTCGCCCGTTTTGTAGCCGAGGTCATAGTAGCTGATGGTCAGCGTCGCGGCACCGCAGCCGCGGCAAATGCCTTCCTCACCCGCGATGACCGGCACTTTCGCCGGCACGACGACGTTGGCAATCGTTTCGCTGTAGGCAGCGGCGGTGTTGTCCGTCGGGATGTAGAGCACGTCGCATTCAGTCGCCTGCTGCGCCATGGACGCAACGTCGTTGGAGTCGGTGAAAGCGTATTCCTTGCAGGTGATGCCCTTCGCTTCCAGTTCCGCCTTCACAACGCCAATCTGATAGGCGCTGTTCGCTTCCGCCGAGCAGTAGAGCAGCGCAACCGTCTTCGCTTCCGGGAACAGTTCCACAATCATGTTCGCCTGACCGTCCAGCGGGGCGAGGTCGCTCGTGCCGGAAACGTTGATTTCCGTGTAGCCCTTCCAGTCGCTGATTTCCAGCGCCGTGCCGTAGTGGGAAATCGACGTGCCGAGAATCGGGATATCCGCCGTCGCGCTGACCGCCGCCTGAAGCGCGGGCGTCGCGTTCGCCATAATCAGGTCAACCTCCGCCGCCACAAAGCCATTGGCAATCATGGCGCAGGAAGCCGTATCACCCGAAGCGTTCTGCTCATCAAAAACAACCTTGTCGCCAAGCTTCTCCGTCAGCGCGTCGCGGAAACCCTTGGTCGCCGCGTCCAGCGCCTCATGCTGCACCAGCTGCAAAATGCCGACGTGATACGTCTTTTCTTCCGCGCTCGCCATCGTCAGGCAGGTCAGCGCCATACACAGCGCCAGCAAAACCGCAAACATCTTCTTCATACAGGGAAACCTCCTTCAAATACTACTCGCTTCCGCAAAAGCCGAAGCGTTTCTACATGGAAAAGTGTACCGTATCCTTCGCCGCGTGTCAAGACCGGGAAGCGGAAAGGACAAAAAGAAAACAAAACAAAAAAAGCAATGCGGAACGCGGAATTTGTCATTTTCCTTGACAAAGCGCACCAAATGCTGTATCCTGTACGTAGCAAAAGCGTTTGGGTAACACCGCGCAAATGAGGTGGTCGGCTGGCGAATGGATTTTTCGTCAGATGCAAATGCAAATTTCGAAGGTTTACTGGATGTAAATCGAGAAATTTGCATGCCGCAGATGGCGGAAAAGACATC
>ERZ780012.189-NODE-189-length-27685-cov-4.97213_pt1 | contig 27685 bp, 18 predicted proteins | sample MGYA00511869_ERZ780012 | MGnify/ENA primary metagenome ERZ780012 (study PRJEB29588, sample SAMEA2161608) | human gut metagenome | biome: human gut; feature: human-associated habitat; material: faeces | place: Denmark | collected 2008/2010 ... | reverse complement strand
AATAATCGCATAAATGATAATTTAGAGCAGCAAGCGCAATCACTGTATTATTCATGGTTTGTTGATTTTGAACCTTTCGATGGAGTGATGCCAAGCTCATGGTATATGGGTACACTCTTTGACTTAGCCTTGGATATTATTTGTGGGAAAACGCCTTCCACCAAACGCCCAGAATATTACGGAAGCGAAATTCCGTTTATTACTATTCCGGATATGCATAGGCAAGTGTATGCTGTTACAACAGAGCGTAGTCTATCAACCTCTGGTGCTGCGTCTCAATCAGGGAAAATGCTTCCACAAAATAGCATATGTGTAAGTTGTATAGGAAGTACTGGATTGGTTTGTCTTGTTTCAACACCAAGCCAAACCAATCAACAGATTAACTCCATTGTTCCTGCTGCCGGAGTTTCACCATATTACATATATCTGCTGGCGAAGACATTATCAAACACAATTCAAAATATTGGTTCTGGTGGTAGTACTATATGCAATCTAAACAAAAGTCAATTTTCGAGCATAGAAGTATTAATTCCGTCGGAGACCTCAATGCGAGAGTTTGATAAAATCGTTAGACCTTTGTTTGCGGAAATTCATCTTAATCAATGCGAGAACCTTCAACTTGCTGAATTGAGAGATACACTTCTACCCCGTCTTTTATCCGGCGAGATTGATGTTTCCTCCATCAAGATCTAAGCCGCTAAATTATCATTTAGACGGATCAATGATTGGCCTGTTCAGCCTCTTCTCGTCTCAATTTGTTAACAACATATCAATATCATAACAACCAATATTTCAAGATCCCTCCCCATCACAAAATGATTGATTTTCAACAGAGAGTTGTATAATTACATTCATCATCAACCTTGAAGCACGCATTCAGATGGCAGGAGCATACACGGAAGACAGCTATGAAAAGTCTGTAGTGGAACTATTCCAGAACATGGGCTACACCCACGTTTACGGGCCCGATGTGGAGCGAGACTATCACCTTCCCTTTTATGAAGATGAATTGAAAAGAGCCATTTTCCACTTAAACCCCGCTTTGCCGGAAGAGGCTGTGACGGAAGCGCTCAACAAATTAAAAAATATTGATAATGGAGAGCTTGTACAGCGGAATGCCGTGTTTATGAATTATCTTCAAAACGGAATTTCCGTACAATACCGCGACAAGGGCGAAGTGCGTTCCGACATTGTCTACCTGGCGGATTACAACAATCCGGACAATAATTCCTTTGTTGTGGCCAATCAATGGACATTCATGGAAAACAGCTGCAAGAGGCCGGACATGATTCTGTTCCTGAACGGCCTGCCTGTCGTGCTTGTTGAGTTGAAATCTCCTTCCCGGGAAGAGACGGATGCTTCCGAAGCCTACCGGCAGCTCCGCAATTACATGAAAGAAATCCCCTCCATGTTTGTTTACAACGCCATTTGCGTGATGAGCGACCAAATGACTTCCAAGGCCGGAACCATCACCTCCGGAGAAGACCGTTTCATGGAATGGAAAACGGTAGACGGCAGTTATGAAAATACCAGGTTCGCCCAGTTTGACACCTTTTTCGAGGGGCTGTTCCGGAAACAACGCCTGCTGGATATTCTTAAAAACTTTATCTGTTTTTCCAATAACGGAAAAGAGACCGTGAAAATACTGGCGGGCTACCACCAGTATTTTGCCGTTAAAAAAGCCATTGAATCTACCCGGAACGCCACTCTTACCGACGGCAAGGGCGGGGTATTCTGGCATACGCAGGGGAGCGGCAAATCACTGTCCATGGTCTTTTACGCCCACCTCCTGCAAGAGGCTCTGGAAAGCCCGACCATCGTTGTTCTTACCGACAGGAACGACCTGGACGACCAGTTATACGGGCAATTTGCCAAATGCAAGGGCTTCCTGAGGCAGGAACCCATCCGGGCAGAAAGCAGGGAACACCTGAAAAAACTTTTACAGGGGAGGAAAGCCAACGGGATTTTCTTTACCACCATGCAGAAGTTTGAGGAATCCCATGAGGCTCTTTCCGAACGCAGAAACATCATCGTCATGGCGGATGAGGCCCACCGTGGGCAATACGGGCTGGCGGAAAAGATCAGGATTTCCACAAATGAAGAAGGCGAGAAAATTGCCAAAAGAGTTGTCGGCACGGCGCGCATCATCCGCAACAGCCTGCCGAATGCCACCTATATCGGCTTTACGGGAACTCCCGTCTCCACCAAAGACAGAAGCACCCGCGAAGTGTTCGGGGACTACATTGACGTCTATGACATGACTCAGGCGGTTGAGGACGGAGCCACCCGCCCGGTTTACTATGAAAGCCGGGTGATCAAACTGAATCTGGATCAGGAAACCCTGAAGCGGATTGATGACGAATACGAGCTCATGGCCGCCAACGCCGACCCGGACGTGATTGAACGCAGCAAGCGGCAGCTGGGGCAAATGGAAGCCATTCTGGGCAATGACAACACCATTGATTCCCTTGTCCGCGACATTCTGGACCACTATGAGCATTACCGGGAAGGCCTGCTGACGGGCAAGGCCATGATTGTGGCTTATTCCCGCCCCATCGCCATGAAAATTTACCGGCGCATGCTGGAATTGCGCCCGGAATGGACAGAAAAGGCAAAAGTGGTGATGACTTCCGGAAATAATGATCCGGAAGAATGGAGGGAAATCATCGGCAACAAGAGCTACAAAAATGAATTGGCCAGGGAGTTCAAGGATAATGACAGCCCGATGAAAATCGCCATTGTGGTGGATATGTGGCTGACCGGGTTTGACGTGCCCTCCCTGGCGACCATGTATGTCTACAAGCCGATGAGCGGCCATAACCTCATGCAGGCCATTGCCCGCGTCAACCGCGTGTTCGGCGACAAGGAAGGGGGGCTGGTGGTGGATTATGTGGGCATCGCTTCCGCCCTGAAGCAGGCGATGAATGATTACACAGGCCGGGATAAAGCCAACTACGGAGATACCGACGTGGCCAAAGCGGCCCATCCCAAGTTCCTGGAAAAACTCAGCATCTGCCGGGATCTGTTCCATGGATTTGACTATTCCGGATTCACGACGGGTACTGATCTTGAACGAGCCAGATGCATCAGCGGAGCGGTTAATTTTATCATTGGCAGGGATAAGGAAAAGAAACAGGAATGTTTCCTCAGGGAAGCGCTGATGCTGCGCCAGGCCCTGTCCCTGTGCGCCTCCATCACCCAGGAAACCGACCGTTTCGAAGCCGCCTTCTTTGAGTCCGTCCGGGTTCTGGTGCAAAGGCTCAGAAGCGCGGGTGCCGGGAAGAAAATTTCCCTGAAGGAGATGAACGACAGAATTAACGCACTGTTAAAACAAAGCATCCGGAGCGAAGGCGTCATCAATTTGTTTTCCGATGTTTCCAGGGAGTTTTCTCTTTTTGATCCAACGTTTCTTGAGGAAATTGCGAGGATGAAGGAAAAGAACCTTGCCCTGGAATTGCTTAAAAAGCTGATTCTGGAACAGGTCTCCATTTACAAGAGGACCAACATCGTCAAGTCGGAAAAATTCAGCGAGAAGATACAACGGCTGATTAATTCCTACATCAATGGGTTAATTACCAATGAAGAAGTCATTGCGGAGATGCTGAAACTCGCGAAACAGATGGCGGAAGCCCGCAAGGAAGGAAGAAATCATGGCCTTTCCCCCGAAGAAGAAGCTTTCTACGACGCACTGAACAGGCCGCAGGCCGTTAAGGATTTCTATAAGAATGACGAGCTGATCGCCATGAGCAGGGAATTAACGGAGGCTCTGCGCAGAAACAGCACCATCGACTGGCAAAAACGCACCCAGGCGCGGGCAAAAATGCGCACCATGATCAAACGTCTTTTGAAAAAATACAAGTACCCGCCCGATGATGTGCCGGAGGCTCTTCAAACCGTCATGAGCCAGTGTGAGCTGTGGGCGGATAATATCATGGATGTCAGGAAAAAGAGTTATTTGAATGATTCTTCCGGGGATGAGGGAGCCCTCAGAGCAGCGGAATATCCGGAACAATACGGGGTCAGCAGCTGATCATGGCAAGATGCTCTACCAGGGAAGGGAAATGGAATCCGCATCTGCCTGTTCCGGACATCGCCGGAGAGGCATATTCCCTCCGTTCGGATTTTTTCTCTTGCCAGACTGCGCCCCGTGTGGTTTACTGCGCCCCGCAACGGCAGAAACGCCTGAGCAGACAGCCCCATAGTGTAATTGGTAACACACCTGATTTTGGTTCAGTATTTCTAGGTTCGAGTCCTGGTGGGGCTGCCAATCCAACCCTCCTTCAAGGAGGGTTTTTTGTTGCCTTTTTTCAGGATTCATCCTCTCCCGAAGCAAGCTTGAACGCCATTTCCCCATCATCCCACAGATTCTTGAAAATCCAGCAATCGTCCTGCCGCGCATGGAACATGCGGGGGTGGAGGGAAATGCCGGAAAGAAGGGTATTCCATGAGCATCGCACACACGGCATTCCGGGACGGTAAAAGCTCTTGCGTTACAGGGATTTTTTTGCATAATCCCCCGGCAGGAATGACGGAAAAACCTATACAACTTGGGCTTGCCGGGCTGGGAACGGTCGGTTCCGGCGTTTATGAAACGCTGTGCCGCAATCACGCCCTTCTGGAAGCCCGGAGCAAGATTCCTTTCTGGCTCAAGCGCATCGCCGTGCGCAACCTGGAAAAGCCCAGAGAAACCGTCGTTCCCCGGGAACTGCTGACGGACGATTGGCAGGATTTGGTCAATGACCCGGAAATAGACATCATTATTGAGCTGATTGGAGGGACGCGCCAGGCTTACGACCTGGTGACGCTGGCCCTCCGGGCCGGCAAGCCCGTCGTTACGGGGAACAAAGCTCTTCTGGCCGAGTACGGAGCGGAGATTTTCAAGCTTTCCGCGGAAATGGGCACCCCCATTTATTTCGAAGCGTCCGCCGGCGGCGGCATCCCCATTATCCAGAGCTTGCAGAATTCCCTGATTTGCAACCACATCAATTCCATTGTGGGCATTATTAACGGAACGTCCAACTATATTCTTTCCGCCATGGGGGAACACGGGGCCGATTACGCGGACGCCCTGGCCCAGGCCCAGAAGCTGGGCTTCGCGGAAGAAGACCCCTCCCTGGACGTCAACGGCTGGGACGCCGCCCATAAGGCGCTCATCCTGGCGATGCTGGCCTACGGAACAACCATTTCCCCGGATAAAATTTACGTCAGAGGCATTGAGAATATCACCAGCCGGGATTTCGAATTTGCCAAAAAACTGGGCTATACCATCAAGCTCCTTGTCGTCATCCGCTACCATGAGGGGCAGGAAGACGCTCTGGAACTGCGTGTCCAGCCCTGTTTTGTCCATGACTGGCATATCCTGGCTTCCGTGAACGGCGTGTTCAACGCCATTTCCGTCAACGGGGACATTGTGGGGGAAACGCTGTTTTACGGCCGCGGAGCGGGCAAGAACCCCACCGCTTCCGCCGTCATCAGCGACATCATCACCGCCATGCGCGAAAGCCGCTATCCGGAATACCATACGGGCTTCAATCCCTATGCCAAGGCCTGCGGGATCATGCATATCAATGATACGGTCACTCCGTATTACGTCCGCTTCCAGGTAGCGGACCAGCCGGGAGTCATTGCGGAAATAGCCCGCATTCTGGCTACCTTCGGCATCGGCATTTCCGCCACCTCTTCCGCTCCCAGCCATATTGATGAAGGCGGAGCCCCCTGGAACGACCTCGTTTTCATCCTCCATTCCTGCCCGTGGGGCCAGCTCCAGAAGGCTCTGGAGGAAATAACCCGTATTTCCTGCGTGGCGGCGGAGCCCCGCGTCCTGCGCATAGAACATCTTCTTCCTCAATCCTAACCTACATATCATCCTGTTACATGGCTCTTATCGTTCAAAAATTCGGGGGCAGCTCCGTCGGCACCATTGACCGCATCCGCAATGTAGCGCGCCGCATCCATGAAACCGCCAGGGAAGGCAACCAGGTGGTCGCCGTCGCTTCCGCCATGAGCGGCGTGACGGACAAGCTGATTGGGCTTGCCAGGGAATTATCTGAAACGCCTTGCGAACGTGAACTTGACGTGCTGATGGCCACCGGCGAACAGCAGTCCATCGCCCTGCTCTGCATGGCCCTGCATGAACTGGGTGAAAAAGCCATGTCCTTTACGGGGGCGCAGGCCGGAATCACCACCTTCGGCAGCCACACGCGGGGGCGCATCCACAGCATTGACCCGACGCTGATGAACAAGTACCTGCAGGAAGGCAACATCCTTATCTGCGCCGGCTTTCAGGGGGTTACGGAAGAAGGAATGGTCCAGACGCTGGGTCGCGGAGGTTCCGACCTCTCCGCCATCGCCATCGCGGCCGCTCTGAAAGCGGATGTGTGCCAGATTTTTACAGATGTGGACGGCGTCTATACCTGTGACCCCCGCGTGGTCAAAGACGCCAAGAAGATACAAACCCTTTCATATGACGAGATGCTGGAAATGGCTTCCAACGGGTCCAAGGTGATGCAGTCGCGTTCCGTGGAATTCGCCAAAAAATTCGGTGTCGTCTTTGAAGTTCGCAACTCCATGAACAACAACCCCGGTACAATCGTGCAAGAAGAAACCCCCTCCATGGAAGCCGTCGTCATCCGCGGCATTTCCATTGACCGCAACCAGGCCCGCGTCACCATTACCGGCATTCCGGACCAAATCGGCTACACGGCCCAGATACTGGGTGCCCTGGCAGAAGCGGAAATCAACCTGGATATGATTCTGGCCAATACTGCCCACGACGGTTATGTCCGCCAGTCCTTTACGATGCCCTCCAACGAACTGGGCCGCGCCCAGGCCGCCCTTAAACCGGTCATGGCCGCCCTCGGCTCCACCGTCAAGGTGGAAACGGAAGCGGGGCTGGCCAAGCTTTCCCTGGTCGGCATCGGCATGCGTTCCCACTCAGGCGTGGGAGCCACCGCTTTCAAGGCCTTGGCGGATGCCAACATCAAGACCGGCATGATTTCCACCTCGGAAATCAAGATTGCCGTGATGGTGGACGAATCCGATATTGAGGAAGCGGCCCGGGTAGTACATAAGGCGTTCAACTTGGGAGCCTGATTTTTTCAGTATTTATCAACTCGTTTTTCCGCGCCGGTTCACGTTCCCGTGAACCGGCTTTTTCATGCGGCAAGAAAAGCAGCCCCTTCCCGGAAGAGGAACGCCATCCCCCCGTTTCCTTCCAATTCCCGAATGAAGGAAGGGCGTCTCTCTCCGCATGCTGTTGCGGGCGGAATGGCCGTCACAGGAACACAGGAGGAATGACGCCCCCTTTCCCTGTTCCGGTTTTACCGGCTTGCCGCCCAGGTTTTTCAGCGTTCACATAAAATCCATGCCTCCAGGAACGGAATTCTCCGGGGAAAGGGAAGTCCTTTCAGGTACGGAGCAAAAAAGCACAACAAACAGAAGGTTCATCCACAGGGGATCAACCGCCCCCGCACCGCGCAGTAGCTGCCGCAGCCCATCCCTTCTATTGCACCCGTATCGTCTGCTCAATCAGTTCGTTCAGGCGCGGCGCAGTAATGCCGCCAACCATATCCTTCAGCTTCATCCCTTCCAGATACAGAACTGTCAGAGGGACGGCTTCCAGGCCATATTTGCGAGCTATGTCCGGATAGGCGTCCGCATCTATCAGCACGGCAAACGCCTTGCCGTCCTGCGATTCGGCATAAGATTTTACCGCCTGGACGTAATCCATGGCCGGGCGGCTCCACGAAGCGTAAAAAACAAGAAGCACCTTGCGGCCGGAAAGTTCCGTAAGCTGCCGCATGTCCTCTCCCTTGTAATCCATCCATACGGGGGCCTTTTTCTTGGGTTTTGCGGGCGGGAGGACTTTTTTGGGAGGGTCAAACGTCCTTTCCAGAGGGCGCGGAGCGGGCTTTTTTTCCGCATAACGGGCGCGACGTTCACTGGAATCGTCGCACCCGGTCAGTCCGGCCGCCAGCAAACCGCAGACCAATATGAACAAGCCCTGTTTCATCCGCAGGCAAGTATGCCCGGAGAAGGCGAATTTGCAAGCCTGAAACCCATCCCGCTTTTCGCGTTGCCCCTCCCCCCTCTTTCTGTTATGGTGAAGGTTGCATGAATGGCGTCCCTCCACTGGAATTCGCAGGTGTTTCCCACTGGGCTGCCCTGGCCGCACTCCTGGCGGCGGGAGCCTGCATCCTGGAGCTGGGGCAGTCCTACAAGAAAACCGTCAGAAACCGCACTACCTTCTGGCTGGGGGCGGCCTGCCTGTTCAGCCTGGTTCCCGACCTGGCCGCCATGCTGGCCGATGAACCGGAAAAGAACTGGACATGGATGCTCCCCCTGCATTTCTGCTCCGTCATGCAGGTGGTGTGCGCCCTGAGCCTGTGGATACCCTCCCGGCGGCTGCGCTCCGTGGCCTATTACTGCGTGCTGTGCGCCACCCTCCAGGGGCTGGTGACTCCTTCCGTGGCCCATGATTTCCCCTCATGGACGTATTTTGCCTTTTTCCTGTCCCACGGCGTGACAGTCATCACGGCGCTTTACCTGCCTCTGGCTCTGGAATGGAAGCCGGCGCGCTGGGATTTCCTGTGGGCTTTTTTGCTGGCGAATGCGTACCTGGTGGCCATTCATCCCGTCAACATGCTCCTGGGAACCAATTACGGGTTTACCGTGGCCACGCCCGCCGGAGGTTCCGTGCTGGACTTTCTCGGGCCATGGCCCTGGTACCTGCTGTGGATGCAGGTTCCTGCGCTGGCGCTGATGTACCTGCTCACGCTTCCCTTCCGCCGTTATCCCAGGGGCCGCACGGGCAGTTCCCTGCTCCGCCATTGAAAGGGAATCTTTCTTCCCCGCCCCGCCGCTTCCGACGGAATCCCCGCAAAACGGCCCGCCCGTTTCCGGAAAAAAAGAGCCCCGGAAAGTTCTTTATTGTATAATCGGCTTGAGGATGCCGATGTAGGTGTCCGATGTCCCTGTTCCGCGATAAATGGAATTAATCCTGATTTTGATGGTGTGCACAGGCTGCCTGTAATAAGGAGGCACGACGATCTGCGGAGTCCAGTCATCCCGCAGCGTGGCGTCAAAAGTATAAGTTCCGTTCAGCGTCACCTGAATGCCTTTGGGGCGGCTGAACATGGAGTAGGCAATATTCGGGTGCCTCCGGGCTTCCGAATCCTTTTCCGGGTCGGTCACCGGGGAAATGCCGGTCTCCAGCATGATTCCCAGCAGCCGGCCGGGTTTCCTGAGCTTGATTTCCAGGGTTTCCCCCTGGCCGTCCCCGGAAACGCTTTCCGCCCAATAGCCGGAACTTTTTTTCAGGTTGTCCGGTGAACATGGAGCCCCGTAAGGGTCCCTGTCCAGGGTGGAGCTGGCCGTTACATCGTACTGGTCCGTCAAAACGCCTTTTTCTCCGCGGACGGTAATCCGCCCATCCTTGTCCAGCACCCAACCGGGGCCCGGAGTAAGCACCAAGGAGGGAGCGTAAGGCCTGCCGTCCGCTCCCAGCAGAGACCAAGTATAAACGCCTTTGGGCGTCGTCACAATGGATTTGGCATCCGCAGAGGGATCCAGCTTGACGGACTGGTTGGTCATCTCCGAGCTGTACACATTGACCACCGCCCTGGGGGTGCCCCCCGTCCAGGTCATTACCGGAGAGGTAAGCAGCGTCAGGCGCGGTTCCCCCATGTGGACCTTCGGTTCCGGCGTAATGGCAACGTCCTGCGTATAAGGAACGGAGAACTGGAAGGCAAGAACATGGATTCCCGCCTTGTTGGGAACCTGGGCCACCAGCCAGTGAGTTATGCCGGCAATGGGAAACATGGAGGGAGCGTCCGCCTGTAGATGCCGCCCCTCCACCAGGGAAAAATCACATTTCAAATCATCCACGGATGTGACGACGTCCTGCACCGCTTTCGTAAAAGGGAGGCTGCGTATGGGTTCCTGCCTGGCGGCATTGGCCTGTTCATCAGGCGGTTCGTACTGGAACGGCACGCCTACGGAAATGGTTTTCCCCCTGATTCCCCTGGGGATATCCAGCGCGCAGGTGTAAATCAGGAAAGCCTGGTGCTGCTTCAGGGAAACAGTAACGTCAAGCGCGTTCAGCCGGATTCCGTCCGCCTGCGTCAAATCCATGGGAACGGGCAAGCCGGGAACCGGAGCGATGCTTTGAAAGGATATCTCCTGCTGGCGGGGGCGGTCCGCTTTTTCCGCGGCGGTCTGTTCCTTCTGCTGGGGTTCGGCGGCCATGCCCGGCACGCAGCACGCAATGCCGGCCAGCCAGATCAGGGTAGCCAATCTCATGGCCGTTAGATTAACGCGCTGCAGCCCGTTCATCAAGTCCATTTAGGGGAGGGGGGAAAGGCCTCTTCCGTACCCGCTCTTTTCCCTGAACAAACAGGGGCGGCCCTCCTTTGAACCAGCGACGCCCGCAGCAGGAAAATATTCGTTCCAAACTCCGGAATTGGTCGCTTCATGCCCTTGGAAACGGGCTCCGGGATTCCGCCTGGACGTCTTTCCGCTTCTCCGGCAGAAAGATGACATATGACAGGTAAAAACAAACTGAGGGGCATCGGAGGGCTTTTTCCGCCACAAACCAGCATCATTTACTCATTAGCAACAATCGGCATCCATTGTTGCGTATTTGCAGAAAGACTGTGTTCTTCCGCTTTCCCGGCGCCGTTAATGTACTCTTATTACCAGGTTTTTTCATGAAAAGCCCGTTTCCGGGGGAGAGCCAAAACGCCCAGCCGCCCCCCCTTCGCCAAACAAAAAAAGAAGCATGCGGAAGACAGAAAAAATCACGCAAGACAGGAGAAATTTTCCTAGAAAACAGGACAAACAACACAATATATAGCGTATATAAAAAAATACTGTACAATATTTCCTTTTCATCAGGATTATTTTTCAGTAGATAATGCACACGCTACGCGCCGCCGCCCCACGACGAAGCGCAAGCCTACGGGATTATTCCCAAACCTTTCTACTTCGCAATCCAATGACCACAGACAACTCGCAAACCATACTCAAACTGCGCACAGGCCAGGAAATCATCCTCCCCCAGAGGAAAGACCTGCTGGGCGGTTTGAAATTCACCAGAAGATTTTCACACAATGAAGTCCACCCCTATGATGAAGTGGACTGGACGCGCCGCGACGTCCGCATTATGGATTGGAAAACCGGCAAGACCATTTACGAGCGCCTGGGTCTGGAAGCTCCGGCCCACTGGGATGACAACGCCGTCAAAATCACGGCGGACAAGTACCTTTTCGGCAGCGAACCCGGCTCCCTGGAATATGAAGACAGCTTCCGCAATATCTACGACCGCATTTCCAATACCTATACCGTATGGGGATGGGAGGAAGGCTACTTCGCCACGCTGGAGGACGCGGAAATTTTCAATGAGGAAATCAAGGCCATGCTGGTGCAGCAGATATGGGCGCCCAACTCCCCCGTCTGGTTCAACATCGGCCACTGGGAGCAGTGGCGCTGGGGACGCCCGGACCTGAGGGAAAACTATACAGGCCACGGCAACAAGGCCTACCATACCAAAGGGACCAAGAACAATCTGAAAACCTTCATGGTCCAGTCTACGTATGAATACCCCCAGTGTTCCGCCTGCTTCCTGACGGAAGTGGGAGACAGCATGGAGGATATTCTGGACCACCTGACGACGGAAGGCCGTATTTTCGCGTCCGGTTCCGGCGTGGGCATCAACCTGTCCACCCTCCGGTCCTCCAAGGAGCCCATCAGCGGCAAGGGCCGGTCCTCCGGCCCCATCTCCTTCGACCGCGGCTGGGACCGCATGGCCGGCGCCATCAAATCCGGAGGCAAGACGCGCCGCGCCGCACGCATGGTCCTGATGTTCAGCGACCATCCGGATATTTTCGAATTCATCAATACGAAGAACCGCCAGGAAGACATCGCCAAGGTTATCCTGCGCGAACACAACGTGCACGTGGAGCTCAAGCAGATTGCGGAGACCAAGCTGGTTGCCGGCACTCCGGCGGAAAAGGCCGCCGCCCGCGTCATTCTTTCCCTGCCCCTGGCCACCCGGAACAGTTTTGACCCGCACATGGATGCCCTGCTGTACGGGGAAACGCTCTCCCACCAGAACGCGAACCATTCCGTTTCCCTGAAGGGGGATTTCTGGCAGGCGCTCGCCAATAACGGCAATACCTACACGCGCTGGGTCACGAATCCGGCCCACATCGAACAGACATTCCGCGCCCAGGAACTTCTGGAAGCCATGGCCCAGTCCATCTGGGACAACGGGGAACCCGGCGTGCACAATAACGACGTAATCAACCTGTGGAACCCCGTCAAGTCCATCGGCACCATCACTACGTCCAATCCCTGCTCGGAATACGTCTTCCTGAACAATACGAGCTGCAACCTTTCCTCCTTCAACGCCTACCGCTTCCTGATCAAGGGAGAGGACGGCAAGCCCGTTTTTGATGCGGACGCCCTGACCCACGCCGCCCGCCTGGCCATGGTCTGCGCGGACCTGAATGTGGAACGCGGCGGCTTCCCGATTGAAGAAATCGCGGAGGGCACCTACAAGTACCGCACGACAGGCATCGGCTTCGCCAACGTGGGCGGCTCTCTGATGGCCCTGGGCGTGCCTTACGATTCCGACGAAGGCCGCTGGATTGCCTCCCAGCTTTGCAGCGCCCTGACGGCGGCCTGCTGGACGGCCTCCGCGGAAATGGGCGCGGAACTGGGCTCCTACGTGGAATACCCCGCCAGCAAGAAAGACCTGCTCGCCGTGCTGCGCCTGCACAACGCAGCCCAGAAACTGGCAAGCGCCCTGCCCTCCCAGAAGGATTCCAAGACGCTGGACGACCTGATTGAGAACATCATCGCCAATGCCGGAGGGATCCTGCCGGAAGCGCAGGGGCTCACCGCCTCCTATGCCCTGCATGCCTACCTCAAGAGCTTCAAGGCCCCTACCATGATGAACAGGGAGCGCATCGCCCCCGCGGCCAAACTGGCGGAAGCCGCTTCCGACATGTGGGCGAAGGTGATCAAGGCCACAGCGCACCGCAACGCGTTTGTTTCCGTAATGGCCCCCACGGGCACCATTTCCGCCCCGCTTGGCTGCTATGATGAAGGCACCACTTCCATTGAACCGGACTACACGCTGGTGAAATGGAAGCAGCTGGCGGGCGGAGGCTCCCTGAAGATGTTCAACCGCCTGGCCCTGGAAGGCCTCCGCGCTCTGGGTTACCCGGAAGACTTCGTCAATGAAGCCGCTCTGGAAGTGGCGGGTCTGGACGGCCTGATTTCCGCGTTCCAGGGGAATATGGATTCCGTCGTGAACCAGCTCATTGTGGACCCCTGCAATGACCAGGCCGGCCCCGTGCGCCTTGCTTGGCGCCGCCTGCTCTCCGGCACGGAATCCCGCAGTGAAATTCAGGAAAAAGTGGCCTATATCAGCAACCCGGCCAACATGGCCGTGCTGACGGCGGACGAACTAGCCGTAGTGAACGGGGCCGCCCATATTGAATCCATTCCGTGGCTGAATAAGAAGGATCTGCCGGTCTTTGACTGCGCCGCCACCAACGGCAACGGCATCCGCGCCATTTCCCCCGCCGGCCATGTGCTGATGCTGGGCGCCCTCCAGCCCTTCATCTCCGGCGCGTGCTCCAAGACGGTCAATATGCCCGTCTCCGCCGGCGTGCAGGATATTTACGACTCCCTCATCATGTCCCACGAACTGGGCGTGAAGTGCATCGCCATCTTCCGCGCCGGCTCCAAGGCGAATGCCGTTTACGTGGTGGATACCCCGGAAACGCGCATGTTCAAGGCCAACCACGTCTGGGAACAGCTGGTGAATGCCGGCTCAGACGCCATTGACGAAATCATCGCGGAGGCATCCAAGCCGCGCCAGCGCAAGCTGCCCGGCCGCCGCCTGGGCCAGACCGTCAAATTCTCCGTGGGAGGCCAGCTGACGGGCTACCTGACGGTAGGCGTCTATGCGGACGGCACCTGCGGGGAAGTTTTCGGACGCCTGGGACAAGTCGGCTCCTTCGCCTCCGGCATGTTTGAAGCTTACTGCAAGCTCCTCTCCACCGCCCTTCAGTTCGGCGTGCCTCTCAAGGAAGTGGTTAAGGGATTCCGCAATTACTCCTTCGAGCCCTCCGGGTTCTGCCGCGTGGGGGATGATACGGAGGCGGACACCTGCACGGAAATCCGCTCCTGCGCTTCCGTGGTGGATTTAATTGCCAAGATTCTGGCGTGGCTTTTCCCGGAAAGCAACGGCTACCGCCTGCGGGACGTGTTCTCCATCCCCAGCGTCAGCCTTCCGGGCCAGGCTCCGGATACGACGGTAAGCGTGCTGCCCCCCCGCATCATCACCGCTCCGGCGCATCCCGCTACTCCGGCCCTGCCGGAAATTCCCGCCGGAAAGGTTCCGGAAGGAACGATGCTCAACGGCGCCTCCCTCTGCCCGCAGTGCCACTCCCTGGCCTATGTCCAGGACGGCAAATGCAAATCCTGCCGCTCCTGCGGATACAAGGACGGCGGCTGCGGGGAATAAACGGTAACCAGATCATTCCAGACCCGCTCTTTCCGGGCGGAATCCGGCTGCTGCCGGGTTCCGCCCGGTGAATTTACGGAAAAGGTATTTTTTCCGGGAGAGACGATTTTCCGGTCTTCCCGGCCCCCGTCCAGCATGAACTTTCCGGAAAAAGCGAACGGAAACCGCCGCGCGGGGAAAAGGAATGATAGGCGTTTGCCTTGAAATCCGGCAGCATTTCATTCATAGTCCGCCGCATACGCCTGAAGCCGCACCTTTATTTTCCATGAAACCCTACTATACCCTGGCTGACCTTCTGGATGAAGGACATCCGTTTGACGCCGGGGAATCCGTTCCCGCCAAGCTGGCCGTAATCGGTTTCCCCATTGCCCATTCCAAATCTCCCGCCATGCAGCAGGCCGCGCTGGACGCGGCGGGCATTCGCGCCCGTTATATCCGTATACAGGCTTCTCCGGAAGAATTCGGGGAGGTGGTGCGGCTCCTCAGGGAAAGGGGATTCACGGGGGCCAACGTGACGGTGCCCCACAAGCAGGCTGCCTGTTCCCTGTGCAACGACACGGACGCTCTTTCCCGCGTCACCGGTTCCGTCAATACGCTCGTCTTTCAAAAGGACGGTTCCGTCTCCGGCTTCAACACGGACGGCCCGGGTTTCGCCCGCGCCATCCGGGAAGAATTTTCCGTGGATTTGCGCGATTTGAAAGTGGCCCTTCTGGGTTCCTGCGGCGGAGCCGGGCTAGCCTTGGCCTACACCTGCGCCATGCAGCGCTGTGAACGGCTGACGCTGGCCGGAAGATCGGAAGAAAAGCTTCAGGAGCTTAAAAACAGGCTGAGTTCCTTTTTCATTGACGAACACAGGCTGGAAGGAGCCTCCGACCGCCTGGCGGCCCACCAGAACAATACTCCCCGTTTCAATGCCGCCGTGGAGGATGCGGACCTGATTGTCAACGCCACCTCCCTCGGCCTGAAACCTACGGACCCTTCCCCCGTGCCTCCCGCACTGCTTTCCGCCCACCATCTGGTTTACGATTTACAGACGCATGACGATGCCTTCCAGATGGAAGCCCGCTTTCAGGGCGCCAGAGTTTCCAACGGCCTTTCCATGCTGGTTCACCAGGGGGCCCTCTCCTTTGAACGCTGGTTCGGCGTCAAACCGGATATTTCCGCCATGCGCCGGGCTCTTGAACAAAAACATGACTGACGCCCCCCCCCATTTTAACGTCCATGCTTTCCGGAACGCGCTGGTAGAATGGTTCAGGCGCGAAGGGAAAGACTACCCGTGGAGGCGGACAACGGATCCGTGGCACATCCTGGTTTCCGAGCTGATGCTGCAGCAGACGACCATTCCCACCGTTCTGGGAAGATATGACAGATGGATGCGCCAGTTCCCCACCCCGGGCCATCTGGCCGCCGTGGACGAGCAGACGGCCCTGCGCTCCTGGGAAGGACTGGGCTATTACCGCCGCGTGCGCTCCCTCCAGGCCATCGCCAGGGAAATCGTCAACAAGTTCGGAGGACGGTTCCCGGACAACGCGGAAGGGTTGAAACGCCTGCCGGGCATCGGCCCCTACACGTCGGGAGCGCTCCTCTCCTTCGCCTTCAACAAGGCGGCTCCCATTGTAGACGCCAATGTCGCGCGCGTCCTGGCCCGCATTGACAATTATTCCGTTCCCGTGGATTCCACGGAAGGCCAAAAATACCTGTGGAGCCGCGCGGAAAGCCTGGTGGACCCGGAACATGCCCGTGAATTCAATTCAGCCATCATGGAACTGGGGCAAACCTGCTGCAGCATCAGTTCTCCGGACTGCCTGCTGTGCCCCGTGCGCCCCTTCTGCTCCGCGGAACGGCCGGAAACGCTTCCCGTCAAAAATCCCAAGCCGCAAGTCACCCGGGTGGAGCACCACGACATTCTTTACATCCGCGGCAAATCCGTCCTGCTGGCCAAATGCCCGGAAGGCAAGCGTCATGCCGGCATGTACCGCTTCCCCCAGAGGGAGGACGACCACACCCTTTCCCTGCCCCATGTCCTGAAACAGACCTACAGCATTACCCGCTACAGGGTGACCCGCTACATCCACCATGTGACGGATACGCCTCTCCTCAGGGAAGGAGAGGAATTCGTGCCGCTGGACAAAATCCACGGGCTGCCCATGGCATCTCCGGACCGCAAGGCGCTGAACTCCCCCGCCCTGGGCAAACTGCTGAACCATATCAGATGAATGACAGATTAACGCCGGAACTTGTCCTCTCCGCCTATTGCCAGGGGTGTTTTCCCATGGCGGACCCGGAAACGGGAGAAATCTCCTTTTACGAACCGGACCCGCGCGCCCTGATTCCGCTGGACGACCGCTTCCACATCCCTCACGGCCTCAAACGGGCTTTGAATAAAAAACCTTTTGAACTCCGGATGGATACCGCTTTTCCGGAGGTGGTGCATGCCTGCGCCCGGACGGAGCAGCCGGAAGAACAATGGATAGACGGGCAGATTGAAGAAGCATACGGCAAGCTTCACGAGATGGGCTTCGCCCACAGTGTGGAATGCTGGGACGAGGAAGGGCTGCAGGGAGGCCTGTACGGAGTAGCCTTGGGGAAGGCTTTTTTCGGGGAAAGCATGTTCCACCGAAAAACGGACGCCAGCAAGATTGCCCTGGTGGCCCTGGTGCAATACCTGCGGGCGCATCGGTTCCTTTTCCTGGATACCCAGTGGACTACGCCGCATCTGCTGAAATTCGGAACCTATGAAGTGCCGGCCAGGGAATACCGGAAGCTTCTGAAGAGGGCGCTGGAGGAACAATAAACTATATTTTACTGTCCGGTATAAACAGTCATGAGATTGATTCCCAATTGTGGAATATCCAGTAGCGCATCGGATTGCAAGAACTGTTGGTAATTTTTCTTCAGCCTTTACCATCAATACTTGAACCATCAAGCCGAACCCTATGCTCGAATATCCAGAAAGCATGGTTCCGGCATAAAAAACGCCGGAATTGAAATTGGCGGTCTCCGGGAAAGGCGAGAACTGTGAAGGTATGTCCACCCGCGCGCATGGAACAATCGGCCCGCAGGTTCAAGCCATATCCGCCAAGGCTATTCCCATCCGCTAAAAAGCCCGTGGTTCCGAAGAACCACGGGCTGTCTATTAACCCTTAACAAAAAGGTTTATTCCTGTTCCAGAGCCGCCTGGGCCGCAGCCAGACGGGCGGTCGGGACGCGGTAGGGAGAGCAGCTCACGTAAGTCAGGCCCAGCGTGTTGCAGAACTTGACGGAAGCGGGGTCGCCGCCGTGTTCGCCGCAGATGCCCAGCTTGATGTCCGGGCGGGTGGAGCGGCCGAGTTCCACGGCAATCTTCATCAGCTTGCCGACGCCGTTCTGGTCAATGGAAGCGAAGACGTTCTTCTTGATGATTTCCAGTTCCTGATACTGCGGCAGGAAGGAACCGGAGTCGTCGCGGCTCATGCCCAGGCCCGTCTGGGTCAGGTCATTGGTGCCGAAGGAGAAGAACTGGGCGGTTTCCGCGATTTCGTCAGCCGTGACGGCAGCGCGCGGGATTTCAATCATGGTGCCGACGAGGTAGTCCACTTTGGCGCCTTTTTCCTCAAATACCTGCTGGGCCACCTTGTCAATGATGGCTTTCTGGATGTCCAGTTCCTTCTTGAAGGCCACCAGAGGAACCATGATTTCAGGCACCACGGCAAATCCTTCTTCTTGGGAGACTTCCACAGCGGCTTCAAAGATGGCGCGGGCCTGCATTTCCGTGATTTCCGGATAGGCGATGCCGAGGCGGCAGCCGCGGTGGCCGAGCATCGGGTTGAACTCATGGAGTTCGGACACGCGGCGCATGATGACTTCCACAGGCATGCCGATTTTCTGGGCCAGGTCAAGCTGCTGTTCCTTCGTCTGGGGAAGGAATTCGTGCAGGGGCGGGTCCAGAAGGCGGATGGTGCCCGGCAGCCCCTTGAGCGCCTTGAAGATGCCCTTGAAGTCCCCCTTCTGGTAGGGAAGGAGCTTGGAAACGGCGGCTACGCGGTCGCTCTTCTTGGTGGAGAGGATCATTTCACGGACGAAGTCGATCCGGTCCCCTTCAAAGAACATGTGTTCCGTGCGGCAGAGGCCGATGCCGGTGGCGCCGAAGGCGATGGCGGTTTCCGTCTGCTTGGGAGAGTCCGCATTGGTGCGCACTTTCATTTTGGTGCAGTCGTCGCACCACTGCATGAGCTTGGCGAAGTTCTGGTAGGTGCGGCTGTCTTCCGGCTTCATGGTCTTGGAAATCAGGACCTGGATGATTTCAGAGGGGGAAGTTTCCACCTTGCCGGCGTATACCAGGCCGCTCGTTCCGTCAATGGAGAGGTAGTCACCTTCGCTGATGGTTACGTCGCCAACGGAAACGGTGCGGTTGTTGTAATCCACAATGATTTCATCCGCGCCGCAAACGCAGACTTTGCCCATCTGACGGGCAACGAGGGCGGCATGGGAGGAAACGCCGCCGCGGGCGGTCAGGATGCCTTCAGCGGCAATCATGCCGCGCAGGTCTTCCGGAGAGGTTTCCAGACGGACCAGCAGAACCTTTTCACCTCTGTCCGCGGCTTCCACACAGCGTTCCGCGTTCAGGTAGATGCGTCCGGTGGCGGCGCCGGGCCCGGCGGGAAGACCGCGGGTCAGAACCTTGGCACTCTTGATGGCTTCACGGTCAAAGATGGGGGTCAGCAGCTGGTCCACCTGGTCCGCAGGAATGCGGCGCACGGCGGTTTTCCAGTCAATCAGGCCCTGTTCCACCATTTCACAGGCAATGCGGAAAGCGGCCACGCCGGTGCGCTTTCCGTTGCGGGTCTGGAGCATGTAGACGGTGCGGTCCTGGATGGTGAATTCAAAGTCCTGCATGTCATGGAAGTGGTTTTCCAGCACTTCGCGAATGCGCACCAGTTCATTGAAGGCGGCGGGCATCACTTCATGAAGGGCAGCAACGGGGGCGGGCGTACGCACGCCGGCCACGACGTCTTCACCCTGGGCGTTCATCAGGAATTCGCCATAGAATTCGTTTTCGCCGGAGGCGGGGTTGCGGGTGAACGCCACGCCGGAACCGGATTCCTCACCCGTGTTGCCGAAGACCATGGCCTGCACGTTGACGGCGGTGCCCCATTCGGACGGAATGCCGTATTTCTGGCGGTACACGATGGCGCGGTCATTGTTCCAGGAACCAAACACGGCGCCAATGGCTCCCTGAAGCTGTTCCCAGGGGCATTCCGGGAATTCATGGCCGGTGCGTTCCAGCACCAGGGCCTTGAAGCGGGAGACAAGTTCCTTCAGGTCATCGGCGGAGAGCTTGGTGTCTTCCACGTCCTCGCTGCCGAAGCGTTCTTTCTTGATGGCGGCGATGGCGGTTTCAAAGGGTTCGTGGTCTTCATCCGGGGTTTTCTGCACACCCAGCACCACGTCGCCGTACATCTGCACGAAGCGGCGGTAGCAGTCCCAGGCGAAGCGGGGGTTGTTCGTAGCCTTCACCATGGCTTCCACGGATTTTTCATTCAGGCCGAGGTTCAAAATCGTGTCCATCATGCCGGGCATGGATTCACGGGCGCCGGAACGCACGGCCACCAGCAGGGGCATAGCTTCCGTATCGCCGAACTTGCGTCCCAGGATCTGTTCCATTTTGGCAATGCCTTCCTTGACCTGCGCGTCAAGCTGGGCGGGATAAGTGCAGCCGTGATCGTAGTAGTAAGTGCAAACTTCCGTCGTGATGGTGAATCCGGGAGGGACAGGAAGGCCGATGCGGGCCATTTCCGCAAGGTTGGCGCCCTTGCCGCCCAAAAGATTTTTCATGCTGCCATTGCCGTCGGCGGACCCTCCGCCGAAAGAATAGACGAATTTGTCAGTAGATGCGCTGCACGCGCAGGAATTGGTGGACATATCGATTATTGTAGTCGAATTAATGATTCTGCCCAAACATCGACCAAAGGAGCCAACAAAAGACCCAATAGCGAGTTAGGGTCGAATAAGGATGCCTTCGGCTCCTTGCTTTGTCAATCCGAAATTGTACGGAAAACAAAAATATTTTTCAGAGTTTTTGGGGAAAAGAATGCATGCCAAAACCCTGCTTTTCCAGCCTGTCCCGTTCCGCGGCGGTCCCTCTTCCTCCGGGCAACGCCGCTTCCTGTTTTCCGGCGGCTCCGGAATTACCTGGGAAGAAAAGCGCAGCGAGTTTCTTTTCATGGCTGCCCGGAAAAGAAAAACGGACGCTTATCAACCGGATAAGCGTCCGCCGGAAATAATATGCCCTGTTTTTTATGCCTTGCAGAAGGTGTCTTCATCCGCACAGTCAGCCTGAACCCACTTGACGGAGGAATCACCGGAAGCTATATGCACAAGGCAATGGTACACGGCTTCCTGGTCCGCATCCAGCCGGGCAGCCATCTGGGCGGCGGTTTCCGGGGCGGTTCCCAGAGCCCCCCCTAACCCGCCGCTTTTTTGCCGGCTTCCACGCCGGGCTGGTGGTAGGCGTTGATGTTAACCAGGGAAGCATAGAAGGAAACAGCGCGCTCAAACAGGGCAATCAGCATGCCGAGCGTTTTGGCGTTCACCTCCGGAATGGAAATGGTGATGGAGGAACGGCCGGATTCCGCCAGCGCCTGGCGGGTGCCGCGCAGGAAGCCCTGGAGGAAGTCTCCGCAGGTGGCGCCCGCCTCCACTTCCACCGCATCCGCGGAACATTCGCGCACTTCAATGAAGGTGGCGAAGAAGTTGTTCACGCCGTCACGGAGCTGCTGCACATAGGCATGCTGGTCCGTGGAGCCCTTGTTGCCGTACACGGAAATGCCCTGGCAGACTTCGTTGCCCTCCAGATCCAGCCGTTTGCCGAGGGATTCCATAATGAGCTGCTGGAGGTATTTGGAAAAGAGCACCAGGGCATCCTTGTAGGGAAGAACCACCATGTCCTTTTCCCCCTTGCCGCCGGTAGCCTTGTACCAGGCCAGCGCCAGCTTCATGGAGGCGTTGCATTTCACGCAGTCCCGGCGCGTCTTTTCGTCCATCAGGCGCGCGCCTTCCAGCAGTTCATCCACGTTCACGCCCTGAAGCACGGCGGGAACCAGCCCTACCACGGACATGACGGAGGTGCGGCCGCCCACCCAGTCTTCCATCGGGAAGCGCTTGAGCCAGCCTTCCGCCTCAGCCGTTTTGTCCAGCCGGGAGCCTACTCCCGTGACGGCAACCGCCTGGGGAGCGAATTCCAGCCCGTTCTTCCTGAAGAAATCCTGGGCCACCAGCATGCCGTTGCGGGTTTCCGGCGTGCCGCCGGATTTGGAAATAACGACGACAAGCGTTTCTTCCAGAGGGAGGGATTCCAGCACCCGGTACATGCCGTCCGGGTCCGTGTTGTCCAGAAAGAACATGTCCAGCCCCGCCGCAGGAATGGCGTCCGCCACCAGCTCCGGACCAAGAGCGGAACCGCCGATGCCAATGACGAGGGCCGCGGAATATTGTTCCGCGCGGGGAGGCGTTATTTTGCCGTCCAGAACGTCCCGTCCAAAGGCTTTGACGTCCGCCAGGGGACCATCAATGGCAGCCTTCAATTCCGGCGTGGGAGCCAGGGAGGAATTGCGCAGCCAGTAGTGCCCCACCATGCGTTTTTCATCAGGATTAGCAATGGCGCCGGATTCCAGCGCCTTCATGTCGGCAAACGCCTTGTCTATCCGCCCCTGCATGGAAGACAGGAACGCATCGTCCAGCGGAAGTTTGGAAAAATCAAGGGAGATGCCCAGTTCTGGGTAGCGAACGAGTTGTTGTGCGTATAAGCTCATGATGGTCATGGATTGGAAAAAGAATTACCGGAGTTTTTTCAGGACGCTTTTAGCCTGCACGTCTCCCTGATCCGCCGCTTTCTGGAACCATTCCCGGGCTTTGGCCATGTCCTTGGGCAGGCCGAAACCGGTCTGATACATCACGCCCAGGTTATATTGTTCCGAGGCATAGCCTTCCACAGCCGCCCGGCGACGCGTGCGGGCCTGCTCCCTGGCTTCCGCAGCGGTTAGTCCCAGAACCCGCGCCGCATCCGGCCACGCAGCTCCGAATCTGGAGGCGGAAGGGGCATAGCCGGCGGCTCCGGCCTTGCGGTGCATTTCCTCCGCTTTTTTCTTATCCCTCTTCACGCCGTATTTGCCCTGGTCATACAGGAACGCCATGCCCCAGTAGCCACGGGGGCAGCCCAGTTCCGCCGCCTGCTGGAAACATTCAAAGGCATCTTTATACTTTTTGGAACCCATGGCGAGCACAGCGTCGGAAATGTGGAGTTCCGCCTCCTTCAAACCGGGAAATTCCGGGATGGCCGCCCATTCCCTTTTCAGTTCCTCCCTGTCCCTTTTGGACTTGGGAGGCATGCCGGAGGGACCGGAAAAACGGAAAAGGGGGAAGTAGCCCTCCATGGCTCCCATGTTGCCCAGGCCGGACATGAGGAAAACGCCGGGAGATACCTTCCACATGTGCATGTACTGGATGCGGCCTTCCTGAAGAGATTCCCTGGCCACCCATTCCGGCATGTTCACCGGTTCCCCGAACTGTTCCGTCAGGCCCACCAGAAGGGCCTTATAGGCGGATTTCAGTTTGGTTTCATATTCGGAACCGCGGTGCTTGCTCCGGGAATAGAAGACAACGGCCCTCAAGCCGCCGGAGGGGTCATAGTCAAAGTTCAGGGCAAAGGTCTGACCGCCTATGGCCTGCCTGGTTTTAAACACGCCGTTGAGTCCGGTGCGTGCGAGGAGGGCATCCGTGGGCGGACCTTCAAGCTGCTTGCTCCGCCTCAGGGTTTTCAGCACCTGGTCCTTGTCCATTCCCACCTCCAGCCCCTCATAGAGAGCGGCAAGAAGAGGGGCACACGTGAGAGCGAAGAGTCCAGCAACATAGGCTAGTTTTTTCATAGAAAAAAGTAATTGGGCGGCTTTCTATCAAAGCGGAAGCATTTTCAAAAGGACAAAATGCGTCAGCCACAGAGAGGGAAATTTTTCATAAAATATTCATTTTCAATCTATCCACAATCTTTTCAAATAATCCTCCCCGGAGAAATCCGGAGGCATGGGGTCACGGGTCAGGCGGAAACCGGGAACGGCACGGGCCACCATCCTGCGGAATTCCTCGTGGCTGAGCTTGCGGCAGTTGCTGGTGCACAGCATCCAGCCGCCCGGTTCCAGGCATTCGCGCGCCAGGGCCACCAGCTCCCCGTAGTGGGATTCCACCCGGAACACCTTTCCGCGGTCATCCCGGGAAAACGTGGGAGGGTCCAGAATAATGCCGTGAAAGGTTCGCCCCTGCCTGGAGAACCGTTCCAGCCAGCGGCGCGCGTCCCCCTTGCAAAAGTACTGGCCGGAGGGGTCAATGCCATTCAGAACAAAATTTTCCCTGGCCCAGTCCAGGCACGGCTGCGCCAGATCCAGCGTGGTTGTCTGCGCTCCCCCCAGGGCGGCGTAAACGGAAAAGGCCCCCGTATAGGCAAAGGTATTCAGCACCCTCATGCCCGGAGCGCTTTTTTCCCTCACCCGGCGGCGGTGGTCGCGCTGGTCCAGAAAAATTCCCTGGGAATAACCGGCGGACATGTCTATTTTGAAACGCACTCCCTGCTCCAAGGCCGTAAATTGCAGGGGAAGGAGCGGCCCGGCGATCTGGACGGGCGCTTCTTTCTGGTTTTGTTCCAGTTTTTTGTGGAATACGGGCAGGCCCGTATCCCGGAGTTCGCTTTCCAGGTCCGCAGTAATGGAACATCCGCGCGTGGAGACGAGAATACGATCCGCCATCTGATCCACAAAGACACCGGGAATTCCATCCCCCGCCCCGTCCATGACCCGGAACATATCCGTATCCGGCGGAATCAATTCCCTGTTGCGTTCCACGCAATAATGATAATTTCTCTCCACGGCGGAGCAAAGAGTAACGGATGAAGAACGTTCCCGCAATGTCAAAGAAGCAGGAGCCTCATTTCCTTCGGAGCAAGAGTTCCGCCAGGAAAAACGGTCATCTGGACGGCCCTCCTTCATCAACAGAGACATTAAAAAAATCGCCTGCAAGGCTGGACCTTGCAGGCAAAAACGCCTTTAACTGCTGGCAGGACAAGGTTTTCAGGCTTTCCGGCGGCGGCGAACCATCAGGGCCGCCAGCCCCAGCAGACTCAGGGATGCCGTAGCCGGTTCCGGAACCTGCAAGCCAAAAGCGTTGAGAATGTCTGTATCCGCGGCTTCGGTATTAAACGTCGCCAGCTTAATGTCAGTGAATGTCTCCTTCGCCGCGTTCGTCCAGATACTGGATTGATCCCATTTCAGAGAGCTTGTACCGGAGGTGAAATTAAAAGAAACTGTTCTCAAGGTTTGAGTTCCGCTGTACAGGGTAGCTAAGGCAGAGCTTCCATCCTGGCTTTTCCGCATAATCAGCGTGAGAAGAAGACTGCCTCTTTCAGTTGTCGCCGTCATATCAAAACTCTGACCTGCATAGGAGAATAAACAGGTATACCCGCCGTCTGCGGAGGAGGAAGTCAGCTGTAGTGCATTACCAGACGCCCCCCCGTTGGTACGTGAGGTCGAGAAAATATTTTGGGGAGAGGAAGTATTTCTTGTTTCCGTAAGCTGAAAAGAAATGGCGAAATTGTCCAAGGACGTTCCTGTTGTTCCTTCACTCCACGTCAATGACGAATTGCCAGAGGAAAGAACACCGTTCTGAGGTTTAGTAAGGCTCAGAAGCGTAACAAGATTAGGACTTTCTGCGTTGACCCACCCGGGCAGCAAAACCGCCGTCATAATAGACGATACAAATAATTTCTTCATCACGGACAGCTTATAGCCGGATTGACTATCCGCTGTCAACTTTTTCTAAAAGAATTTATGCAGATAATAGGGAGGGAAAGCCTGATAAAAAATACAGAAGAACAAAAAATGTCCGCAAGCATCTTGCTCCGCAACTCATTCATGAATTCAAGAAATGTTTGTGATTTCATTGAGAAGAAAGGAATTTTATGTTGTTTGAAAGTTATTGACACTTAACAACTTAATTATCTCATTATTGTTTCTGAATTTTTACAGCAGTGCTGAACTGCTTCAGCGGATAGTCAATCCGCCCGCAAAAAAGAGGCCGGATTTTTCATCCGGCCTCTCGCAACAGGTATTTACCTGATAAACAGGAAATTCCGTTTAGTCAGCGTACTGTTCGTTAAGAGCTTCCATTATTTCCCTGGAAGCTTCCGGAATGTTGGTGCCCGGGCCGAAGATGGCCACAGCTCCGTGTTCCTTCAGGAAGTCATAGTCCTGGGCGGGAATAACACCGCCGCAGAAGACCAGGATATCCGGACGGCCCTGCCTGGCAAGTTCTTCCACCAGGGCGGGAAGCAGCACCTTGTGGCCCGCGGCCAGAGAGCTCATGCCGATCATGTGCACGTCGTTTTCAATCGCCATTTTGGCAGTTTCTTCCGGCGTCTGGAAGAGCGGGCCCACGTCCACGTCAAAACCGAGGTCGGCATAGGCGGAGGAGACCACCTTGGCGCCGCGGTCATGGCCGTCCTGGCCCATTTTGGCGACGAGGATGCGGGGACGACGCCCCGTGCGTTCGGCGAAGTCATCCGTCATCTTGCGGACTTCCTCCACCAGCGGATCTTGACCATAGGATTGAGCGTACACGCCGGTAATGAGTTTGATTGGTGCTTTATGACGCCCGAAGTGTTTTTCCAGGGCGGAGGAGATTTCACCCAGGGAGGCGCGGGCCTTGGCCGCCTTGATGGCAAGGTCAAGGAGATTGCCTTCCCCCGTGCGGGCGCATTCGGACAGGGCTTCCAGCGCGGCTTCGCACGCGGCGGAGTCCCGTTCCGCGCGCAGTTTCTGCAGGCGGGCGATCTGGGCTTCCCGGACGGTGGTGTTGTCCACTTCCAGAATATCGATTTGGGCTTCCTGTTCCAGGCGGTATTTGTTAACGCCGATGATGGGTTCCTTTCCGGAGTCAATGGCGGCCTGGCGTCGCGCTGCGGCTTCTTCAATGCGCATCTTGGGCAGCCCGGTTTCAATGGCCTTGGCCATGCCTCCGAGTTTTTCCACTTCCTGAAGGTGGGCCCAGCCCTTGCGGATGAGCTCATTGGTCAGGTATTCCACATAGTAGGAGCCGCCCCACGGGTCGATTACCTTGCAGATGGTGGTTTCATCCTGAAGATGAAGCTGGGTGTTGCGGGCGATGCGGGCGGAAAAGTCCGTCGGCAGGGCAATCGCTTCGTCCAGGGAGTTCGTGTGCAGGGACTGCGTATGGCCGCAGGCGGCGGCCAGGGCCTCAATACAGGTGCGGGTGACGTTGTTGAACGGGTCCTGTTCCGTGAGGGACCAGCCGGAAGTCTGGGAGTGCGTGCGCAAGGCCAGTGACTTCGGGTTCTTGGGGTTGAACTGCTTGATGAGTTTGGCCCACAGCACGCGGGCGGCGCGCATTTTGGCCACTTCCATGAAGTAATTCTTGCCCTGGGCCCAGAAGAAGGAAAGACGCGGCGCGAAGGCGTCAATGTCAATACCCGCCTTGATCCCGGTGCGGACATATTCCAAGCCGTCCGCAAGGGTGTAGGCCATTTCCAGGTCCGCCGTAGCGCCGGCTTCCTGCATGTGGTAGCCGGAGATGGAAATGGAGTTGAACTTGGGCATGAACTTGGAGGTGAACTCAAAGATGTCCGCAATAATCCTCATGGAGGGATCAGGCGGGTAAATGTAGGTGTTGCGCACCATGTATTCCTTGAGAATGTCATTCTGGATCGTGCCGGAGAGCTGGTCCAGCGTGCAACCCTGTTCCTGAGCGGCGACGATGTAGAAGGCCAGCACAGGCAGCACGGCGCCGTTCATGGTCATGGAGACGGACATTTTGTCCAGGGGAATGCCCTTGAAGAGGATTTCCATGTCCAGGATGGAGTCCACGGCCACGCCGGCCTTGCCCACGTCACCCACCACGCGGGGGTGGTCGGAGTCATAGCCGCGGTGCGTCGCCAGGTCAAAGGCAATGGAAAGGCCCTTCTGGCCCGCCGCCAGGTTGCGGCGGTAGAAGGCATTGGATTCCTCAGCCGTGGAGAAGCCGGCGTACTGGCGTACCGTCCAGGGGCGCGCCACATACATGGTGGCATACGGTCCGCGGAGGTTGGGAGCCACACCGGCTGTGAACTCACTG
>ERZ780012.188-NODE-188-length-27730-cov-3.15411_pt1 | contig 27730 bp, 26 predicted proteins | sample MGYA00511869_ERZ780012 | MGnify/ENA primary metagenome ERZ780012 (study PRJEB29588, sample SAMEA2161608) | human gut metagenome | biome: human gut; feature: human-associated habitat; material: faeces | place: Denmark | collected 2008/2010 ... | reverse complement strand
CTTGCGAACACCTCCATGCGCACCGGCGATACCGAAGCCTACGTCCGCTACATTCCGGACGGCGGATATGACCTCTACGGCACGCTCCCGGTCTACAACAACGGCGGCAAGAGCATCTCCGAAAAGGCGCTGAAGAAGGGCGGAAACTATTCGATTTCCGTTCCCGACGTTTCTCCCGCAAAGAACTGGTCGCTCGGGCAGAACCGTCCGGGCGACGTCTTGTCCCGCCGCAGCCGCAGCCTCGGCGGATTCATCGCCCGTACCTATTCGCTGCACGGTGAAGCGGGCGGCAACGCAGACAGCTACAGCGGCGAGATCTATTACGATCTTTCCGATTACAGCGCATCCAACCGCATTGCCGTCGGAAAATCCAAGAGCGGCGGCGTTGTCAACGGCGAAGACCTGAAGGGCATTCGCGTGGACGCTTCCGGCGAGATCCCCGCGCGCCTCTGGAACGACCTGCTCGGCTCGGGCGTGAAGCTCCAGGATATCGTTTACAAGGGCGATACTTCCACGGATGAGATCATCGGACACCTCTTCCTCTATAAGCTCGCATTCGACGTGTTCCGCACGGAGGACATCGAGCTTGCGGGCATCATCGCAAACACGATGGATCGTTTTGCCCAGCACCTTGCGGACAACGAGTACATGCTCGTGGATGCAAGCGGCCAGCCCACGACATGGGGCAAGATGAACCGCCAATATTTCTACACCTATCGCTGGGGCGCGCCGTCGTCGCCGCTGACCGCAGCCGTGCTGCTGACCGCCTTCAAGCCCCCCTTCAAGCCCGCCGCCTATACGACCGGCTATGAAAAGTGGGAAAACGAATACCGTCTGCTGCTTGAAAACGGCTCCTACCTCTACGGCGATGTGATGGCTACGCACAAAGCGCGCGACGAGGAGTTCCTGAACAAATACGCTGCGCCGCTGCTCGGCAGCACGCTTGGCTCCTACTCGCTGACCGACGCGCTGAACGCCGGTGGTCTGCCCGCTCTCATGGGTGTGCCCGGCGCAGTGCCGCTCACGCAGGAAAAGGACTTCCTGCTGCGGATGTTCGCCCAGTATTCCGACGAGGAAATGGCGGCGCTCGCGTTCTATGTCCTCTTCCAGCTTGAAAAGGACGCCGATACGCTGAACGTTTACCGTGATGCGCTCGATCAGTGGTGGACCGAATCGTTCCAGTACAGTGAAAACCCGCTCCTCTACTACATCTACCAGCTTGCATATCCGTCCAAGTCGATCAAGGACGCATACGGCAACAGTATTCTGGAGACCGCAGCGTGGAGCCTGTCCCGCCATCCGGTAGATACGCGACGCTTGTGCGCTTCGAACAATGCGCGGGACGACATCATGGTGTTCGACCTTGAGAGCTACAGCCGCGACCTGTCCACACGCGGCGGCCTTTCGATCAAAAAGACCAGTCTGCCGCCCACGGCTATCGGTGCAGAGGGCATCATCGCCATCCTGCTGACCGGCGGCATCACCTACGGCCAGTACGATCTCAGCGCGCTCGGTACGCCGCTGAGCGGCAAGCTGGACGTGGAGTATGCAGTCGCCGCGCCGGACGAGCGCGGGATCCACAAGTTCAATAACTCCACCTATATCCTGAACTCGGATAACCCGAACTGTCTCGAGGGCTCGACCACCTACACGCTGCCCTATTGGATGGGCGTATATCACAAAATGCTCGTCATGGACAAGGTAGAGCCCGGCGCATCGGATATGCCCGTCATCACCGCGCCCACGGAGGACACGCAGGTCACCGTTCCCGTCGGAAAGACCGGCACCATGCGTGTAACTGCGGAAAACGCGGATACCTATCAATGGTATGTGGATCGCGGCAATGGCTGGAAACGCATTGAGGACGCGACCGATCCCGAATACACCACTTCGGCCGTGGCTATGGAGAACAAGGGCTATCGCTACTACTGCAAGGTCAGCAATGCGAACGGCTCCGTAGACAGTCCGATATTCACGCTGGTCGTGGTCGAGGACAGTGAGATCCCCGTCACGGGCGACAGCTCCATGCCGACAGCTCCATGCCTTGGCTTTGGGCCGGACTGGCCATCGTTGCGCTTGCGGGGCTCGGCTGGAATGCGGCGCAGCGCAAACGCCGCAGCGAGGGTTGATCCGAGGCGAAAGACGTTCTCTTCTTTACCGCTTCTCTGCAAATAGAAACGGTAGCAAAAGAGGGTTGATTGCGGGAAAGCTTCCCTGCTGTCCTTAGAACTTCGCGCCAACATACAGCACAAAACGGACGGTTCACATACGAACCGTCCGTTTTTCGTGTCGTAAGCAGGACGCGCCGAGAAACGTCTTTTCCCCGCAGCGCAGCCTCCTCTCTATGTCCTCTGTTTTCTTCAAGAAAAACCGTTCTTCCCCTATTCTTCCGCGATATACGCTCCGATCACGGGCACAAGCGCGTCGGCGGCCGCGGGCGCATAGCGCGGTGAGATCGCAAGCGTCACAAAATCATAGGCAGCGTCGCTCGAAAACGTGCGATAGTCCTCATACACATGAAACGGCACGAGCGGTTCGCTTCCGTTCTTCGATTCCATAAGCCGCGCGGCAAAAGAATCCAGTCGGATCGCGTCCGCACGCCCCGGCACAAGGATCTCCTGCGGCACATCGGGTCTCGAGCGGGGATTCCGTACGTTGTCCAGTGCGGCGACATACCGGAAGGCGATCGCAAACAGCAGATAATTCGCCTCATCGAGCTGCTTCTGGGCACGATACCGGCCAATGTCGCAGCGCTTGTCCGGCTGCATGGGAAGAACGCCGTTGCGCACAAACCCCGTTCCGGGATACCCGATGCCGAGGTCGTACCCGATGCCGAGGTCGCTGTGCGCGTCCACATGCGTCACATGAAACGGAGCCAGCAGCCGCCCCTCCGCCATGCGCCGCTGCCAGAACTCCAGCGCACAGTCATGCGTCGGAAAGATCGCGCCGGGCGTAGGATGCGCAGGGGAAAGCCCGCACTGCATTTCGAGAAACGCCCGCACCGTCTCCACAGGCCACGGCGCATGCCCCGCCAGTGTGGGACGCTCGCCGATCGGCGCAAGCGGACAGCAGTCTTGCAGAAAGAAATCAAGATCCAGGTCAAGGACGCGCATCGTCCGTGCGGGCGCTGCAAGCACCGCCTCGATCGTCTCCGCATCCCTCGTCTCCCGAGCGTCGACCGTTTCGCCGAGACGGCTGTATTGCAGCGCGGCCGCCTTCCGTTCGCCCCGCAGCAACGCGGACATGGCTTCATCCGTATATGCCGCAAGCTCTCCCGTCGCGGGCGCAGGCTCGGCGTCCTGCGCTTTACAGGGCGTCCGGCGCTTTACAGGCGGTCACGGCGATCAACAGCAGCAGCGCAAGTGCGGCGAATATCCATCGTTTCAGCATAAGATTCATTCCCTTTCCTTTTCATATCGGCCTCGTTCGGCACATCCATATTGTATCATATCATGCTGCGTTGGCAAGGCGAAACGCTTTCTATATGCAACACCTTGCAGCACCGCCCGCGGTGGCAAACGATCGAAACAAATCTTGAATTTTCCGTGTCCCGCTTGCACAGCCGCACATCCTGTCGTATACTGTCCACAGCCGTTCGGCGCGGAGCATCTTTGCCGGACGCGCTGCATCCGCGGCATGGGGTCGCCGGATGCGCAGAAGAAGCATGCGGAAAAGGAGAAGAAGACAGATGGAAAACTTAAGAAACAAACAAGGCTACCTTTGTGATATGGACGGCGTTATCTACCATGGCAACCGGCTGCTGCCGGGCGTCAGGGAGTTTGTCGAGTGGCTGTACCGGGAGAAGAAAGAATTTCTCTTCCTGACCAATGCGAGCGGCAAATCCCCGGAGGAACTCCGGCAGAAGCTCCAGCGTATGGGGCTCGACGTGGACGAACGCCATTTTTACACAAGCGCGCTTGCGACCGCGCGGTTTATCCAAAGCCAAAGTCCCGGATGCAGCGCTTATGTCATCGGCGATCCCGGTCTGTACAAGGCGCTCTACGACTGCGGCATCACGATCAATGAGATCGATCCTGAATATGTGATCGTCGGTGAAACGACAAGCTACGGCTATGAGAGCATCTGTCACGCCATGCGCTGCATCGAGCGCGGCGCAAAGCTGATCGGCACAAACTACGATCTCACCGGCCCCTCGGAGAACGGGCTGCTGCCCGCCTGCCGCACGCTGGTCATCCCCATTGAAGCGGCCACCGGCAAAAAGGCCTACTACGTCGGCAAGCCCAACCCGCTCATGATGCGCACCGGACTGCAAATGCTCGGCGTTCACGCGGCGGATGCGGCCATGATCGGCGATCGCATGGATACGGACGTCATCGCGGGCATCGAGAGCGGATTGGATACCGTGCTCGTGCTGTCCGGCGTCAGCAGTCGTGAGACGATCGAGCGGTTCCCCTACAGGCCGCGGCTCGTGCTGAACGGCGTTTCCGAGATCCCCGGCTGAGCGGCTGCGCAGGGCTGCTGGACGCGGCGGTTCTGCGTATGGTAAAATGAGAGAAACAAAGTCGGAGGTTCTCCATGGTTCGAAAACGTCTCCGGATCGATTCGCTTTGGATCGCGCTTGCCGTCGTGCTGCTCATCATGGGCGCTGTGCTCTTTCTGTTCACACGCGGTACGGTCTATATGGCGACGATCCGTCACTTTAAGATCGACCTGGCAGACGCGCTTTCCGAAGTGCAGACGAGCGACTTGGGGAAAAGAACGGGGGGGAGCCGTATCCGCTTACGGCGGACGCTGCGGACAAGCTGTGCATGTATCTCATCGAGGCGAACTTCCTTGACGCGCGGCAGCCGAAACGCTACGGCGTACACTATACCGTCGCACTTGACGGCGGCGCGAAGCTTGAGCTCTATTGCTGCAGCAGCTACACTGTCTATACGGAGTTTGTCACGGCGGCGGGCAAGACGTACCGGTATGAGCTGAACCGCGAGGATACAAAGGCTGCCGGCGGCCAGCATCCGGAGCTGGATCTTGCGCGGATGCTGAAAAACGCCACCGCCGCCCCCTGAGCATATTGTCGCAATTTGTCGAAAAACGGGTGCTATTTTGCGGATTTTAGAAAAGAACCAGGATTTTTCCAAAAAGCCCTTGACCTGTGGCGAAAAATGCGCCATACTGCAATTGACCTTCAGACGAGGGACTACTGAAGGCGACATATCCGCACCGATTGGATTGAGACGATCGGCTACCGGAAAAGAAGCCCCCCTGCCAACCGAAGGCGCCGCGCTGTGCTGGGCGGAAATAGTCCCCCGCCAACTGGCAAACGCAGCGCCCTCCGGCGGGCATTCTCTTTTTTTATATGGAATTTTTCGGTTTCACGGCACGTTCCGGTGCAACGATAAAAGCCAGCGCCGGAGAGCTGCTGCATCCGCATCGCCGCAGGCGCCGCAGAGGGTATGCACCACCGTGTGCGTTACGCCCGGCTGCGGATCCCATCCCAAGCGGCGGGACGCAGGAGCTTTCCGGGCGGAATGCCTGAAACGAACAAGCGGCGCTCTGCCGGGCGCAGCGCGGAGGCGATCGTCTCTGCGTCTGCAAAGGAGCGTGCGGAGCGACCGGGTGTCGGTTCAGGCGAATGGTGATTTATCATTGCGCCTTTTTTGCGTTTCGCGCTGCCGCACCGCGGCGGGATTGCCCGGCCGGTTTTCCATTTGATGCTGCGCACAAGGACCGTGCGTTTTACATGCTTCGTATCACAAGGAGGTTCCCATGACGATTACCATTTGCATCGGCAGTTCCTGCCATCTGAAAGGCTCGCGCGAAGTCGTCGAGCAGATCCGCGCGCTCGTTGCGGAGCACGGGCTCCAGGACCGTGTCACGCTGAAGGGTACATTCTGCGTTGGCAACTGCTGCAACGGCGTTTCCGTACTCGTGGACGACACGCTGCACTCCGTTTCTCCGGACACGGCGCGCACGTTTTTCGAAACGCAGGTCCTGCCTGCGCTCCACGCCTGAACGGGCACAAAGGGAGGTTTGCTCAACATGATGGAAGCTTTGAAGACCGGCGCGACTGCCGAAAAACTGTATTCCGTGACAGAGCAGAACACCGCGCTCGCACTGGGCAGCGGCGACCTGCCAGTGCTTGCGACGCCTGCGCTCATCGCATTTTTTGAAAACGCCGCGAAGGACAGCGTGGCTTCCATGCTGCCGGGAAGCGCGACAACGGTCGGCACAGCCATCAGCGTCTCGCACCGCGCGCCCACCGTGGTCGGAAAGACCGCGCGCGTGATAACGACGCTCTATGAAGTCGCAGGCAGAAAGCTCCGTTTCCGTCTCGAAGCGTATGACGCGGCGGGTCTGATCGCCGAGGGCGAGCACGAACGTTGTCTCGTCTTTTCCGAGGCGTTCATGGATCGTGCGAACGAGCGTGCGGAAAGCGAGGCATAAGCGATGGCAGAGTTTTTGAAGCTCAAGCGCTCCAATTGCAAAAACTGCTACCGCTGCATTCGCGCCTGTCCGGTCAAGTCCATCCGGTTTTCCGCAGGCCAGGCGAACATCGTGGGCGACGAATGCATTCTCTGCGGCCAGTGTTTTGTCGTCTGCCCGCAGAACGCCAAGGAGATCGCGAGCGGCGTTGAGCAGGTCAAGGTGCTGCTCGCAGGGAACGCGCCCGTATACGCCTCCGTCGCGCCGTCCTTTATCGCAAATTACAACGGCGCGGGCATTGAGGTGCTTGAAACCGGGCTGAAAGCGCTGGGCTTCGCCGGCGCAGAGGAGACTGCCATCGGCGCGACGCATGTCAAGTGTCAAGACAGCCTACGAGCAGCTGCTGCGCGACGGTCAGCGGGATGTTCTGATCTCGTCCTGCTGCCACAGCATCAACCTGCTCATCCAAAAATACTACCCGGATCTGCTGCCGTATCTTGCCGACGTCGCTTCCCCCATGCAGGCGCATTGTCTCGACATCAAACGCCGTCACCCGGATGCCAGGACCGTGTTCATCGGGCCGTGCCTGGCCAAAAAGGACGAGGCCGACCGCTACCAGGGCATCGTGGACGCGGTGCTGACCTTTGAGGAGCTGACCGAGTGGTTCAAAGCGCAGGGCGTTGCGCTCGGCACGGGCCACGCATCGCGCGAGGACAGCCGTGCGCGTCTGTTCCCGACCACGGGCGGGATTTTGAAAACCATGGCCTGCGACAGGCCGGGCTACACCTATCTTGCGCTCGACGGCACGGAAAACTGCAAGGCTGCGCTCGAGGACATCCGCCACGGCAACCTGCATCATTGCTTCATCGAAATGTCGGCCTGCATCGGCAGCTGCATCGGCGGGCCGGTTATGGAGAAGTACCATCATACGCCCATCCGCGATTTTGCGGCCGTCTCCGCCTACGCGGGCGGCAAGGACTTTCCGATCGAATCGCTCCCGGACGGCGCGCTGAAAAAGCGTCTCGCATATCTCGGAAAGCCGCAGCGAATGCCGGGCGAGCAGGAGATCCGCGACATTCTGCGCCAGATGGGCAAGACGAAGCCGGAGCACGAGCTGAATTGCGGCACCTGCGGCTACAACACCTGCCGGGAAAAGGCCATCGCGGTCTATCAGGGCAAGGCTGACCTTTCGATGTGCCTGCCGTTTTTGAAAGACCGCGCAGAGCACTTCTCCAACAGCGTTTTGAACAACGCGCCAAACGGCATCATCGTGCTGAACGACAAGCTCGAAGTGCAGCAGATCAATCGTGCGGCGCTGTCGATCCTGAACCTGCGTTCCGCCTCCGACGTGCTGGGCGAGCAGGTCATCCGCATTCTTGATCCGCAGGACTTCATGCAGGCGCGCGATACGGGCAGGAGCGTGCGCGACCGGCGCACCTACCTTGCGGAATACGGCCGCTATGTGGATGAAACGATCGTGTACGACCGCGAGTTTCACCAGATCCTCTGCATCCTGCGCGATGTGACCGAGCAGGAGCAGGAGCGCGAGCGTCGCGAGTCCATGCGCGAGAAAACGATCGAGACGGCCGACCAGGTCGTAGACAAACAGATGCGCATCGTACAGGAGATCGCTTCTCTGCTCGGCGAAACGGCGGCGGAAACGAAGATCGCGCTTGCAAAGCTCAAGGAGTCGATCAGCGATGAATAATCTCTCGGCGGACATCGGCTATCACGGCCATCGGCTATCCCAGCCTGTTGAAATACGGCGAGCAGCTCTGCGGCGACCACGTTGAGGTCGTCGGGCTGAACGAGGACACCACCACCATCGTGCTCGCGGACGGGCTTGGCAGCGGCGTAAAGGCCAGCATTCTCTCGACGCTTACGAGCCGCATCATCTCCACGATGATCGCGGAGGGGCTTCCCATCGAGGACTGCGTCTCCACGATCGCTGCGACGCTTCCCGTGTGCTCGGAGCGGCAGGTGGCGTATTCGACCTTCACGATCCTCCGGCTCATCGACAACCGCGAGGTCGAGGTCATCGAGTACGATAACCCCGCCGTCATCCTGCTGCGCGACGGCAAAAACTACGAATTTCCGCGCACCACGCTGAACATCGGCGGCAAGACGATCCGCAAGAGCCGCTTTGCGCTGCGTGAAAACGACATCTTCGTTGCGCTGAGCGACGGCTGCCTGTACGCGGGCGTCGGCATGGAGCTGAACTTCGGCTGGGAGCGCAAGGACATCATTGAGTTTCTTGAGACGCTCTACGACGTCGGGTTCACTGCCAAAACGCTCACGACCATCCTGCTCGACGAATGCTACAAGCTCTACGGCGGGCAGCCCGGCGACGATACGACCGCCTGTGTCGTCCGCATTCGCAAGCGCGCCGCAATGAACCTGCTGTTCGGTCCGCCCTCGAACCGCGACGACTGCGACAAGATGCTCTCCCTCTTTTTCAGCAAGGAGGGCAAGCACATCGTCTGCGGCGGCACGACCTCGGAGATCGCCGCACGCTACCTCGGCACGGAAGTCATCCCGAACCTCGACTATCCCGATCCCGAGATCCCGCCGACTGCGGAGATCGAAGGCGTGGATCTTGTGACAGAGGGCGTCGTCACAATGAGCAAGGTGTTGACCTATGCTAAGGATTATCTTGCGGACAACGAAAGCTACAAGGACTGGAGCTACAAGAAGGACGGCGCTTCGCAGATCGCGCGCCTGCTGTTTGAAGAAGCGACGGACATCAACTTTTATGTCGGCCGCGCCATCAATCCGGCGCACCAGAACCCGAATCTGCCGATCAATTTCTCGATCAAAATGCAGATCGTCGAGGAGTTGTCCGCGTGCCTCAGGCAGATGGGCAAGCGCATCAAGGTGAGTTATTTCTAAGCGAGGGACAAACATGCCGAAATTACGCAAATTCGACACCAAGGTACAATACATGAAATACAAGGTGCTGCGCGAGGTCGCACGCCTTGCATGGGACGGGACGCTCGACCAGCACCTGCTGGACATCCCGAAGACCATCGTCCCCGGACGGGAGCCGACCATGCGCTGCTGCGTCTATAAAGAACGCGCGATCCTCGCCGAGCGTGTCAAACTCGCCATGGGCGGCGACCCCGTTGCGGAGGACTGCCGCGGCTGCCTTGCGCACCGCTGCGAGGACGTCTGCCCGCGCGGAGCGATCCGGTTCGACGCGCACCAGAAGGCAATCATCAACAAGGAAAAGTGCGTCAACTGCGGCCGCTGCGCAAGCGTCTGCCCATACAGCGCGATCAAGAACCACAAGCGCCCCTGCGAGAACGCCTGTAAGGTCGGCGCAATCTCCATGAACGAGCGGCGCGACGCGACCATCGACAACGACAAGTGCATTGCCTGCGGCGCGTGCGTCTATCAATGCCCGTTCGGCGCGCTCTCGGAAAAATCGTACATTCTCGATGTGATCCGGCTGCTCAGGGAGAGCGCGGAGACGAATGCCTTCCGCGTGTATGCCGCCGTCGCGCCCTCCATTTCGAGCCAGTTCACCTACGCAAAGCTCGGGCAGGTCATTACGGGCATCAAGACGCTGGGCTTCCATACCGTGGTCGAGACCGCGCTCGGCGCGGATATGGTCGCCTTCAAGGAGGCGCGCGAGCTTGTAGAAAAGGGTCTGCTCACGAGCAGCTGCTGCCCTGCGTTCGTGCGCTATATTGAAACAGCGTTTCCGGCGCTGCTGCCGTATTTTCGCCCATGGCGGAGATCGGCCGCGCCATCAAGCACGGCGACCCCACTGCCAAGGTGGTGTTTATCGGGCCCTGCACGGCAAAAAAAGCCGAGCTGCGGCGTCCCGGCGTCGCGCCCTATGTGGACAGCGTGATCACGTTTGAGGAATTGCAGGCGCTGTTTGACAGCCGCGAGCTGGAGCTTTCCACGCTGCACGAGGATGTTCTCGACAACGCGTCGTATTACGGGCGTATCTTTGCTCGAAGCGGCGGTCTGTCCGATGCGGCAGCCGGACGCAGCAGCCGCGGCGCTGCGCGAGCAGGGCGAAGAAGCATTCACCGTGCAGCCAGTCGTTTGCGACGGCATCGAGGAGTGCAAAAAAGCGCTTTTGAAGCTCAGCCGCAAGGTACAGAACGGGAATTTCATCGAAGGCATGGCTTGTGTGGGCGGCTGTATCGGCGGCGCCGGATGCCTGACGCACGGCGAGAAGAACCGCGCCGAGGTGGACAAGTACGGCCGCGAGGCATACGAAAAGACGATCAAGGACGCGATCTCGCTGTTCCGCTAACGGCTTTCCCTGCCCCGTGCGGCCGACGAGCGCGCATGCATGATATGAGGAACCCCATGCGATACAAGGCAGTCTTCGTAGACATTGACAATACGCTTTTGAGCTTTGACGGCTATGTGAAGCAGACGATGGCGGAGGGATTCGCCCATTTCGGTCTGCCCGCCTACACACCGGATATGTACGATGTGTTCACAAGGGAAAACGACAGTCTCTGGCAGCGTCTCGAGCAGGGCGCGCTGGATTTTCAAACGCTTCAGCAAATGCGCTGGAACAATGTATTCCGTGCGCTCGGCATTTCGTTTGACGGTCCGACGTTTGAGCGCTATTTCCGCGCACTCTTTCCGCGTCGCGCTGCACGAGAGCGCGATTCCGGAGCCCGGGGCCTATGCGCTCCTCGAGCGTCTGTACGGAAACACGATCCTCTGCGTCGCGAGCAACGGCCCCCTGGAGCAGCAGCTGCATCGGCTGGCGCTTGCAGACATGGCGCGATATTTTTCCTTTTGCTTTATTTCGGAGGATATTGGCGCGGCTAAGCCCGCACGGGCATTTTTTGAGACGGCGTTCTCCCGTCTGAACGCGGGACGCGCTTTGCCCATTCTCCCGTCGGAAACGCTCATGCTGGGTGATCGCCTGTCCTCGGATATTGCAGGCGGCAGGGAATACGGTATGCACACCTGCTACTACAAGCGAGGCAGCGGGATGCCTGCAGCGGGCGAAGCGGAGTTCGTCGTGGACACGCTGTCGGAGTTGGTTTCGCTGTTTTCGGTTTGATGCGGATAAGGGGAAAGACGTTTTCTTTTCTTGGAAAAAACAAAAGACATTGCGGGAAAGCGTATCTTTCGGCGAAAGGTAGCTCCTCTCTCGCCCTGCTTTGTACGGAATACGGACGGTTCGCATAGGACCGTCCTTTATTTTGTATAGCGCGTTGACCGAAACAGCAATAGCGGTCGAGAACGGCTCTCCCGAAAACGGCTTCCTTTTGCCCGATCGTTCTATACGGGGAAACAGCCACACGCAGTCAGAGACAAGGCGGCGCAGGCGCTACGGACGGCAACGCCGGATAAACCCGTGTCCGTTCGTCCGAGGGGCCGCGCTTTCCGCCGGTCTGACCGTGTTCTCTTTTCCTTGCAAATAACGAAAAGGACGGGAGCTAGTCCCGTCCTTTGTATCGTGCAGGATGTTTTTGTTTGTCCGCTGGCTTAGCTGAGCTTGCCGAAGGTCTTGTAGATATAAACCTGTGCGCCCTTGAAGTCGATCAGATACCAGTCGCCGGACAGTCCGAGGAGCTTGTAGGTCTCGCCGGGCTTCGCATGACCGGCTTTGCTCGTGGACGTGCTCGCTCCTTTACGGACGTAGCAGTACCGCTTGCAGTTGGTGACCGTCAGCTTCGTGTACACCTTCGTGCCGGAGGGGTTCGAGGGATCGATTGGGGTCAGGCCCGGGTTCCCCCCTGTGCCGCCTGCCGTGCCGCCGGTCGTGCCGCCGGTCGTACCGCCGGTCGTACCCCCCTCGGAAACGCTAACATAGCTCTTGCCGGTCACCTGGAGGTATTCCTTCCAGATGTAACCGACCTGCGACGCCGTGTACTGGATCTTATACCAGTTGCCGGACTCGCCGAGGATGGTGTAGGTCGCGCCGTTCCTTGACGACCTTGATCGTCATGGTCGCGGAAACGCCATCCGCCGTGGCTGTGATGTTCGCGCTGCCGAGCTTGAGGCCCGTGATCTTGCCCGTCTCATCCACGGAGACCGTCTCGCTGTCGCTGGAGGTCCACGTCGCCTTGTTGTAGGTGGCGTTGTCCGGGGTGATCGTCGCGGTCAAAACCGTGGAATCGTTCACAAGCAGTTCCATCGTATTGGACTTGAGCACGAGCTGCTTGACTGCGACCTTCGGCTGCACCACAACGTAGCAATCCGCATAGCGGCTGCTGCCGTCGGTCGTGGTCGCGGTGATCACGCACACGCCCTTGCCGACTGCCGTTACGGTTCCGGCCTGATCCACGCGGGCGACCGCGGTGTTCGAGGAAGCCCAGACGAGGCTCTGGTTCGTGTCCGCCCGTCATCGCACGGATCGGCGCCGCCACGATAGGCATGCTGATCGTGGTCGTCGCGGTCATGTCGCCCTCTTTGTAGGTCAGGGTGATCTTCTTCGTGCCGATGTCGCTCTCCGCGAACGCGGTCTTATCGTAGGTATAGCCTTTGACCTCGGCCGTGGTCTTGTTGTTATAGGTCGCGGTCACAACCATGCCGGTCGGATCGAAGGTCTGGCCGACATAGAAGCTCGCGATCTGCGGCATCGTCGTAACTGCGATGCTCACAAGCGTGCGGCCCGCAACGTTGACCGGGTAGACGTTGACCGGGTAGACTCTCGCGACGTCGCCGTAAACAACGGTCACGGAGGTGTCCGCCGGGGTCAGCGGGCGATCCGGGTAGGTCTTGAAACCGCTCGTAACGGTCAGTTCTTCCGTGCCGTTGCGCTTGATCTTCCACGCGATACCGGAGGGATCAAACATCTCGCCCTCGGTGTAGTCGGTCTTCTTGGGCGCGCCGATTTCTGCGACGAACGCATAGGTCGTTTTCTGAACGTTGATGAGAACGTCGCAGGCGATCGTCTCGCCGCTCGCCTTGTGCGTCAGGGCCACGGTGACTTTCTGGTTGTTGCCGGTCTTGAGCGTGACCTTATCATAGGAAACGCTGTACTCCGCCATTTTCGCAACTTCGGAGAGCTTCTTGCCGTCGATGATGGGCGACGTACCGCGGTTGTCCGTCAGTGTGACGAGCGCATCGGAAAGATCCAGCGTGTCGTCTGCATGGAACGTAATGCCGCTCGCGTCGATCTTCAGCTCCTTGAGCAGCGGGAGCACGTTGACCGTGACGTCCTTTTCGATCTTCTCGCCGGTCTGCTCGTCGGTATAGGTCAGCTTGATGGGTCAGCTTGATGGTTTTCTCACCCGCCTGGAGCGTGCCCTCCGGCCAGGTCAGTCCCTCATAGGGATCCATCATGTTGCCGTTCAGCTCAATGGGCTGGCGCACGTCCGCGTCCTCCCAGAGCGTACCGCGGTTGAACGTGATGGTCACGGTCGCGGGGGCCAGGTCGAACGGATATCCCGCATAGAGCTTTACGCTGCCAAGCCCGGAAACGGTCATGGACTTGATCGCGGGCAGGACCGTGAGCGTCACGGTCGCGCTGACGTCGCCCTTCTTGACGGTGAAGGTCTGCGAAGTCTGCCGGAGCGGGGCTGACGGTATACTCGCCCTTCGCGTAGGAGAGCTTTTTGAAGCCCTCGGTGTTCGGCGCCTGGTACTGCACCTCAAAGAGCTTGTCCGGATCAAAATCGTCGCCGACAACGACCTCGAGGTTCGGCTGCACGGTGGCAGCATCGATCTTCGCCGCCTTTGCATCCTTGATATTGATCACGAGGTTGCAGGTGACCGTCTCGCCGGTGACGTCATCCCGATAGCTGACGGGCAGCGTGTATGCGCCCTTCGTCGTCCTTCGTCGTAAAGGGAGCGGTCGGGTAGCTGAGACGGCTATATGCGCCGGCGGTCGCTCCCGTGATGGTTTCTTTCAAATAATTGCCGGAGCTGTCCTTCTCGTTATAAACAATCTCAAAGGTCAGACCCGTGGGATCGAAGGTATCGCCCACATAGTAGGTCTTGATCTCTCCGGCCGTATGGCGGATCTCCTTGAGCTTGGACTGCACGTTCACGTCCACATTGCGCGAGATCTTCTCGCCGGTTGCGGGGTGCGTGTAGGTGATCTCAACGGTGTTCTGCCCGGCCTTGAGCAGATTCTTCGAGTAGGAGAAATCGCCGTTGTCCGCGTCGGTAAAGACGTGCTTGATAGATCGTGGCGGTGAGGCCGACGGGGCTGAAGACGTCGCCCGACCTGAAGCTCTTCACCGTGCCGGTCAGCTCGAAGGTCTTGAGCAGACCCACGACCTTGATGTCCTTGGTCACGGTCGCCGTATCGCCGTTTGCGTCCGTGTAGGAGAAGGTGATGGTCTTGTCGCCCTTCTCGGAGAACACGGTGTTCGGCGTGAAGGTCACGGAGGACGTCACGTCGACCTGCGCGTCGGTCAGGCTGTTGCGCGGCTGCCAAATAAAGGTCAGACCCGTGGGATCGAAGGCTTCGCCCAGACCGTACTCGGTCTTGCAGGTTCCCTGAACGATCAGCTTGGGGTCGTTCTTCGGCAGAACGTTCTCGATGATGTGGGTCGCGGTCAGCCCATTGTATTGGAAGGTGATCTCGTTCTGACCGACCTTGTCGAGCGTCTTGGGCTTAAAGGTATAGTCCGTCACAACGGGGCCGTCGGATAGGCCGGCTTTGACGAATTTCACGATAAAATCGCTTTGGCTCAGCGTATCTCCCTGCAAAAGCCCGGTTGCCGCGATGCGCGCGTTCAGGCTCTCGGACTTCATGATCGCCAGGGCGTCCGTCTGGGCAAGGACGATAACCTTGAGCTCCTTCTCCGGCGGGACAGGTTGGCCTGGACCCGGCTTGTACGCGAGCTTTACGGTGTAGACGCCCGGATAGGTATACTTGATGCTTTTCTTACCTCCCAGCGTACAGTGACTGGCCACGTTGCCGACGTCCGTACCGTCCTCTGCTATATAGCGGATAGTACCGAAGCTGGCGGGGCTCACCGTATCGCCGATGTTGACCGATACCTCGGTCTTTTCCGGCTTCAGTTCACCGCCCGCTGCGAGCGCGGACACGGGCAAAAGCGCCAGCGTCATGGCGACCGCAAGAATCAGAGCAATGGTGCGTTTCATACAAAACATCCTTTCTGCGCATAGCTGTACACGATGCTATGTATGCAGTATAGCACAGCGAATCGAATCATGTAAACTGCCCGAAAACCGCCCTTCATCGGGGAAAAAGTCAAATTTTCACAATTTTGGGCCGCATATGCCCAGATATAGGGCAGAATCTCCATAAACACCCACTAAATGTAGAAAAATTGGTCACAGAAAGTTTAAATTTTCACTTGTAAATTGTAGGGTTTCGCGCGCGTTTTGCAAGGCGTTCGCGCAGATCATTCTCATAAGGTCCGGATCGCATTCCCGGAAAGCGGTACGGGTTCCTTCTTCTCATACGCCAGCTGCAAACGGGCTGTCGCTTCCGAATCCACCGGCGCGAAGAATCGCGCGCTCTCGCGATTCAAACGCACAGCGAACGGCAGTCTTCCGCGCCGCTCGCGCTTCTCCGCAAAGCCCGATGGTACGCATTCGTCCGCCGAGCGCCGCATGGCAATGCCATATGCGTTTTCAGGAGGCATTCCCCCCCGCAAGCCCGTCGCGAAACGCTCTATTTTTTCTCTTCAGGAAACGAATGCGGCGTCCGAAAGGGGTTTTCGCCCCCGCGTCTGCGCCGCCTGTCCCCCGCGTCCGCAGCGGAAAGCAAAAGAAAATTCAGCTTGCAAAACAAAATGATTGCTATATACTTTATAATTGTGGGGTATTTTTTGCTCCACAAATTATATTTTCTGAGGTGAAGCTCAAATGGCTGCAACGATTGCACGCGGCGTGCGTGCGCCCATCATCCGCGAAGGCGACGATATTGTGAAGATCACGGCGGACTGTGTGGAGCAGGCGATGCGCGAGGACGGATTTTCGCTGAGCGGAGCGTGGACGACATCGCGACGGACGTTTCCGCAAAGCTGCCCGGCGGCACGGTGGGCGTCGTATTCCCGATCCTCAGCCGGAACCGGTTTGCGATCTGTCTGCGCGGCATTGCGCGCGGCGCGAAAAAGGTCGTGGTGCAGCTCAGCTATCCCTCGGACGAGGTTGGAAACCATCTGCTCGATCCGGACGTGCTGGACGACAGCGGCGTGAATCCTTATTCCGACGTGTTGACCGCGGATGCCTTCGAAGCGCGGTTCGGCACGTCCCGCCACCCGGCCACCCGTTCACGGGCATGGATTACATCGGGTATTACCGGCAGCTCATCGAGGAGGAGGGCGCGGAGGCGGAGATCGTGCTTGCAAACCGTCCTGAGGCGATCCTCGCTTATACGGACACGGTGCTCTGTGCGGATATCCATACGCGCGAACGCACGGCGCGCCGCATTCGGAGCGCGGGCGGCAGGATCGTATTGACGCTGACGGACATTCTGAACGCGCCGGTGAACGGCAGCGGCTGCAATGCGCGGTTCGGTCTGCTCGGTTCGAACAAGGCGACGGAGCAAACGGTCAAGCTCTTTCCGGAAAACGCGCAGGCGGTCGCAGAGGGAATCAGCCGCGAGCTTTCCCGGCGCACAGGCAAGCACATCGAGGCCATGGTCTACGGCGACGGCGCGTTCAAGGATCCGATCGGCAAGATATGGGAGCTTGCGGATCCGACGGTCGCGCCGGGCTTCACTGCCGGCTTGAACGGCCTGCCCAACGAGCTGAAGCTCAAATACCTCGCGGACAACGACTTTGCGGGGCTGTCGGGCGACGCGCTGCGGGATGCGATCCGAAAGGCCATCAGCGAAAAGGACGCGGATCTCAAGGGGCAGATGGCCTCCGAGGGCACCACGCCGCGCAGGCTGACCGATCTGATCGGCTCGCTCTGCGATCTGACGAGCGGCAGCGGCGACAAGGGCACGCCCATCGTCGTGGTGCAGAACTACTTCAAAAACTATGCGATGTGAGCGCGGCGCGGGTTTGCTTTTTCTCTTTTGAGGTTTGATCCTTTTCTCCTCTTTTCTATTTATAAGGAAAAGAGGCAAAATAATCAAATGCGGCAAAGGGGCCCGGCGTTCTTCGATCATCCGAACCGTCCGTTTTCATACCGTAAGCAGGCTGCCGGGGAAACGACCGGCTTCCATCCACCCCCTTCCCCCGCAATGCCTTTTATTTCTGTTCTTCGAGAAAAGGAATCAGCCCCCTTCAGAAAAGACAGAAAACCCGTCCCGCTTGCGCCGAACCTATGCTATAATGAAGCCAGTGAGGTGAACAGCATGGCAAGAATGCGACTTTTGAACGCGCTGCCCGCAGGCGCGACGCAGTTTGAGGGATTTTGTATCATTAAGAGCGTTTCCGTGCGGCAGAACATCAAGGGTACGGATTATCTCGATCTCGTGCTTGCGGACGCGGAGGGTGAGGCCGTGGCGAAGCTCTGGGACTATAACCGCGCCGTGCAGGGCGAGTATCAGGCAGGCGACGTGGTCAAGGTGCGCGGCAGCATCACGATCTGGAAGGATGCGGAGCAGCTCAAAATTGAACGCATCCGAAAATCGACCCCTGCGGACAACGTGGACATGTCGGGGCTGCTGCCCTGCGCGCCCTTTGATCCGGCATGGCTGTACGACGAACTGTTCGAGCTTGCGGGTTCGTTCCATGACGACGACCTCAGAAGGCTCGTGCAATACCTGCTTCGCGAAAACCGCGAGCGGCTCCTGTACTTCCCCGCAGCCGTAAAGCTGCACCATGCCACGCGCGGCGGTCTGCTGCACCATAGCTGGACGATCGTGCAGCTTGCAAAGGGCGTGTGCGCGACCTATCCACTTCTGAACACGGATCTTGTATACGCGGGCGCGATCCTGCACGACATCGGCAAGCTGGACGAATTTGAAACGAATGAGCTGGGGCTTGCTTCGGCGTATTCCGACGCGGGACAGCTTCTCGGTCATATCAACATCGGCGTATCGGTCATCGCTTCGACCGCGGAGCTGCTCGGCGTGCCGCGGCATACGGCAATGCTGCTTGAGCATATGCTGCTCTCCCATCATGGCGCGCCGGAATTCGGCAGTCCGAAAATGCCCATGTTCCCGGAGGCAGAGGTGCTCTCTGAACTGGACCTGCTCGACAGCCGCATGTATGAGATGTTGAGATGTTCTCCGCGCTCGAGGGCGTGCAGCCGCGGGGGTTCTCCGAGCGGCAGTGGGCGCTCGACAATCGCCAGCTTTACAACCATGCGTTCGGCCTTGTCAAAGCCGAGGACGAATAAAACCGCACACGATCCTTACGGAGCGAAAGAATGGAAACTGCGATCTTCGTACTCGAACTGATCGGCACGGCGGCGTTTGCGCTTTCGGGCGTGATGGTCGCGCTCGAAAAAGAACTCGACCTGCTCGGCGTTGCCGTGCTCGGCACGGTCACTGCCGTGGGCGGCGGCGCAATGCGGGATATCCTGCTCGGGGATGTGCCGCCCGTGCTCTTCCGCAACCCCATCTACGTCGCGGTCGCGGTCGGCGTATCGCTTCTCGCGTTCGCCTTTGCGTATCTTCTCGGCGACCGTTTCAGCCATAATGTAGAAAAATTGAATCCCGCCATCAATGTGCTCGACGCCATCGGTCTCGGCGTGTTCGTCGTGGTCGGCGTTCGCGCGGCTGCGTCGGCGGGCTTCTCCGACAACGCCTTTCTTGCCATGTTCGTCGGCACGGTCACGGGCGTTGTCTGTCACGGGCGTTGTCGGCGGTCTGATGCGCGATCAGCTTGTCGGGCGCATCCCCATGGTGCTGCAAAAACGTGTATACGCCATCGCCGCGCTTGCGGGCGCAGCCCTCTACTATGCCATGCACGCGCTGGGCTTTTATGAGGTGGTGGCCGTCGCGTCCGGCGTGCTCGTCGTCATCGCGATCCGCATCCTTGCAACGCATTTTCATTGGAATCTCCCGCGCATCCGCAAATAGAGCCTCGGTCTTTCTGCTGTCCGTCGGGCGGTGATCTTTAATTCCGAACGGGCCCCGCGCGATTCTATGCGGCGGCCGAGCCGGGAAAGGAGTGTCCATGTCCCCCGCATCGCGTCCGGCAGGTCCGAGAGGCTTCCTGACGGAGGAAGAAAAACAGCATATGCCTGTGGTCACGCCCGCGCTGCTCAAGCGCATCGGGAGTTACCTCACCCCCTACTGGCTGCAATTTCTGCTCGTGTTCGTCGCGCTCGCCGCGTCGAGCATCATTGGCCTTTTCCCAAGCATTCTGACCGGCCGCATCGTAGACGAGGCGCTCGGCGGAAGAGAGCTTGCGCTGCTCGTCAAGCTCCTGCTGCTTGCGTTCGTCACGCTGAGCGCCAGTCAGATCATCGGCGTGCTCGAAAGCTACGTCAGCGCGTGGATTAGCCAACGCATCGTATTCGACATGCGCAACGAGATGTACCGGCACCTGCAATACATGGCGCACAGTTTTTTCACCACCGAGAAGCAGGGCGACATCATCACCCGCATGAACAGCGACATTTCCGGCGTATCGAGCGTTGTGAGCGGCACGCTGACGAGCATCGTGAGCAATGTTCTGACCGTCGCGACCACGCTTTTCGCGCTGTTTTCCATGAGCTGGAAGCTCGCGCTCGTGGGCGTCTGCATCCTTCCGCTGCTCATACTGCCGACGCGCAGCGCGGGGCGCACACGCTTTACGCTCGCCGGGCTCGCGCAGGAAAAGCAGGACGAGATGAACGACCATGTGAACGAAACGCTGTCCGTTTCGGGTTCGCTGCTTGTAAAGCTCTTCACGCGCGAAAAGGAAGAATATGCAAAGTTCGAGGCCATCAACCGCGAGGTCTCGCGGCTCAGTCTGAAGGAATCGCGCAGCGGCAAGTGGTTCCGCGTAGTCATGGGCATGTTCACGCAGGTGGGGCCGCTGCTCATCTACTTTGCGGGCGGATACCTCATCATTTCACAGGGCGACCCCACGCTGACCGTCGGCGTCGTGACCGCGGCCGTCGCGCTCATCAATCGTCTGTACCGCCCTGTGGAAACGCTGCTGAACGTGCAGGTCGATTTCACAAGATCGCTCGCGCTGTTTACGCGCATCTTCAACTACCTCGACCGCGAGCGCGGCGTGGCCAACTGCAAGCATCCCGTGCGCCCGCCCATGGAGCAGCGGGACATCCGCTTTGAGCACGTCGCGTTCTCATACGAGCCGGGCAAGCAAATCCTCTCCGACATTGATTTTACCGTGCCGGGCGGCAGCATGTACGCGATCGTCGGGCCGTCGGGTTCGGGCAAATCCACGATCGTGAATCTGATCCCTCGGCTGTACGATGTGGATTCTGGTGCGGTCCGCATCGGCGCAACGAACGTAAAGAACATCGAGCTCGCCTATCTGCGCGACAGGATCGGTGTTGTAACGCAGGAAACGTACCTGTTCAACGGCACGATCGCGGAGAATCTCCGCTTTGCGAAGGAGAATGCGACGGAAGAGGAACTTCGGCAGGCATGCCGCATCGCGAACATCCACGACATGATCGAAAGCCTTGAGCACGGCTACGATTCCGTTGTAGGCAATCGCGGGCTGAAGCTGTCCGGCGGTGAAAAGCAGCGCATCAGTCTTGCGCGGGTGCTGCTCAAGGATCCGAAGATCCTCATTCTGGACGAGGCGACCTCCGCGCTCGATTCCATCAGCGAAGCGGCAATCCAGTCCGCAATGGAGCGCATCATGGCAGGGCGCACGAGCATCGTGATTGCGCACAGGCTCTCGACAATCCTGAAAGCGGACGGTATTCTCGTCGTGGATCACGGGTGCATCGTAGAATCGGGCAGCCACAAAGAATTGCTCGAGCGGAATGGGCTATACCGCCGGCTCTACGAGACGCAGTTCCACATCGACGAATAAGAGACTCCCTTTTCTTTTCAAAAAACAGAAAGCAAAAGAGCCGAGCTCCCGCAGCACCTTCTTTTCTTTTTAGAAGAAAAGAAGCAAAAGAAAATCGATTGGAGGAAAGGCATTCTTCAGTGTTCTTGCTGTTTTCACCAACGTGCAACACAAAACGGACGGTTCGTATGTGAACCGTCTTCTTTTCTTTTTAGAAGAAAAGAAGCAAAAGAAAATCAACTGCGGGGCAAGTTTTCTACGCTGCTGTTGCTGCTTTCACCAACGCATTGCGCAAAACGGACGGTTCGTATGTGAACCGTCTTCTTTTCTTTTTAGAAGAAAAGAAGCAAAAGAAAATCAACTGCGGGGCAAGTTTTCTACGCTGCTGTTGCTGCTTTCGCCAACGCGCTGCACAAAACGGACGGTTCGTATGTGAACCGTCCGTTTTTCGTTTCAAGCAGGACGAGAGGGAAAGCTGTTCTTCTCAAACAAACGACCTTCCCCGCAATGTCTTTTGTTTCTTTTCTTCAAGAAAAGAAATCGTCCCCCTTTATTTAGGAAAAAAAGAAATCGTCCCCCTTAAGAAGAAAAAAATCGTCCCCCCCGTCTCAGGCGCAAAGCAGCACGAGCGTCAGCACGCAAACGCCCAGCGTGGCGGCGACCGCCTTCCCGAGGGCATGGAGCTTCGGAATACGGATCCGCACAAGAAACGCAGCGGCCATCAGCAGCATCGCGCCCGCATAGACGTGCGGCGCCGCCTCGCCGAGGAATCCGCGCACCGCCACAAGCAGCGGGAACATAATGGTCGCGGTCGTGACCGGCAGACCCTCGTAAGCGTCGCGCCCGCTGCCCTCTTCAAGCAGTTCGTCCTCCGTGACGTTGTAATATGCAAGCCGAATCAGCGCCGCAAGCACATAACAGCACAGCACGATCACCTGCGCTCCGCGCACACCGATGCAGTATCCGATCGCCGCGGGCTGCACGCCGAAGCTCACAAGGTCGGACAGCGAATCGATCTGTACGCCAAAACGCTTCTCCTGCGCCGTACGTGCGCGCGTCTGCGCGACCGTGCCGTCGAACAGATCGCACAGTCCCGACGCCATCAGACAGATCGCCGCAGCACGCGCATCGCTGCGTACGGCGGAACACACGCCGAGCAGTCCGGCAAGCGAGCCGCCGCAAAGGGAGCCGATATAGGTCAAAACGACCGTATAGTTGTAAAACCCGACGATCCTCGTTTTCATGCAACCACCCCAGCATAGTCCCGATACCATGCGTAAAAACGCGAAAGCCCTTCCGCAAGCGGCGTATCCGGGCGGAACCCGTAATCGTGCATGAGCGGCCCGACGTCGGCAAAGGTCTGATACACATCTCCCGGCTGCATGGGAAGAAACTCCTTTTTTGCCTCGCGCCCGATGACCCGCTCCAGGATCTCGATAAAGCGCAGCAATTTCTCCGGGCTGTGATTGCCGATATTGTAGACACGGTGCATCGCGCCGTCCCGCGCCGCCGTCGGATCCGGCAGCAGCCGCACGATCCCCTCGATCACATCGTCCACATAGGTGAAGTCGCGGTAGAGATCCCCGCCGTTGAATACACGGATCGGCTCGCCCCGCAGGATCTTTTCCGTAAAAGAGTAATACGCCATATCCGGCCGGCCCCAAGGACCGTAGACCGTGAAAAAGCGCAGTCCCGTCATGGGAATGCCATACAGATGACTGTAGCAGTAGCCGAGGAGTTCGTTGCTCTTTTTCGTTGCCGCGTACAGACTGATCGGACTGTCCGCGCGGTCGTCCGTTGAGAACGGCGTTTTCTGCTGGTTGCCGTACACCGACGAGCTGGACGCATAGACAAGGTGCTTCACGGGGTGTCTGCGGCATGCCTCGAGAACGTTCGCAAAGCCCACGAGGTTCGACTGTACATACTGCTCCGGATGGTCGATGCTGTAGCGCACGCCCGCCTGCGCGGCAAGATTGACGACATACTCCGGCGCAAAGTCCGAAAACACCCGTTCGAGCGCAGCGCTGTCCTCGCAGCCGTGCCCCAAAGATCGCCGCGCACGAACGAGAACCGTTCGGTCTCCGGCAGCGCCTTGAGCCGCGCGGTCTTGAGCGCAGGATCGTAATAATCGTTCAGGTTGTCAAAGCCCGTAACGCAGCAGCCCTCCGCAAGCAGCCGCTTCGTCAGATGAAAACCGATAAAGCCCGCCGCGCCCGTCACGAGCACGCGCGCTCCGAAAAGATTCGCGTTTCGTTCCATGTTCTCCCTCCCCGTTGCGCGGCTTATCCCGCGCCGCGCCGCTTTACGGCCTGCCGATCGAGTAGTATTCCACGCCCGCTTCGTGCATGGCCTCCGGGCTGAACAGGTTGCGTCCGTCGTAGACGAGCGGCGTGCGCATGTTTGCCCGGAACGCCTCCGGCGCGACCGCACGGATCTCCGGCCACTCCGTGAAGATAAAACAGGCGTTCGCCCCAACATAAAACAGACGTTCGCCCCTCGCAGCGCCTCCTCCGCGCTGGACGCATAGGAAAGCGCCGGATAACGCTGGCGGAATTTCTCCGCGCCGACCGGGTCGTAGCAGGTCAGCGCCGCGCCCTGCTCGAGCAGCAGCGGCACGTTGTAAAGCGACGCAGCCTCGCGCAGATCGTCCGTGCCGGCCTTGAAGGTCAGACCGAGAATCGCGATCTTCAGGCCGCGGAAGGTGATCAGGCGTTTTTTTGCCTTTTCAAACAGCTTCACGCGCTGCTCCTCGTTGACCTCGACCGCCGCGTCCACGGTGCGCAGGCGATATCCGTGCTCCTCCGCAAGATACCGCAGCGCCTTCGTATCCTTCGGGAAACAGCTTCCGCCGTATCCCACGCCCGCGTTCAGATGCTTTTCGCCGATGCGCGGGTCATAGCGCATGCCGCGCGCCACGTCTTCGATATTTGCCCCGACCAGTTCGCACAGGTTCGCAATGTCGTTCATGTACGAGATCTTGAGCGCGAGGAAATCGTTGCTCGCGTACTTGATCATCTCTGCGCTTCTGCGGCTCACGGACACGATCGGCAGGCGGAACGGCTCGTACAGCTCCATGAGCAGCGCTTCCGCTTCTTTGGATTCCGTGCCGATAATGATGCGCGACGCCTGCATGGTATCATGCACCGCCGTCCCCTGCGCCAAAAACTCCGGGTTGCTCGCGACCTCCACTTTCACGTTTGCAGTAAGGAAATCCTTGATGAATTGCTCCACTTTATCGTTTGTTCCGACGGGAACCGTAGATTTTACCACCACAAGGCAATCGTGCACGACGGATTCGGCGATCTCGCGCGCCACCGCCGCAATATAGGACAGATCCGCGGCGGCCGCATACGCCGCGCGGCAGTCCGTCGTGAAGCGGAGACGTCCAGCCGCAAGGTTCCGTTTGAGCATCTCCGTCAGTCCGCTCTCATAGATCGGGGATTCGCCGCGGTTCAGCATGGCGATCTTCTCCGCGTCCACGTCCACGCATGTCACGTCATGCCCGACCTCGGCGAAGCAGACGCCCGCGACCAGTCCGACATAGCCGGTTCCTGCAACGGTCAGTTTTTTCATATCGGTTCCCCCTGTTCTTTCTTATGCTGTGTTTCTTTTCCCATGCCGGACGGCGCGCGAACGGCGCTTCCGCCGCGACGTGCAGGCGGCCGCGGATTTCCTGCGCCGTCTACGATCCGACCGCCGCGGAGTTCGCGCCGCGCCGCAGTAAAAGCCGGAGAAGCCCCGTCTGCCGCTTGCGGATCAATTCGTACTGGACGCGCTGTTTCAACGGCAAAGACGCCGCCGCTTTGCGCTGCTCCTCCGCGGTCAGCGGCAGACCGGAAAACCAGTCCGTCGAAAGCACGCCGCGCTGTGCGTCGGCATCGGCCGCGTGGCGGAAAAAGCTCATGCAGTCGTCGATCCGCGCCGCAAGCAGCCGTCTGTGGAACACGGCGAGCGACGCCGCATCCTCCATATTCCAAAGCGCGAGGCAGCGTCGGAGCATCATCGGCATACGCGTGTCCAATGCGCTCCTGCGCTGTTTTTCGTCGAATGCGCGCGTCAATCCGCCGCCCAGCCGCAGATACCGGTAGAGCGGCTTTTCGCAGTAGGCAATGCGTTTCGCGTGCGTCACGGGATACAGCGAAGCGAGCAGATCTTCGCCCAGCGTCATATCCGCATAGGCCGTCAAATCCGTGTCGTCCTCTTGGAGCAGCCGCGTGCGGACAGCCTTTTGACAGAGGCTGTTGAGCCGCCAGCCTGCCGCGATCTCCAGATAGATCTCGCGCTTTTCTTCCCCCTCAAATATGCGCCCGTCCTCAAAGACCGGCGGCGGTACGCGCACCGCACCGTCCTCCGATTCGACGGCATAGTTGTAGAGAAGGATGTCTGCATCGCTCGCAAGAAGGCGTTCCCGCACAGTCGAAAGGCAGTCCTCCGCCATGCGGTCGTCCGCATCGGAAAACAGGCAGAAGTCGCCGTCCGCCCTGCGGATCCCTTCCCGCCGTGCAAGGAGCGGTCCGCAAGGAGCGGTACATGATTCTCCGTATGTATAACGCGGATCTGCGGGTGTGCGGCCGCATAGCGGTCGATGATCTCCCCGCTGCCGTCCGTCGAACCGTCGTCAACGAGCAGCAGTTCGTCGCCCGCCCGCATGCCGTACAGCGCGGCGTCCAGGCATTCACAAAGGCGGGAGGCCGCGTTATAGATCGGAATGATGATGGAAAAGCGCATTCGTTCGTCCCCCTCTCCCCTGTTCCGCTCAGATGACCGTGATGTACCGCCCAAGGATCTCGTCCCAACCGTCCGCGTAATATTCGCGCATGCCGGAGCCGTGATAGAGCGTCATCTCGCCCGCCTTCACGCCGTCGGCCGTCAGCAGGAAGTCCACGCGCAGGCAGGGCAGGCCGTAGGACAGTTCCTCCGCGAGCCGGATCATCTCGTCCGTCTCCTCCGGCCAGTCCCAGGCGACGTCCCCCTCGCTCTGCATAAAGTCCGTGCAGGGCAGCGGTTTTCTGTCGCGGTCAAAGAACCAGTAGCGGACGTTGTCCTCAAGTTCCGTGCAGACCATCATGATCCGCATTACGCCGTCAAAGCAGAAAAACTTGTAATCTGCGGGCAGTCCGCCGTCCTTGCCGGTCATGTACTGCTCCGCGATCACGCGCGGTGTGACATGCTCGTACTGCCGCTCGCGCCACATCATGTAATACCGTTTTTTCAGTCGTTTCCTATAGAAATCCCGCAGCGTCTCCACCGTTTTTGCACTCTTGTCCGTCACGACGCGGACGCTGCCCGAATCGTGCGTCGCTTTCAGTACAAAGCGATCGGGGAGCGCGTCAAAGTCGATCTTGTCCGCATCGTCCCATACGCCGAGCAGCGGGATGAGGTATTGTTCGCCGATGTGTTTGCGGATGAACTCCCGCGCGGCGTATTTGTCGCTCATCTCGGCATAAACGGGCCGACGGTCATGGAGCTTCAGCCAGTTCAGCTTTTCGTTAAAGGTTTTGGGATGTACAAGATCCGGCTTCTTTCCGAGCCGCGCCCTGTACATGAGGGAAAGATACGGCTCATCCGGCAAAAAATCCAAAAAGCCCCGAATGCCGAGCAGCATGAACACGCGCCATGGGTTTTTGAGATACTTCCAAAGCGCGGTCCCGTCCTCGGGCTTTTGATCGCGGAGCCGCAGCGCGGCAAGCAGGAACAGCGCAGGCAGCAGCGCGATCCGTTCAAAATAGCTCACACAGGCAAGATCCGCAAAGAGCTGCAGCAGCACAAGGCACGTCGTGAGCCGCACGTCGCCGCTTTTTCCGCCGTTTCGGAATCCCTTTGCAAGCGCGGAAAGCAGCGGCAGAACGTACAGCAGCAGCGCGGGAATGCCGCCGCCGACGAGCAGCTCGATATAGTTGTTATGCGAATATGTGCCGAGCCCCGACGCGAACCGAAAGCAGTCCAGCCCGTAGCCGAGCAGCGGACGCTGCAAAAAGAGACGCGCACCGTCGCGGATCATGCCGCTGCGTTCGAGGATGGACATCTCCAGCTCATTCGGACACACCAGCCGCTCGCCCACATTCTCATACAGCAGCGGGACGTTGAACACGGTGAACGCGGAAACAACGCCCGCGGCCAGCAGCAGGAGCAGGTTGCGCTTGCGGTTTTTCCGATCGCTCCAAAGCACATAGCAGAGCGTAACGACCACAACGCCGAACAGGCCTTTGCGCGAACCGGTAAAGATCGTGAAGAACAAAAACACGACCGCAGAGCAGTAATAGCGCACGCGCTTTGTCTGCATGAGCATATGCAGCCCCATGGCGTACGCAGCAAGAAGGAACATCGCCAGATCGTTCGGATTGACGCCCGCGCCCCAGCCGAAGCGATTATACAGAACGGCGCGCGCCGAACGCAGGATGATATAAACGATGCAAAGCGCCGCGGCCACCTGATACAGATCAAAGCAGCGCCGCAGGTTTCCCCGTCCCACGAGATACTGGTACATGCAGAAAAAGAACACGAGATCGACCGCAAGCGTTTTGACCATCGCCGCCGCCTGCCGGCGGTCGCCAGCGGTG
>ERZ780012.186-NODE-186-length-28334-cov-13.1773_pt1 | contig 28334 bp, 26 predicted proteins | sample MGYA00511869_ERZ780012 | MGnify/ENA primary metagenome ERZ780012 (study PRJEB29588, sample SAMEA2161608) | human gut metagenome | biome: human gut; feature: human-associated habitat; material: faeces | place: Denmark | collected 2008/2010 ... | reverse complement strand
TCACCCAACGCACGAACAAAGATAGTGGGTGGTCTTGCAATTTTTAGAGGAAATATAACGAAAAGGAGCGGCTTTTTATGGCCGCTCCTTGAAAGATAACTATTTGATTAGTGGTGTTCACTCGGCGTTTTCCCTGAACTCAAGCAAATCTCCAGGCTGACATTCCAATGCCTTGCAGAGCGCGTCGAGTGTGCTGAATCGGACACCCTTGGCCTTTCCGGTCTTCAGAATCGACAGGTTGACCGCCGAAAGCCCGATCTTGTCAGCCAGTTCGGCGGAAGTCATCTTCCGCCGAGCCAGCATCACATCGACATTTACTACTATTGGCATAATGATTATTCTTCAGCGGTTTCTTCCTGAGGCTGCTCCTCCGGCTTGGTCTCCTTGCCTTTAAGATATTCGGGCAGATTCATTCCGGCCATATTGAACAAATCCTGAAGCGGAGGTACTGAGCCCATCAGACCGGAAATGAAATTCGCGGTCGATGTCTTGCCGTTCTTGCCGTCTCCGTTGCCGTCCCATACGGTCACCTTGTCGATCTTTATGCCCTTGACAGCCTCGACCTGAGTCTTGACGAGTTCAGGCAGTTTGTCCGCGATAAGCATAAGCACAGCCTTCTGAGGATCGCCGGCAGCGGCCTTGACCATCTCGTTGAAACCGTCGGCCTGCTTTGAGAGGATCTCAAGGGTACCACGGGCCTGAGCGTCCATCTTTGCGAATATCGCGTCAGCCTCTCCCTTGGCCAGCCTGCGGACCTTCTCGGCCTCGGCCTCAGCCTCTATGATGAGCTTCTCCTTGTCGATCTGGGCAGGAACGACGATGTTGGCCTGCTGGGTAGCCCTCTCCCTCTCGGCACGGGCAAGCTCGGCGTCACGCTCGCTCTGGTAGGCCTCCTGGAGGGCCTTCGCTGCCTGAACCTTCTCGGCTGCGACCGCTACACGCGCGGCCTCGGCCTCCTTCTCGCGGCGCTGGGCGTCAGAGTTTGCGATGTCGATCTTGGAAGTGTTCTCTCCCTGCACGGCGAGGGCGTTTGCCGCGGCAGTCTTGATACGGGTATCTCTCTGGGTCTCAGCGATTCTGATGTCCTTGTCCCTGTCGGCCTCGGCCTTACCGATCTCACCGTAGCGGTTCTGCTCGGCCACGCTCTTCTTGGCGTCGTTGATGGCCTTGGCGGCGGCTTCCTTACCGAGAGCCTCGATGTAGCCGGACTCGTCACGGATGTCGGTCACGTTCACGTTGATGAGCTTGAGGCCGATCTTTCGGAGCTCAGCCTCCACGTTCTGGCTGACGGCAACGAGGAATTTGTCACGGTCAGAGTTGATCTCCTCGATGTCCATCGTGGCGATCACCAGACGAAGCTGTCCGAAAAGGATGTCGGTCGCGATGTTCTGGATGTTGTCGATGGAGAGTCCGAGAAGCCTCTCGGCTGCGTTAGTCATACTGTCCGGCTCGGTGGAGATACCAACCGTGAACCGGCAAGGCACATCCACACGGATGTTCTGCTTGGAAAGCGCGTTGGTAAGGTTGCACTCGATCGAGATCGGCTTGAGGTCAAGGAACGCATAGTCCTGGAACACAGGCCAGACGAACGCCGCACCACCGTGGATGCATCGCGCGGATGAGATTGATCCGCTCTTGTTCTTGCCTGTCTTACCGTAGATGACCATAACCTTGTCGGAAGGGCAGCGGCGGTAGCGCTTGAGAATCGCCGAAAAAGTCACGAATATGACTGCGACGACGATGAGGATCAGTGATAGTTCCATATTCAAAATCTTTAATGGGTTTATAATATTCCTTTAATATATTCGGTCAGGTTAGAAATGGCTTCGGTTGGTTAGATGATGGTCGGAGTCAGCTCCTCAACCAGTAGGGTGTAGTCATTGATGACTTCGGTGACCTTGATGGCCTTGCCGGTCGGGATTGTCTCCCCGTCTGTGACTGCGTCATATTCCCTGACGGCGTTGTTGATGGTGATCTGGACCTTGCCTTCGCCCTTGCGCTCGCCCGGAATCGTGAGGTAAACCTTCCCCTCGCAACCGACAGCGGACTTATGCACATCGATATTCCCCGTCTGCTGCATTCCGCTGAGCCATTTGAATATCCACATAACAACCGTGACCAGAAGTATGCCGACAATTACGGAGACGATGATCAGCAACGCGTTGGACTGAATCTTCTCGTGCATCAGCACCGCCGTCCATCCGAATCCCAGGCAGAAGTTGACCAGGTTGCGGAACGTCAGCAAATTCATCGAAGGATCCGCGTCGAACGATCCGTCCGAAGTGTCGAGATCGAAATCAGCGTCGTGGTCTCCCAGTCCGAGGAATGTCATAACAGTCTGAATGACGAAAATCAGCGATGCCGAGAGCGTGATGGCCCAAAGGACCTGCATTGCCGTACTAAGTGATGTCCACCAGGTAATCATATCTATTAGTTTTTAGTTAGGCGGCCGGATTCCTTTCCGCACCGCTTCTTTTGCAAATATATTAATAAATTTATGAAAAACAATAATCTTTTCAAAAAATACATAAATATTTTATGAATATGCCCGCTCGCTGTCACCGCACCTTGCCTCATAGGGGAAACCGCCGCGGAGCGAAAGGGGGAATGCTGGCGGACGGGCCACGGATTTTGTACGAAAATCAATGAATATTGTATGAAATGAAGATCGCTCTTATTTCGTACATCATTCCAGTTGTTTCATAAAACTGATTTTGAAACCGGCATTATATTCCGGAACTTTGCATCGTTGAAAATATCGGATATGTTATGAAAACAAAAAAGATACATCATTATATGAACAAAACTATTCACGTGTCGGCCATCGTGCTGGCTATTCTCATCCTGACCGTGGGCTGCCAAGGGAAGAAGGGCGGCTCACGGGCTGAGGATGAAGGTTCAAACACAGTCCTTGCTGACAGCACCATTCAAAAGTATTCCGGAAAGGCCACAGTTACCGGAAGTGAATATTTGGACAAACTCAGTGAAATCTGCCGTTATTCTGTTGATTCGCTCGATGACGGTGGATGCAGCCTTGATTTAGACATTCTTGAGAGCAGGTTCGCCGATGAGATATTCCTTGATTTGGATGAGGGTGTCCGGAAGGATGATTTTGCCCTTTCGGTCAAGGATTGGTTCGACAGGACGGCGTTCCTCTATTACTGTTCTTCGCTTTATGAGCTTCGCGTGCGATATGACCGTAATAACTATTCCTTTGACACCACGGCTGTGGAAACGCCGGGCTCGACAATGTTGACTGGAGAGATGAGACCGTCAATGAGCGTGTTGCAGAAGGTGTTCCCTGACAAACGTGTCAGAGATGCGGCTTCAGCGCTTTTGAATATGCTGTACAAGACCCCTGATTTCAATGATGTGAGCAAGCATTTAAGTGAATTGGTGGATGCTTATAAATCAGCCGCTTTCGCTTCCGGGATGCCAATAGATACAGCCAAGATCGGCAAAGCTTTCGCGAATGAGGATGCTTACTATGACAAGTCGGCGTTTGTTCCGGACATAAAGCGTTTCCGTGACGCAAGGGCCTATTTTGACAGTGCAGCCGTTCAGATCAAAGATCCTGTCGGAGAGATAGAGGCGCGGATGAAAGCCCCGATGGATTTCGACACCAAGTGTGTCTATGCGATAGAACTTTCGCACGTACAGCCGGTAGATTGCGTGGACACCCTCGGGGCTCTCATAGAGTCAAGAATATATTCCCGCTACCTCCTTGAGGTCTGGGAGAATTGGCGTGCAGAAGCCCAGTTCGGGTGGTTCGGCTGCTCGAATGATTCCGAAATTCCCAACGCCTATTATTTGAAAATCAGGAATATCTGTGCAAATACGATGATCCGTCATATTCAGAAACATCCGGAAGACAACGATGCGTATCTGCGCCTCTTCCGTTTGCTTTATTGCGAACCGATCCATCGTGGCGGCGGCCTCTTTGGCAACGAAGTAGTTGCTATATTGTGTCATCTCCGTAGCGCGGAATATTAAGTACTTTTACAAAACCCGTTCAGCCACACAATGTGTCTGTGCCCAAAGAAGCCATATCTGGCTGAAAAACTCGAAGCCCAAGGTACAAGTTTTTCACGGTAATATGCCATCCAGATGCTTCTGTCCAGCTTTGGGATGAAAGCATATTGTAATAATGTTTATATTCCTGATTTTCAGAAGCAGGAAATTCCTCATTTGCTCTTCCGTGACATCATAGATAGGATGGAGTTTAGGGTTGACACGGCTTCAATAATATTGTTGATGGAAGGTGTGAGCCCTTTTGCTACCGAAAGGCTTGATATGTATTGTCCCATTCTCATGTTTGTCAACAAGTATGTTAACGAATATGTTAACAAACCTTGAGATTTCCAAATAAACTTAATTACCTGATATGAATAGTGGAATGTCCTAAGTTAAACGAACTAATGATGCTCCTCAACAGGCGTTAATTTGCGTAAATCACGCTTTTAGAGGGACAATAATCTATTCACGAGCGTATTTCTGTCATATTCCCGCTTTTAGGGAACGTGGGTTAAAATTGGTGAACATACCTGTTCAGCTATCTGCCTTTCTTCATTCTTTTGTGTGTCGTAATCAAATCTGGTCTGAAGGTTCACCCACTCTATTGATGGTATGCCAAGAATTACTTCTAACTTGTCGGCCACTGGCTTAGTGATTGACCTCTTCCCCTTGATAATTTCGCTAAGATGTGACGCATTGTTCACAAATTGCCTTCTACGAATTCGGGAAAAAGGAGTATCCTGTCAGCGGAATGTGTGTTGAACAGCAGGTGCTCGAAATCACGCTTTTTCACATTTAGGTCAATTGTGGCTAACTTGTCCGTGATGGCTTTTTTCAAATCATCAGTGTTTGATATTCCGGCTCTTTCCTTCAGAAACTCATACGAAGGCTTGGTCTGTTGCATCAAAAACATACAATCATAGAAGTCACGGCCTTTTGCCCTTGCGAGCAAGGCTGAGAACTTCATACCGAGCAATACGGAATCCGGTGGAACCGGTAGTGAGAAGAAAAATCCACATCGCTGTACATGCCGCATCTCAATCGGGTATGCGACACCTTGGTTCTGCGCCTCAATCTTCAATAGGAAACGCTCCTCTCTATGACCTGTCAATCCAAGTTCAAAGAGAAATTCAGGAAAGAATATGTTCCTTCTGAAAGCGGTCAACTTGGAATTTGCCTTGTCACGAGTCTCAACATTCAGACCACTGTGTCTCAAAAAAGTGATCACGCCGTCAGTCATTTCAACAAATATAATGCTTTTTGGAAATAAAATGTCATTTTTCGAATGCATTATTATTCGTTCTTTTAGTAAACCATTGTTGTAATTCCTAAATGGAATCTATTGTGAGGAAGTGCCGAATAAATTCATTACTCCGTTGAGGCTAACGATTTCGTACAAGGGACGAACTTCTGGTATTCGGCAATGCGGCAGTTTGGTACTGGAACAAGGCTTCTGGTGTACCAAACGCAATGAAGTGGCGGATCGGTACAGGGAAATGGGTTTAAGCGTACCTATATTCCTGCCTCCTGCATTTTTAGAAGCAGGAAATTCCTCATTTGCTCTTCCGTGACATCATAAACCGGATTGAGTTGTCCGAAGTTTGTGTCTTTGCTGAATTGGCCGGACAGAAGCATTGTCACGATGCTTTTCCTTTTGAGTCTGAACTGTGAATATTTGATGGCTGAATCTATCCCAAGTGTGATGTCTCCTCCGTTTTTTATTATGCTGTAAACATCATAATAGTCCCGGAATTTCATCCTTCGCAGCATTACTTCCAATTTCATTGCCAGTATGGCTTCAATGGAGGCCAACTTGATATTTCCAAGATAGACAAGCGTTGTCATCGCTGGTGCAAGTTTGTCGCTTACGTAGAAAGAGATCTTTACTCCGCGAACGAGGAAAATGACTTGGTCGAAGCCTAGTAAGTCCATATTGTCTATATGCCCCACTTTCTCTTCTAACTCCTTGGAAATCGTTGGCCAATCAACTTCTGGCTTCCTGTCTTTGGACACTCGCCAAGCCATAAAATCCAAATCCTCGCTTTGCCTGTGACCGAGTTGAATGGCGAGTGATGTGCCACCGCAAAGTACATAATCCTTGATGGAGTTTAGGGTGGACACGGCTTCAATAATATTGTTGATGGAAGGTGTGAGGCCTTTACGCATAGTGGGTCATAGTTTTTATGTGGCCGATTTCTTTCCTGTGAAGGAAGTCCTTTGGATTCTTTATGTTAAAGTAATATTGCGCGATCATCATATTCAATGAATATAGATACGCCCCCTGTCCGGCCATCCTGTCTTCCCAGACTTGCCGGATGAACTTTCTGGTGAAAATCTCGAAGAGCAGTGAGATGTCATCCATATCCAAATGGATGAATGTCTTCTCAATCAGATCCTCGTCAGAGATCGTTTCTTCCGTGACGTTTGAATATGACCAAAACGCTTTGTTGGCCAATAATTTGGAACATAGGGATTTGCGTATGGATTCAGTGTGGTTCTTGATACGCTCGCCATCCTGCATACGTACGAGAGTCCCTTGCTTGAGTGAGAATAACGATTCCAACCTCAAGGCTTGTGAGAGTGTCATCTCACGTTTCCCTGAGATTATGTAACTAAGAATCTGCCGCGACAGCCCAATTTGTCTGGCCACGTCAGATTGTGTGAGTCCTTTTGCTTTCGAAAGGCTTGATATGTATTGCCCAGTTGTCATATTGTCAACAAATATGTTAACAAATCTTGAGATTTCCAAATAAACTTAATTACCTGATATGAATAGTGGAATGTCGGTTAAGTCAAGGAATACCGGAAAGGGCGTCCCATTACAATTGATGACATCACAGTCACGCCTTTTCAGGTCAGTCATTCTTCCGCCGATTCGTATATGCTCAAAATCAAATGTGACGGAAAGACGATTCTTCACACAGGAGACTTTCGAGGGCACGGATATATGGGAAACGGCATCTACAAGGTCATGGATAAATTTCATATTGCCGGAAATGTCGATATCCTCATTACCGAAGGTACCAACGTGGATAATAACACCAAATCCATTCTCCCGGAATACGTCCTGAAGAAAGAATTCAAGGAGGTTCTCCGGCAATATAAGAACACATTCATCATCTGCTCTTCCACGGATGCAGACCGCCTTGAGTCCATTTACAGCGCTAACAAAGAGTCTGTGCGACGGCCCTTTATCGTGGACACTTACCAGAAAGACATCCTCTGCCTCATTGACAAATATGCCGAAAACGAAAAGCTGTTATATCATTTCAATATAGACGATATATGTAGCTATAGCCCTTCAGTTGAAAAGATGGACAATATGATGCGTTGCCATGGCTTGGTGATGCTATTGAGATGCAGCGAAAAGTTCCAGTCTTATCTGGAGAAGATTCTGCCTTGGTGCAAGCCGGAAGAAACGTGTCTGGTATATTCCCAATATCACGGGTACATAGATAAGCGTGAAGGAAATACAGCTTTTAACCAGAAGCTGTATGACTTTGTAGAACAGTTCCGGGAAAGAGGATGCTTTGTCAAAGAAGACCTTCACACATCCGGTCATGCCTCCAAACAGGATTTGGCACGACTCTGCGAGCAGGTCAACCCAAAAGTCATAATCCCCATCCATAAAGATGAAAAAGCCGATTTCGCCTCCATTCTTTCTGATGAGCTGAGAGCAAGAGTCTGTGAATATGAATACAGTATGGATGGAGTTGATATTTCCCTCGATTCACTATAACGGTTTTACATTTCGAGTTGGTCCGGAGCGAAAAGCGGATCTCTCGTGATATTCATAAGAAATTGATTTTGCGGAGAGAACTTGGTACAGGAGAGGGGTTTCTGGTGTACCAACGGTGGTGAAACGGTGGGTTGGTACAGGGAATAGGGTTTTGGTGTACCGATTTTCGGCGAAGTGAGGACTTGTCGCGGAGCGGGGATATTCATTGGCACAGCAAAAAATAAAAGAGTGACCGGAATGACCAGCCACTCTTTCTTTGAATATGTCAGCGGTACACTACTTGCCGGCGAGGCGGGTGTAGGTGCCGTAACGTACTTTGGCGAATTCCTCGGTGAGGCTCAGGAGCTCCTGGGCTCTGTCAGGGAACAGCTTGTAAAGGGATGCGAAACGAACCTCTCCCTTGAGGAAGTCCTGGAACTTGGTCCAGTCTGGCTCCTTGGAGTCGAGAGTGAACGGATTCTTTCCTTCGGCCTCAAGAGTAGGGTTGTACCTGTACAGGTGCCAGTAACCGCAGTCAACGGCAAGCTTCTCCTCCTTCTGGCTCAGACCCATACCAGCCTTCAGACCGTGGTTGATGCACGGAGCGTAGGCGATGATCAGGGATGGACCGTCGTAGGCCTCAGCCTCCTTTATGGCGTTGAGGTACTGTGCAGGGCTTGCACCCATGGCCACCTGTGCGACATAGACATAGCCATAGCTGATGGCCATCATGCCGAGATCCTTCTTGCGGATCTTCTTGCCTGAGGCGGCGAACTTGGCGATCGCGCCGGCAGGGGTTGACTTGGAGCTCTGTCCACCGGTGTTGGAGTAAACCTCGGTGTCGAGAACGAGCACGTTCACATTCTTGCCGGAGGCGAGGACGTGGTCGAGTCCGCCGTAGCCGATGTCGTAGGCCCAGCCGTCACCACCGAAGATCCACTGGCTGCGGGCAGGGATGAAGTGCTTGTAGTCAAGAAGTTTCTTGCAGTGAGGGCAGTCGGTCTTCTCCATGAGAGGAATGACCTTGTCAGCCACCTCGCGGGTGATCTCACCGTTCTCCTTGTTCTCAAGCCACTGCCTGAACAGTGCCTTTACTTCATCCGGGCACTTGTCGCAGTCGAGGGCGGCGGTCATGAGGTTGGCCACCGTCTCGCGGGCGCGGTCGGAGCCGATCTTCATTCCGAGGCCGAACTCGGCGTTGTCCTCGAACAGGGAGTTCTGCCAAGCCGGGCCATGACCTTGGGCGTTGGTGCAATAAGGAGAAGCAGGGAATGACGCTCCGTAGATTGAAGAGCAACCTGTGGCGTTGGCGATCATCATCCTGTCACCGAAGAGCTGTGTGATGTTCTTGATGTAAGGGGTCTCACCGCAACCGGCGCAGGCACCGCTGAACTCGAACAGAGGCTGTGCGAACTGGGAGTTCTTGACATTGGCTGCCTTGTTGACAACAGTGTCCTTGTAGCCTACCTTGGTGGCGAGCCAGTTGAAGTTGTCCTGCTCAGAGTGCTGGTCGAGGGCGGAAACCATTGTGAGGGCCTTCTCCTTCGCAGGGCAGACATCCACGCAGTTGCCGCAACCTGTACAGTCATCCACAGAGACTGAAAGGGCGAATGAATATTCCTTCAGAACAGCCTTGCCCTGTGCCTTCTTGAGTCCGGCAGGAGCCTTCTCGGCCTCTTCGGCTGTGAGCAGGAACGGACGGATGGCGGCGTGAGGGCAGACGAACGCGCAGGAGTTGCACTGGATACACTTGTCTGGATCCCAGCTTGGAACCATGACGGCGACTCCGCGCTTCTCGTAGGCTGAAGTGCCGGCCGGCATCGTGCCGTCGGCGTAAGGCAGGAACGCGCTGACAGGGAGTGAGTCTCCGTTCTGGGAGTTCACAACGTCGGCGATGTCCTTCACGAAAGCAGGAGCGAGGCGATCCTTGTTAGGGGTCTCGAACCTGGCCGAGATCTTCGCCCACTCGGCAGGGATGGCCACTTCGGTATATTCACCGCCACGGTCAACGGCGGCGAAGTTCATGTTCACCACATTCTCGCCCTTGTTGCCGTAGCTCTTCACGATCGCGTCCTTCATGTACTTGACGGCGTCCTCGTAAGGGATGATGCCGGTGATCTTGAAGAAAGCGGACTGGAGGATCGTGTTGGTCCTGTTGCCGAGTCCGATCTCAGCGGCGATCTTGGTGGCGTTGATGATGTAGAGCTTGATCTTCTTCTTGCCGATGACAGCCTTCACGTTGTCAGGGATCCTCTTGACGGTCTCTTCCTCGTCCCAGAGTGAGTTGAGGAGGAGGGTTCCTTTCTCCTTGATACCCTTGAGCACGTCATACTTGCTCAGGTAGGAAGGAACGTGGCAGGCCACGAAGTCAGGGGTGCTGACAAGATATGGAGCCTTGATCGGCTTGTCTCCGAAGCGGAGGTGAGAGCAGGTGTAGCCGCCGGACTTCTTCGAGTCATAGTCGAAGTAGGCCTGGCAATATTTCTGCGTGTGGCTTCCGATGATCTTGATGGTGTTCTTGTTGGCGCCGACGGTGCCGTCGGATCCGAGTCCGTAGAACTTGCACTCTGTGGTGCCTGGCTTCACGATGGAAACCTCGCTCTTGATGGAGAGGGACTTGAATGTCACGTCATCGACGATGCCGATGGTGAAGTCGTTCTTAGGCTCGTTGAGCTCAAGGTTGTCGTAAACGGCGACGATCTGGGCAGGAGTGGTGTCCTTTGAGGAGAGGCCATAGCGTCCGCCGATGATCAGCGGAGAGGTGCTCTGTCCCTGGAACAGGGCCTTCACGTCAAGGTAGAGAGGCTCTCCGAGAGCTCCCGGCTCCTTGGTCCTGTCAAGGACAGCGATTCTCTTGACAGTCTTAGGAAGGACTTTCAGGAAATATTTCTCAGCGAAAGGCCTGTAGAGGTGAACGGTGACAAGACCGTACTTTCTGCCCTTCTTCGCGAGGTAGTCGATTGTCTCCTTGATGGTCTCGGTCACGGAACCCATGGCGACGATGATGTTCTCGGCGTCCGCGGCTCCGTAGTAGGTGAACGGACGGTACTCGCGGCCGGTCATCTCGCTGATCTCACCCATGTAGCGGGCGACGATATCCGGAACGGCGTTGTAGTAGTTGTTCCTTGACTCCACGGCCTGGAAGTAAACGTCTCCGTTCTGGGCGGTACCACGGGTGACAGGAGCGTCAGGATTGAGTGCCCTGTCACGGAAAGCCTTGAGGGACTTCTTGCTGACCATATTCTTGAGCTCTTCCTCGTCGAGAGCCTCGATCTTCTGGATCTCGTGCGATGTGCGGAATCCGTCGAAGAAGTGGAGGAAAGGAATGCTGGACTTGATCGCTGAGAGGTGAGCCACGGCGGCGAGGTCCTGAGCCTCCTGAACTGAACCGGAAGCGAGGAGTGCGAAGCCTGTCTGGCGGCAGGCCATCACGTCCTGATGGTCTCCGAAGATGGAGAGGGCATGTGATGCAAGCGCGCGGGCTGAGACATGGAAGACAGCCGGAAGCATTTCTCCGGCGATCTTGTACATGTTAGGGATCATAAGGAGAAGACCCTGTGAAGCTGTGTAGGTCGTGGTGAGGACACCGGCCTGGAGGGAGCCGTGCACTGCTCCGGAGGCACCGGCCTCACTTTCCAACTCTGTGACACTTACTGTCTCGCCCCAGAGGTTCTTTTTCCCGTGGGCAGCCCATTCGTCAATGTTCTCTGCCATCGGAGAGGATGGTGTGATAGGGTAGATGCAGGCGTTCTCGCTGAAAAGATAAGCGACGTTCGCCACGGCAGTGTTACCATCACAAGTGATGAATTTCTTTTCTTTAGCCATATCGTTAACGTTATGTTAATATATTAGATTGTAGTCAAACCTTCGATGGTGATTCCTTCGGTTCCGGCCGAAATTCTCTTCACCAAGCCTTGCAGGACAGTACCCGGGCCGATCTCCATGAAGTAGTCCGCTCCGTCCGCGAGCATATTCCTGACAGACTGGGTCCATCTTACTGGTGAGGTGAGCTGGGCGAGCAGATTCTTCTTGATGGTCTGCGGGTCTGTGACGGCCTGTGCGCTGACGTTCTGGTAGATCGGGCAGATAGGCTCCACGATCCTGGTCTCCTCGATCGCCTTTCCGAGCTCGATGCGCGCCGGCTCCATAAGAGGGGAGTGGAACGCTCCGCTGACGGCGAGAGGAAGAGCCCTCTTCGCACCTTCGGCCTTGGCTTTCTCACAGGCCTGCTCCACGGCGGTCTTCTCGCCGGAGATCACGACCTGGCCTCCGCAGTTGTAGTTGGCCGGGATCACGATGCCATCGCATGAGGAGCAGATTTCCTCGACCTTCTCGTCCGGCAGCCCGACGATGGCGGCCATCGTCCCCGGCACCTTCTCGCAGCAGAGCTGCATCTGGGTGGCACGGATATAGACAAGACGAAGGGCATCCTCGAAACTGATGGCTTCCGCGGCGGCAAGTGCGGAAAATTCACCAAGAGAATGCCCTGCGACCATATCAGGTCTGAATCCTTCGTAGCACTTCGCCAGAACGACGGAGTGCAGGAATATTGCCGGTTGTGTGACGCGTGTTGCCTTGAGGTCATCCGGCGTGCCCTCAAACATTATGTCAGTGATTCTGAATCCAAGTATGTCATTCGCCTTCTCGAGCAATTCCTTGCCTTTGGCGTTTCCCTCGTAAAGCGCTTTCGCCATACCTGGGAACTGGGAACCCTGACCGGGAAATACGTATGCTTTTTTCATAATACGCAAAAATAAGATTTATTATTGGATTATCCGAATATTAAAGGCTCTTTTATGGCCTTAAAAAACATATTTTTCCGCACAAAAAATATCTTTCCGCGAAAGATTTGCCAAAGATTTGTCAAAAATTCTTGTTTTGCCATTTATTTGTTATTTTTGTAATCTGATTGCGTGAAACCGCAAGAATGATGCCCCTGTAGTCTAATGGATAGAATTTCGGATTCCGGTTCCGACGATTTGGGTTCGATTCCCAACGGGGGTACTGAATTGGAATTTTCTTAGTTTGAGGAGGATTCCAATTTTTTATTCCCTCGTAATGTGTTGGTTCCCTGAAAGATAATGTCAAGCATCTTGTTGTAGTGGTCGGTTCGATAATTTTTGCCGTCAAATTGGATTTTTTCGGGAAAAATCGAACCAAGGAGCATAATCTTCACATCGGTAGGGGCTGAACGGAAGAACTCTCCAAGATTTCCTATGATGTTGAACGAGTAGTCCAACTTGTCTTTGATTTTCATTTATTCGTTGAGCCTCAACGCTTTAATCTGATTTTCAAGCCTAGTCTTGTCTGCCTCGTAGCGTTCGATGTTCCTTGTCTTTTCGGCTTTGGAAATTTCTCCATCGAAATAAAGGTCATTAACACGGTCTATCCTACTGTTAATGTTGTTGAGTTCAAGTTCGAGATTGTCTGCTTGCTTCTGATTCTCTTTAATCGCATCCCCTCGGACATCGTTAAGAATCTCGTTGTATAGTGCAAGTACCGCCTTGTTCGGCTTTAGTTTGGACGTATAATCAACGAATCCTTTATTGACATCCTCGGCCTCTTGTTGAAATGCTTGTGGTCTCCTCCACAAAAATAATGGGAAATATATACGAGTTGACTACTTTTCTCTGTATCTTACTGACATCCAAGTGATTGTGGATATACGCAAACTCTGTTTGTTAATGGTATATAGCGCCTTCAAGTCTAACCAGACATAATATTGTGTGGATCTAATAAGGCTTAGCATACCTTGATATACCATAATATGCCATAACTCTCAGGTGCGCGAATATATTCACACCTGGAATGCCAACTCATTAGCTATCAAGTGAATGCTGTTTTAGGTGAGTATGGTTTCTCGCGCCTGGAAGCCCGGAGCACCAATAGAACGTTCTGTACCGGGGGCGCCGACTTTCAGGTGTGCGAATATACTCACACCTGGAACATCAACTTACTAATTATCAAGCGAATGCTGTTCTATGTGAGTATGGTTTCTCGCACCTGGAAGCCCGGAACACCAATAGAACGTTCTGTACCGGGGGCGCCGACTTTCAGGTGTGCGAATATACTCACACCTGGAACATCAACTTACTAATTATCAAGCGAATGCTGTTTTAGGTGCGCATAACTTTTCATACCTGGAAGGACGGGTCTCCTATTGTTCCATAGAACAGAAAATGTACGTGATGAGGCCTTTGTATGCACCGAATATACTGGGGCGCACCATTGGTACAGGAAGCGCGCTTCTGGTGTACCAAATGGAATAAGAGATGTGTTGGTACATGGAACGTGCTTCTGGTGTACCAAATGGAATAAGAGATGTGTTGGTACAGGAAAAGCACTTCTGGTGTACCAACAAGGACAGGACATCAGTGTCGGGCCAGTGGAAGGAAACTGTGGCAGAACAGTAGGTGTCATTCCTGATTCACATCCATCAACCTTAGGTGCGGTCGTTTCAGATCCAAACAACTATTATTCCGGGTGAAAAAATGGTGGTTATACACCCGGGGAGACATTCCTGATTGGAGTCGGGTGCGGAAAGCCACTTTTTTCACCCGATGCATAAGTCCGGGATCTTCCGCCACACATTGTCTTATATGACAACGATGGAGATTAGGTCCTTTACATACAGATTCTTGCGCAGGACTATCAACGGTGCGCAATTATTTAAATATCAGCGTTATAAGAGAAATGTTGGCCAACTCCTATATGGTTTCCTAAAATTCCTAAAATTTTATGGCCTTTTTTGAAAATCCGCAACGTTTCTGCATATTTGTCAAGACTATATTGATAGTTATGCTAAAAGACGGAAAGCAAGAAAGGACTGTTGTTCATTTGGAACTTAATGGTAGCCATTTCTATTATGGCAATCTTAAAGCATTATGTGACAACTGGGGAAAGAATGACATTGGGATAAGTTACAACTACCTTAAAAATTATGGAATATCTGAGACAAAACCCTATGTCGGAAAGAAATGTATAATAAGGAGAGGTACGATTGTGACCTCACCTCAACAAAAGGTAAAAGACAAGTAGTTTTAGCCGAATACACAGTTCTCGCATCTTCTGTACGGCTCCTATCAACAAAAGACAGTTTGTATATGAAAACGCTATCTGAAATTTCAGACCAAATTGCTGATTTGGAACCGCAAAGGTATAAGATTTACAAGACAGAGAATATGTATAATCTCATAAAACTAGATACCGCAACAGGGCGTATATGGCAGGTGCAGTATGGAATGAACAATTATGCAAAGCCAATGGAAACACCGATAGACGACCGTTCCCTTTTGATGAGTTCAGAAAAAGTTTGTTCTGGTCGATTTGAATTATACCCGACAAATAATATGTACACATTCATTCTACTTGGTAACATGAAAAAAATAAGTTGCCTCAGATTAAGAGAATATTTTCGAGGATAGATCTATTTTCGAAGAAGGAGTGTGCCGGTGGCACATGACTGATGAGAAAAGAGATATAGACCGAAAAGATTCCTTAAGATGATGCAGGTTATTTTTTGAAGGTTACTTGATACGTTGTGGGGTAGTGTATGGCAAGTTCAATGGAGTACAAATCCAAAGCAACGATTTAGGTCTGTTATTGCATACTGATTATGCTGTATCAAAGATTATTTTGATACACTTGCGCTTTTGATACGGATTTATTAGATTTGTCGAAAAGAAATGAATATTAACCCTCCTTAAGTACATTTAGGATTTTTAGGGTCAGGTATGACGAAACGCAAAGCCCATATCTTTTCCAAATCTTCCAAAAGTTCGTTCGAGAAAAGAACATCAGGGGGGGTACAAGAAATTGGAATAACCTTTCATGTCCTTGGATATGAATTAATCGCTCATATTATGAAAAGAATTCTAATCTCTCTCGCGGCTGCGATTTTTGCTTTTGTTCCGTTGGTGTCGGCTCAGACACCGGAATCTCGTAATGAAATAACGCTTGGCTACGGCAGGGTCACCGTTGTGGATGTGGCTCATGTGGTCGGCGGGGTTTTCGCCACGGCTTTCACGGCCGGTTACGCCCGTTTTGACAACTTCCGGTCATACGGGTCTGTCAATCTTGAATATTACAGAGTCCTCAACAAGACTTTTTCCGTGGGGGCGGCAGTCTCTTGGTTCGGTGGCACGGCCGATGAACTGAACAAGGACAACGTGAAGGTCGGCAACGCTGACTATAGCGGATTCGCTGTGATGCCTGCGGCGAAGGCTTTCTGGTTCAGAAAACCGCATGTCGCCATGTACTCAAAGCTTGCGGCCGGAGTCACGCTGCTGGACGATTACGACGAGGAGGCGGACTCGCATTCGTTCGACCCGTATTGGGCCGCGCAGGTCACCCTTGCCGGAGTGCAGTTCGGAGGAGAGCGATTCCGTGGTTTTGTGGAGGCCGGGGCTGGAATGCAAGGTCTTGTGCTGGCCGGGTTGAGCGTTTCCTTCTAAAAGGAATATGACAGCAAAAGAAAGAGAGGCCTGCCTTTTGGGGAGACCTCTCTCATTAGTTGATTAAAACCTGATCTACTTACACCAGCGGTCAAGCCAGTCGAAGTAGCTGCGGTGCCAGAACAGCGCGTTCTGCGGCTGGAGAATCCAGTGGTTCTCCTCCGGGAACACGATTAGCTTGGACGGAACTCCCATCATCTGGGCGGTGTTGAACGCGGCCATACCCTGATCGTAAGGGATGCGGTAGTCCATCATGCCGTGGATGCAGAGGATCGGAGTGTGCCACTTGGCCACGTTCACGTCAGGAGAGTTGGCGTAATGGCGCCTGGCCTTGGCGGCGTCGCTCCACGGCGAGCCGGCCTGCTGGATGCCGCCGAATGTCTTGCCGTCGCCGCGCGGACCCTTCTCGCCGGCGGTGTAGGAATATTCAGAAAGTCCGCCGTTGTCGAAGTTCGCGAACCAAAGTTCCTCGGTCTCGTAGTACATGTACTTCTCGTCGAAGATTCCGGCGTGAGCGATGAAGCAGTCATAGACATTGCCGTGGATTCCGGCCATGTAATAGACGCTGAATCCGCCGTAGGAGGCTCCACAGCCAGCAAGTTTGCCGACATAAGGTTCAGCCTTGAGCTCCTTGGCCGCGCTGAGGTAGTCCTGCATATTCTGACCGATGTAGTCTCCGCTGATCTGCTCGCACCATTCCTGACCGAACGCGGTCGTGCCTCGGCGGTTGGGAAGAATCACGATGTAGCCTTGGTTGGCCATGAGACGGTAGTTCCAGCGGTAGCTCCAGCCCTGGCTCAAAGTACCTTGAGGTCCGCCAAGGAATATCTCGATGGCAGGATACACCTTTGTAGAATCGAACTTAGGAGGATAGAGTACCCAGGTGAGCATCTTCTTCCCGTCAGTGGTCTTGATCCAGCGTTCACGCGTCTCGTAGGCTGTCAATTGGCCGATGATGCCTCCGTTCTCATCGGTGATCCTGCTGAACGATCCGTCAGTCTCGTTCACGGCCACGAGTTCGGTAGGGAACTCCATCGAACAGTAACTTGCGAGCAGGGTGCTGTCAACGATGGCGAACGGAGAGTTGAAATCGTACCATGCATCGTCCGGAGTGATTCTCTTGATTTCGGAGTCGGCCACCTTCACGTTGCAGATTGCTTGAAGTCCCTCGATCAGGGAATTGAAATAGATGCTCTTGGAGTCCGCCGCCCAGACAGGGCCGCCTGCGTTGTACTTGAAATCAGCGGTGAGGTTACGGATTCCATTTATGTGAGGAATGGCGGATTGGCCATCGGAGGAAGCCTCCGCGTCAGCCAGCTCGGCGACCATAAGGCGAACCTTGTCGGCCTCGTATCCGTTGCGCTCCATGCTCAGCCAGGCGATCTGCTTCCCGTCCGGGCTCCAGACCGGATCAGTGTCATAGCCTCCGGCCATCGGAATCTGGACGGTCTCGCCTGTCAGGATGCTGTAGATGTAGATCTCCGTGTCTGTTGAGAAGGCATATTCACGACCCGTCTCAACCTTTTTGCAGGAATAAGCCACATAGTGTCCGTCAGGACTCCAGCAAAGCTGCTCGATGCCGCTCATAGGCTCCAGTGGCAGTTCGTACCTGCCCGCTCCCTCCGCGAGTATATTCATTGAATTGTCTTCTGTGACCTTGGCGCCGAGCGGTGCCACGTATGTCTGCGGCCTTTCGGTCGTCCAATGGTCCCAGTGGCGGTACATAAGGTCTTCCGTGACGTAGGCCTGCGCCTTGTCCAGTTTCTCGTCGAAATCCTTAGGCGTCTTCACCGCTCCCGGAATGGTGCTGGTGTAGAGAACCTGTGTCTGGTCCGGACTGAGGGAGACCTCTCCGATTCCGGCTTTCACATCGCTAAGCTGCTTCTTTGCTGAGAGTGAGGCCTTTCCGTCAACGATAGAGATGGCGGCATTGTAAAGCTGACCGCCCTGAAGGTAGTAGATGGACTTTCCGTCCAGACTCCAGCGGGCGTTGCTTACGCTCTTGCCTTCGGCTGTCAATTGGATCTTGTCCCCGAATGAAAGCGATCCGTCATCATTCTTGATAACCTCGCCAAGAAACAGGTTCCTGCACGAGCGGTTTTCCTCGATGGAAGTGTAGCTGACTCCGTAGAGGATCCAATGTCCGTCCGGAGACAGTTGCGGATCTGACAGGCGACCAAGTGACAGAAGCGCTTCCGGAGTCATCCTTCCGTCCTCGATCTTGATGTCGGACGGGCCTATGTACCCGTTGTCCGCCTGTGTTTCGTTTTTCTGTGTACAACTCATCATTGTAATCAGTGCCGCCGCCACGAGGGCGGCCTTTCCATTGTTTATCATAAATATTATAAGTATTGTTTATACGCTTTCTCAAGTTCTTCCCTGACTTCCTGTCTTACGGATTCCGGCTCGAGCACCTCCAGCCTTCCGGCGTGGCGGCAGAACTCCATCGTCAGGTTACGGTTCGGAATGACACGGATCCTGAATATTCTTCCGCCTCCCTTGGCCGCGCCTTCCTCTACCTGCGACCGGTGGACGGGCAGATCCCGAAGATATCTTGCCTCCTCGTCTGTCACCTTGAAACGGATCGTGACCGGCTTCTGCCCGGGCCTCGGGAAATATATTCCATAACTTTGGCTGAATATTCTCTCCACGTCGAAGTCTTTAGGCATCTTGAAAGGCACGTCTGTCACTTTCAGCGAGGTGATCCGGTCAAGGCCATATACCCTCCAAGCACTCATGTCGTGGTTTCCTGTCTCAGCCAAGGCCCTTTCGTGGCAAAAAGCCACAAGGTACCATCTCTTCTCATGCTCTTTTACCGCTAACGGCTGAATATGAAGGTTCTCCGAAGAGTCGGAGGTGTATTTCCCATAGGCGATCTCCAGCTCTTTCCCATCTTCCATCGCCTGCATTATCGCCGTGAGGTACTTTTGCCCGGATGGTATCTCCTCCACGCTTACCCTGCCGGAGAGACGTTCCTTTCCCAGTGAAAGCAGATTGTTGACCGTGAATGTGTTGACAAGCCATCCGATGCTTTCGTCGTTGTCCAGGACATCGCCGCTGTACGGGATGAGATAGCGGCTCGTGCTCCTGTCGCATTCGATGTCGATCCCGAAAAGATCCGCCACCGCGAGCCTGTGGTTGTTGAAAGTTCTTCTTGAATATGCCTGCCCGAACCTTCTGGAATACTTTTCATTAAGTTCCTTGAAGGTCATACCGCCATCACCTGCGGCGATGAGGCTTTGAACGAGCCAGATATATTTCCCGATCAATTCTGAAACCATTGCGTTGTGCTTCTTTTCGGCACATCAAATATAGCAAACAAAAAGTAATTTAACCCTGATTTGGCTTGTTGTTTTGAAATTTTTCACATCTTTGCACTTGAAAATCGCTCTTGTTCCAAGCAAGGGATTTGATTTTGGGGATTTGGTAAACGGTAGGAGATAAATAGTCTCATCCCATGTAACTTATTTTTTGAAGGTTACTAAGCAGATTTGCGGTTGAAATGATGAAAGTTGGAATGAATATGTTTGTAAAGACGTTGGCGCTGCCATTTCTGGTGGCTCCGATCTTTGTCTCGTGTATGGTTGATGATCCTGAAGACAAGTTCGATTTCTCATCTGACGGGCAGCCGATAGCCAACTATCAGATCATGGGCAAGGTCTCCGATGAGGATGGAAAGCCAATCAACGGAATCCGGGTCATAGCCGATTACAGTACCGATGTCATCTATCGCGCCGACACCCTCTATACTGATCAGGAAGGTGAATATTCCAAATTCATGTCGATCTCCCGCGTGGATAAATTCTACATGTCATTCACCGACATCGACGGTCAGGCGAACGGCGGTGAGTTCGGGCCGAAATCCGAATATGTCACTCCGGTTCGCACCGAGATCTCAAGCGGCCATTTCGGCGGCTCCTATGTCATCTCGTTCAACGCCACGCTCAAAAAGAAATGATGTGAAGGATGGTGGATTAAGTTGTTTTTTATCCACCCTCTTCTTATCTTCGCACCATGATCAGGAACAAGTTGGACACAGAGGTGCAGTTTCTTCCGGGAGTGGGGCCGAAAAGGGCCTCGCTCTTGAAATCGGAACTGGGAGTGTCCACTGTCGGAGACCTTCTTCGCACCTTTCCGTTCCGTTATATTGACCGAAGCACCATCCAGAGAATCGCCGACATCCAGTCCACGAGCGCCTATGTCCAGATCCTCGCCCAGGTGGTCAGCGTACAGATGACGGGCAAGAAGCTGAGTGTCATGGTAAAGGACCAGAGCGGGATGATGGAACTGGTCTTTTTCAGGGGTGTCAAGTACACCTCAGAACGGCTGAAACCAGGTTCTTTTTTTCTGTTTTTCGGCAAGCCTAACCAGTTCAACGGACGTTTCAACATAGTTCATCCCGAGATAGACAATCCTCCCGCACAAGGTGCCACCAGCTTTTCAGGAGTCCTCACGGGAGTATATAACTCTACCGACAAGCTTCGCAATGGTGGGGTTACCGGCAAGGTGATGAACAGGCTGATGGCCGAGGCGATCGATCTTGCGATCGGAGATGTAGGTGAGACCTTGCCTGAATATATTCTCAGGGAAAAAGGCCTTGCCCCGTTGAGGTTCGCTATCAGGAATGTCCATTTCCCGTCCGACCAGAACGCTCTTGAGAAGGCCAGGTACCGTCTCAAATGGGAGGAACTGTTCCTTTTGCAGTTGTCTTTGCTGAAGCAGAAATATGTCCGCAGCCGTTCCGCGGTCGGGATTCCTATGCCTAAGGTCGGCACGGCTTTCAATGCTTGCTACAGTGCTTTGCCATACGAACTTACAGGTGCCCAGAAGCGCGTGATAAAGGAAATCCGTTCGGACATGATGAGCGGCCGACAGATGAACCGGCTTCTTCAAGGGGATGTGGGTTCTGGCAAGACAATGGTCGCTGTGCTTTCCGCTCTGATCGCAGTGGGGAACGGCTATCAGGCCTGCATCATGGCGCCCACAGAGGTTCTTGCCCAGCAACATTACGCCAATATCTCCAAATACTTGGCGTCGACCGGAGTACGTTGCGAACTATTGATCGGATCGACCGGAAAGGCGGCCCGCAGACCGATTCTGGAAGGTTTGGCTGACGGCTCTGTGGGAATAGTAATCGGCACGCATGCCTTGATAGAGGACACTGTGATATTCAAAAACCTCGGCCTCGCCATCATAGATGAGCAGCACCGCTTCGGTGTGGAACAGAGGGCAAGGCTTTGGGCCAAAGGAGCTTCCGGTGTGCCGCCTCATGTGCTTGTCATGACCGCCACTCCGATTCCAAGGACGTTGGCGATGACATTCTATGGTGACTTGGATGTCTCGGTCATCGATGAGATGCCGCCGGGCAGAAAGCCGATCCAGACTATGCTGATAGGGGAGGGCAAGCGTCCGCAGCTTTACAATTTCATGAAGAAAGAGATCGCCGCCGGACGTCAGGTGTTTGTTGTCTATCCCTTGATATTCGAGAGTGAAAAGGTTGACTATCAGAACCTTGAAGCTGGTTATGAGAATATCGTCTCCAGATTCCCGTTTCCGCCTTACAAGGTCGCCATCGTGCACGGACAACAGACCAGCGAGGTCAAACAGTTCAACATGGATGCTTTCTCGGCGGGGCGTGCGAATATCCTTGTGTCCACGACCGTGATTGAGGTCGGCGTCGATGTCCCTAACGCCTCCGTGATGGTGATCGAGAGCGCGGAGCGGTTCGGTCTCGCGCAGCTGCACCAGCTCCGCGGACGTGTCGGACGGGGATGCGAGAAATCCTATTGTGTGCTGATGCACGGCAACAAGGTCAGCAAGGAGTCCCGTAAGAGGCTTGAACTCATGTGCGCCACGGAGAACGGTTTCGATCTGGCGGAGGAGGACATGAAGATGCGTGGGCCGGGTGATCTGGAGGGAACCCAGCAGAGCGGCCTTCCGATCGAGCTGAACATCGCCTCATTGGCTCATGACGGAGCCTTGCTGGCGGACGCGAGAAGTTATGCCGAGCATGTGCTGGCCCATGACCAGACTCTCGAACTTCCTGTAAACGAACTTCTTGCCCGCGAACTACGCAAAGATAAGTACAACATCAAGGATTACAGCAAGATCTCGTAATCGATTTTAAGTGATCATTTAATACAGTGCGCTTACGGCAGATCTTCCGGCCGGCAATCTCTCAGTTTCGGATGGCGTTTGTCTTTCTCGGAGAGGATGATCTTGTCTTTGGGGACCATCCAGTCGATTTCCAAATCCGGATCATCCCATGCGACCGCTCCTTCAGACTCCGGACAATAGAGGCTGTCGCACTTGTACTGGAAGATCACCTCGTCGCTCAGGACGCTGAATCCGTGTGCGAACCCTTGGGGAATGAAAAACTGCCTGTGGTTGTCTTCGGAAAGCTCGACCGACACGTGTTTCCCGAAAGTCTTTGAGCCTGGCCTAAGATCCACAGCCACATCCAGGACCTTGCCTTTCACTACCCTGACCAGTTTGCTTTGCGAATGCGCCCCTTTCTGGAAATGCAGTCCTCTGACTACTCCATAGCAGGATTTGCTCTCGTTGTCCTGAACGAACATCACCGGACCGATCTTCTCCTCGAACTCCCTTTGGTTGAACGATTCGAAGAAATACCCTCTGCTGTCCTGGAATATTCTTGGCTCTATGATGAGGAGGCCTTCGATTTCGGTTGTGATGATGTTCATGCTGTTTCTACCATTGTGATATTCATTGAAATACGGTCGCTTTTATTCTTCCGCTATCTTGATGAGGTACTGGCCGTACTGGTTCTTGATCATCGGCTTGGCCAGCTCACGAAGCCTTTCGGCTGTGATCCAGCCTTTTCTGTAGGCTATTTCCTCCAGACAGGCGACCTTGAGCCCCTGACGTTTCTCGATGACCTCGATGTAGGTCGAGGCCTCGGCAAGGGATTCGTGAGTGCCCGTGTCCAGCCATGCGAAACCTCGTCCGAGTTTCTGGACCTTCAGCTTTCCGGCAGTAAGAAACTCTTGGTTCACCGTTGTTATCTCCAGCTCGCCTCTGGCTGACGGCTTGATCCTATGCGCGATTTCCACCACTTCGTTCGGGTAGAAGTAGAGTCCGGTCACCGCATAGTCGCTCTTTGGCTCGACCGGTTTCTCCTCGATGCTGAGGCAGTTTCCGTTGGCGTCAAACTCGGCCACACCGTAACGCTGCGGATCGCTGACCTGATAGCCGAACACGGTCGCCTTCCCTTCCTCCTCGGCGGTACGCACTGCCTCTCTCAGCTGAGCGCCGAAACCTGTGCCTTGGAATATGTTGTCTCCAAGCACGAGACAGGCGCAGTCTTCGCCGATGAAGTCCTTACCTATGATGAATGCTTGCGCGAGTCCGTCCGGGGAAGGTTGCTCCGCATATTCAAAACTCACTCCGAAATCACTCCCGTCACCCAGAAGTCTTCGGAATCCTGGTAGATCTGTAGGTGTGGAGATGATGAGGATGTCTTTGATTCCGGCTGTCATCAGAACCGAGATCGGGTAATAGACCATCGGCTTGTCATAGACAGGGAGCATCTGTTTGCTGACTCCCTTGGTGATAGGGTAGAGACGAGTGCCGCTTCCGCCGGCTAATACGATTCCTTTCATGGTTATATTCAGTGTTATTTGATTCTTTTGATGCAGTCCGCCAGCGAGTCTCTCCAGTAGGGAATCGTGACTTTGAATGTCTCTTTCACCTTGGTCTTGTCCAGGACCGAGAAACGTGGCCTCTGCGCTTTGGATGGATATTCCTCCGTGTGGCATGGCCGGATGTCGCAGGCCGTTCCGCCGATCTCGCTGATCGCCTTTGCGAAATCGTACCACGAGACCGCGCCCTCGTTGGAGAAATGGTATATTCCTGTCTTGTCAAGTTGGCCGTCTTCGATGATTCTTGTGATCAGTGAGGCCAGGTCATAGGCGTAGGTCGGAGTGCCGATCTGGTCGAAAACGACATTGAGCGAGTCCCTCTCTTCCGTCAGGCGAAGCATCGTCTTCACGAAGTTCTTGCCGTAAGGTGAATATAGCCATGCGGTTCTGAGGATCACGCTCCTGCATCCGGATCTCTCGATCTCTTTTTCGCCGGCCAGTTTGGTGGAACCATAGACCCCAAGCGGATCTGTCGGCCAATCCTCCTTGCATGGCATGGGAATATCCCCGTGGAAGATGTAGTCCGTGGAGATGTGGATCAACGCCGCGTCTCTTTCCGCCGCGACTTTGGCCAGATTACCGGCCGCCGTGCAGTTCAGAAGCATAGCCATAGAAGGCTCGTCCTCTGCCTTGTCCACATTCGTGTAGGCCGCGCAGTTCACGATTACATCGACCTTTTCCGAGTCGCAGACAATCCTGACCGCGTCTATGTTCGTGATGTCAAGATTGAGCGTCTCGACTCCGGGCAGCGATGTCACGTCTGAGAATATGTAGTTGTTGCGGCTTCCTGCCGTCACGTTCCGGAGTTCGGTCCCTAGCTGGCCGTTGGCTCCTGTCACAAGAATATTCATGGTGTCTCCAAATTCGGCCCGGGCCGTCAAACCGACGTCGGTCGCCATTCACAAATTTAATCAGAAATATTCCTTTATCAAAATCCGAGGTTCAGTAATCATTCCCTTTATAGACCCCTTCCTGACGATTCTTGCGCTATCGGGCGTGAAAAATGCGGATTTTTATGTAAGTTTGTATTCTATGGAGACAAATTCATCGAGACCAAGGATATTCCTTTACACGGACGGGGCGTCAAGCGGCAACCCGGGGCCGGGGGGATACGGCGTTGTTCTCAAGTGCGCCGGGCATGAGAAGGAGATGAGCGGAGGGTTCGCCCGCACGACCAACAACAGGATGGAACTTTTGGCTGTGATCAAAGGGTTGGAGGCGATTAAGTGGCGGAACGCAGAGGTTGAGGTCTATAGTGATTCGTCATACGTGGTCAAGGCCGTGAATGAGGGCTGGCTTCTGAATTGGGAGAGGAAAGGATGGAAGAAGGTCAAGAATCCGGACCTATGGAAGAGGTTCTTGAATGTTTACCGGATGCACAGGGTGGCGTTCCATTGGCTCAAGGGGCATAACGGGCATCCCGAGAATGAACGTTGCGACCGGCTTGCCGTGGCTGCGGGGGCGGGTGCGGTGGCGGCGGGCAGGACGCTTCCCGCCGATGAGGGCTTTGAACTTAACGCCGCAGCTGAAGGCAGTCTCATTGATTTTGATTAAATTTGTGAATGAATATGCTCACGGAGGTCCCGGACTTGCCGTGGCCGCTTACTTAATAATAGGAAAACATGGAAAGGAATAACAAAAAGCCGATTGTCGGTATCACGCAGGGTGACGGCAACGGTATCGGCTATGAGGTGATCATCAAGTCGTTGGCTGACGCCAGAATTCTGGATTCGTTCACTCCGGTGATCTACGGTTCGTCAAAGATTTTCGGTTTCTACCGTAAGCTGATCCATAACCTTGACCAGATGGACACTTATGTGATCCAGAGCGCCAAGGATGCTAAGCCAAAGAAGATCAATATTGTCAACTGCCTTCCGGACAATGTGTTCGTCGAGCCGGGACAGTCCACTCCGGAGTCGGCTAAATCGGCCATCAGGTCGCTTGAGTGCGCTGTGGAGGACATCAAGAACGGTGACATCGATGTGCTGGTGACGGCTCCTATCAACAAGAAGGCCATGGTGGCCGAGGGTTTCGGAAACACCGGGCATACTGAATATCTCCAAAAGGAATTCGGAGTTGATGACGTGCTGATGTTCATGGTCTCCGACCAGCTCAGGATCAGTGTCGTGACCGGGCATATTCCTTTAAAGGATGTTCCGGCGTCGATCACGCAGGAGAAGATCGTGAACAAATTGAGGCTGATGACCGCGTCGCTGAAGAGGGATTTCGGCATCGTGGAGCCTAAGATCGCGGTGCTGGGACTGAATCCGCATTGCGGGGACGGCGGCCTGCTTGGCGACGAGGAGGAGAGGATAATCCTTCCTGCCGTGAAAGCGGCCAACGCTGAAGGGCTTATGGCTTTCGGACCTTATTCTCCGGACGGGTTCTTCGGGCTCGGACATTATGCGAAGTTTGATGCCACTCTGGCCATGTATCATGATCAGGGACTGGCTCCGTTCAAGGCTTTGGCCTTCGAGGACGGCGTGAACTTCACGGCAGGGCTTCCGATTGTCAGGACTTCTCCGGATCATGGCACGGCCTACGAGATGGCCGGGCGTGACGAGGCGGATCCGCAGTCCATGATGTCGTCCATCTACACGGCGATCGACATCTTCCGCAAGAGGGCGGCGTACGATGACCTGTACGAAGGGAAAATGCAGAAGAAATAATTGAATATGAACTACAAACGATCGATTCTGATAACCGGTGGGGCCGGTTTCATAGGCAGTCACGTGGTGAGGCTGTTTGTCAACAAGTATCCGGACTACCGGATCATCAATCTTGACAAGCTTACCTATGCCGGCAATCTCGCCAATCTCAAGGACATAGAGGATCGCCAGAACTATACTTTCGTCAAGGCCGACATCTGCGACCTTGAGGCCGTCCGCAAAGTGATCTCTGAATATTCCGTTGATGGCATCATACACCTTGCCGCCGAGAGCCATGTTGACCGCTCGATCAAGGATCCGTTCATATTCGCTAAGACAAATGTTCTGGGCACCTTGACTCTGCTTCAGGCCGCCCGTGAGTTTTGGGAGCCGAAAGGTTGGGAAGGAAAGCGGTTCTATCATATTTCCACCGATGAGGTTTATGGCGCTCTTGAGTTGACAAGGCCGGAGGGAGATCCTGCCGGCAATGAGTGTGGCGGGGGGCCGTTCGGTGACACTTTCTTCACCGAGGACTGCAAGTACCAGCCTCACAGTCCGTACTCAGCGTCGAAAGCCTCAAGCGATCATTTTGTCAGGGCCTATCATGACACCTACGGGATGCCGACGATCGTGACGAACTGCTCGAACAATTACGGTCCGTACCAGTTCCCTGAAAAACTGATTCCTCTGTTCATCAACAACATCCGGCAGCGTCGTCCGCTTCCGGTCTATGGAAAAGGGGAGAATGTCCGTGACTGGCTCTATGTCGAGGATCACGCCCGGGCGATCGATTTGATTTTCCATAAGGGAAAGATTGCCGAGACGTATAACATAGGTGGTTTCAACGAGTGGAAGAACATTGACCTGATCAAGGTTCTTATCAAGACTGTGGACAGGTTGCTTGGCCGCCCGGAGGGAGCGGATGATGATCTCATCACGTTCGTGACCGACAGGAAAGGACATGACATGCGTTATGCCATCGATTCGTCCAAGCTGAAGAATGAACTGGGTTGGGAGCCGAGCCTTCAGTTCGCGGAAGGTATCGAGAAGACCGTCCGCTGGTACCTTGAGAATGGTCCATGGCTTGACAACGTGACCAACGGGGAGTACCTCCGCTACTATGATGACATGTACAAAAACCGATAAGGTGATCGTTCGGTTGCTTTGACATGTTCCGCGACAATATAAGTTGTCTATGAAATTTGCCAAAGTCGGTCACTGAGCTTGCCGAAGTTTGCAATATAAGTTGCTGTGGATCACAGTGGCAGAAAAAAGGAAAATCAGGAATTTTGCACGTTGCCAAAATTCCTGATTTTATTTTTCTGCCACAGTGCCCGTGCGATTGCATAAAAAAATAACTTTCCGCTTGCGGTAAGGTTTTCTGATGGAGATGCGTTCGCACCTGGCATTTCTGCTGCCTCACGGCCTTGAATCCAAGGAGTTCCGCTTTGGCGTCCAATCAGCCTTTGCCTGCTAGACAGAAAGTGTACGCAAAGGTACACATTATTTTGTTATATCCAAATATTTTTCTGCAATTTATTGAAAAAATAATTCATTTGACATGAAATAAGTATTTATGGTATAATATAATCATACGCTCTTTGTTTACTTAAAGCACTATTTCAAGTAAATCAAAAATCCCGATGGCCGCCCATCCCAACGTCTCATCCCCACTGTGACCACCGGGAAAAAAGTCGTGCGGCCTACTTCATGTATTGAGCGGAGATGTTTTCATCAATGGCTTCAACCGAGTTGGCGATCACTTCCATGCTTGTTCTTTCTATTCCGGTAGTTTGACACTTTAAAATCCGAAAATAGTTAAAAATATTTGATAGAGTTC
>ERZ780012.176-NODE-176-length-29041-cov-13.9192_pt1 | contig 29041 bp, 18 predicted proteins | sample MGYA00511869_ERZ780012 | MGnify/ENA primary metagenome ERZ780012 (study PRJEB29588, sample SAMEA2161608) | human gut metagenome | biome: human gut; feature: human-associated habitat; material: faeces | place: Denmark | collected 2008/2010 ... | reverse complement strand
CAGGACTATCTTCTGGAACTGCTTAGGGGCGCTAGAATTTGATGCGGTTGCCCTGATAAAATATAACGAATAAACGTGAATGTTTTTTTTGGACACACATCACTTCAACGTTCAATCTTTCAAGCATCCCAGAGGTATTATCTTGACTCCGTCCGGTCTTGTGTAGGCCATTTGGCCACCTGTTATGATCACAAGCAGATCCGGTTCCCTCAGCGGGTTTTGCCTCTCTGATTCGTTATGCTTTTTTATCAGTTGTTTGAGTTCAAGCAGATGCGCGGCCCCTTCCTCGATCTCGCGGCTGCCAAGCTTGCATTCAATCAAGGCATAGCGTCCGTCCGACAGATGCAGTACGATGTCCGCCTCAAGGCCGTACCTGTCCCGATAGTAGGAAATGTGACTATCCTGATCCATCGTGTAGGCACGAAGGTCACGCACACACATTTGCTCGAACAAAAAACCGAACGTTTTCAGCTGTGTCATCAGGATATCCGGAGATAATCCTAAGGCGGCGACCGCGACAGAAGGATCACAGAAGGATCTTTTAGGGGTGCTCCTGATGTTTGACTTACTCCTTATCGCAGGACACCAGGCACCGATATCCTGAATGACAAACAACTTTTCCAACGCCTTGACATAATCATCAAAAGTGTCCGAAGAGCAACTGACCTCTCCGGAAGAAGTGACATCCGAGAGCATAGATGTCTTTTTGGCAACCGTAGAAATATTGCGGGCGTATGAACGCATTATCATCGCCGCGGTCTTCTCGTCACGCTGAACCCCGTCTATTCTTGAGATGTCCTCTGAACACACACTCTTCAGGTAATTCTTGGCCACAAGCAGCCGAACCTTATTTTTGACTGGAATAAGTGACGCTGGCCAACCACCACGACAAGCCGCGAGAATCAAATCCTCCACCGACAACTTAGAAGTCTTCCCGTCAATATCATATTCAGGATTACTGAATAGTTCCTTGACCGACACCAGTCCCGTTGACTCCCTTGACTCCCACAAACTCATAGGGAGCATCTTCATTTTTGCGATCCGGCCTGTTCCAGAATGTCTGGTCTCCTCTTTTTTCACCCTATTGGAGCCGGTAAGGATGAACTGTCCGGGGACACCCCCTCTCTTATCACATATAGTACGGACGGCATCCCAGATCACAGGTGCGTCCTGCCATTCGTCAATAAGGCGCGGAGTGTCCCCCTTCAGAAGAAGCGATGGCTTGGAAGCCGCCGTCGCCAGATATTCATCTCTCATATCAACATCCTGCAAACTAATGGAACTATTCGCCTTTTGGCTGCACGTTGTAGTCTTTCCACACCATTTTGGGCCTTCGACAAGCACCGCACCCGAGGCCTCAAGGTTGTCTTGCAGTATGCCATCAGCAATTCTACTGAGATATTCCATAATAGACTCAATTATTTGCCAAAGGTATGAAAATTAATTACAAAGAGCAAGCCGATCGGCATTTTCGTGGCATTTTAATCGGCATTTTCGTGGCATTTTAATCGGCATTTTCGTGGATGCGCCAGTTCAAAAACGTACAAGCACGAAAAAAGCAGGCCGACACACGATAGTGCCGTTGGCCGGAATTAAGGTCTCAAGACTTATAAAATAACGCGAAGCGCCTATTTCCGAAAAGAAGAGCTTAACCTTTTCATACCACTATCTTACGACAAGGGCGGCGTCCTTCGCGAGATAGAGGATATTCTGGTTCACCTCCTGGGAGAAGGTCAGCTCCTTCAGGTTCGGGCAGGACTGCACATTGACGTTGTTCAGTTTCGGGCAGGCTGTGATATCCAACGCCGGGACCGGGGTGTTGTCAATCCAAAGCCTGTACAAACCGGTCTGGGTGCCGAGAGCCACCGACTTTACGCCGGTGTGCGACGCATAGACAAAAGACAGGGAAGGACAGCCCGTAAGATCAAGAGCGGCGAGGTTCTCGTTATTCGCACACTTGAACATCTCAAGGGCGGGGAGTTGGAAGGCAAAGGACTCCACACGGGTGCCGGAGAAGTCAAGCGACTTCAGGTTCCTGAAATATTCAAGGCCTGCCAGTGACTTGATTTCGAGACCCGAGACATCGATCGACTTGACGGAATCCGCTTCAGACAATGACAACTTCCTGTCTCCGTCAAGATCCATCGACGAAACGCAATAGGCGCGGAAAACAGGATCCTTGATTTTCTTTGCCACATCCTTGACCTCTGACGAGCAGGATGTTATGAATATAGCCGCGAAGGCCGAAACGACGAACAATACTTTTCTCATTATTCAGACATTTTCTTTTCATTCAACTTTTATAGGCAGGCAACCACTTACTTTAATAATATATAGGAGTGATTGCCCGCCTACGTCAATTACCGTTACCATTCAATAAAGCCAACACCCTCCGAGCCGCCGGCACCGACGTTGTCCGACCTGACAAGGATCACACACTTCGCGACGACGCTGCTGTTGTCTTTGGATTTTGCGGTTATGGTCACCTTGCCGCCGCTCTTTGCCGTCACGATGCCGGACTGCGAGACATAAGCGACAGTCTTGTCGGACGAATCCCAGATAACATCCTTGATGGAGGCATCCGAAGGTGACACCTTAGGAGTCAACGTGAGGGTCTGTCCGACTCTCATCGACGTTTCCGACATGTCGAGGGTTATGCCACTGACAGGAACCTTTGTCACCTTGACAAAGCATTGGGTGGAATAACTCTTCGAATCAATGGCCAAGGATCCTCTTCCTTCCTTGTAGATCGCCTTGACCTTAACATTCCAAAATGGCGTTCCCTTATCCTTGACAGCATCGCAAGTCACAGGACAGTTGATCGCAGGAGAGATCTTCAGCGGTTCTGTCGCATTATCCGGAGAGACCTTAACCCTGATGGTGTAGGATTCTCCCATTTTCAAGTTAATGTCCTTATTTTCCTCTGAATAGGAGATCTTTTCGATAGGTATCAGACGCTCGGTTACCGTGACCGAACAAGTTGCCGTGAACGCTCCGGCTCCCGCCGCCACCTTGATTGTGGCAGTGCCTGGAGAAACCGCGGTGACAACCCCCTCATTGACAGTCGCGACAGATTCCTTGTCCGAACTCCAGGTTACGGTCTTGTCCCTCGCATCCTCAGGCAGAACGGTGGCTATGAGCTTTCCACTCTTACCAACTTCGAGAGTCAGCGACTTCTCGTTCAGTTTCACGCCGGTGACCGCATACTTATCGATGACGGTGATTGTCACCTCGTTCGACGTGACATTCTTGCCCTTGACCTTGATCTTAGCCACTCCGACTCCCACAGCGGTGACATCACCGTTCACAACCTTCGCCACGGACTCGTTGTCAGACTCCCACACAAGCGTTTCATCCGCATTGGCAGGAAGCATCTTAAGAGTCAACGCAGTGGACTCTCCTATGTTCAGAGACGATGTCTGAGATGTCAAAGTAAGGGAAGTGGCATAAACGACCGGTTCAAGGACAGTCACATTGCAGGAAGCCTGATGTCCACCGTCAGCGGTCTTGACAGTGATAACCGCCTTTCCGGTTTTCTTTGCGGTCACCTTTCCGTCTTTCTCACCCACAGAAGCGATTTCCGGATGGTCTGACGACCAAGTCACCGACTTGTCAGTGGCGTCAGCCGGACTAATCACAGCCGTAAGCAACTCTGTACCGCCAACGTGCATAGTCAATTCCGGCTTGCTGACAGCGACCCCGGAAACGTGACATTTGACCACTACCTCGCAGGTGGCCGTAAATCCACCGTCCATGGTTGTGACGGTGATGGTCGCCTTGCCAGCCTTGTTAGCGGTCACCTTTCCGTCTTTTGACACGGACGCCACAGCGGAATTGCCCGATGACCAAGAGACAGTCTTGTCAGAGGCGTCCTCTGGGGCAACTGTCGCGGCAAGAGATTCCGTCTCACCAACGTACAGATTCAGAGAAGACTTGCTGAGAGAGACTCCGGAGACGTGACGCTTGACAGTCACTTCACAATCGGCTTTGAACCCGCCGTCTTTAGTAGTGGCTGTAATAGTGGTTTTCCCTGGCTTCAGTGGCTTGATGACCGCATGCAACGCCGCGCCAGGGGCAATTGACGCCACCTCAGGATCCGAACTTGACCATTCGAGAGACTTGTCTGTGGCATTGGCAGGAGTCAAGGTCGCGCTGATGTCCAATGAAGGGTCTCCGACATAAAGGGTTTTGGAGGAGATCGACAGGGTGATTCCCTTGACCGGTGTCCCGACCTTTACAAGACAGGTCGCCATCTTACCTCCGTCAGAGGTAACGACGTGGATCGTAGCCTCTCCCGTACTCACGGCAGACACAAGTCCCAATTGCGAGACTATAGCGACCGATTCTTTGTCCGAGTACCACGTGACCTCGGCATTCGAGGCGTTCTGAGGAAGGACCGTCGCTTCCAGTTGGTGTTTTTCACCAGGTTTTAATTCGACAGTCGTCTCACTCATGGAAATCCCGGTGACACGGCTGATGACAGTAACCTTGCAGACAGCTGTCACCTTCTCGGCCACCTTGACCGTGACTGTCGCCGCGCCAGCCTTGCGGGCGGTCACATTACCTTCGTTGTCAACCGATGCGACATCAGGATGATCGGACACCCACGTAAGGGTCTTCTGCGTCGAGTTCAACGGGTACACCGTCGCCGTGAGTTTGCCGCTCTCTCCTTCGAGAAGTTTCAGACTCGTCTTGTCGAGCGAGACATGCTGCGCAGGACTCTTGACACTCACAACACAGTTTGAAGTGAATGAGCCGTCGTTGGTTGTGGCGGTCACAGTCGTCGTACCGGGACCGATCGCGGTCACGGTACCATCCGAGGCAACCGACACGACCTTCGTGTCCGCGCTTTCCCAAACAACCCCTAAATCCGATGCATCCTCAGGAGAAATCACCGGCTTGATCGTGAAACTGCTTCCGATTGTCTCAAGAGTGAATTCACGTGGGTCAAGGCTGATGCCTGTGACAGAAGTACCTACCTTGACATTGCAGTAGGCCGTGAAACCGCCGTCTGACGAGGAGACAAAAACCGTCGCCTCTCCATTGCCCTCCGCCTTGACATTGCCATACGCGTCAACAGTGGCGACAGAAACGTCAGAGGAGCCCCATTTGAGGGACTTGTCCGAAGCGTTTTCAGGGAATATGGTGGCCTTAAGGGAAGCGGACTCTCCTTTTTTCAGAGACAGTTCAGACTTGTCGAGCTCGATCTTCTCGACCCCGACTCCGACAGTCACATTGCACGAAGACATGAATCCTCCGTCATCAGTCCTTGCCGTGACCTTGGAAGTCCCGACCTTAAGTCCCTTGATGGTGGCGCTACCGTCCTGATTGTCAACATAGTCAACAACCGAGCTATTCTCAACCGTCCAGATAATCTTCTGATTGTCCGCATTCGATGGTGAGATGATCGCTTTCAACACAAACGAAGCCCCGATGGAGAGATCTTGACGCTCCTTGTCAACGGCGACCGAGCTTACCCCGATCAACTCCTCCTGACAGGCGTAAAAAAGGCACAGGGCCGAAATGAGTAAAAGAATATACTTTTTCATCATGATTCAATTTTTCTCTAACTTCTACTGCCTCTGGCACCTTACTGCATGGCCATCGCCACGTGATTTGTTGTTGCAATACAGGTTAATCTCGGACTCCGCCGCAGTATTTTTGACATGAATCTCAAAAGTTGTCGTAGTCTGCGAGGCGGTAGTTGTCGTCCAATAATCGGCAAACAAGCCTGCAAGCGCGATAGTCGCATTACCTCTTTTAAGATAGCCCGTGCAAGGGTACCAGGCTACACCTCCGGAAGACAGGGTGAAACGCACACCGTGATTAGATGTGTCCGCAGAGTACGAGCCCTCGCTCACTTGGTTCCAAACCCCATCCGGGCCACCTTTAGGCACACGCCATCCGGCCGGACAAGGGTCATAGATGGTCTTCACATCTGTCCAAAGTTCATTCTGACGCCCTGCATACAGCCAATCGTTTCCGGTGCTGAGATCGCAAGTGATGAAAGTAGTCGGATTGGCGACAGCAAAGTCAACCGTACAGTCAGCGTTGGAAGCCAACTGTTCGAACTGACACGTGGAAGCCATAGGTGTGCCATCTATGGACGCCACCCCCATGAAAGGATCCTTGCGTCCCCATTGATAGAAAAGGCCGTAAGAGGCCACTCCCTCATAAGATGAGGACAGCGCGCCAACATTTCTGTCCATCATATCCACAGATGCTCCTTGATAGCGCTGTGCTGTCTGATCCGCGTCGAAATCACACATCCAGATATGCCAGGACCAGAGTATCCTGTCATTGGAGTCGTATGCGGCCACAAGGGCGTTACCAGGCTTGAACTGTTCGGCGGTCTTGAAGTACAGGCAACCGTTCTTGACACGGACAGAGGAATTAATCAGAGTTCCCTTAGCGACAGCGTTAGCCGAGTTGTCGGTCTCCCAAACCACACCGGCATGATCCACGGCGCCGACTGATGTAGGGGAATTTCCACGCACTAGAGGAAGTTTGTACGAACCAGCCTCGCGTACAATGTAACAGTTAGCTGTTCCTTTAGCGTCCAGCGGCTCACCATCAAGAATATTCGAAATCGACGATGGAATATCGGCATCGCGGACCGTGGCGAAATAATACCTCTGCACCCTTACGAAAGATTCGCAGACAGAGCGGCTTACCTCCGTACCACCTTTATAGAAAGTCAGAGTGAATCCTTTCTTGAAAGACTGAGGGATAATGGAGAGATAATAGAACTTTCCCGCATTGAACTCCCCTTCAAGAGAAATCTGTGTGGATGTTTCCGAAGAGGCTGCATGACAGAGCGGAATACCATCTTCTCCGAAAGAAATTGAGACCGATCCTGCTACCGCTTCATTGGCATTGCCTCTGAATATGACCTTGTCATACCCCGATTCTGAAACCGTAAAACGGATGCCGCCCAAGGCATCATAGAAGCCCATTTGATCAGTGGACGCGGATCGCCCTACCATAAGGAACGCAGCCGGGTCAAAAGAGCCGGACACAGCCTGCTGCACAGCGGGCAGGGATGCACTGACAACATTAGATGCGAAAGATGTCGAGCTACTGTAAGGATAAACTCCATAGTAATAGCCACCGGCCGGCTCAGAAGCCTGTCCGGCAAACACAGCAGTAGTTCCCCCCTTCTCAGTGACAAACTTATTACCACCCGAACCGGAATCAGAATCGAAAATGCTGATGCTGTCGGAGGGATTCCAACTTACAGAGCCGAAATTGTCGGTAATGGCCGCCTTGGTCTCAACCGAAAGATAAGCCTTTAGCAATCTGGAAGTCTTTTCTTGCCCTGGAACATCAGGTGCCGGAGCAGAAGGCTCCTTCTGGCAGGAGATTGCCGCAAAAGCAAGCGACAACATCATTAATCCATATAATCTCATAAGACGAAATAACATTGTAACAAAGTCGAGAGATATTCAAAAGAGGGAAGACAGAAAACTATCTTCCCTCTTAAGAAATATTATAGATTAATACTCGTCAAGAGTAGTAAACTACTTGTTCTTGTCAGCGATACCGCCTGGCCATTTAGCCTTGGTGTTAGCTGTAGAAAGAACGGTTACCTTACCCTTAAGGTCAAGAGTGTAGAGATCACCAATCTTGACAACAAGGTTATAGTCAGCGTACTTGTCAACAAGAAGGTCAGTACCGAGATTCTCCCAAGCAACGAAGAGACCCTTGGTTGTTACATTCTCGCCATACGTGAGACATCCACCGAATGACTCCTTAGAGTTGTCCTTGTAAGGATAGGTAAGAGCATTACCAGCCTTGAATTCGACAGAGCCCTGGAGGTCATTGAGGCCATACTGAGTCTTTGCATAATCAGAAGCGATCATCGTACCTGTAGCCGGATCGAAGGTGAAGATAACTTTAGCCTCGTTCTCCTTCTCGACAACCTTGACATCGGTTGGGATATAGGTCACGTCCTTCTCATTCTTGAATGTACCAAGTTCAATGTCCTTATTAGTTGTGATGACCTTGAAAGGAGTCTGGAAGACAACATAGTAGTAACCAACCTTCTCCTTGGCAGGAGTGATCACATCAGCTTCGGTAGTACATGTCTCAGTAACCTTCACGAGAACAGCGGTGTCCTCGGTAAGAATGTTGTTCATGAACTTGATGTCAGGTGATGTCGCAGGAGCTGCAATGATAGCCTTGAACTCAGCAGCTGTGAAGACTACCTTATCAACGTTTCCATCTTTGGTGATGAACTTGTAAGCATCCTTTGGATAGTTAACCTTCCAATCAGCCGTGCTGTTCATAATCTCGAAGGAGATTGTGGCATCGTCAGCGATGTTGATGTTCTTACCGTACTCCTCGAAGTGCTCGATGAGAGATGAAGAGTAAGTGAAGTTCTTGTTGGCATCAGCCTTACCCTTGACACGAACGCCAGCGTAAACATCGTAGTTCTCAGTTGACGGGATGTACTTGGAAACAGGCTTAGCTTCTACAGGCACATTCATCTTACCAAGGAGGTAATCAGGGTTGAGGATAAGCTTGAGAGGAGTTACGAACTCATGCTCGTGCGTCGTAGGAGTCTTCGCAGAGATCTCGTAAGCGAACTTGAAGCCAACATTAGGGGTCTTCTTGCTGTTCTTCTTAGCCTTATAAGCGAACTCGATCGTTGTCTTATCTGAAGGGATCTTAGCGTTCTTATCAACCAAGAGAGAGATTACGTTAGTAGAAGTATTCCACTCTTCCGGAGCCTCAACAAAGAATGTGATGCCTTCAGGGAATGTGTACTGCTTTACAGGAACGTAAGTGGTGTCAAGCTGACCATCAGCATTCTTCTTGATGTCGAGGACATAGAGGTTATCCGTGTCGTAATCCTGAAGGAATGCCTCGTAAGAGAGACCCAATCCACCAAGGACAGTCTGGTTAACCTCTTTCCAAGTAACTTCAAGCTTGTCATCAGTGTAGTCAGGGCATGCAGTCATAGGAGTAGTGAACTTGATGACATTATCGCCACAGAACTTAACGAAGTGATCTGTGAAGGTCTTGTAGTAAACAACAGGAACTTCAGGTTCAACCTTCTCCTCGACGATTCTGATCATGATGTAGCAAGTAGCAAGAGTGTACTCCTTGTCACCGAGCTTGGTGGTGGCGGTAACCTTTACCTGAGGGGTTCTGTTGACAGCAGGACGGGTTGACTCATTAAGGAACTTATCGTTAACCCTGATCTTGCTGCCTTCGATAACAACGAACTGATTCTGATCAGTACGTTTATCTTCTCCGAGGAAAGGCTTGTTGACCTCACCCTTCTCGTTAACGAGCTCAAACTTGTAGTCAACATCAACACCGATCTCTTCAGCAAGTGCGTCTTTAACATTATAACCATCAGCAAGAAGCGTTACGTAGTCTTTAAGATCAAGAGTCTCAGTGTAGAGAAGCTCCGGAGTAGGAAGTTCTGGAGCGTAGAGTTCATCGTCAGCAGGATTGTTGATTGCGATAGGCTCAGAGCGATACGGTCTAATTGTCTTGTCAATCGGGCTAACATCATTTTTTGTGAAATCCTTATGGATAAGACCATAATGAGCATAGAGGCCAGCGATGCCTACATAGGCATAGTCGGAAGTGATGGTCTCACCATTAGCGTAGGTCTGAAGAGCGATGATGTCGTTCTTGAGATCCTCTGGATTATCAGCACCAGATCCAAACCATGTCTGAATAGGGAAGTGGTTAAAATCATTGAGTTTGATAGAGAAAGTAGCCTCTCCACCCTTAACGACAGGCTTCTGATTCTCGCTTACGATAGAGACAAGATCCTTCTTGTCAGAAGCGCTTCTCATTTGGATGGTCTTTACCTTTCTGTTGATGAAAGCCCATTCATTTGCGTTAACATCAGCGTTCTCAGGATTGAGCCTGTAAGTCACATTGGCTACGCCAGAAGAGTAGAAGACAACTGTATCATTCTCTTCGTCCGGAATGATGATACCATAAGGGAACTCGATGTAGCCAAGACCCTCCATCAGAGCCTCTGGAATAAGAGCAAGGCTCTTGACGGTTGTAAGAAGACTGATCTCAACCACGCCATCCTTCGCTCCCTCGACATTGTGGAAGGTAATCTTGCCGCTCTCCTCGTCATAAACAGCCGTTATGGTTCCCTCAGGGAACACATCGATGTTCGTGACCTCAGAAGTTGTCTCCTTGGAGGCAGGATCATAGGTGTACTTAACCCACTTGCCGTAGTTGGCGTCACTCTTGTCGGTGCAAGGCTGATACCAGATCTGAAGGGCATCCTTGCCGTCAACGCCGTCCTTGCCAGGAGCGCCAGGTGCGCCGTCGTTGCCGTCCTTACCAGGATCACCCTTGTCACCCTTGTCACCCTTGTCACCCTTTGAGGCGAATCCGGTGTCCTTACCGTCAATGAACCAGTTGCCATTGGCACCGATGGTAACAACAGAACCGTCCTTGCCAGGAGCGCCGTCCTTGCCGTCGTTGCCATCTTTACCATTGGTAACGTCGAAAGACTTACCATTGCTCAGAGTCACCTTGACTCCGTTAGTGATAGGCGTCACATCCGTGATGACGGCACCGTTGTTGATCGCAGTCTGGAGATCACTGACAGTGCTCTCCAGCTTCTTCACCCGTTCCGTCAAGTCGTTAATGTCGCCATCGTAGTCCGTACAAGATACGGCTACTCCCGCGAGGCCTAATACGATAGCCCCCGCAAGAAACAAGTTCTTAAACTTTTTGTTCATAGCTAAAAAACAAATTGATAAATAAATAAAACGTATAATTGTTCCTCTTAGGAACAAATGTTTTTTAGCCATCTTTTTCTCATTTTCTGACCAAAAAATCTTGCTTATGAAAAATTAAACTCATATATTTGTCGTTGTGTTATGGGTTGTCCCCTCGGTGGGGGCTCAAAACATATTTATTACTAAGAGTGACACCGCTTTTTCTTCCGGGAACTCTCTTACAGGCATCTCGAACGAACATATTCAGAAATCAGCCAAGCCTCCTGACATACGTTTTGCATACTGGATTGACGAAAATATTCATCATCTTTTGGCTCGGATACGCGATCGTGCGGGACGCTTCGACAAACTCAGCGACCGGAGAGGTCATAGGCAGCCCAAAGCGGCAGGCCTAGCGACTGGGAAGGTCTGAACGACCAGAGAAGGATCACAGGAATTTGATCCTATCGGCAAGATTCAGGAAATACTCATTGGACCAAATATCAAGTTCCCGTCTCTGGCTTTGAGCGATGTAAGGGAACACGTCCTGCTTGACATTCTCAATGTCCGCTGTGGCAAGCCTATGACGCAGCCGTTCAATAAAGCCTTCGCGGCTTACATCCTCACCGCTGAACTCTTTGATTCTTTCTTGAAGATGCCTGAAGTCAAGCGAGACATCGTTCCTGACATACCACTCAAAGTCAAACCAGTCTCTCCCTTTGACGCGACGCTGCCACGCACGATAAACCAACGCGTGCATTTTACCGGCATATAGGTCAGGAAGTACAAAGCAACGAGTCATAAAAGAATGAGGCTTCAGCAGGAGTTTCGGTTCGGTGTCAAAAAGAAGCGGTGGATCGGTATCAAGCTCTATTTTGACCTTAATCATTCTTTTCGTCCGGAATCTGATGTCGTAAGTCTCTGTGTTCTCTTTTAAGAAAGCAGATTCAACCCTGCCAAACGATTTCTTCTCTTTTTTCGTGATCTCTACATCAAAGCCAGTAAGTTTGAATTCCTCCTTTATCGCTTGGAAATAATTCTCAAGATGAACATCATCTCTCTTTTCCGTAAGAGAAAAGTCCATATCTTCGGAGAATCTTGGCAGACCGTGGAAAAGCCTTAGACAAGTACCTCCATAGAAAGCCGCGTGGTCAAAGAACCCTCCTCTATGCAGTCCGGCAAGAACGATTTTCTGACAGACCTCTTGCTCTGCGTTTGGTGTAGCTATGGAATTGCCGCCTTGATATGCGGCCAGCATTGATTCAAATATCGTCATAAACTATTTATTATTTTAATAAGGTTAGACAAAATCCGTGTCTTACGTCCCACCCTGGCACATTCCTCGATCACCTCAACATTAAAATCACGCAACAGTTCCATATCTATGCGCAAATCATCCTCAAGGTACACTGTCAAAGCCTTGACTGAACGTTGTGGCACATAATTGTCATAAAGGATCGTATCACAAAGAGCCTTCTCCCTACCAGCCATCAAGAAACTCACACCATCAGCATCCATACTCTCGACACCTATCGGGAAATACACTGCCGGAACCTGCACATAACTGAAGGTACCTATCGGAGTCTGGAACGAGTGTGAGCGTTTTGTTGTCACACTTGTCATAACAAAAACCTGTTCCGGAATCATCCCGAAATAGCGAAGCGCCCACTGAAGGGAGACATAAGACGGACCATAAATATGGTTGGCGCAGAGCCTGGGATCTGTACCGCGGTCAAACAAGTCCGGATTGACAATGTACAAATTTCTTTTCAACCGTATAAGTTCGCCCGACTTTTCCATAGAAAGGACTTTCTTCTCCGGCGAGGATAGATCAGGGAAAGACGACCTAATATCCGCACTGGTTATTGGAATACCGGCAAACCGCTTCAACGGGAGACTAAACATAATTATTCTTTTTACAAATATACTGATATTTGCACAGAAAAAGAAGTAGTAGTTCTTTTTCTGTGTAAAATAATGCAGTCATAATTGATAATGGCAACACTGGCATACGGGATTGACGCAAATATTCATTATCTTTGGGGTTGGAGATATAATTGGGGCGGACGCTTCGGCAAGCTCAGCGACCGTAAGGTAAGGAACAGCATTCGGAATAGGCAGGCTCAGCGAGCGGAGGGAACAATTATACCTATATTATATTAAAAGATATGGTGGAGAGGACTTCCCCAAAGTGGCAGGAAGGCGGGAACCATCAATAAAGAATAAGAAAGAGTTCGAATTGAATATGAATACAGGGAATAGGTTTTTAGCGGTTATGAGAAGAGGGCTGGCGAGCGTTGCCGCCATCATTATGACGATGGGGGTGTCTGGCAACTGCTTGGCGCAAACCCAAGGTGAGAAAAAGAGCAGGTCACTGACGTTTGAGAGGACAGTGCACGACTTCGGCGAGATAACGAACGAAGACGGGGTCCAGGAATGCTCGTTCAAGTACAAGAACCAGACTGACACGACCATACTGATCTACGACGTGAAAGTCTTCTGCAACTGCACCAAGGTCGAATGGCCAAGAAAACCGATCAAGCCTGGAGAGGAAGGCGAGATCAAGGTGAAATATAATAACGAAGGCACGCCGCATCACTTTGACAAAGGCGTGTCTGTCTATACCTCAACCGGGAAGCGACCGATACTCCTTCGGATCAAAGGCACCGTGACGGAATAGAGTCTCCACAACGTCCGGCAGTTTAGACGGAATAAACGACGGAATAAATGACGGAATAAATGACGGAATAACACGGGGATAAATGTACACACCACCTTTTACAGTCTCCTCAAAAGCCATCAATCTCATAGCAGAGATCTCGGCCCAGATAGAGAGATATTCAATAAGAATGGAGCAGAGCGATTCGCTAAGATTACGAAAAATGACCGGGAGGCGACAGTGGGCTTTCCGGTCATATTCATTATGCTTCCGAGCCATAATACGGCTACAGAGGTTGTTTTTAAGAGATGAAATTACTGCATCAAAGTGAGGTACCAGTTGCCTTCGATTTTGAGGGCATTGATGGCGAAGGCGGTGGAAAGGAGCTTGGACTCATCCTCGGAATGGCCGAAAGAGACACGGAACTTGACGACATTGTGGTCCGGATCCATGAACGTGTAGCTCTCAAGCTTAGCCTGCCTTAGATTCATCTTCTTGAACTGGTTGGACGCGGAGACAATCTTCTCTGAGCTGATCTGGAACAAAGTGTCATTCTCGACCTGTCCAAGACCATCAAGAGCGCCGTTGACATCTCCTGCTATGATCTTGTCAATCACCGACTGAGCCCTGGTCAACACTTCGGTTGTGTCAGCGGCCGTAAGTTCGGACAGGAAAATCTCCTGGCGTGACGGAGTGGCCTTCGGCTTCTTACCGGAGCAGGAGACCAAAAGGGCTACGGCCAAGACCAAAACAGCGGAATAACAAGCGAATGATTTGATTTTCATCATACTAAGTCATTAAAAAGGTGCGCACCGCAGAACGATGCGCACCTAATTATTCTATGTTAAGATCTTACTAGAGAGTAGGCTCAACAGTCACGTCAACATAGGTAGAGATAACACCCCACTCGTAAGTAACCTGTACAGGGATACGGAGCATAAAGGCAGAGTCAACATTGTTACCGTTGTTTACATAACGGAGGTAACCGAACTTCTTCTTCAGACCGTTGTACTGAGGTTCACCCCAGTTAGGCATTGTCTCTGAGCTGTAGGTGATGTCAAGACCTGTCGCAGCAGGAACCCTCGTTGGGTTGGTAATATCACCAGTGCAATGCCAAATATGAATGTCATTAGTCTTGGAAGAAAGGAGGGTCTCACCGAGAACACCACCGTTAAGGGTCGTTGTGATACCAGCCTCATCAACCTTGAAGTTATTGACATTGTAATACTTGAAGTACCAGAGATTGCTGTAGTCAGGAGTTACGAACTGACCATTATCACCTCTCCAATCCTTGAACTCGAATACATCGAAGATGCTGAGGTTAGCCTCCGGCTTGTAGGCATCAACACCGTCACGATATACCTTGCCAGTGATCTCAGGCATATTCAGAGGTCTGAGGAAGTAGTAAGGGTTAACGCCACCGGCGACAGCAGCTACGAGGTTGCAATCGCCATCAGCAGCCTTAAGAACAACGCCTATGTTAGCATAGAGTTCAGCCGCTGACTTAGGAACAGATGGAGAGTAGTTAAGAAGTGCCTTAGCTGTCTCGTTGTTCTCATAAGTAACCTCACCGGTCTCCTGATTAATCGTAGCGATTACAACACCATTAGCCTTAAGTTCAGTGTTAGTGTAAACACCTGCCTCATAATCAGCTGAAAGCGCAACCTCATTCACAGAAAGCTGAGCATTATCAGTAATTGTGACTTTGCCATCATAGAGATCAACTACCTCCTTAGAGTCAACTGTCAACTGAACATTTCCTACCTTAGGCTGAACAGGAGCGAAGTAATACTTGTAAACAGGATTTGTTACAGTCTTACCAGCTACAGTGAATTTAGGATTGTTGCCTTCCCATACCTGATTGATAGGAGTTACCCAAGTAGAAGGAACTGGCTTACCTGGTTCCATATTAGGAACTTTAACGTTAAGGATAGCCTTGGTCTGATTGTCGAACCAATAGTTGGCAAGCTTGACACCAACAGTACCGGCAGCGTTCTTGGTGACGGTAACCTTAAGAGGAACGTAAACACCCTCGAACTCATCCTCAACTTCCTCGCCATTGTGTCTGATGAAGACGTATCTTACCCAAATTGTAGCGGTATGGCCTTCCTTCTTGTAGATGGCGGACTTGTCGGCAGGAGTGAGAACCCACTCAAGAGTAGATACTCCATCGTTGGATACCTTTTCGGTAACAACACCGATAGCCTCGGCAGCCTCTGTGAACTTGGTGTCAGCGAAGCTGTACTGAACAGCCTTAGACTCCTCTGCCTGGAGAGCGTAAACCTTGTCGAAGGCAACCTCGTCAGCGTCAACAGTGACATAGATCTTGGTCATTTCGTCAGCCTTGGTCTCAACAGTAGAGTTCTCGCAATCGTTAGCGGCAACAGTCCAGTTAAATCCGTCAGACTTGATGTAATCCTTAGGAGCGATCTGAACCTTGATGTAACCAACAGCGACAACATCGCCAGCCTTGGTAACAACAGTCACACGAACCAATGGCTGCCTGTCGATGGCAGAAGGGGTAACCTCACCATTAACACCAGGAGTGATGACACCGGTGTTCTCATCAATAGCAGCGAAGCTGCTCTCAGAAGCCTCATCACCATCAACATAGTAATCTACGAGAGAGAACTTATAAGAAAGGCCGTAGTCATTCTCAGGATAGTCAGTCTCATAAACGTGATCCTCGTGAGTATTCTTTGAGGTGATAGAGTAGCTAAAGTAGTGGGTCTCAAGAAGTTTCTTAATATCAAGAGAACCTTTGTAATCAACTTTCAGTTCAGCTTTGTTTGCGACAGCATCAGGAGCGGTAGTGAACAGATGGTTTGTTGGAAGCCCCTGTTCGCAAGCATTCGCCTTTGTTCCATAATCTACACTATTATAAGAGATAGCGTCAATCATCAATCTGGACTCATAGATGCGGGCATAATCTGAAGTTACAGTTGTGTCCTCACCAGCGGAAATCTTCACATTGGCCTGAAGGGCGAAAATGGTGATATTCTTAATATCCGGCTTGCTCTCGTCTGCGACCTTGTTTGATGTAAGGTTGACAAACAGGTTGCCATTCTTGGTCTCTGCCAGAGTAGCCTCATAGAGATCGGCAGCGGATCTGGTTGAAACAGACTCAGCCTCCCTAACGACAACCTTAAGAGCGTTGTCAGCGGTGACAACAGCGCTTGAAGGGTTCATCTCATACTCTACAGGCACAGCCGGGTTCACGCGAACAGCCTTCTCATTCGCATAGTCCCAAGCACCACCAAGAACGAATGGCTTCTGAGCGTCAGTTGTACCCTCATACTCATTCTCTACAAACTTAACGGCAACAAAGTAACCATAGCAATACTCAACAGCCTCGATACCATCAACATAAAGACCAGGAACGAAGACAAGGCTTCTCAGTTCAGTGTTGAACACACCCCAAAGCTTGCTGATTCTGGCGTTGAGAGCGTTGGCTACAGTAGTGAGCCTTGCGTCAACATCAGAGATCTTCTGCTCAAGTGGCTTGTAAACGGTCTCGTAAACCTCACCGCCTTCCTTGCAAGCCTTCTCGATAGCCTCATCGAAGTACTTGTCAAAGTCAGAGATGTTAAGTTTTGTCTTCTTAAGATTCTCAATCTCGGCGGCGGCATCTTTGTCAGCCTTCTCAAGAGCCGTGATCTTAGCCTCAAGAGCACCCTTGGTAGCATAGACACCAAGAGCCTCTACAAGAGCGTCAACCTTACCAAGAGCCTCGGAAGCGGTCTTCTGGGCAGCCTCGGCAGCCTTCTGAGCGGTGTCGATCTTGGTGATGATCTCAGAGATCTTAATGTCTGAATCATACTTGTCAGAGAGAGTCTTAAGCTGACCTTCAGCGATCTTAAGGCGAGCGTCGAGTTTACCGATCTCCTCGTTAGCGGCAGCCATCTCTTTCTTGGTAGCAAATGTGGCGTTAACATACTCAAGAGTGGCGTAAGAAGGAAGTTTGTCCTCGATTGCCTTGACTCTGGTGTCAATAGCCTGGACGTCTTTCTTAAGGCCATCGATAGTAGACTGAAGAGCATCAATGTCCTTCTTGTGATCCTCCTTAGTCTCAAGTGTGGCAACGGTCTCCTGAAGGGCCTTGATGGCTGCCTCAGCCTCAGCCTTAGCCTTCTGAAGATCCTCAATAGCGGTCTTGTTAGACGCTACCTGTTTCTCTACATCAGCCAACTTGGTCTCCAGATTATCGACGCGATTGTTGGTCTTGTCGATATCCTCTGAATAATCAGTACAGCTGGTGTACGCAAATGTCAGCCCAGCAATGGCCAACATCGAAACCAATCTGAAAAATTGTTTCATAAAGGATAATTAGTTAATAAAAAAGTTAAACATGTTACTCGTAGTAATAAATATGTTTTTAGGTGCCCATTCGTAGGCACATAATAACACAACGACAAATATATGAGTTTAATTTTTCATAAGCAAGATTTTTTAGTCAGAAAATGAGAAAAAAGAGGGTGGAATCCATTTATTACTACGAGTGACACCGCTTTTTCTTCCAGATGCACTTGTGCAGGCATTCCGAACAGACATATTAATAGGTAGGGTTTTGCCGCCGACATACGTTTTGCATACGTATTTGGCGGTGGAACGTCAGTTTCTGTGCCCCAATGACACAACCGCATCGGCAGTCTCAGCGGCGATCAAAGGAAGCTATAGCCGGAAAGAGACCGGGCAAATAACCTTAAAAGATGAGAGCAACAACTGTTATTGAATATCTTCTGTCTGGAGTTCTGCTGCTGGCGGCACAAACGCGGCCGGTTGGAATCAATCCCACCGCGACAGCGCAAGGTCAAAGTGTGGTGGTGGCAAAAACGCTGACGTTCGAGAACAAGGTGCACGACTTCGGCATGATTTCCGAAAGCGACGGACCACAAACCTGCATATTCAAGTATAGGAACAACTCCAATGCGGCTATTGTCATACAAAAAGTGATCGTATCTTGCGCCTGCACGCAGGTGGAGTGGTCGGAAAAGCCAATAAAACCGGGAGAGAGCGGCGAGATCAAGGTGTTATTTTCCAATCGTATAGGGACAGGGAACTTTGACAAATCCATCTCTGTGTCCGTTTCCTCTAGTTCCTACCAAACAATCCTTAGGGTAAGAGGCGTGGTCACAGAAGGAGGGATAACGGATAAAGCCACTTCATCCGACCGTTAAACGGATCAAGATGAAATGGCTTGACTTGCAAGAGATTCCGGCTTTTACTTTTTGCCGATCCTCACTCTCTCCTTGACAATCTCACCAGAGCTCGCCACCACCGTTTTCTTAGCGGCATCGAAAACCACCCCTTCTGGAGACGTGATGGCACAGCCATCTGGCAGAGATATTCCTGCGATGTCCACTATTGAACCTTCGGAGCCTTCCGCCGACAGGACTCCATCGGCATCGGATAGCTCCAAATAAGCATTGTAGGCCTTTCCGCCGACAATACCCCACTTACCTTTGGCATTGACTGTAGCCTTGGCGACATTAAACCTAGAGTCCGTGGCGGACAATGACAATCCGCACCCCTCACTTTCCAAGTTCAGCACACCGCCACCGATTATCGTGACAGATCCGGACACCGACATCGCCGGAGCCCTTGAGACCACGGAGCACGTGCCGCTGACGTGAATCTTCAGTCCATCAATACGAGAATCCAACCCGATTGTGGACTCATCGGTTAGCCTGATTGTCGCATTGTTCAATGTCAGCAGGTTGCTGGCGGCGCTGTAGGAGACTGAACCACCTCCGTACCAGGATCCTGTTATGCTGGAGGCGTTCTCGGCAGTCACCCTGACACCACCGATCCAAAGGTCATAAGTGGTTTTCTTCCCGATCACAACCTTCGATGTGACAATCTCGCCATCCTTGACTATGCCTCTGTTAGCGGCATCGAACTTGGCTCCTTCCGGGGTAGAGATGACAAGGCCGTCGAGGTCAAGGGCATCTATATTCACCACTGAGCCGGAGCTTCCTCTCGCCGTCACCTCGGTCTCGGAACCCGTGACAGTCAGATAGGTCAAGCCATCAGCCACACCGGAGACGCCATAAACGCCGGACGCGTTCACCTTGCCGCCGCGAACCGTGAGTCTGGATGTATTCTCAGTAAGCGCGACACCGCTGCCGGAAGCGCTGGTCAGATTCAGATCTCCCGCTCCGAGAATATTCAAAGAACCGGCAGACTGAATGGCTGATCCGGACGAGTTGATGGAGCATTTCCCGTTCACACGGATTTTGAGATTCTCGATGGAGGACACGATTCCGGCCGACGAAGAGACAATCTCCGTGTTGGTCAGGACAAGGCTGTTGGAAGCGACCTCATAGGAGACGCTGCCACCCTTCAGCCACGGACCGGTGATGCTTGCGGCGTTGTCAGCGGAGACTTTCTCTCCTCCGATGGAGAGGTCGTACATACTCTTGATCTCCACAAGAGTCTTCACTACATCCTCGCCAACGACTACTGAGCCGGAGAAAGAGTCAAAGACAGCGCTCTCAGGCACGGTGATCTTGCACCCGTCAAGTCCAAGGCCACCAATATCGGCGATCGAACCGGAAGTTCCTTCCGCCGAAAGATAAGTCTTCGTTCCCTCGACCTTAAGATAGCCGTCAAGACCCTGACGGCTGGTGATTCCCCAGGCACCCTTCACCCTGACATCCACGTCGGAAATGGTGACTGAAGATCCGGTCTGCATCATTATACCAGCCGAAGAACCCTCGAGCTTAAGGACACCCGCACCGGTTATCGTCATTGGAGCGAAGGCACTGACAGCAGTAGCGTAAGACTTGATCGAGCAATTACCTATCACATTGATTGTTAACCCGGACACCTCCGACTTGATGCCGACATTGTTGAGAGTGGTCTCTATCTCCACATTTTCGAGTGTGAGAATCTTGGTCTCAAAATCGTACGAAACCTTTCCCTTCTTGAGCCAGGTTCCTCCGACGCTGGAAGCGTTGTTGGAGTCAATCGTGTTGCCTCCTACCCAGATGTATTTCTCCTCCGGCTCAACCGGCTCATCTTCCTTCTGAGCGATAGGAATATTATAGACGGTGCCATCCGTCATTGTCAGAATCAAGGTTTTCCCGTCTTCGGAGAGTTTTACGTCAGCGAACAGACCGCTGGCTCCATCGCCTTTATCGCCCTTGTCACCCTTCTCCCCAGGGTCACCTTTCGGGCCAGTCGCTTTGGTTCCGGTGGTGGTCCAAGTCTTTCCTCCGTCAGCAGAGACCTCCCACTCATTGGTGGACGCATTAATACGCAGCAAAGGGACGGCACCGACAGTCCCGGAATCACCTTTGTCGCCCTTATCACCTTTATCCCCCTGGTCACCCTTATCGCCCTTGTCGCCCTTGTCGCCCTTCTCTCCGTCAACAGCATTGGCTCGGACTTTCTGACCACCGGACAAGATCCACTCTCCGTTCAAAGTCCAATAGTAAAATCCATCAGCGTCCTTCCTGATCGAGACATCAGGCGTTTTCCCGTCAGCGCCATCACTGCCATTCTTACCATTGGTGATGGTGACCGGAGACTGTTTGTTGAAATAGATTGTGTAGCCATTCTCAACAGGGACAACAGACTTGATGTAGTCTCCTCTCTCCATAGCATTGACAAGGGCAGCCAGACTCTTAAGTTGCGAACTAAAATCATCAGTCAACGTCTCGAGGTTCTTAAGGCGCTGCTCGTGGTCTTCATAGAGTTTGCCGAGATTGTTGATCTCGTCCTGATAGTCGGTACACGACACCAACGCCGACAAAGTAATGAATGCGGCGGTGACGAAGCGGAAGCCCGACTTGAAATAATTTCTCATATAATTAAAGAATAATTGAAATAATATTAATAGAATGGTTCGGCAGGCGCTGCCTTATCGGCCAAAACTGAATTTAAATCCCACAAGACAGTTGAATTGCCAGTCGAAAGGGTCATCCTTACCTACCTTAGAGTTGAATTCATCAGGGAACATTATCACGTTTGTCTCAAGACAGAGTGAGAGACAGTGCGAAAGACGCAGATCAAATTCAAGGCCACCACGGGCACCCCAGAAAATCTTAGTACCGGTCCACAGCTTCTCGAAGCCATAGAAAGTCTCGTTATTCCTGAGCATACGGGCGGCCTCGATGTTCCTGAAACCAGCCGCGGCGCCACCGCCAGCGAACAGATTGACACTCAGTAGGCGATCTCGATGCCAGCCTCCAAACAACGACATCAGATCAAAGACGATCTCAGCACTCGAAAGCACATAATTCCATTGATAATCAAGGTAAGGATAGTTGTACCTGCCTTTGGCCTGCCAGCCGCTGAAAGAGATTCTCGCTCCTAACATCTGGTCGAACCTGCATCCGACAGACAACTGAGCCGCAGGAGAGAGTAGATCGGCGAAATCGGCCTCACCCAACGAATAGGCACCTCCTCCCAAAATCCGCACATTCCATTCGGGAGTGAAGCCAGCGGAAACAGAATTGATGGAACGAACAAGATGCCGGTCATCCTTACGGTCGGTTCCGGATGCGACAGTCGCAAAGACAAGCGTGAATAGCCAGATCAACATAAATTTTCTCGTCATCTGCTCTTATGGAGTGTTTATTAGTATGGAAGTCACGGTCTTCTAAGAAAAAAATCCCCGGCTCGTTTTCGCAAACCGGGGAAATTTATTATAGATTAATCAGAAATCAGCGATTAGTTGCCTACAGTTCTGTTAACAGTACCCTCAACCCAAACGATCAGGTCGTTCTGGCTCCACTTATGGTGGATTCTTACAGGAACCTTGATGTTGAAGTTAACAACAGTTGCGGTGTTGTTAGAGTACCAGAGGTAATCATAGTTAGCCTTGGCCTTACCAGGTGTACACTTATGTGCAGGGTCAACAACCTTACCATCGTCGAGACGATTGTTCTTGCTGTCGTATACCTGGAACTCAACACCGTTGCTGTACTCCTTCAGAGTCTTGAACTCACCGGAAAGGTCAGTCATAATCTCCTCAGGGTTAACAGTAATAAGGTCAACTACATAGTACTTGTAGAGATCGACAGGTGTATGAGATGAGAATACATAAGCACCCTTGTCACCGGCAGCGGCTCTCCAGTCATAGAACTTAACGAGGTCATAAAGAGCGACCTTGTTTCCACCATTGTCAAGAGCGTCAGTGAAAGTGATAGGTCCAAGTGGCTCAACATAAACAGGCTTCAGGAGCTCAGCCTTGAATGTGTTGTCAGCAAGCGGCAGGTAAGCGCCACATTCCTCATTGAAGACAGCCACACCAAGTTCAACATCGAAGGTGTCCTCGAAGAACTTGACAACAGCCTCAGAATCAGCGGTGGCAAGACTTGCCTTTCCTTCAGGGATGTTGATGAGATCCTTGGTGACCTCGTTGTTCAGAACCACGAGTTTGGCCTCGTGCTCACGAGTAGCGGAAGCACCATACTCAGTGGCGTTGTACTGGTACTTAATCTCAGCGATCTTCGTTCCATTAGCATACAGAACCGTGTTCTTGTACTCATACTTCGCAGGATCAGTGTAAAGCATCACTGGAGAGTTGGCAACAGCATTGTCAACAGAAAGCTTATACTCTTTGCCGCTCACACCCTTTACAGTCTTGACGTTACCAAGAGTGAAGTAGTAGAGGTAAACAAGATCTTCCTGAACGAATGAAGGGAAGTTCTTCTTAATGTTCCAAGTCTGAGCCGGGCTGAACGCTTCAGGATCAATGCTGAATGAAGGAGCGTTCTCAGGCTTGTCGTTGCAAGTGTTAGTCTCGTCATAGAAGCAGAAGTATCCAGGCTTCCAAGCATCAGCAGTCCACTGAGCGCTATGAGTATGACCAGTTGTGGTCTTAGCGAAACGCTCGTCAAGATAAACCTCGAAGTCAGCAGCACCTACCTTAAGGTCAGCCTCGTTGCCAGGAGCCTCGACGTTACCGTGGATGTTTTTAAGCTTATCCTTGTCAAGGACATCATTGGCAGGGTTGAAACTGTTGTCAGCATACCAGTACTTAGGAATCTTGTTGGCCATCACACCCTTAGGATAAGCGAATGTAATCTTTACCGGGAGATAGACTGGCTCACGGTTGAAGTTGGTGTTGCCCAGACCCTTCCTTGGGATGAACTTAATGTACCTTACCTCCTCAACAACAGGATATGTCTTGTCGTTCACACAGTTCACGAAGTCTTCGCGACCGAGGTAAATACCAAACATGTTGGTTGTCTCGGAATCAGGCTCCTTGTACTCAAAGATATGACCAATCTTCTTGTCAGCAAGCTTGAATATTGGCTGACCATAAATGTCGACTTTACCTGTTGGAACCCACTGAGCGAACTCAAAGATAGGATCATTAGGGTCAATCGGCAAATCGATGTCAGACAGATCAATCACGTGCGGGTACTTCACAGCCTCATAGAGAACATTGAAAGTCTCCTTACCCATGTCAACAGCTTCGTCAAGGACTTTCTGCTCTATGGCGTGCCAAGTGGTTGGCTGGAACTGCTCTGTACACTTGTAGTAGAAGTAGCCCAGGTCGAATACCTTGGTGATGATAGGTCTCTCAGGCTCAACTATGATGAACTTGATGTAACCTTCCTCGACAATCTTGTTGTTGACAGTGTCCTTAAGTTCTACGCGGATAAGCGGAGTTCTGCCGACGATCGACTTCGGAGCGTTCTTGCCTACCTTGGTCTCATCCGGCTCGCAGGCAAGAGGATCGGTGTCGCTGTTTGACTTGACACCACAGGCAACGATGTAAGTGCCGTCAGCCCTATTCTTAAGAAGGCTGTGGTTCTGGGTCTGTTCCGTTCCATTCTCACCAACAGAGTAAGGAACCTGAACGAAATTGAACTTCATTCCAAGATCCTTAAGCTGAGCCTCGGTGCGAGTCTTGATCTTGCGGTCATTCCAAGAGCGGCAGGAGTTGAAGATGACATCAGCTTCAACGAGTTTGTTAAGGTTGATACCCACCTCGCTGTCGTACTGAAGTTCAAGAGTGGCCACCATCTGAGCGGCGTCGTGAACACTATGATAAAGATGCATACCGCCTTCCACCGGAGCCTTGTGAGGATCATCACCATAGCCAAGAAGCTTGCCCGGCTCACTTGTGTTCTGTACGAATTTCTTCTTGGTGGCGTCCCACTTCCAGGAAGAGTACTCATGCTCAGGGTCAATGTAGGTGTACTGCTTGGCAAAAGTGGTGTAGGCAAGGCTCTCGAACACCATCTGAGAGGCATAGACAGAAGCCCAGGTCGAGGTGATTGTCTCCTTGCCCTCTCCCAACGGAGCGGTGACGGCGAGGTCAGTAATCTTGCCGTTGTCTTTCTCGTGAGGATAGAAATCGAAGGCATGATAAGGGCTGGCCTCTTCCTGAGTCATTACCTTTTCACCTTGCATAGTGATGCCGACATGCATGATGCCGTCCTTCACATCAAGGAAAGTTGCTGTAGGCTTGGAAGCGGCAGGATTGGTCGCATAGTTAGGCACGGAAGCAACTCTTGTCTTCACGAAATCAGGATCCTGCGACACTGTCCCGAGATTCCTCTGTGTGTAATCAGGCACAATCGCGTTTGAAGGATCAAGGCTGTAAAGCTTGTCATAGGTAGGGTTAAGATAAGCAAGACCCTCATGACTTGTCGTGGCACCTACGGAATAGGTATTCTCAACCGTGGTCCAGCCAGCAGCGGTGTGACGCATGTGGGCATGCTTCAAACCTTCCTCCTTAGGACCCAAGGTCATCGGCTCGTAAGGGATGTAGATGTACTCCATCGCGTTCTGACCGTCAAGCACCATCTCCGGCTTAAAGACAAGAGCCTTAAGATAGGTATTAAGGTCAATCGTAAGAGTACCATCATAACCCTTGACGTTAGTCAGCTTAAGCTGGCCGTCAGTCCAAACAACTCCAATGCGGTCTTCCTCCTTTGGAGCCCACCTCAAGGTGGTCACTTCCTTTGTCTCATTGTCTCCGACAACGGTAACCTTTACCCAGAAACCCTTCTCAGCGCCTTCTGTGCCAGGATAGTAGTAGATGCCAGTGGCATCCTTGCCATCCTCGCCTTTCGGGCCTTGAGGTCCCTGGGGGCCCTTCTCACCCTGGGCCTTGTACTCGGTCTTGACACCATCAATGTACCAGTAACCATCCGAACCGATTGTCACCACGCTTCCCGGCTTGCCATCCTTACCGGCGGAGCCGTCTTTACCATCCTTACCATCGGCGCCATTGGTACCGTTGGTAATCTCGAATGTCTCGCCGCTGCTCAATGTCACTTTGACACCTTTCGCGCTAGACTCCACATTAGTGATCACAGACCCCTTCTGAATGAGGGCCTGCAATTCCTTAGACACCTTCTCGACTGCACTCACGCGATCGGTAAGGTCGTTGATGTCGCTTCCATAGTCCTGACAGGACACGAAAGCACCCGCTGAGAGAACCAATGTGGCTCCAAGCAGGAAAGAATTGATCAACTTTTTGTTCATAACAAAAAAAATAAAAGAATAAAATAACTTTATTGTTTATGGTCTTTTTTAAATAAGCGGGCAATCTTTGCCCTATTTTGCTCTCATTGTTCCTCCTAGTAATAAATGTTTTTTGAGCTTTTTTTTGCGATTTCTTGACGAAAAAACTTGTTTATGAAAAATTAAACCCATATATTTGTCGTTGTGTTATGGAGTACCACCATGGTGGGTGCCGTAAAACATATTTATTACTAGGAGTGACATCCCATTTCTCACGGGAATCCACGTCACAAGCTTCCGGAACGGACATATTCATAAGCAAAACCCGCCTCCGACATGCACTTTGCATGCGGAAATGACGGAATTATTCACTACCTTTGGAGGTGTCAGGCTCTTCAACACTTCGGTAGGCTCTGTGCGGTGCAGTAGCCAGAGACCGACTGATAAATAGACGTCTATCATAACGGACGCCATGACCGATGAAGTGGATGACGGAATAAATGACGGAATAAATGACGGAATAACACGGGAACAAATGTACACTCCACCTTTCACAGTCTCCGCAAAAGCCATCAATCTCATAGCGGAGATCTCCGCACAAATAGAGCGCTATTCGATACGAATGGAGCAAAGTGATTCGTTAAGGTTGCGAAAAGCGAATCGCGTGAAGACGGTGCATTCTTCATTGGCGATTGAAGGCAATACTCTTTCGGAAGGCGATGTGACAGCTATCCTGGAGGGGAAAACAGTAATCGCCCCGCAAAGGCAGATTCTTGAAGTAAAGAACGCTCTCAAAACATACGAATTATACAACACACTCAACCCATTTTCGATAGAGGATCTTCTAAAGGCTCATTATACAATGATGTGCGGCCTGCTTGATGATGCCGGAATATTCAGGAAAAATGGTGTGGGAGTCTTTGATGGAACGAATATCATACACATCGCACCGCCGGCTGAAAGGGTAAAGGATTTGATGGATGATTTGTTCGAGTGGCTGCGGTCATCGTCCGATCATCTACTTATACGAAGTTGTGTATTCCATTATGAGTTTGAATTCATCCACCCATTCTCGGACGGCAACGGCAGGACTGGGAGACTATGGCAATCACTCATTCTCGGGAAGATAAACCCGATATTCGAACACCTTCCGGTTGAGAATATGGTCTATTCGCACCAGCATGACTATTATCAGGCAATATCCCAAAGTTCGTCAAAGGGGGACTGCCAGCCATTCATTGATTTTATGCTTCAAGAGATACTTGACACTCTCATGGAGCACCAAGGGAAATCTCTCTATGAAATCGGTGCTGAGTACAACCTCAGCGAGAGTGAGATTCAAGCGTTAGGGTTCATAAGGGCAGACAGGCGGATCACGGCGGTCAAATTATCGGATAAGATAGGACTGAAACCCAGACAAGCCGAGCGCATCCTGTCAAGCCTTAAAAGCAAAGGGATAATCCAGAGAGACGGCGCGAAGCGTAATGGAGTCTGGAATATCTTAGTATAATAACAGGTTGTCTGGAACAAAACGCGGCAGACTACCAAACAAGGGAATGGTGGTTCTCGGCATTCCAATCAACGAGCGACTGCAAAAAAAAGAGGCCGGTGGCGGAGAAGCCAACGGCCTCAATCATTATGTTTATGTAAGGGTTAGACTTGTTTGGCTCAGCGAGGCAAGAATGAGATATTCTAGAAATTGGTCAGGAGACGGGCGTTGCGCATTCTGTCCAGACGGTCTGAACCGCCAAGATAGTGCTCAGTGACCATGAGACTGGAGTGGCCGAGAGATTCCGAGATAAATGTGAGATCCACGCCCTGACGAAGGAGAACTGTGGCGAAACTGTGTCTGGCTGAATAGGTTGTGAACGGTGGTATTCCCAACTCCTCGGCTATTTTCTTCAAGGCGTTGTTGCACATGCTGATGACTTTACGGACGGTGTTGGAGATGGAAAGCATGTCAGTGGCACCTTCGGCATAGTCAAACAGGAGGGTTTCGGGATTGCCGTCGTATGGATTGCCCCAGCGGCGGAGAATGTCCATCATCTCAGGAGTGATCACGGCACGGATAATCTTTGATCCGCCATAGGCACGAGCAGTCTTGGAGCGAAGGAAACAAATCTCACCGTCTATTATATTCTTATATTTAAGGAATAGCATGTCGCGGAAATTGATGCCGTTGCAAAGGTAGGAGAAGAGCCATAGGTCGCGGTAGCGCTCCCTGGACGCGGTGCCTTTGTAGGCGACTATTTTACGAATATGATCGTACGAGAGGGCGAGGCTTCTGGAACTGCCTTTGGGAATTATGTACTTGCCACGGCCGAACGGAAACATTGATTCCTTGACCAAGCCAGCGGCCGCGGCATCGTTCATAACACAACGGAGGGTTTTCATGTAGATGCAGATTGTGGTCATCGCCTTGTTCTCCTTCTTGAGGAAACTCTCGAAAGCGTTAAACCATGAAACAGACAACTTACTGAACAAGATTTCCTTACCGGCGAACCGTTCTACATTTTTCAGAGTCGTACGGCAGCGATAGTAGGAGTTTATCCTCCCATCAGCTTGAAATTTGTCCATCATTGACTCGAGCGCTGCGTTTAACGTCTTGTCAACGGGTTTACCTAATCTGGCCTCCAAAGTCTCAAATGAAAACGCACCTTTCTCAAGTAAAGCTTCAACTTCGGCGCTTATCTGATTGAATTTCGTGATGATGTCAGCGTGGCAATCGGGCATGCGCTTAGAGTAGGATATCCGTTTCCACTCTGAGGCAGGGAGATCGACTCCTGTTGGGTAGTACTTTTGGATACGGTTGTAAACAACCTCAATCTTGACTGGGAACACACCTGATTTCTTTGCTCTGCGCCTGTCAAGCACAGCTATGACGGAGACTCCGTCCTTAGAGATTTTCAACATAGCATTAATTATTTATGGGTGAATAATTTGCATGCAATTTATATACATCGGCAAGCGTACATAGCCTATAGAGTTGATAGTAAGACAGAGAGGCTGCACGTAAGGAAACGTGTATGTAAACGTGGATACAAAGTTAATTAAGGCGTGATCAGTAAACGTGTGAAAGACAGGAAACAGCAAAATGCTGCCAGTCAGATTTGACTAGCAGCATTCCGTAAGCGACTGAACATCAAAGGGTGGAGCCCCAACTAATGATTATGAGACGGTTGGGGAAACGGACTGGGACAGCACAGAGACGCAACGGCGACACCCTTAGAAAGCCGCCGCACTG
>ERZ780012.172-NODE-172-length-29589-cov-3.07791_pt1 | contig 29589 bp, 23 predicted proteins | sample MGYA00511869_ERZ780012 | MGnify/ENA primary metagenome ERZ780012 (study PRJEB29588, sample SAMEA2161608) | human gut metagenome | biome: human gut; feature: human-associated habitat; material: faeces | place: Denmark | collected 2008/2010 ... | reverse complement strand
GTGCACTTGCTCGCCCCGCTATTACGGCAGTCGCTAACCCGCCTGCCTACGAACCTCGGTAGGGTCACCACGAATAACCTAACTTGAATTTCCAAGTTAGGTTATTTTTTTGTCTTTTTCGAGGTGTTTTGCGCTATTCCACCCTTATCTCAACCAATATTTTGCGCTTTGTGGACCAGCGTCTTGAAATTATTGTTTTTGGTTGTTTTATTCCCTTATAAATTAAAAATCCCCGATCTTCGTCAGGGACGGTGTTTATCGGGGATTTGAATATTATTTGAATTTTATCATCGTACATTATCACTTCTTTGACAAGATACTCAATAAGCATTCGCGGTTCCATTTCTAGCGCGTCCGAATAAAACTCTTTTATTTGCGCTCTTGTCAGTGGCGTTGCTTGTTTGCTTTGTTCTATCAGTATTTCTCGCTCAAGTTTCTCTTGTTGTTCTTCAAGGTCTTGCAATCGTTTTGCAGTGGTTTTCGACACGATTCCGTTCTGTATGGCGTTGGCGATGTTTTCGAGTTGTTTGTCTATCTTCGTTTTCTCTTTCAAAAGTGCGTTCACTGTCGAATTGTTCTTTATGCTTTCTTCCTGCGCTTCAAGCAATTTCTTTGTTATATACTCTATTGCGCCCGGGCGATTCAACTCATCTATGATTGCGTTTACGACAATATCTTCTAGGTACTCTTTGCGCACTTGACTTTTCGTGCAACCGTTGTGATATTTCTTTTTGCCGGCGCATTTATAGTATCTGTTTGTTTCGCCGTTTCATATTGATATGCTCCGAGTTTTATTTGCCTTTCGACAACAAGACGGCGCAGCACCGAGAAAAATCAAAAGCATGTCACTTCAAATCATAAGATGCCTATGTCAACGAAACGCATAAAATATTGTGTAAAAAGCACATCAAGACAATCCCCCGCGTACGCGCGTGTGCTTGTATCAAAGACTACGGCACGGCTAACAGGCAAATGCATCTTCACTATGCTCATCGAAGACATTACACGAAATTATCCTAGCAATAATTATTTTCTATCTTCCCTCAAACTCTTATATATTTCGCTGACGAAGATACCAAGAACCTCTTTTTTCATTTCGTCATTTGAAAGCAAAAGCGAGAAGAAATCTTGATTCTGTGAGAGACCTTCTATAAGCGCATCGTCGATCCCGTCGAAATACGAAAACGCAAAGTCGCTTTCAGTATTTGCTTTTGCACTCTCGCGCAGCTTGTCGGATTTCATCATCAAATCCTTTATTTGCAGCATAGATTTGATCACAACGTCATTGTCATACGTTTTGCCGGTTTTGCTGTTGATTTCATCAATAATCTCGGACAAACGTTTCATCTGATCTTCGTTGAGATTGAAATCATCGGCAATTGGCAATCTAACAAGCGGACTCGGCATAACTTTTACGGTTTTATGTTCTTCGCCTTTCTTTTGGATGAAATTATCCGCCTTAATCTTGCCCGAAAGGTCAAATCCGCCGCCGGGTTGCGATATGCTGACGTACGAGATGAAATAGGTCAAGAACAAATACTTTTTGTGCAACTCGACGTCTTCAAAGCACGACGCTTGTATTAGGAATTCATAAAAACGCAGAAAGTGCCTTATGACCGCCATAATTTCGATTTGCTTTTGTATATCGAATTCTTTGAGTTTCTTTTCCGCGCGCTGCAAATAAAACTGCAGTTGCTTTTTTGCTCGTGCGTCAATTGACTTTTTATAGATGATTTCCGCCGCCATATTTATATCATAGGGATCGAATATCATATATCCGTCAAGTTTCGTTTCCATATTGTACACTGCCGTTGGCGTAACGGAATTTGCAAGCAATGTTGTCGTATAGTATGGTGCAAACGCATTTACTATATCCTGATAAGTGTTGACGAAATCAAGAATAAACGTCTTTTTCTCAAACGGCGGACAGATACGATTCAATCTCGACAACGTTTGTACGGCATTCACGCCGCGCAATTTTTTCAAAACGTACATTGCACAAAGTTTGGGTTGATCAAAGCCCGTTTGATACTTGTTTGCAACAAGCAAAACGTTGTAATCGTCGGAATCGAATCGTTTGGGCAGTTTATCTTCCGAAAAACCGTTCAATAACGTTTCCGTATACTCGGTTTCGTCGCCGTCGAGTTTGACTTTTCCGGAAAATGCCACGAGTGCATGAATTCCGTCATAACCCTTCTTTGCAACATAATCTTCAAATGCTTGACGATACTTCACCGCACTTGCGCGTGATGCAGTAACAACCATCGCTTTTGCCATTCCGCCAAGCTCTTGCATAACTGTTGTGCGGAAGTGTTCAACGATAACTTCCACCCTTTGCGCAATATTTGTTTCGTGCAACTCGACGAATCGCGCAATCTTTCGTTTTGCCTCTGCCGTTTTATATTGGGGATCTTCGGATATTTCCTTGTTTAACGTATAATAAGTGTTGTATTCGGTGAAATTTGCAAGCACGTCCAAAATAAAGCCTTCTTCTATGGCTTGTTTCATAGAATACAGATGAAACGCCTCTTTTTGTCCTTTTGAATTCAGCCTGCCGAACAAATCCAAAGTCGTTGCTTTTGGCGTGGCGGTAAACGCAAACATAGAAACGTTCTTTTGCTTTCCGTTTCGGGCAATCTCGTCCGCAATCATATCCTGCGTATCGGTAACGCCCTCTTCAAAATCAACTTCGCCCGCGCCAAGCGTCATTGTGATTGCCGCCATATCCTTGCCGGCTGTGGAAGAATGCGCCTCGTCGATGATTACTGCAAAAGTCTTGTTTTTCAGGTTTTTGACCGTATCCACGATATAAGGAAACTTCTGTATTGTCGTCCCGATAATCTTGATATTGCTTTGAAGTGCCTGTGCAAGATCTGCCGACGAGCATTTGTCGTCCATCACCTTTATAAGCCCTGTCTTATGCTCTATACCACGCACTGCGTCTTGCAATTGCCTATCCACAACCACACGGTCGGTGCAAATAATGATGTTGTCAAAAACGATCTTATTGTCATCGTCGTGCAAAGACGAAAGCCTGTGTGCAAGCCACGCAATCGAATTTGTTTTTCCGGAGCCTGCGCTATGTTGAATAAGATAGTTTTGCGACGTGCGATTGACCTTCACGTCGGCAATCGCCTTGCGGATTACGTCAAGTTGATGATATCTTGGGAATATAACACTTTCCTTTGCAACAACCTTGCCGGTGACGTCATCGATCTTTTCCTTGCGTTCTATAAAGATAAACTCCGAGATAAGGTCTAACACCGTATCTTTTTTGAGTATATCTTCCCACATATAGAAAACCGAGTATCTATCTGCATATATAGGGTTTCCTTTGCCGGCGTCGATCCCGATGCCGCTGCCCATATTGAACGGCAAAAAGAACGTGCTTTCACCTGCAAGACGCGTTGTCATATACACTTCTTGCAAGTCCATGGCAAAATTGACAATGCACCCTGCTTTGAAGAAAAATAATCTCGTTTTGGGGCTTCTATTCATGCGAAATTGCATTATGGCATCTTGATAATTCTGCCCTGCAAGATTGCACTTCAACTCAAATGACATTATCGCAAACCCGTTTAAGAACACGACAAGATCAACACGCTCCGTATCGCTTGCCCACACTTCTTCCATAACGGAAAAAATGTTTTTGTTGTATTTGTCGAGAAGTTCCTTGTTGAAAGTGGTTGCCGGCTTCGTGTACATCAAATCGATCTTGTATCCTGCGATTTCAACGCCGTGCTTGAGCACCGAAACAAGGCTACTGCGAGATTTTATGATTTCCGCATTGATAAAGTTTACGACAGTATCCTCCGTCGCATCCTTATACACTTTGCGGATATTTGCCATTGCATCGGGCTGTGTGTCGTCCAAGAACTTGAACAAAACTTCTCGGTCTATGGCAAAATTACGGTCAAACTTCACGCTCTTCCGCTCTATGTATCCGTTTTCCGAAACGAGTTTATCTATGATAAAACGCTGATATTCTTTTTCTGTGAGTATGTTGTTCATTTTATGCTCCCCATTGTCCTTTTCTATGTATTAGCGAATAGTATTCATTTTCGGTATTAAGACAACTATCTTCTATTCCGTCAAACGGTGCTTCAAAATTTTGAATCCAATACCTTTTGTCAAATGATCTGCACCCGATAAAACACAAATATGAGATGAATCGCTGTGGCACATTGTTGACTCTATACCATATCCTGACCTTTATCTCTTGGTTGTGTTTAACTTTCATTCCCGAATATCTAATATAAGTTGTCGTAGGATATGCATCAGGATCTTTAACAAATTTGATTATATTTGCTTTTTTCATATTCAATAATTCGTATTGATTGTCATAAAAACACAAATCAACAAATTCAACGACATTGTTGCTTATATTTTTAATCGTGTAATTGGCACAAACCAACTTATTTTCAAAATCAGTTTTCTTATATTTCTCGCCATACAAAGTCAACATACAATCAATATCAACAGAATCATCAGACTCGTATCCTTTTTCTGTTGTGTCGAAGTTCCAACTGCAAATTTCAAATTCCGGTCGATTTTCAATTATCTCTTGCTGTTTATCTTTTTGCAGTTGAGCAAATCTTTTTTGTTCTAGTTTCTCATTATGTCTCAATGTAAGATAAACACCGACAAGAGAAACTATGCCTGTGACAATGCTGCCACTTATTGCAATAACAAGTTGCCACCATTCACTCATAATGCGATCTCCTTTTTGCCCGTAACGTATTCGTAAATGAGCGATTTTTTGTAGCCGTCAAGCGTTTCGATTTGCGATTTTTTATCCGCGATAATCTGCTCAATTTCGGCACATTTGTTATCGAGATAATCGGCTATTTCTTGCTGTTCGTCAAGGGGTGGAACAAGTTGTTTTATTGCACCCAATTGATCTTCTGTAAGCGAATGCCGCAGATTTTTTGCAAGATGCAATAGTTCCTTTGTATAGTCCAACATTAGATAATAGTAATAATAAAATCTCGCATTTGCTATTTTTTTCATTTTGAACTGACTATACGCAGGACTTGTTATACCGTTTTGCTTTATAATTCCTATACATCTCGGTGTAACATCGATATCAAAAAGGCACATCAACAAATTGCCCTTTTTTATGTATTGATAGCCATCAAAAGATGACGGCATTTTACCCCCTGCGTCTAAATCCCGTACAATCACACCATACATAGTCAAAGATAAAATATCTTCTCCCTTGTATATAGGACAAATATTCTTTATCTTCGTCATTAAGTGTTTGTTCGGCATAACTTTCCAATGCTGCGGTATTTGCCGCGCCCACGAAACACTACACTCTTTCATAGGGGCGGACGGGTTCAGACCGTGGGTAACGGCTTCGGTAATTACGGAACGCTTATATTGTTCAAGCGTATCGATCTGCGCCTGAATATCCGCTTTCAATCCATCAATCTTCCCGCACTCTCTATCCAAAAAATCAGCAATTTGTTGCTGTTCGTCAAATGTCGGAAAAGGAATAGATAGTTCAAGCAAATCTTTTGAATTAAGATTGCTTCTAACACCTGCATCTCCTAACGCATTGAATATCTGATTTTTCCATAGCATAAGAAAGTATTTCTCCGCAAATGCGGGCAATACCCTCTTATTGCTTTTCAAAATAATATATGCGGGTGAAACAAGCCCTAAATACGGGGATAATCCGACTCGGCTTGTAGACACATTCTGCAAATCAATAAGTTTGAACACTAACTCATCAGGGCGCAAAATTTGATAGGTTTCAAATTTTTCAGGTTGTAATCCATTACTATCGTCTTTTGATCTTTTGATAACGCCATTCATAGTCAACGCTAAACGTTCATACCGATCAGACATACACCCTGCAATTTCTTTCGTATTAACAAAACAGTATTTTGCGCGGTTTACACTCCACTCTTTGGGTATCTCTCCTACCCAAGATATTCCGCTATCTTTCATCTCTCGCATTTTTCTTGCTCCCCGCCGTATAAAATAACAAGTCTGCACAACTCTTTGCAGGCTTCCGGTTTTACCATAGGTTGACCGTTAAATCTGCGCATTTCGTTGTAGGGGAACTGTTGCCCCATTGAAAAATATACCGTTTCGTTAAACGTCCACGAAAATTCGGCAATCTGACTTCCGTTCCATTGATAAAGACGGCTGAACTCTTCGGGCGGATTGCTTCTATCTACTCCTAAAAATTCCTCCAAATAATCGTAGTACGGCATTACATATTGCCTTTCATCCGGGGAAAGGTTTTTGTATGTTTCGGAAATGCTGTTCTGCTTCGCAACAATTTCATCCGCGTTTAAGAAGGTAGGCGAAATGATTTTTCGGATATATAAAGCCAACAGCACAAAGAACACATAGTGCGGATTCAATTTCTGCCAACCGAAGTCATTGCATACGTTCGTTACACATTCAAAGTAACGGGTAAGTTCTCTGTTATCCGCCTTATCCAATGCTTTTTCACTACCGTAAAGCAAGCATTGATAAGCCAACTTTACGGGAATCCCCACGTCGCTTGCCGGGACTTGGATTTTTTCAAAGCTCTTGATGTATTCCTCCAACAAGTTTTTCAGATACTCGTTCGCCGAAGTATCAAGCCGGAACGTGAAGTTAAAGAATTTACGCAGATATTCATAGCCATCAATTCCGTATATGGTTTTGACGGTTTTGGCAACGCAAGTCTGATTCATCGTTACAATAACGGCGCAGTTCTTCACGTCAAACAAATGATGAAGCCGCTCTAAAATTTTGAGTTGTTCATCAGGCAAGCAACGATCTATTTCGTCAACGAGAATGACAAGTTTGGTTTGCTCATTTGAAACAAAGACCTTTTCTGTCAGTTTGTTCAACAATCCTTTTATTTGATTTAATAGTGACTTGTAACTCTTGAAAATCTCCAATTGATTATTTTTTGTGTCAGTCACCAACGAAACGTTTTTCAAGTCTGGAATGACTTCAAAAATTTCCTTAATTATCTTTGCGATAAACCCGATTTTTCCACCGCTCTCACTTAGTTTGTCTACAATTTCTTTTCCCTTTTTCTTTCCGAAATCAGTAGCAACTTTCCCATAACCTTTCATCTTTGAAAGTTTATCTTCCAAACCATCGAGAACGCAACTTAAAATAGCGATAAGCGGATCGGAATAAAACGTGTTTTCCCAAGCGTCATACTTGATAATGATGTACTCCTGCCTTTTGGAAAGTTTCTCTTCAATCAACCCCAACACAAAAGATTTTCCGCTTCCCCACGCGCCGTTGATTGCCAAGCAAAAGTTCTTGTCCTTTTTCAACGAGCCGACCAAACCGCAAATCTTATCTACAATTTCTTCTCTTCCGATTTTATCTTGCAAAGCCATTATTCTTCTCCTTTCACAGCGAATAACGCCTTGATTCTTTCGTTCACGCTCTTTTCAAGCGTTAAGAATTTTTCTTCCAACACTTCGCTCTTTTCGGGCTCAGTGTACTTATAGAAATATCTTGTAAACGGTATTTCCGCACCGATTTTAATCACGGGCTTTTTCGCACCGAGATTTTCTTCCCAAAACCATTTCGCGTCCGGAACGTAAGGCAACACTTCACGCGCCATATAGGTTTCTATATCCTCGGTATATTTCACGATTTCGGTGTCGCGCGTTTCTTTGTCGTAAATGATATTGCCTTTTTTATCACGCTGAATTTCCGCCGTCTTGTCCATTTCGGAAAGTCCGTCCGCGATACGCTCTGTCAGTTTTTTATCGCACGACAAAATTCCCGAAAGATACTTGATAAAACTTTCCGGTTCTTTATACACCTTGTCCGAGATATGCTCTTTCAGCGTTTGCAGAATGTCCTCGTATAACGGCTTTCTTGCAAGCATTTCTTCGTATTTTTTCTTGTCTTTATCGGCAAGCGCAACACCCTGACTTTCGTAGTCGGCAATCTTCGCTTCGTCGTAAACGCCCGACAGCGCGCCTTTCATCAGCATTTCTTCTATACGCACTTCCGTGATAGCGTAACTGCGTTGAAACGGTTGCATAACGGCGTATTCCTTATAAAGAAACTCCGTGTTATCGTAAATCTTGCAAAGGTCGCTCGGCACAAAATCGGCATAGAGATGAGTTATCACCTTTCTATCTTCTTTTGTGATCTCATTCTTTTTGTTGCCTACGGCTTTTCTCAATTTGTGATAGATCTCCGCGGCATTGATGAGTTGCACCTTGCCTTTGCGCTCTTTTCTCTTGTTTTTGGAAAGTATCCACACGTACGTTTGTATTCCCGTGTTGTAGAATAAGTCTGTTGGCAACGCAATGATTGCTTCAATAAGATCACTTTCAAGCAACCATCTGCGGATTTGGCTTTCGCCGGATGCCGTATCGCCGTTAAACAGCGGCGAGCCGTTTTCAATAATTGCAGCTCTTCCGCATTTGTCGTCCATTTTGTCAACGGCGGACTGCAAGAAAATCATTTGAGAGTCGCCACCGCTCGGAAGCCCGTGTCCCCATCTTCCTGTTTCGCCTTTTGCATACTCTTCACGCACGGCTTGCTCCTGTCCGTCTTTTGCGTCTTTGCCCGACCACGGCGTGCCGAACGGCGGATTTTCAAGCACAAAACGCATCTTTGTGTCCGCAAAGCAGTCCGTTTTGAACGTGTCCACGTGGCGGAAATTGTCCGAGTCCTGATTTTTGATGAGCATTTCGGCAAGGCCTACTGCGTAAGACTGCCCCATAAATTCCTGTCCGAACAGTTTGACTTCCGCCGTAGGATTATAGTGTTTTATGTAGGTATACGCCGTGGAAAGCATACCGCCCGTTCCGCAAGCTTGATCGAGAACGGTGATAACCTTGTGGCTGGGGGCAAAAATATCGTCGCATCCTTCCGCCATTAAAATTTCAACGAGTAGCTTGATAATATCTCTGCCTGTGTAAAATTGTCCGGCATCCACATTTTGATAAAATCTGCCGATCAGGTTTTCAAAAATATAGCCCATCTTGATACTGTCGTAAGTCTTTATCGACAAATCAAGCACGGAAAACGCCTCAACAACCGAATAAAGACAGCCGTCTTTCTCCATTTTGTCAATGTGCTTGGACATTTCGAGTTCACCGAATATATCTTTTACATTTGATGAAAAACCACTTATATAATTCTTGAAATTTGCGGCAATATGATTGGGATCGTTGCAAAGCTCTTTCAAGTCATACTCGCTCGTATTGTAAAAAGAAAAACCCGAAATTTTGCATAACGCTTTCGCAGGATAATTCGGATTCTTTTTGTATGCGTCAACCACTTGCTTTTTCGTGTCGGCAAGCGCGCACTCGAAACGGCGCAATATCGTCATCGGTATCACAACATCGCCATATTTGTCCGGCATATATGATCCGCGCAATTTATTTGCAATTGACCATATAAAATTCGCTTCTTGTGTTATATCAATCGGGTTGTCGTCCCACATTGTGTCGAGTATCTTGTTTACACTCATAATTCTTGTCCTTTGTATTGCACATTTGCTTTCCGATTTGCAAAATCGTAGCCGAGTCGGCATTCACGTTTATGATTGAATATTATAATAAATACTATCATAATTTGTGCCATAGGTCAATATACATTCCTTCAATCATATTTGTGTTTATCATTTTTGTATTTCTCGTTCGCTTTTAAAAATCAGCACATATACACTCAAATTAAAAATCTGATGTTTCCCAATAAAATTACGTGCTACGCATCAAGATATTTAGTTTTTTAGAAAGGTGCACGCAGCATCTATTCGCACTGAATATTTAGGCTATCAAGAGCATAGAAATTCAAATCAATTGATGCATTATTTTGCTCACCAAATGACAATAATACGAACTCAGATAATGGGTTCGTATTATTTTTTCTTAGAGAATTTTTTGCTATTAAATTACATCTATAAATTCAAAGAATTTATCAAAATCTAGTATGGTTGATTTTAGAAGAACAAAACCACCCTATTTATCCATGCATCTGCTTACGCACAAAATTTGCGCGCAACTTCTTATATTATCATTCAGACTCATCGTTTAACATTGCCTCTTGTGCAATACCATATGTGTTTGAAAACGGTGAAATATCATCTGTTGAGCGGTTCATATCTCGTAATAGTCCCTTATAAAGATAACGCAAGTCTTTATTGCGTTCTTCAAAACCGACATGCAAATCATTTTTCGCGATGTGACCGAACATTAAATCTTTTAATCGTCGATATTAACTTTTTCGACGCATATTCGGACGGAGCACGCCAAACCCAATTTCCTTGTGCAACGGACGGCGTATTCATTCTGCCTTCTTCGTTTTCAAGCAAAAGCCAGTCCTGCAACGGTATCACCGCAAGTTCCGCAATTGAATCAAACGCCAGTTTAATCATCTTATATGTCGGGTTTAACCCTTTGATGTGCAAACATTCTCTTTTGAATCGTTTTAGCGTATCTCCGTCAAGGTTTTCCGTCCACGTACGAGTACAGTCGGCGTCGTGAGAACCTGTATAAACCACATAATCTTTATTTGTATATAGCCTCGGCAAATATTCGCTGCCCTCGTCAAAAAACGCAAACTGCAATATTTTCATCCCGGGATATCCGCAATAAGCAATCAACTCGCGCACGTCATCTGTCAAAAAACCAAGATCTTCCGCAATTATTTTTGCATTCGGAACGCTTTGATTTATCGCATCGAAAAGTTTTCCCCCGGGGCCTTTTTCCCAGTGTCCGTTGCGAGCGGTCTGCTCGCCGTACGGTATTGCATAATATCCCGCAAACCCGCGAAAATGGTCTATCCTTACAATGTCAAATAACGACGCGCAGATTTTGATGCGCGAGCACCACCACTTGTAGCCGTTTTTCTCCATTTTCGCATAATCGTAAATCGGATTGCCCCACAATTGTCCATCCGGGGAAAATCCGTCGGGAGGACAGCCTGCAACGAATGTCGGATTCAAGTTCTCGTCAAGCAGATACTCGTCTGTGTTGCTCCACACGTCAACGGAGTCGTAAGCTACGTAAATCGGCATATCGCCTATAATCTTTATGCCTTTCGAGTGTGCGTAAACGCACACCTTTTTCCACTGGGAGAAGAACTCGTATTGAACGAATCTCCAAAAATCCATTCTCGAAGAAAGCTCCTCTCTGTACCGGATAGCATTTTTGTAAATTCTATACTCCTCCGACCACGACGACCACGGCGCATAATTAAATTCTTCTTTTAGGGAAAAGAACAGCGCATAATCGTCAAGCCACCAGGAATTAGAATTGCAAAATCTCGTAAAAGCGGCATTTTTCTTAAAGTTGGAGTACGCTTTTTTCAAAACGTTTATGCGCGTTTCAAACAATCTCCCGTAATTCACTCGCTCGCAGCAATCTTTTTGTGATTCCAAATCGGTGTCCGAGAGCAAACCCGCGCTTTTCAACTCATCCAAATCCACAAAATACGGATTTCCCGCAAAAGATGACGGCGACTGATACGGGCTGTCGCCGTAGGCAGTCGGATTGAGCGGCAAAACCTGCCAACACTTCGTTGAGGTTTTGTCCATAAAGTCAATCCAATCATAACACGGCTTGCCAAAAGAGCCTATACCGTACTCGGATGGCAAACTGCTAACTGCCATAAGCAATCCGCTTTTGTGCGAAAAACCGAATTTTTTATTTACCGCCATATAACAAACTCCCTATGCCGACTTGCGTTATTTCAATCTGATTTGATCCTCGACGTCGAATATAGACATCTTGTCAACGGGCAATACAACGTCAATGCTTTCTTCATTAAAATCATCCCCGACCTTGGCGTATAATACCGCTCCGTCTCTCTCGCATTTTGCATATCGTTCGGTACCGTAATCTAAAATCTTTTCGACCGAAAACGGTATGCCGTCCGTCGCAATTTCAACGTCTTGTGGCGAAAACTCAAAACTCAACGCCTTGCCGATAATCTTCGTTCCGCCGATTCCAACCAACTTCGACGCAAGTTCTCTTGTACACTCGAACCTATGCCCCATCGTTTCGAACGAAAATTTCGGGATTGCGGCAGACTTAACGATTTCCTTAAATGTTCTCTTATCCTTGTTCCTTTGACGAAGCATTTTTCCGCTTAGCGTATTGAACGCAGGTATTGCCTCGTGAACAATCTCGTCGCCTGTCGAACACGTAACTTTTTTCAGGTCGATACCAAGCGTAATCTCTCCGCTCGTTTCTTCGTCAAATAAAGCAAAAATTATCTGACCGCCTGTTTCGACGTAATGCAAATACTTTCCGTTGACTTCTTCGATCTTTTTCACCGTTCCGACAACGTCGTTTCCTTTTTCGACAGCATCGACAGGAATGGTCAACTTATAATTTCCGTCTTCCATTGAAAATGCCGACGGCAATTCTATCCTTGACGAACCGATTTCAACCGTATGATTTTTCACGACAACGCTTATACTCGAACAATCGGGAATCCGCGGAATCATATTCTCTTCGGTTTCCGCGTCGAAAACCTGCATGTTTTCGATATCAAACGAGATTTCCGTGACGCTTCCGACTTCGAAGCGCGTCATTGTCGGCGCTTTTATAACAATTTTGGTCGAGCTTTGCAAGCCGAGTTCTTTGTTAAAGTTCAAATCTCCGAATACTTGGCTTTCGGTTCCCAATTCCTCGATGTGCGAAACCTTGATTTTTGCCTTTGCCGTATATTTTTCGGCATCGATGGAGATATGTTCCGCGCGCAGTCCAAGCACAACTTTTTTCCCGTGGAACACGTCCGCTTGCTTTGCTTTTGCAAAAAAGTCTTTGGGCAACGCGATTTTTAACGGCGCGTCGGTAGCGACAAACGATATATCGTCGCCTTCGACATTGATTTCCGCGTTGATGAAATTCATTTGAGGCGTTCCTATAAAACCTGCGACAAACACATTTTGAGGATACTTATATAAATTGGTAGGCGTGTCGATTTGCTGAACGAATCCGTCTTTCATAACGACTATTCGCGTGCCCATCGTCATTGCTTCGACCTGATCGTGCGTGACGTAAATAAACGTAGTTTGCAGCCTGTGATGCAGCGCGCTTATTTCGCTTCTCATTGCAGTACGCAATTTTGCGTCGAGATTTGACAACGGTTCGTCAAGCAAGAAAACCTTTGGTTCTCTTACAATAGCTCTTCCCAAAGCGACTCTTTGACGCTGTCCGCCACTCATTTCCTTTGGCTTTTTGTCCAGATATTCGGTTATATCCAACGTTTGCGCCGCTTCTCTGACCTTTTGATCGATTACCGCTTTCGGCATTTTTCTCAATTTCAGACCGAAAGCCATATTTTCGTACACCGTCATATGCGGATACAGCGCATAATTTTGGAATACCATCGCAATATCTCTGTCCTTCGGTTCTACGTCGTTTACGAGCGTATCGCCTATATAGAGTTCGCCGGCAGTGATTTCTTCAAGACCGGCTATCATACGAAGCGTGGTTGATTTTCCGCAACCCGACGGTCCGACGAATACAATAAATTCCTTATCTTTTATATCCATCGTGAAGTCGTTTACGGCTTTTGTTCCGTTGGGATAAACTTTGTATATGTGATTGAGTTTTACGTCTGCCATAATTACCCTCTTATTGTTTGACGGCGCCTGCCGACAAACCGTTTATCATATATTTAATCAAGAAGAAATACAAGATTACAATCGGGACGGCGATAAACACCGCGCCTGCCGAAAATCTTGCGAATTCGGTTTCCGGAAGAGACATAAGCCCGACCGCCGCCGTCCACATGTTTTTGTCTTTGAGAAGAAGCTTCGGAAGGATAAAATCGCTCCACGGCCACGCAAATTGCGTCAAAAGCGTATATACCAAAATCGGTTTTGACAGCGGAAGAGTTACGTTAAAAAATATCCTCGCATTGCTTGCTCCGTCGATTCTTGCCGCTTCGTAAATCGAATTCGGAATAGTGTCGAAAAAGCCTTTTTGCACCAAATAGCCCATCGGAGCACCGCCTGCATATATAAGAGCAAGCCCTATATGACTATTGATGAAATTGAATTGCGTCATAAGCAAATACACGGCAACCATTCCCATAAACGACGGGAACATCCCGAGAATCAGTGCGCCCTTCATCAATGCTTTTCTTCCCTTAAACTGGAAAGACGAGATGACATAAGCCGTTAAAATAACCAAAACAGTACCCAAAAGGCTACTTATCGTCGCCACAAGCAAAGTATTTGCAAACCACTTCGGATAGTCGTACATAACGGTGTCGGCAAACAGCGCCTTAAAAGAATCCAGAGAATATTCCGACGGGAAAAAACCGTTGAAACTATATATGCTTCCGCTTGCGGAAAAACAACTCAGCACAACCCATATAATAGGAAATACAAAGATGATTGACACCAGCAACACAACGGAGTACGTGAGCAAAACGTTTGTAGTTTTTTTGAGTTTAACACTTGATTTTTTTCTCATTTGAACGTATCCTCCCTCTTGTATGCCGATGAGCGCACGTAAACCAACAGGCTTATTGCCGAAGTGATGATAAACATAATCAGACTTATCGCCGCGCCTATCGAGTAGTAGTTGTTGTCAATCGACATTCTGTACAACCAGTTGATAAGCAAATCCGTGTCGCTCGCAAGGAAATATCCGTCGCTAAGGACGTCGCTCCTTAAGAAATAGAACACGCCGAAATTGTTGAAGTTGCCCATAAATTGACTGATGAGAACGGGCGTCGTAGAAAAAAGAACGAACGGAAGCGTAATTTTTCTAAACTGCATCCACGCACTTGCCCCGTCTATTCTTGCCGCCTCGTACAAATCGTTATTGATATTGGACAATATACCCGATGCAAGCAACATTATCGACGGAACGGACAGCCATGCGTTTACGAACAAACCTATCCCTCTTGCCATCCACTTTGAATTGATACCCAAAAAGTCGATGATTTTGCCGCCGTTTTGGACGATAAGTTGATTTATCGGACCGCCGTTGCTGAACATATAATGAAACACAAGCAAGGATATAAATCCCGGCACGGCATAGGCAAGCACGGGGAATGCTCTCCACAACGCCTTTGGTTTTACACATTTTTTGTTGTAGAGAATCGCAAGCCCGAGTCCTAAAAAATAGTTGATAAACGTCGAAAGAAAAGCCCAGAGCAAGTTCCAACCGAGTATCTTTCCGAAAGACTGCGACAATTCACCCAACGCCACGAGTTTTCTGAAGCTGTCAAGGCTCCAATCCACCAATTCGGGCGGCACGATTTTCCCGCCGTAGTTGGTGAATGCAATCAAAATCATAAAAATTATCGGCAAGACATTGAATATCATCACTCCGACAATCGGAATGACGAGTGCCGCCTTATAAAAATTGCGGTTCATCAGCGACGACAAATCGTCTTTGAACGACGAAACTTTTCCTTTGAAAAGCAAGTCTTCTGCTCCGCGATGAGCGTCTTTTATGTTTGCCACATAGACGATTATGAGCGCAACAAGAGCAATCCAGGCAAATATGCCCATAAGCAGCATAATCACCGAATCGTCACCCTTTATGCCGAGCCACGGATCTGCTTTTACCGTTCCCAAGGTGAAAAATCCGAACAAGTCCTTTATCCCGCGGAGAGCAAAATAGGTAATGAACCCCACTTCCAACAGAATGTAGACGAGCCCTTTTATATATTGTCCGTTGACTATTTGTCCGGCACCCATAAAGAACATCGACGCATACGTTGCCCTGCCCGACGTGGCAAAAAACTCTTTTAAGTTCTTTCGGGATTGTTTCGCTTTTTCGGAAACGTCCCGACGCTGCTTAGCGGCATTCTCTTTTAGGTTTTTATATCTTTCTTTCAAACTTGTCATAGTTATGCAAAGGTATGAATAGCCTTGTAAATATTCGACGATATTTCTTCGATAACGCTTTGAAGTTTTGCCGTATCGAAGGAACGCTTACCGCATCCGTCGGTTGCTATTTGTTTGAATCCCGATGAAATCGGCGTCCAGATTTGCTTGACCGCGCTGATGGACGGCATAACCTCCAAAACGCCCGAATCGAGGTTTCTATAGGTGATTTGAGACGCTAAAGACTCTGTTTGTGCAATTACATCACTTCTTGCGGCAACAACGCCGAGCATATCCGCACGAGCTTTCACCATTTCGTAACCCGTTGCGAATTCAACAAACTTGACAGCCCAATCACGGTTTTTGGTATAACTGCTCACCGCATATCCGTTCACGCCGCCCATGGTTTGTTGCTCAATCCACAGATCACCGTTTTTGATATCTTGTTGAGTGGTTATATCTCCGTCCTTCGGAAGTTTCGGCAGTCCTGTAATAACGAGATTCTCTTTCGCCTTTGCGTCCGCGCTCGCCTGATCGAGTCCCTCTTTTTGATATTGAAGCGACATCTCTTTCAAGAACTGTGAAGTGATATCCGGAGTGGTTATCGTTGCAAAAATCGTTCCGTTTGCAAGCATGGGCGCGCGACCGTTTGTAAACGAATCGTCAATACACTTTTCATCCATGACGCCGGCAAGCTCCCACATAATCTTTGCACCCTTCACCGCATTGCCGTTTGCAATACCTATATCCTTGTCGTCGGTGTTGTTGTTGCCAAACACGTATGCGCCGTACGAAAGCAAGAAACCGATATTGAAATATTCGTTTCTCAGCTCGATGGCATAACCGAATTTATTGCGGTCTGCTTCGCGAATACCTTTGCTGTATCTGTACATTTCCGTCCAATATTCAACCATATCCGGCACGTCGTTGCCATTCTTATCCCATTCGGTTTTCCAGTTGTCTGGAAGCGCGTCTTTGCGATAAAACAGTAACGGTTGTTGAACGTTTACCGGCACTCCGCAATAAACCGTTTTGCCATCGTAATTATACTTAAAGGCATTCCATGCATTTTGCGGAATTTTATCATAACAATCCATTTGCTCTATATCGAGCGGGATTATATGATGTTTTTCGACGTACGACATGAGAATATCGTTTGCCTGATACAATACGTCCGGTCCGTGACCGTACGGTCCGTCTTTTTCAAGGTCGCTGAACTCGTCCATATTCGCATCGACGGCTTTTACTCCTTCGCTTGCATACTTTGCATTGAATGCGTCCAGCAATTCCTTGAGATATCCTTCTTTTTTTGCCGTATCGTTTTCAAGAATACGCAACACGACCTCTTTCTCATCTTTGTCATTGTTGCACGCGGCAAAGCAAAATGCTACCGTCGTCAGCACCATAACAACGACCAAAAAAATCGTCACGAGTTTTCCCTTTCTCATAATTTTTCTCCTTCTATAACAAAGGAATCGGCGTCGCCGTCCTTACTGTTATTATATTCTATCAACGGCTTTGCGCCAACCCCCTTTTTTTTGCCTCGGCGCACAATCAACCGCAAAACTTGTTCCTCGCTTGCTCGTTCAATAACCAATGCTTCGTTTTGAGAAAAAATCTTTAATTTTCCGCTCTTTATTGCAGGCTGACGTTTCAAAGCGAGCAATTCTTTGAGCGAGGTTTGAAACCTCTTTATTTCCTCATCTTCCAGTCTTGAAAAATCGAACGTTCTTCTGCAATCGGGATCATATTCCCCTTCGAGCAAAATATCCGTGCCATAGTACAAATTGAAACTTCCCGGCAAAAATATCAGCGTCGCTATTGCACAAAGCAATCTGTTGCTGTCCTTTTTTATTTGTGTATAAAATCTCGCCGTGTCGTGACTATCGAGCAGATTGAACATCATGTTGTTTGTGACGTCGCTATATCTCATATAAAGCGAATTGAGCTGCCCCGCAAGTTGCTTTCCGTCTATGCTCTCATCAACCCAAAAATCTATCATGCGCTTTGTGAGCGCATAGTTCATAATGGAATCGAACTGATCTCCTCTCAAAAAACTCTCGCTGTTATGCCAGTTTTCTCCAATCAACGCCGCATTCGATTTTTGAGCTTTTACCGCTTCTCTCGCCTTTCTCCAAAAGCCGTGCGAAACCTCGTCGGACACGTCAAGACGCCACCCGTCCACATCGCATTCTTTCATCCAATATACCATTACGCCAATAAGATAATTTTGCACTTCCTTATTGCAAGTATTGAGTTTCGGCATATATTCACAATCTCCGAAGCACGCATAATTAGGCGGATTCTGTTCGACTTTTTCACCGTCTATGACAAACCAATCGAAGTATTTTGATTTTTTGCCGTATTTTATTACGTCTTTGAACTGCTCAAAATCCCGACTGACGTGGTTAAACACGGCGTCAAGCACGACTTTCAATCCTTTGTCATGAGCATTTGTTACCATTTTTTTCAAAGACTCTTTGTTGCCGAAAGACTCATCCACACAATAGAAATCAATTGTGTCGTATTTATGGTTGGAGTTACTTTTGAAAATCGGCGTAAGGTAAATCGCCGTTGCGCCAAGTCCTTTGATATAGTCCAAATTTTCCGTTATTCCGTCAAGATTGCCCCCGAAAAACGACGTCGGAGTCGGCAAATCGCACCATTTGGCGTTAATTTTTGATTTAGCGGTATCCGTTTTGCAAAATCTATCCACAAAGATTTGATAAAACACCGCATTGTTCAGCCATTCGACGTTTTGCATCACGTCATCGTCGTTGATATAAGCAAACTGAAAACTATTAAAATATGCTAAGTTAAAATTGTATGTGGAAACCAAGCCGTCTTCGCAAAAGTAGTACGGCTCGTTATCGTATTCAAAGTAAAATACATACGCAAGCCTTGGATCCTCAAGACAAAGCGTCGCTTTGTAATAATCAAACTGCGCGTCGCTTGCAATCAATTGCATTTCTTGTTTGAATTGTTGTTGCGCAATATGATATTTTGTATTATACAAAACGGACAATTTGCAAATTTGTTCGCCCTTTGCAAAGCGAATTCTCAACACTATTGTTTTACGGTCCGTTGCGAAGCAATAATTGCTTTCGGGACGATGGTAAATTGCCTGAATGTTCATTTTCATATTGATTTTTTTCTACTAAGATTGTATAATCCGATTATTATGAGCAAGAAAGTCACAATGAGAGATATTGCAAGAGAGGCAGGCGTTTCTGTCGCTACCGTGAGTTACGTCCTTAACGACAAGGACGATTCGCGCATAAGTGAGGACACAAAACGCAAAATCTGGCAACTTGTCAATCTCTATAATTACCGCATCAACTTCTCGGCAAAATGCCTGAGCAGTGGCAACACCGACGTCGTAACGATATATATCGGCGACAACGATGCCTCTGCCTACAAAGCCGAAACGATGCTCCTCATCCAAAGACTTTCCGATAAACTTGCATCCGTCGGATATTCCTTGCAAGTTACTTTTGACAAAACCGTCAAACGTGTCACGAATTGCGACGCAATCATTTGCTACAACACCGACAACTCGTTTTTCCGTGCGCTTGGCGAGGTAAACTTTTGCCCGCTTCTCGCACTCGATACGGTCATTCCGAACGGCGATTTGTTTTATCAAATCACAACCGATTACAACGCCGTGGCACAAAAAGCGAACTCCCTTTTCGGCACAAACAACTGGACTGCCGTTGCGCTGAAACCAAACAGCGAAGAATTGAAGGAACGCATGTTGCAACAATTGAATCGCGTTCGGTTTATAGAAGACGATTCCCCCGTTTCGACAGAGTCGCAAAACATTGTCGTCCTGGGCAGTATGGTGTCGAAGTTTTGTCAAAAAAACGCTCCTGACGTTTTGACTATTGATTCTCATTCCGATGAAAAGATCGACAAAATCGTAGAGTGTCTTGACATCGCAATCAACCGAAAAGAAGCCATGTCAAGCGATATACGAATCTGATTTTACACCGAAATTAGGTATGCCCCTGCAACAAAACGTCGCAGGGGCATTTATTATTGTTATGCTGTTGCTTGTACTTTATAAATATCGATGATGCCCGTTTTATAGTTGTAAGTAACTCGATACTCGCCTGCTTCGGAGCAGCAAATGTTGCCCTTTCCTTCAACCGTGAATATTGCGTTTGCGTCGCCGTCCGTGCCGAGTTTATCCTTTCCAACCCAAAGGCCGCCTTCCTTCGCGCCGATATTATACACGTCCAGACCGAATTCGACGTCTTTTGCAAACGTCAAAGTAATTTCATAAACTTCCTTGTTTTCGCTGTTCGCCGTCATCTTGAATTCATCTTTGAACTCGTGTACCCAGCCGTTCATCGTGCCTTTGACAAAAACGTCTTTGCCCACTTTTGCGATAGTCAAAACTTTGCTGTAAGAGTTGAACGTTATGGTATAAGTTCCGCTCTCGCCGACTTTGACGTTTTTGCTATTCTTGCTTACTGCCGAAAAACCTACCGAGCCGACAAGATATTCCGCATCGTATGCAAAAGCCACATTGTCCCATGTAAGTGCTTCGTCGGTTGTTTTGTGTGCGCGGACAACCAACTCTTCGTCCTTGTTGAGCACAACGTTTTCCATGGTGTAAACGTCACCTTTTTGTATCATTTTGTATTTTGCTTGGTTTTCCGACTTTTGATAGTCACCCCAATTTCCGCCAAGTATTGTGCCATCGATGAAGTAGTTATATTCTGTTTCGTCAGCCGCGCTCTTGGTTGCGGAGATAGTTTTGTTTTCGGGATCGAGAACAAAGTCATATATGCCTGCTTCTTTGGTTTTTATATTACCTACAAGTTTGCCGTTTTCATCGGTTTTCCCGGTAAACAATGCGATACTTGTCTCATCAACGTTGGTAATGTTGAAATATTGGCTGTTTTCTTTGATCTCGTCGCCTTTTGTTACGGCGCCCATGAACATGAATTCTTCTCCCGCTTTGAGTTGAACTTTCAACGTGTGTTTACCGTCATTGCCTGGAACGAAGCGAGTTGCCGGCGAGAAAACGTTTGCCCAGTTGGTGATTCCTGCGCCTTTGATGTAATAATTGACGACTTCTTGCACTTCAACGGGCTTTGCGTCGCCGTTACGCGTGACGGTCAGGCGGTTGTTGCTTGTGTTGGAATCGGTTGTGAGCGTGTAATTGCCGTCTTGCTTGACGCTGATATTTTTATTTTCGTCAAGACCGGTGGCAGCTTCCATGTATTCGTCCGCACCTACAAGGTTTCTGAAAGAAGCGCGTGCGCCGTCTTTATTGTTGTAATCGAGAATTCCGCTTTCAAGCAACACCGTGAGTTGGAAAGCGTCGTCGACGTGCAAATCGATTTTCAGTTCAAACACGTTGTTTTTGCCCGCTACTTTGGTCATATGATAGTTGGTCGCAAGATCATTTCCCCATCCGTTCATAGTGCCGGAAATAACCCAGTCTCTCGTATCGACAAAACTGTTGTCTTGCCATTGCGCATACGCTTTTGCGTCCTCTTTCATCGGAGCGTCAAAATCGAACGCCTTTGCACTGGTCGGAGTAACAAACCAACCCTTGAAAGTAAAGCCTTCTTTTGTCGGTGCTTCCGGCATAGTAGGCGCTTTGCCCTTTTCAACCTTTTGCGTCGACAAAACGGTTGTTCCGTCGTTGTCGTACAAAGTGAGCGTAACCGTTTCCGTTTCGTTGCAAGCAACCATAGAAAGCGTCATCGCCACAATGAGCAACGCAATCGATACAATAGATAAAACTTTTCTCATAATTCCTCCTTGAAAAGCATTGCTTTCTCTGCTTAACCGTTTGCTTAATCGTTAAGCAATTTTATAATACCCCTTAAATCTTGGCTTGTCAATACCTCGTTTTTAGTTTTTTATTAGGATATTCTTCAATATTTCAATTTGTGAAAAGTAAAAAATATAACAACACAAGAGAGTATCATGCATTTTGGTTATGTACACAATTTGTGCGCAACCTCTTTTTCCAAAATTATTCAAACTAATTCCTTGTTATGTTTCATTTCGCAATTTTTAGATTTGACAATTTTTGCGAAATACTGCAAAAATGAGAATAAAAAACATGACAATAATATTATTCGATAGAGTGTTTTTACATAGTCTGAATTTACGATACTCCGCAATTTATCATCTCCGTATTGTTTCTTGCTTATGGCATTAGCGATTTGTTAATAAATTTAAGCTCCTAATTTAATTATATCAAAACCATTTTGACATAAAATGCAACGGACGGTTGCGTGACATATTTCGGCGCACGATATATAATTCAATTGTAAGGAGGCGCAGAATGATCGATTTCATTGCTGTCGGCAACAATATAGCGTCGAGGCGGAAAAGGCAAAATCTCACACAGGAGGAGCTTGCCAACAAACTTTTCGTGACAAGGCAGCTCGTGTCCAAATGGGAAAACGGCACGGGTGTTCCCTCCATCGACGATTTGTTGAACATGTCCGAGATCTTTCACATCACCATTGAAGAACTATTGTGTCTTGACAAAAAAATCGATGTCAATCCGGATGACATTTTTGCGGGACACGAGCGGCTGTTTGTGGTGAGGAACATCGTTGACGGCAACATAAAAATCGACATTCCGGCAAACTTTTACCGCTTTTCGCAAACGGAAAGAATGATGATTCTCAAAGCGATAAAGGACGGAATGCTGACAACCGATATGAAAAATCTGAAACCGAGGCTTACGCCCGCCGAACAAAAATTTATGAGAACGGAGGTCACACAATGATACTCAAAAAGAGATTGCAAGACGGAAAAACGATATACGAACCTATATCGTTCGAAGAAGCCGTAGAACAACGCGCGGAAAAATCCGACTTTGTTTTTACGGACGAGGACGAAAAAGACAAATTCGAGGATGTTCTCGAAGAACTCGATGATCTCGAAGAAGAAATCGAAGATGAAAAAGATGAAGAAAACGAATCGTCGGATAAAACCGCATTGTCGTGGGATTTTGTGAAAAGCGCATTGAAGAAAGCCGAAAAAATCGCACAAAAGGGATATGGAGTGGGCGCATCTTTGGGCAATATTTTTCTAGGCGTCGATGACAAAAAACCCGACAAGAAGAATAAGCTCGTACAAATACTTCCTTTCCTCGATGACGATGACATCCATGAAATCGTGGAAGACATCTTAAGCGATCCGGACAAATACGACGGGTTGAACCTTTGCGCGATAATGCCGTTTCTTAGCGAAAACGATTGTGACGCATTGTTCTTGAAAATCGCACTCGACAGCGATAAAAAATATACACACTCCCTCACTTCTCTTGCGCCGTTTGTGTCGGAAAAGTGTCTTACAAAACTTGTCGACAAATATGTTGAGGGCGAACTTCAAGACGTAGATATGGACGGGCTTTATCCCTTCTTGTCAAGCAAAGACGTAAAACGCTTGTTCAAATATATCGTTTCTAAAAACGACGACAAATAACTTGTCGGGTTTGTTATATTAGACAAAAACAGTTTCGCCTAAAAAAGCGAAACTGTTTTTATTTGCCAACATATTTGTCACTTTATATAATCTTTTTATATCGATAAAGTGTCGATTCGGTCAATTATCTGAACATTTTGAGTTTGTTGTGAACAACCTCGATGTCGAGTTTGGTGTCTTCGATGATTTCACCGTCAAGCTCGAAACGGCTGTCGTCAAGCGCTTCGATAGTAACCTTCTTTGCGGTGTATTCTCCGCCCCAATCCGTGCCGACGTGCTTGCCTTTGAGGAACTTGAACAGGCGGAAAATGATTTTGCTCTTTTTCATTTCGCTGACGTAGCCGACGTTCAAAAGTCCGTCGTCAACGATTGCATTGGGACAAATGGGGAGGCCCCCCCCGCCAATGAAGCCGCCGTTGCCTACACCTATCATAAACACACTGGTGTCCTTTGTCACGCCGTCCGCAGTGATGCGAAGATGATGGAATCTCGTGTGCAAAAGCGTGTAGAACAACGAATAATAGTATGCCGCTTTGCCCTTCAACGTTTTGCAATTTGCATATTTGAGCAAGACGTCGACGTCCATGCCGCCGCCGCCCACGTTCAAGCAGCGATATTTGCCAAGTTCCATATAGTCCACGAAGCCGACCTTGCCGTTCAAGATGGTTTGTGATTGGGGGAGTGTCCGGATTTTTTGATAAAATCGTTGCCGCTGCCGCAAGCTACGAGACCGAGCGTAACGTTGTCGAAGTTGTCGATTCCGCAAAGCACCTCGTGAAAAGAGCCGTCGCCGCCCATAACCACAATATTTGTGTCCGGTGTTTTTGACAATTCTCTTGCGATTTCGGTGGCGTGTCCTGCGTACTCGGTTTTATGCACGACGTATTGAGCGTTGTTATTCTTGAAGATTTCCTCGACGGTTGTGAGAGCCTTGAGGCTTTTGCCCTTTCCGCCTTGAGGATTGACGATTATGTGATACATAATGCCCTCCGCATTATTTATTTGTATACAATATACGAATTTATTTTAACACTTATACCGAAAAAGTCAACCGATTGCAAGATACGCAACAAAATGTTGCGTATCTTGCACAGATGTATGATATCCGATATTGTTTTAGTCCCTGTTTTCGAACTGTAATTCGTAGAGTTTGTGATAGTATCCTTTGTTTTTGAGCAATTGCTGGTGTGTGCCTTTCTCGATTATTCTTCCGTTTTGGAGAACAATGATTTGGTCTGCGTGCTGGATTGTAGACAATCTGTGGGCAACAACAAGCATCGTGCCGATATTGCGGATGTTTTCAAGGGATTTTTGTATGACGACTTCCGTTTCTGTGTCTATATTTGCCGTCGCCTCATCCAGAATTAGAATTTGAGGTTTGTGCAACACCGTTCTTGCAAACGACAGAAGTTGACGTTGACCTTGAGAGAAATTCTCTCCTCTTTCGATAACCTCTTCGTCAAGTCCGTGTTCTTGCGAAGAAATGAACGTATCGGCATTGACATATTTGCATGCCGCTTCGATTTCCTCGTCGGTGAAAGACTCGTCGTTGAGGGTTATATTGCTCCTCACCGTTCCGCTGAACAGAAAAACGTCTTGGAGCATCTGACCTATTCCTTTGCGCAGCGAATGAATATCTATTGTGCTGATATCCCTGCCGTCGATGAGAATCTGACCTTTTTGAATCTCGTAGTTACGCACGATGAGAGAAAGTATTGTCGTCTTTCCCGCACCCGTCGCGCCCACAAAAGCGCACGTTTCCTTCGGATTTATAGTGAACGACACGTCTTTGAGAATCCAATCCTCGCCCTTGTAGGCAAACCATACGTTCTTAAACTCGATTTTGCCATCGAACTTGTCCACCGTCACCGCGTCTTCCCTATCTCTGATTTCAGGCTTGACGTCAAGCAGGTTGAACAACCTCTCGGACGCGGTTATCGCCTTTTGCAAGTTGTTGAGCTGATCGGCAAGGTTTTGTATGGGGTTGAAAAAGCGCGACAGATAGAGATAGAACGCAACTATCATGCCCGCGTCCAGTCCGAATTCCATTCCGAGCCAGAACGTCACGGCAATCGAGCTGATATAAAGCAGCGTGATAAACGGACGATATATGCCGAAAGCAAGCACCACTTTGTATCTGGATTTGCGCAGATTTTCGTTCTTTTCCAAAAATTCAAGCTCTTTCTTTTGTTGACGATTGAAAATTTGGATAAGTTTCATGCCGGACAAGTTTTCGTTGAGAAAAGTGTTGAGGTCGGATATATACTGTCTTTCCTTTGTAAACACCTTTTTGACCACGTTTCTGAACACGAAAGACGTGATGAACACAACAACGATGAACGCAAGCATCACAAGCGAAAGCTGCCACGAGATGTACAGCATAATGCCGTACACGCCCACCACCGTAAGCACGTTCTTGATGACGTTCACGATGACGTTGGTAAACAAGTCGGACATCGACGCCGTGTAGGACGCAACGCGCGTAACGAGCGAGCCTACGGGCATTTCGTCAAACTGATTTTGAGACAGTTGCTCGATGTGCGAAAACACATCGTTGCGCAGCGTGTAGATTATATTTTGCCCCGCCTTTTGCAAGAGCATGGACTCCCAAACGAGAAATGCTTGGTTGAACACGCCTATGGCAAGATACGCCACCGCCATGCCGACGATAAACTCCATGTTTATACCGTCCGACTTCAAATTGTTGGTGATTTGGCTGACGAAAAGAGGCAGGATTATATCCAAAACGACGTTTAGCAAAATGAGCAGCATTGCGCCAACAAATCGCGCCATTTCGGGTTTTAAGTAGCGATATATGCGGCTAAACATATCTTTTGTGGGAATATGGACGTCGCCTTTGAGTTTTTCCGCGTCGCTTTGCATTATGCCTCACCCCCTTCCACTTCTCTTTCGAGCTTTTGCAAATACACCATCTTTTTGTAAGTGGGAGATATCTCTTCAAGTCTTTGCGGAGTGTCGTATGCCTCAACCTCGCCCTTGTCGAGAACGAGTATCTTGTCAAGATGCGACACCGTCGAAACGCGCGAGGCTATGACGATTGTCGTCTTGCCCTTCCGCTCGGATTGAATGTTTGCAAGTATGGTTTCTTCCGTCTTGACGTCTACTGCCGACACCGAGTCGTCCAAAATCATAATCGGCGCGTCTTTTATGTGCGCGCGAGCTATGGATATGCGCTGTTTTTGACCGCCAGAAAGAGTAACGCCCCTCTCACCTGATACGGTTTCGTATCCCTCGGTAAACTCCTCGATGTTAGAGTGAACGTCGGCAAATTTAGCGGCGTCGTACACCTTGTCCATATCGAGTTCGTTGCAAGAGAAAGCGATATTGTTTTTGACCTTGTCGCTGAAAAGGAAATTGTCTTGCGGCACGTAACCTATGGCGTCTCTCAAACTCTCGATATTGCAATCCATGATATCGTGGCCGTCGATAAACACTTTGCCCCTTTCTACGTTGTAGAGATGCAACAGCGTGTTTACAAGCGTCGTTTTGCCGCTGCCTATCTTGCCCACTATGCCGACGCTCTCACCAGGATTGACGGTGAAAGTGATGTTTTTAAGCACGTTTGCATCGCTTCCGGGATATGCAAACGAAAAACCGTCGAATCTGACTTCTCCCTTGATGTTTTCAAGCGCATATGCGTTTTCGGGATTGTGGATTTCTTCTTCCTGATCGAGAAAGTTTGTGATACGTTTTAGCGACGCTTTGGAGCGCGAACGCATTGTTACGACCTGTCCGAGCGCAATCATAGGCCAGACGAGAGTGTCGAAATATCCTACGAAAGTGATAAGTCCTCCCACAGTCATATCCACCTCGTGTCCGAAAACAAAAACGGGAGTGCCGGTGACGTATCTGTAAACGAAGTATCCGCCAAGTCCCAAAATCAAAGCCATAATCGCCGCAATGATGATCTCGATGATTGCGTCGAAAATAACCGACACTTTGACAAGCTCGATATTTGCGTCTTTGTTGCGTTTTGCGATTTTTGCGAATGCGTGAAGTTGTTGCGTTTCTTTGACGAACGCCTTGATGACTCGTATGCCCGTAAAACTTTCCTGCGAGAAGTCGTAGAGTTTGTCGAACTCGTTTTGGCGTTGTTCCCATTTCAGAGCCATAAATTTTTCAACAAGCATACCCCACACCACTATGAGAGCGAGCGGAATAAGCAACAGACAGGACAACGCCCAGTCGAGCGAAAACATCTTGTAAAGGGCAAGAACGGACAAGAAAAGCGCGTCCACCAACTTAACCGAGCCCCAACCGAAAAACTCCTCGATCGTTTCGAGGTCGGTTGTAAACCACGCCATAACCGTGCCGACTTTGTTTTCGTGATAATAGCGTTGCGACAGCCTCTCACTCTTCAAAAACATTGTGTGACGAAGCCCCGCTTCTATGCGTTGAGAAGCGTTGAAAATGGAGAGTCGCCACATGATTCTTCCAAAGAACATCACGATAGCAACCACCATAACGCCCAAAATTATTTCTTTGAGTGCGGCTTTGTCGATTGCTCCGCCGTCGAACATATCCACGAGCTTTCCGAGATATTCGGGTATGAAAAGCTGGAACACGTCCACTGCGACAAGCCCTATCAATCCTATCAAGAACAGCCAACTGAACTTGAGATAATATTTGTTTATGTATTTTCCGAATAACATGATGAGTATTTGATTTTTCAAAAGCGGACGCTTTTGGTTGAACTAACACGGATTATTGGCAAAAGAGAATAGAAAATCCCGCTTGCCAAAATTCCGTCAACTCGGATTTCGTCAAACGGGGTTTAAAATATTCAAACCCTCAAAATCGTTCCGAAAAAGGAACGAAATTGATTTTTACATAATTTCGCGGTAGATAGCCTCGATTTCCTTCTTACCCCAAACCTGCGGACATGGATAAAGCGGATTTGCTTCGGCATATGCGTGCGCGATCATACGAGGCAGACGCTCTTCTTCGATGAGCTTGCCGCCGTCGCGTGACAAAATCTTTGTGGGAATGTTCATTGCGGCATTCATGTCCTCAATCCATTTGATGAACAAGTTTGCCTTTTCTTCTTTGGTGTTTCCGCCGAGGTTGATGCAGTCGGCAAGCTTAGCGAGTTTCTTGTGTGCGGATTTGCCGTAAGCTTTCAAAACATGCGGAAGGATAACTGCGTTTGCAAGACCGTGAGGCACTCCGTATTCACCGCCTAGAGTGTGCGCAACCGCGTGTACGTAACCGACGTATGCGCGAGTGAACGCTTTGCCTGCAAGGTATGCGGCCTTTTGCATTTGCACACGAGCTTCGAGATCGTCGCCGTGATCGTATGCTTGTTTGAGGTATTTGTGAATGAGCTGAACAGCCTCGACAGCCTCTTTCTTGGTTTGTCTTGTATTTTCGCCACCGATGTAAGCCTCAACCGCGTGAGTGAGCGCGTCCATACCCGTTGTGGATGTGAGGTGAGGCGGAAGCGACTTTGTAAGTTCGGGATCCATAACGACGTATCTCGGAATGAGGAACGGATCGTTGATGGGATATTTCTCGTGAGTTTCGGGGTTGGAAATGACCGCTGCAAGCGTCGCTTCACTGCCTGTACCCGAAGTTGTCGGAATTGCGACAAGCGGAGGAAGTTTGTGTCCCGTAATCATTATCTTCAAGACGCCTTTCATTTGAGGAACGCTCTTCTTGGGGCAAGCAACTCTTGCGCCGATGCCCTTTGCGCAGTCCATAGCACTTCCGCCGCCGAGAGCAACGATTGCGTCGCAGTTGTTGTCATGATACATTTTGAGACCGTCTTCGATGTTTTGAATGGTCGGATTGGGGACGACGTCGTGATAGCAGCAACTCTTCATGCCCTCTGCTTCGCAAGCAGCCATGATGGGATCTGCCTTTCCGCTTGAAAACAGGAATCCGTCGGTGACGATAAGGATGCTCTTAAAGCCGTTGTCTTTGAGGAACTTGGGAAGTTGCGAAATGCTGCCCGGACCGGACAAAGTCTTTTTGCATTGATTCCACGGCAACAAAAACATTGCCAAGCGCATAGATTGCTGGAAGATACGGCAACCCATTTTTGTAAAGATGTTCATCGTTTCCCTCCGAATACGGATTAAATCCGCATATATGAGTATTAAGTAATAGTATTCTAGCACCAATTGTACAAATGCACAACAATTTAATTAACAATTGATAATGAATAATTCGCAGATTCTTTTCAATGAGTGTTTTGTTCCGTCCTCTATAAGAGGTGAACGGCGTGAACTCTAAAAGCTATGTCCCCTTTCCTCACGTGTTTTCCCTATCACCGTTCCCCCTCTGCGTGCCTTGAGGGAACCCACGGTGAC
>ERZ780012.169-NODE-169-length-29801-cov-4.83968_pt1 | contig 29801 bp, 24 predicted proteins | sample MGYA00511869_ERZ780012 | MGnify/ENA primary metagenome ERZ780012 (study PRJEB29588, sample SAMEA2161608) | human gut metagenome | biome: human gut; feature: human-associated habitat; material: faeces | place: Denmark | collected 2008/2010 ... | reverse complement strand
GGTGGTTCCAGTGGCGCGCACTTGACGGGCCCGTTCCGCGTCCAGTCCGCCGATGGCGACAACGGGCAGGGGAGATTGGGAAGCCAGAGCGGCGAAGCCTTCCACGCCCAGCACGGGAGGCGCGTTCAGCTTGGAAATGGTGGGGAAGACGGGGCCCATGCCCAGGTAGTCCACCAGGGAGGCATCCACGGCGCGGAGCTGTTCCTTATTGGAGACGGACAGTCCCAGGATTTTATCCGGGCCGATCATGGCTCTGACGGATGGAACCGGAAGATCCCTCTGGCCGATGTGGACGCCGTCTGCTTCCAGCGCCAGAGCCAGGTCAATGCGGTTGTTGACGATGAAGGGAATACCGCGGGAAGCCAGGAAATCCCGTATGGGCAAAGCTTCCCGGTAACAGGTTCCCGCATCCGGATTGGTGGAGCGGTACTGCACGATGGTAACTCCTCCGTCCGCCGCTTTCCGTACGGTTTCCAGAAGGCTGAGGCGGCATTTGGATGCTTCATCCGTAACCAGGTAGAGATGGAGATTGAATTTTTTCATGGCAGGGAATGGAAGGAATCAGTCCGTAAACAGAGGGGTGGAAAGATAGCGGTCCCCCGTGTCCGGCAGCAGGACGACGATGGTCTTTCCTTCATTCTCCGGGCGCCGCGCCACCTGTGTGGCGGCCCAGAGAGCTGCTCCGGAGGAAATACCCGTCAGCACGCCGTCCGTGCGCGCCAGTTCCTTCCCTGTGGAGAAAGCGTCTTCATTGGTAACGGCGATGACTTCATCGTACACGGAGGTGTCCAGCGTTCCCTGCACGAAGCCCGCGCCAATGCCCTGAATCTTGTGGGGGCCGGCCGTGCCCTGGGTCAGCACGGGGGAGGAGAACGGCTCCACAGCCACGACCCGGATGCCCGGATTACGGGATTTAAGGTACTTGCCCACGCCTGTGATGGTGCCTCCGGTACCCACGCCCGCCACAAAAATATCCGCTTTGCCTTCTGTATCATTCCAGATTTCCGGGCCTGTGGTGCGGAAATGCGCTTCCGGGTTGGACGGGTTGGCGAACTGGCCGGGGATAAAGCTGTTGGGCAGTCCCGCGGCCAGTTCCTCCGCCTTGGAGATGGCTCCCTTCATGCCCAGCGCGCCGTCCGTCAGCACCAGTTCCGCGCCGTAGGCTTTCAGGAGGTTGCGGCGTTCCACGCTCATCGTCTCCGGCATGGTCAATATAATCCGGTACCCGCGTGAAGCGGCCACCGCCGCCAGGCCGATGCCCGTGTTTCCGCTGGTGGGCTCAATGATGACGGAATCCGGCTTCAGCTTCCCGGCGGCTTCCGCCGCATCAATCATGGCCTGGGCAATGCGGTCTTTCACGCTGCCGGCGGGGTTCAGGTATTCCAGCTTGGCCAGGATCGTGGCGTTCAGGCCATTCCTGCGTTCGTAATTGGTCAGTTCCAGCAACGGGGTGCCGCCGATCAGTTCCGTAATGTTTTTGTAAATTCTCATGGCTTGTAGGAAAAGAGCGTTGTTGCCGTTAAATCGTTAGAGAATGGCGCGGAAGCCTTGTTCCAAATCTTCCAGAATATCGTCGATATGTTCCGTCCCGATGGAAAGCCGCACGGTGGATGGCGTAATGCCTCCCGCCTTCAGTTCCTCCTCCGTCATCTGGGAATGGGTGGTGGAGGCCGGATGAATCACCAGGGACTTGACGTCCGCCACGTTCGCGAGCAGGGAGAATAGTTCCAGGCTTTCGCAGAACTTGCGAGCTTTTTCCGCGCCACCCTTGATTTCAAAGGTGAAGATGGAGCCTCCCCCGTTCGGATAGTATCTCTTGTAAAGGTCGTGGTCCGGATGGTCCGGCAGGGAGGGGTGGTTCACCCTCTCCACCTGGGGATGGGAGGCCAGATAGTCCGCTACGCGCAAGGCGTTCTGCACATGGCGTTCCACCCGCAGGGAGAGTGTTTCCAGCCCCTGGAGCAGCAGGAAGGAGTTGAACGGGCTGATGGTGGCTCCCGTATCCCGCAGCAGGGTGGCCCGGATTTTGACGATATAGGCCAGATTGCCGCATACCTCAGCGAACACGGCTCCGTGGTAATTGGGGTTGGGCTTGCTGATGCCGGGGAACTTGTCGTTCTGCGTCCAGTCGAATTTACCGCCGTCCACAATCACGCCGCCCATCACCGTGCCGTGGCCGCCGATGAATTTGGTAGCGGAATGCACCACGATGTCCGCTCCGTGTTCCAGGGGGCGGAACAGGAAGGGCGTGGCGAACGTGCTGTCCACAATGAGCGGGATGCCGTGGGCGTGCGCCACTTCCGCCAGCGCTTCCATATCCACGATGTCGCAGTTCGGGTTGCCCAGGCTTTCCACGTACAGGGCCTTGGTATTGTTCCGGATGGCCCTGGAAAAATTCTGAACGTCCCTTGCATCCACAAAAGTGGTTTCTATGCCGGCGTCCGCCAGCGTATTGGCAAAGAGATTATACGTCCCGCCATATACGGTGGAAGAAGAAACGATGTGGTCCCCGGCCCGGGCGATGTTCTGGATGGCATACGTGACAGCAGCAGCCCCGGTGGAGACGGCCAGCGCGGCCGCCCCTCCTTCCAGGGAGGCGATGCGTTTTTCAAAAACATCTGCGGTAGGGTTCATCAGGCGGTTATAAATATTGCCCGGCTCCGCCAGGGCAAAACGGCCTGCCGCCTGTTCCGAGTCTTTGAAGACATACGAAGTGGTGGCGTAAATAGGCACGGCGCGCGCATCGGTGGCCGGATCCGGACTTTCCTGACCCACATGGATCTGGCGTGTTTCAAATCGATGGTTCTTACTCATGGTTTTTATATTCCTATCGGAAAACTAGGGAATAAATAATGAAAAGGAAAGCAGATGTCAAGCTCCGGGTAAAAAAAACGGGACATGGGCCGGAAGGAGAAAGGAAGGGGAAATGTTCAGGCCCGCGGCCGCTGCTTAAATGCCTGCTCCGTAGTCGCAGCCGATTTCCTTCTGCTGTTCGGCCAGATCTTCCAGCGTTACGCGGCGCAAATAATTCTCAATGACTTGTTGCAGCCCGCGCCAGAAAGGCAGCGTGGCGCAGCCGGCCGCCCGCGGGCACGGATTTTCGTGGGAAGCCGTGCAGGAAAGGGGCAGGAGGGAGCCTTCCGTCAGTTTCAGGATATCTTCCGTAGTATATTCGCGCGGATGCCTGGAAAGGCGGTATCCGCCGGCCTTTCCCCGGAAGCTCTGGACGAATCCCGCTTTTAAAAGGATGGCGATAATCTGTTCCAGATAACGTACGGTAACGTCCTGCCTGGCGGAAATCTCCTTCAGGGAGATGTAACCCTCGTCGCGGTGCTGGGCGAGGTCAATCATCAGGCGCAGCGCGTAACGTCCTCTGGTGGAAACCTTCATCATACTGGCTAACTAAACGATATTTCTGTCTGTCCGTCAATCGGGAAAGAAGCCCCCAGAAATGGGCGGCCGGCTTGGCCCTTTTCCCTCCTGCCTGGTTTAGTGGGTGTAGTGGCGGGGTACCCGGGGGCCTATTCCGGTAAAAATCTCCCAGGAAATGGTGCCGGCCTTTTCCGCCAGTTCCGTCACGGGGATATGCGGCCCCATGATTTCTGCGGTCATGCCCGGTTCCGCGTGCGGCGCCCGGCTGACGTCCACCATGATCTGGTCCATCGTCACGCGCCCGAGAAGGGGGCAGGAAACGCCGTCCACCATGACGCGGGCGCCCTTGTGGGCCAGGGAACGCAGGTAGCCGTCCGCATAGCCTATGCCTACGGTCGCCACCCTGGTGGGGTGGTCTGTCACAAAGGTGCCCCCGTAGGAAATGCCGTGGCCTTCCGGCAGCGTGCGCACCACCGTCAGGCGGGAAAAAAGGGCCATGGCCGGCTTCAATTGCGCGGCCCATGGGGAGGGAATGGGGGAAAAACCGTACAGCACCAGGCCGGGGCGGCACATGTTGTTGGAGGGAATTTCATAATCCAGGGAGGCGGCGCTGTTGGCCAGGTGGCAGTACTTCAAAGGCAGTTTTTCCCGGATGCGGGCGGCCATCTGTTCAAAGCGGGAGATTTGCCTGAGCGTAATCTCCCGGTCCTCGTCCGCACAGGGAAGGTGAGCGCCCAGGCCTTCCAGATGCAGGCTGTCCAGTTCTCCCAGGCGGGAAAGCAGTTCTTCAAGCTGGTCCGGCAGGAATCCGCCGCGGCCCATTCCCGTATCCACGGAAAGGTGGATGGGCAGCGTCTTTCCGTACAGCCGCGCCAGGGAATTGTAATGCGCGGCTTCCTCCATGGTGGAAATGAAGGAGCGCCAGCCGTTCAGCACGATTTCCTCCCGTTCCTCCGGGAACGCGGGGCCCAGGATGTAAGGGCGGGTGCGGCAGCCCGCCTGGCTGATGCGCCGGGCTTCTCCCACATTGGCCACCCCGAAGAAAGCGATGCCTTCCGAATCCAGCGTGCGGCAAACCTGTTCCAGGCCGTGGCCATAGGCGCCGGCCTTCACGACGGGCATGTAATATTCCCCTTTGGCCGCCTGTTTGACGACATTCAGGTTATGGCGGATGGCCCCGAGGTCGATTTCGGCCCAGGCGCGGGGAGGGCTGGTTGCTGGCATGGTTGGAAAATGGCGGAAAGGTTGGAAAAAGAGGGGCGCCGGATGCTCCCGGTGCAGGGGATTGTCCGTCTTTGGCCGCGCAATTCCAGACGGATTTTTGTCAGTCTTTTGAACTTTCAAAAGATAATAAAAACCGCCTTGCGCTGAAACGCATGGCGGTTTGATAAAAATGCTTTTGTTACCGGTGTGACTGGCTGGCAGTCAGGAAAATCGGTTTGCATTTCAAATTTTGTCTTGAATCCGTTGGAAATTAAACGGATGTTCAGATGTTTTGTCAACTGTTTTTTTGAATTGAATAATTTTTATAAAATACTTGATAAAATGCAATATTGGCATATAACATGAATAAAAGCAGTTTTTTGTGATGTCGCGTTCTCTTACTTTTTCGTTCGATATTGGTTACGCCTCCATTGGGTGGGCTGTAATTGAATCCGCTTCTCATGATGATGCGGATCCCTCTGTTTGCGGTTGCGGTGCAGTTGTGTTTCCGAAAGATGATTGTCAGGCATTTAAAAGGCGTGAATACAGGCGTTTGAGACGCAATATCCGGTCTCGGCGCGTTCGTATCGAGCGTATCGGCAGATTGCTGGTTCAGGCTCAAATCATCACGCAGGAAATGAAGGAAACTCCCGGGCATCCCGCTCCCTTTTATTTGGCGTCAGAAGCATTAAAAGGACATAGGAATCTTGCCCCGATTGAACTTTGGCATGTCCTCCGCTGGTATGCTCATAACCGGGGGTACGACAATAATGTCTCATGGTCTGGCGGCTTTTCAGAAGATGGAGGGAACAAGGAAGATACCGAGAGAGTGCAGCATGCTAAAGATTTGATGGATAAACATGGGACGGCGACTATGGCGGAAACCATTTGCCGGGAATTGAAACTGGAAGAGGGCAAAGCGGATGCTCCGATGAATGTTTCAACGCCGGCTTATAAAAATCTCAATACCGCTTTTCCCCGTTTAACCGTGGAAAAGGAAGTACGACGTATATTGGAGCTTTCCGCGCCTCTGATTCCGGGGCTGACTTCGGAAATCATGGAGTTGATTGCCCAGCATCATCCCCTGACAACGGAACAACGCGGCGTATTGATTCATTACGGGATAAAATTGGCCCGGCGTTATCGTGGGAGTCTTTTGTTCGGTCAGTTAATCCCCCGTTTTGATAACCGCATCATCAGCCGCTGCCCTGTCACGTGGGCGCAGGTGTATGAAGCTGAGTTGAAGAAAGGCAATTCTGAGCAAAGCGCCCGTGAACGGGCAGAAAAACTATCCAAGGTGCCCACGGCGAATTGCCCGGAATTTTATGAATACCGCATGGCCCGGATTTTATGCAATATCCGCGCAGACGGAGAACCTCTTTCTGCAGAGATACGCAGAGAATTGATGAATCAGGCCCGACAGGAAGGCAAGTTGACCAAAGCCTCTCTGGAGAAGGCTATTTCTTCCCGTCTGGGAAAGGAGACAGAGACTAATGTAAGCAACTATTTTACTTTGCATCCTGACAGTGAAGAGGCTCTTTACCTGAACCCTGCCGTGGAAGTTCTGAAAAGAAGCGGCATCGGGCAAATTCTTTCGCCGTCTGTGTATCGAATTGCCGCCAATCGTCTGCGTCGCGGGAAGTCCGTTACCCCGAATTATTTGTTGAATTTGCTTAAGTCCCGTGGGGAATCTGTCGAGGCGTTGGAAAAGAAAATAGAGAAAGAACGCCATCAACAGGCCAATCGAAAGAAAGCCAAGAAGACAGATCCGGATTATGCCGCCACGCCGTTAAAACCCAGGTATGCGACGGGGCGAGCGCCGTATGCCCGCCCCGTCTTGAAAAAAGTTGTGGAAGAAACCCTTGACGGGGAAGACCCGACGCGTCCTGCCCGGGGAGAAGCGCATCCGGATGGGGAACTGAAAGCGCATGACGGTTGTCTGTATTGTCTCCTTGACGCGGATTCTTCCGTGAATCAATACCAGAAAGAACGCCGTCTTGATACGATGACCAACAACCACCTTGTCCGTCACCGTATGTTGATTCTGGATCGCTTGCTGAAGGATTTGATTCAGGATTTCGCCGGCGGCCAAAAAGACAGAATTTCCCGCATTTGCGTGGAAGTCGGTAAGGAACTGACGGCGTTTTCCGGCATGGACAGCAAAAAGATTCAGACAGAACTGAATCTGCGTCAGAAAAGCCATACGGAGGCCGTCAATAGATTAAAACGGGAGTTGCCGGGGAAAGCGCTTTCTGCCAATCTGATACGCAAGTGCCGCATCGCCATGGACATGAACTGGACATGTCCGTTTACCGGTGAGCGGTATGGCGCTCATGAGCTGGAAAATATGGAGATGGAACATATCGTCCCCTATTCTTTCCGGCAGTCTAACGCGCTTTCTTCTCTGGTTCTCACGAGGAAAGAGGTTAACAAGATGAAAGGTCAGCGCACCGGGTACGACTTTGTGGAGCAGGAGCAGGGTAAGCCGGTTACGGGACGAACGAACCTTCATATTTGTTCCCTTAATAATTATAGGGAATTTGTTGAAAAGTTGGACGACAAAAAGTGGCATGAAGATGACCGCAAGCGCAAAAAGAAGCGCAAAGCCTTACTGATGGTGAGGGGATTGTCTCATAAACATCAATCACAAAATCACGAGGCCATGAAGGAAATAGGCATGACGGAAGGCATGATGACGCAGAGTTCCCACCTAATGAAACTGGCATGCAAGTCTATTAAAACCTCTCTGCCGGATGCGCACATCGACATGATTCCCGGCGCTGTTACTGCTGAAGTTCGCAAGGCGTGGGATGTTTTTGGGGTCTTCAAGGAATTGTGCCCGGAGGCTGCAGACCCGGTCAACGGCAGGATTATTAAGGAAGATCTGCGTTCTCTCACGCATCTGCATCATGCCCTGGATGCCTGTGTGCTGGGGCTTATCTCAGAAATTATTCCTGCGGACAGAAAAAACGTGTTGAGACGCGCCATTATCAAGCGCCGTCTGGATCAAAAGATGAAACAGGACTTCCTGGAACTCAGGAAGAAACGTTATTATAAGTTGCGTGAGAAGGATGGCCAGACGGGAGCATCATTGGTGGATTTGCCTAGTGGGATCAAAGAAAATATCCGCGAGAAATTGATGGAGCAGAGGGTCATTCAGCATGTCCCTGCAGACATGGGCGGCGCTTTACTCAAGGAAACCATACAGAGAGTGCTTTCTGTTGATGGAAGCGGGGAGGATGCCATGGTTTCTCTTTCCAAAAAGAAAGATGGGAAGAAGGAAAAAAATCAGGTAAAAGCAAGCAAATTGGTCGGAGTGTTTCCGGAAGGCCCGTCAAAATTGAAGGCTCTTAAGGCGGCCATAGAAATTGATGGCAATTATGGAGTGGCGTTAGATCCCAAGCCGGTGGTGATCAGACATATTAAGGTGTTTAAGCGAATCATGGCCCTGAAAGAACAGAACGGCGGCAAGCCGGTGCGTATCTTGAAAAAAGGCATGTTGATTCATTTAACCTCCTCCAAAGATCCCAAGCGTACAGGCGTATGGAGAATTGCATCCATAAAAGATAATGAGAGAGGCATAGCTATTGATCTTCAAATACCTCATTCCGCAGTTCCCGGGGCCAAAACTCATGAATTTAATTGGATTAATGTAAAACTTGATACACTATTAACAAAGTATCGATTGGAGATATACCCCACTTCTTATACGGGAACTCCACGATAAGGCGTTTTACATGTCATACCATATTCTGAGCATAGATGCCTGCACATGCCATCTGAGCTGCGACAAGGGTCAGCTCAGATGCGTGGATGGAGAGAATCCTCCCCGGACGATTCCGCTGGAGGATGTGGGGGCTGTTGTGCTCAGTTCTTTTAAGGCGACGCTCACGAGCAATTTGCTGATAGAACTGGCCAGGAAGAGAATAGGGTTCGTGCTGTGTGAAAGCTACAGGCCTGCCGTGCTGCTTCTGCCGGCGGATCGGGCTACGGATACCGCTCTGTTAAGACATCTGGCGGATATGCCGGCCCGTTTGCGGAACCGCCTCTGGCAAAAGACTCTGGATGCCAAGTGTGGGAATCAGACGGCGCTGGCGCAGGTATGGAATCCGCATCATCCCGCCATTGCGGAGCTGAAGAGAATGGCCGTGACGGAAAAGACGGCGAGGGAAGCAGAGTGCGCCCGCCTGTTCTGGAGCGTATTTGCGGATACATGGGCAAACTCCGATTTTCGCAGAGGACGTCATGAGGAGGGGTTTAATAACCTCTTCAACTATGCGTACGCTGTTCTGTTGTCTTGCGTATTGCAATATCTCTTTGCGCTGGGGCTGGATCCCTGCTTCGGCATTTTTCATCAATCCCGGGAACATGCGGCGCCTTTGGCTTATGATCTGATGGAACCCTTCAGGCCTGCCTTTGACGCCAATGTGGCCCGTTGGATTCATTTGTGCCTGCAGGAAGGAAAAACAGAAGAGAGAGCAGGAGAAATCACCCGTGAGTTCAGGCGACATATTACAGCTACCTTGCAGGCTTCTGTTATGCACCAGAACAAACAGATGCCGTTGAAAGCGGCGGTAGAGGCCGTTTGCCGCAGTTTCCGCAAAGCAGTTCTTGCCGGGCAATCCGGACCGTATGAACCATGGCATATGACAACTATAAAATGGGCTGGCTAGTTGTGTTCTTTGATCTTCCCACAACCACGCCGGAAGATAAAAAAAACTATCAGTATTTCCGTAAGGCTCTTTTAGAAGACGGCTATACGATGATTCAGTATAGCGTCTATGCCCGCGCGTGTGTTACTCAGGAAAGAATAGCTACCCACTCCCGCAGAATCCAGAAAATGATACCGCCTGATGGTTCTGTCCGCTGTCTTTTCGTTACGAATATCCAGTGGGATAAGATGTTCGTTTTTCATGGCAGGTCTTGTCCCCGACAGGAGGTTTCCCTTCCTCAGCAGATGCTCCTCTGGTAAAAATATCGGACGCCGTATTTTTTTATAAGTCGCTGAACATAAAAATAAGGCACAGTATCTATTGTACTGTGCCTTATTTTGGATTCAAGGCAAAACTATTAACCATTCCCACCCTAAAAATGATGATTGTACTGTGCCTTATTTTGGATTCAAGGCAAAACTTATCCCGCTGCCACATTTTAATGACGAGATTGTACTGTGCCTTATTTTGGATTCAAGGCAAAACTGTTCCCCCGTCGCCCTGTTCGGAAAGAACATTGTACTGTGCCTTATTTTGGATTCAAGACAAAATAAATACGCCTCCGGTTTGATGACGCAAGGTGGATGTCCGTCTTTGGCCGCGCAATTCCAGACGGATTTTTGTCAGTCTTTCTTTAACGGAGCGGGAGGAATGAAGCTGTACGTCCAGAACATGGCGCCGGTTGCGGAGGTGATTCCGTCCATGTTAAGATAACGGGCCAAAAGCAGGGAGGGGGAGGAGTGCCCCATCTCCTTCTGAAGAAGGTTTTGATTGCAGAAATGGGCCAGGTGATAGGAGGCGTAGGTATGCCTCAGCACGTCCTGCACCCATCCGCTTTTTTTCAGGATGCCGGACCGGCGCCTTACTTCCCTCCATTTCTTTTCCCAGTTGGGCGGGCAAACGGGACGGGAGGGGGAACCGGCGGAAGACGTCCGGCTGAGGATGGCGCCCAGCACGGGAAGGATGGAAACGTAGCGGCTCCCGCCTGTTTTGGTATGGCTGGGCGCCAGTGAAACCAGGCCGGATTTCAGGTTGATGTTCTTCCAGGTCAGCCTTTTGACTTCGTGGGGGCGTATGCCCGCGTACAGCATCAGGGCGCAGGCCGGCAGGCATGCCCCGTGGAACAGCTGTTCCGCGGTGTGGAGAAGCCGTTTTGCCTCGTACAGGGAAAGGGCCCTGATGCGTTTTTCCCTGAGGATGGGGGGAGGAACCAGAAAGGCCGCGTTTCTGCGGCACCACCCGCGCTTCAGGGAAAAATTCAGGATGCCGCTCAGGATCAGCCGCCCCTTGTGCCGCTGGCGGGGAGTGGAAAAGCTTTTGCGGAGATAACGCTCGCAATCTTCCGGCGTGATGGAACGGACCTGTTTTCTTGTCAGTTCCGGGCATTTTTTCATCATCCGGGCAGCCATATAGCGGATTTCCTACAGGGTGCGGGGCCGGCGGTGTTTCCTTGCTTCCCGCCTGGCGGGGGGGCGCATGTGGGAAAGGGCCTCTCCTCCCAGCCGTATGCATCGTTTGGCCCGGGTTATTCTGTCGCCTCTGCCGCGGCTGGTGTCCAGGAGGTCTTTTAGAAGAAGGAAAGCGTCCATGGGAGGAATGCCCAGGGAACGGATGAGTAGGATTCCTGTCTGATCCGTGTCGGTGAGGAAAGAGGAAGTCGGTATGTTCATGAAGAACGTTGTAGCAGAGGATTCCCAATCCGTATGCAAGCTTGAAATGTGATGAGGATAAATATGAAAATCAGACAAGAACGAAAATATCTAGGGCAATGATTACAGCAGAGTATAAGGGCGAATATGTTGGATTTTGTTCTAAATCCTTGAAGAAGTGTGTACGGATTGGGAATCCGTTATACCTCTGCCCATGGAACAATATTTCAAAAATTTATTAGGGAAAATGGCGAAAACGGCTCTTCTAAGTGTTTTTCTTCACTTTGGTTTTTTGGGAGGAGTTTGCCGGGCAAGTGAAATCTACATAGAGAAAAGTATCTGGAATGATGATCAGGCTGTTTATGAGGTCAGCGATTATGGTAGTGTATTGTACAATAGTGATTCGGATTGGTATTTGAAGGGGTGTAATACATTGTATATGAATGGTATTTATCCTTATTTTGAAGTTCCTCGTGTAGCGTTGATGTTATCTGATTTAACTTTTCATGTAGAGCTGGGAGAACGAAATTTGAATGAAGCTATTTTGGGTGTTAATTTTTTTGGAGACCTCAGAGCAACCATGGCATTGGCGAATACCAAGTGGGATATAACGGTTTCTCCCGATTTGAAGCCAGGACGTTATTTGCTGTTTACAAATACAGAATCATTTTCTACCCCCCTATTTCACATATCAAATTGGAATGTGGATGATAATCCATGCATAGAAGCGGAGTATGACGACGCTTCATATACATGGCTCTCCATATATTATAACCATCTTGGTTCCCAAGTGCCGGAGCCTGGCGCGGCGGGGTTATCCCTGCTGGGGATTACGGCGGCGTTGTGGCGCCGAAGGAGGGAATAGGGGACTTTTTATAATTCCGCAGATTTGTTCGCGCCTCTGAGGAAGCCCTGTCGTCAGGTTGTGGAAGAGCCGGGCGGTGATGTTTTCTTTTCTGCTTCAGTAGGGGAATGGGGAGCGTCCCGAAGGGTTTTCAGCAGGGCCGCCATGGTGTCTATGTCCTCATCCGTCATGGAGGAAAGGTCGTCCAGTTTCTTTTTAATGGCTTCAATTTCCTCTTCCCGGTACGGCAGCGCTTCTCCGCCGTGGGGACTCAGAAAGAAGGACGTGATGGTGCTGGTGAGCGTTCCCACGAATCCGATGCCCGTGAGCATCAGGAATACAGCCAGAAATTTGCCTGAAGTAGTGACCGGATAGGTATCCCCGTAGCCTACGGTGGTAGCCGTGACGAAGGACCACCAGATGCCGTTGGGCAGGCTCATGCCCTCCGCCAGATGGATGCCTACGGCCCCCAGCAGGATGATGACCAGGGCGGCGATGCAGATATACTTGAATCCGTTCGTGTTGAAGAAACGCCGGATGCGCGTGGTGAACCTCATGGCATAGGAAAACAGGTCCAGATACCTGGCGAGCCTTAAGATTTCCCCCAGCGAGGCGAACCTGAACAGGCGGAACAGGGCGTCAAAGGGAATAATGGCCAGCAAATCCCAGGGGTGTTCCTTAATGAAGAGCCATTTGGACCGGCTGATGGAGAAGCGGACCACATAATCCAGCACAAAAATCCAGTAGATGACGCGGTCCGCCGTGACTTCCCATTCCGCCGCTTCCGTGGTCAGGTCAATGGCGGTCAGCGTTACGGCGACCAGGGCCAGCAGGCACATGCCCGCTTGATAGGCCAGCCTCAGGAACAGAATGTGGCGGGGCATGCGGCGTAACGCGTTCATGGCGGGAAGAGAAATGAAAAAGCCGCCCCCGGCGGGGTGGGCAGGGAGCGGCTTGGGGAAAAGAGGCTGTTTCCTCCGGGCCCCTTACTTCAGCAGGAGCTGTTCCATCAGGGCCTGGGAGGATTGGGCCAGCACGGCGGGATCGTCCAGCATGCCGGCGCGGAGCAGGGCGGTATTCGCGATCTGGTCCGCCACCATTTGCGCCAGTTCCGGGTTTTCCGTCCGTAGGGCGGAAAGCTTTTTCACCAGCGGGTTGGAGGGGTTCAGTTCCAGCTGCGGGTGGCTTTCCGGCACTTCCTGCCCCATGGCTTTCATGTACGCCCTCATTTCCGGCCCCATGTCATTGCCGCTTTGCAGGGCTACGGCGGCTCCGCTGACCAGGCGCTTGCCCAGGGTGACTTTGGAGAATTTGTCCGGGTACAGCCCTTTCAGCCATTCTTCCAGGGCCGCGGCTTCCTCCTGGGGCAGGGCGTCCTTCTGTTCCTCTTCCAGGGCGGGGAGTTCCACGTCGGCGCGGTCGATCATCGTGACGGGCTTTCCGTCCACGCTGGACAGGGAGTCCAGCACGAATTCGTCCCCGTGGTCCGTGAAGAAGGCCACTTCATAGCCGCGGGCTTTGAAGGCTTCCAGGTACGGGCTGTTTTCCAGATGGGAGCGGGAGGGGCCGGTAAGCGCGTAAATGGCCGTCTGCCCTTCCTTCATGCGGGTGACGTAGTCTTCAAATGAGGTCGTTTCCCCCGGTTCCGTGGCCGTGGATTCAAAACGGAGCAGCTTGCCCAGGGATTCCTTGTTCGGCCAGGAGGTGACGACGCCTTCTTTCAGGTAGCGGGAGAATTGCGCGTAGAATTCCCTGTAGGTTTCCTGATCGTCCTTCGCCAGTTTTTCCAGATGCTTGATGAAGCGTTTGGTGATGATGTCGCTGATTTTGCGCACCAGGGAGTTGTCCTGAAGCATTTCGCGGGAAATGTTCAGGGGCAGGTCCTCGCTGTCCACCACGCCGTTCAGGAAGCGGAGCCATTCCGGCAGCAGGCCTTCCGGCTTGGCGTCAATCAGCACGCGCTTGCAGTACAGGGCCACGTTGGCGTCCACGCGGCCGAATCCGAACATTTCCGGATTGCGCCTGGGGATGAAAAGCAGGGCATTCAGGGCAATAGGGGCGTCCGCGCTGAAGTGCATGTAGGACAGGGGTTTTTCATCCGTGTGGGCAATGAACTGGTAAAATTCATCATATTCCTCCGGTTTCACGTCGGATTTGGACTTGGACCAGATGGCCTGGACGGTATTGACGTGCTCTCCGTTGGAGTTGAGAGGGAACCCCACGAAGTTGGAGTAGCGGCGCAGGAGCTCCTTCACGCGGTATTCCTGGGAGAACTCTTCATATTCGTCTTTCAGGCGGATGACGATGCGGGTGCCCCGGTCCAGCGGTTCCGCCAGCGTTTCGATGCTGTAGCCTTCCCGTCCGTCAGAAGACCAGCGCAGGGAGGCGGCTTCCGGGTCATAGGAATGGGTGAACACTTCCACCCGGTCCGCCACCATAAACGAGCTGTAGAAGCCCACGCCGAACTGGCCAATCAGGTCCGCTCCGCCTTCCTGCTTCTGCTTGAGGGCCTCCATGAATTTTTTTGTGCCGGAGTGGGCGATGGTTCCCAGGTTTTCCACCAGGTCCGCTTCCGTCATCCCGATGCCGGTGTCCGCAATGGTGATGGTCTTGTTTTCCTTATCCGTGGTGACAGTGATTTCCAGGGGCTTGTCCGGCTGGTAAATATTAGAATCCGTCAGCTGCTTCAGACGCAGTTTTTCCAGGGCGTCGGAAGCGTTGGAAACAAGCTCGCGGACAAAGATTTCACGGTCGCTGTAAAGGGCGTTGATGACAATGTCCAGCAGCTGCCGGACTTCCGCCTGAAATTGATGTGTTTCTGTATTCATATGGAAAAATGTTTTGCGAGCGTCATTATACGGCCCCCGTCAAGGGGGATGGACAGTTTTTCTCCCTGGGCCCGGGCGTCCCATGTCACACAAAGGGGCTTTTTCCCGGGCATGGGGGCCGGGCGTTTTTCCTTGAAACAATTCCGGAAACCGAACAGTATTATTTAACAAATGATTTTCTCACCATTGTTGAAAAAGGGGATTCTTTTACTGGCCCTCTGCGGCGTGCTGGGCGGAGGCGTGCTTTCCGCCCAGGAAACAGGGGGCGCGCCGATTACGGAGGAGGGTTTGAAGGCATTGGATTCCAATGTGTTCGCTAATGAATACATGCTTGCATTGAAGCCCAATGTCACGCGCGACCGCATCGCCAAAATTAAGGATCCCTTTGTGCGTGGGCTCGCCGAGCAGATGGCGGAGAAGAAATTTGACCGCAAGGCCCGCGCCCTGACGGCGGAGCCGTATGAACCGGTCAAGGATCTGGCGGAACGCCTGCGCACCAGCCAGTACAGCAAATTTGAAAATCCCACCGGCATCTTTTTTGAAGAGGGGGAGGACGTATTGCTGGTCATGGGGGATCCCAAAGGTGAAAAACTGAATCTGGTTATCCACAATTTCGGGCGGGACGGAGGCCACAGCTCCTATCCGCTGAAAGAGGGGGTCAACATCATCAGGGCGAAGAACAAGGGGCTTGGCTATATTGAGTATTTCACATCCAATTACAAGAAGGCGCCCAAGGTGCATCTGTCCATTCTGTCCGGCAAGGTGAATGGAGTTTTCGTGGGAGGCGTCAGCAAAAACAGCGACTGGAAGAGGATGCTGGAAAACTCCCCCACGGAAGTTGTGGACATCGTGGGCAACCGCGTGCATCTGGTGTATCCGGTGGAGGAACTTAAACAATTCTGCCCGGACAAAGGGGAGGAGCTCATTGCCCTGTACGACAGGATTATCGGCATGGAGCAGCAGATCATGGGCCTGTACAAGTACAGGATGCTGCCCAAAAACCGGATGTTCGGCCGTGTGATCTGGAACGGGTTCATGCATGCGGACGGTACGGGAGCCGCGTTCCATAACGGTACCATGAAGGAGGTCGGCAATCCGGACAAGATTCCCGGCAGCGCCTGGGGGATTGCCCATGAGTTCGGCCACGTCAACCAGGTGCGCCCCGCCATGAAATGGGTATCCACCGGAGAAGTGACCAATAACATTTACTCCGCTTACGTGAATTACATGCTGAATCCCTCCAGCATGCGCCTGGAGCATGAACGCATCAACGGCGGGGACGGCAACATGATTGGCGGCCGCTTCAACGCCTACTTGAACAACGGCATTTTGAAGGGGGAAAACTGGCTTGTCCAGAGCGGTCCGGACAAGCGTTCCGGCGGGGATAACCGTCCGATGGTGCACGACCATTTTGTCAAGCTGGCTCCCCTGTGGCAGCTGGAGCTGTATTTCAAGATAGCCGGGAAGGGCAATCCCGACTTTTATCCGGATATCTTTTATAAGGCCATCAAGATGGATACCAGGGGCAAGAAGGATGGAGAGCTCCAGCTTGCGTTCATGAAGAACGCCTGCGACGCCGCCAGACAGGACCTGACGGATTTTTTCCGGAAAACGGGCATGCTCAAGCCCATTGACCAGGAACTGGACGACTACACCTGCGCCCGCATGACCATCACGGAGGCCGACTGCAAGAACCTGATTGCCTATGCCAGGAAGTACAAAAAGCCGGAAAGCCCCGTCATTTACTATATTTCCGTCAATAGCGCGGAAGCATATAAGAACCGCCTGCCTGTCCGCGGCGTCTATAACCAGGGCGTTACGGAGCAGGGCAATCGTCGCATTATTTCCCATGACGTGTGGAAAAACGCCGTCGTCTTTGAAACATACAAAGACAGGGAGATGGTCCGCATCACCATGGCGGGGACGGATTCCAGGGATAATTCCTCCACCACGGTCCCCTATCCGGAAGGCTCTACGCGGATTGAGGCCGTTTCCTGGGACGGCAGGCGTACGCTGGTGTACGGCAGACGCCCTGACAAATGAAAGCTTAAGAGGTTAGCGTGTTCGGGCGCCGCCGTTCTCCGGGACGGCGGCGCTTTTTCATGACAGGGGGGGCGGATGGAAAACCGCAAGAGGATTGCTCATCCTGATGGCCTTTTCTCCATACCGTATCTTCCGGACTGCTGACAGCCGGAAGGCTGTTGCTTTTGAACAGGGGCGGGGGAGAGGCTGTATAACATGGGATGGATAAGGCAGGAACTTCCGGAGGCATCAGGGGAAAGATGCTGTTGTTTGCCGCCTTTTTAATCGTGTGCTTTAATCTGCGTACCGGGTTTGATTCTCCCGATCCGCTGTTGGGAACGATTGAAAGGGATATGGGGCTTTCCCTGGAAAATTCAGGGCTGTTCGCCCTGCTGCCCGTCTTTGTGCTGGGGGTGGCGGCTCCCATTTCTCCGCGCGTGGCGCGCCGGATGACGCCGTGGAAAATCATTTTCTGGTTCCAGCTTCTGGCGGTGGCCGGAATTTTCTGGCGCAGCTGGGACGGCGTGGCGGGGTTATACGGCGGCATGGTTCTGATGGGGCTGGGCATGGGGATTGCCGGAGCGGCCATTCCCGGACTGATCAAGCACCAGTTTCCTGACCGTGCTTCCGCCATGATGGGCGTTTACAGCGCCATGATCGGCGTGGGCAGTGCTGCGGCTTCCGGCCTGTCCGTTCCCCTTTCCAATATGCTGGGAGGCTGGCGTTTCGGCCTGGGGATCTGGATTATTCCCATCCTGCTGGGGATGCTGGTATGGGGCGCTTATTTTCTCAGGCATCCGGACGGCGTGTTTCAAAACGATTCGGCGGCATCCGGACGCAGCCTGCTGCGCAGCGGCAAGGCATGGCAGGTTACCGTTTTTTATTTGAGCCGCGTTGGGGCTGCCTATTTCTTTTATACCTGGATTCCCATCTTTCTGAGGCAGCGGGGCATGAGCTATGAGGACGCCGGTTTCATCCTTTCCGTGGCCATGTTCGCCCAGCTGCCCGCTACGCTCTCCGCTCACGTGCTGGAAAAAGCTATGGGAGGGCGGGGCCTCCTCATCGTGATGGCCATGGCGTTGGCAGCCCTCTCCTGCTGGGGCATCCTGTATTTTCCGCTGGACTGGGCCGTCTGGATGGCGATTCTGTTCGGCCTGGCGACGGGAACCGTATTCAGCCGCGGAATGGCGCTGATGGTGGAACGGGCCCGGACGCCTTCCGAATCAATCAGGCTTTCCGGCATGTCCCAGGGAATCGGCTTTACCATGGGCGCCCTGTTGAGCCTGCTGTTTACCTCCTTCCTGCATCAGGGAGGCTCCTTCCTGCCGTTCTGCCTGGTTTATACCTTGTTCTGCGTGCTCGGCATGGTTTCCGGCCGCATGTCCGCCCGGCCGGGATACGTGTAATTTTCTGGGGAGATATTCATGATTAAGTATTAGTGATTAGGAAGCGGGGTTCATTGTTCTTTCCCTCGTTTCCGTATTCCGCCGTTTTCTCTTGAGTGACGTCCCTGCGGCCCGAAGGGCTTGACGCTGGCGGGGGGGACGGGTAAGCTCTTGCCCGTCAAATTTTATGAAGGAAGAGATTGTACGCATCCAACGGGACGCCCTGGTACGCATCGCCCAGGCGTCTGACAGGCGCGGCGTGGAAGACGCGCGCGTGGCCATCCTCGGCAAAAAAGGGGAATTGACCCTGGCCCAGACGGGCATGAAGGACGTTCCCAGGGAGGAAAAACCCGCCGTCGGCCAGTTGCTTAACGAGGCCCGCAAGGCCATTACGGAAGCCCTGGACGCCAAGCTGGAGGAAGTGCAGGCCCAGGCGGATAAGGCCGCCGTGGCCGGGGTGGATCTGACGCTGCCGGCCCGCTCCCTGCCGTCTGGCGGGCTGCACCCCCTCACCATCGTGCGGGATGAAGCCGTCCGCATTCTGCGCCACATGGGCTTTGCCCTGGCGGACGGCCCGGAGATTGAGGACGAGTTCCACTGCTTTGACGCGCTGAACACGCCGGAGGATCATCCGGCCCGCAATGAGAAGGATACGTTTTACTTTGATTCCGGCAAGCTTCTGCGTACGCATACGTCTTCCGTGCAAATCCGTTCCATGGAAAAGCAGATGCCTCCCGTGCGCGTCATCGCTCCCGGTTCCGCCTATCGCCGTGACGAAATTGACGCCACGCACCTTTCCGCCTTCAATCAGCTTGAAGGCCTGTATGTGGATACGGACGTTTCCGTGGGCGACCTGAAAGGAACGCTGGAATATTTTCTGCGCGCCCTTTTCGGCTCCGGCACGGAGGTGCGCTTCCGCCCCCATTTCTTCCCGTTCACGGAACCCAGTTTTGAAATTGACGTCAAGCTGAAGGTGGACGGCCAGGCCCCCCGCTGGGTGGAGATTGCCGGCTGCGGCATGGTGGATCCCAATGTTTTTGAAGCCGTGGACCGTGAACTGGGGCTGGACCCCCGCTCACAGGCCCGCTACACGGGGCTGACCGGCTTTGCCTTCGGCATCGGCCTGGACCGCCTGGCGATGATCCGCTGGGGCATCAGGGACATACGCGCCCTGATTGAGAACGATGTGCGCTTCCTTGCCCAATTCCAATAATCCTTACCTGTTTTCCCGTTATGAAGATTTCCCTTAACTGGCTTTCCCAGTATATTGACCTGTCCGGCCTGAGCGTGGATGAAATGTCTGACATGCTGACCTTTGCCGGCATTGAGGTGGAAGACATCCGCCAGCAGGGCGTGGATTCCCCATACGTGGTGGTGGCCCGCGTGGCCGCCGCAGAACAGCATCCCCAGGCGGACCGGCTGAAGGTCTGCCAGGTGGACGTGGGCGACGGCACGCTGCACCAGATTGTGTGCGGCGCGCAGAACTACAAAGTGGGAGACAAGGTGCCCTGCGCCCTGCCGGGAGCGGTGCTGCCCGGCAACTTTGAAATCAAGGTGGGCAAGCTGCGCGGCGTGGAGTCCCGCGGCATGCTCTGTTCCGCCTCCGAGCTGGGGCTTCCCGACAAGGAGCACGGTCTCTGGATTCTCCCCCAGGAACTGGAACCCGGCACGCCTATTTCCCAGGTTGTCAAGGCGGATACCCTGGTGGAAGTGGAAGTGACGCCCAACCGGCCGGACCTACTTTCCCACAACGGCATGGCGTATGAACTGGCCGCTATCTCCGGCCGGGAGTACAGGCCCGTTTCCATTGACGACGCCGGGGTGGAACTGGAACCCGCCGGAGACTTCGTGCGGCTGGACCAGCCAGAGCTGAACCCGTACTACACCGCCGTAAAAATCAGCGGCGTGAACGTGCAGGAAAGCCCGGAATGGCTGAAGGAACGCCTGGTAGCCGTCGGTCTGCGCCCCATCAACAACATTGTGGATATTACCAACTTCGTCCTGCATGAACTGGGAACGCCCCTCCATGCCTTTGACGCGGCGAAAGTGCAGGGCGGCATCGTTACCCGCACCGCTTATGAAGGGGAAACTTTCAAGGCTCTGGACGGCCAGGAATACACGCTTAACTGCACGGACCTGGTTGTCGCGGACCAATCCGGCAAGGCGCTCGCCATCGGCGGCGTGATGGGTGGGGAGGAAAGCGGCGTGACGGACGCCACCACGGATATCATTCTGGAGTCCGCCTGGTTCAAGCCCTCCTCCGTGCGCGCCACGTCCCGCAGGCTGGCCCTGTCCTCCGACTCCTCCTACCGCTTTGAACGCGGCACTTCCGCCTGGAATGTCCTGCGCGGTTCCGTGCGCGCCGTGGAACTGATTCTCCAGCTGGCGGGCGGAACGGCTTCCCCGACGTATGTGGCCGGTTCTCCCGTTCCTAATCCGGCGCATGCTTCCATGCCTTCCTGCGGGGGGGCGGACGGCCCCGTTTCCGTGCCCGCTTCCCTGAAGCAGGGGAAGGGCGCCACGGTGACTAATGAACTGGGCTTTGTAAAACTTCCCTGGAAGTCGCTGGATCAGATTTCCGGCGGTTCCATTTCCCATGAGGAAGGGGCACGCGTCCTGACGGCGCTGGGCCTGAAGCAGGTTCCGGAGTCTCCCGAATGCTGGCTGATCCCCCCCCACCGCCTGGATCTCACGCGTCCGTGCGACCTGCTGGAGGAAATCGTGCGCGTTTTCGGTCTGGACGGCATACCGTCCCGCTTCTCCGGCCCCTTCGTGGCGGAATCCCCGGTGGATGCGGCCTATAATTTCCAGATGGAGCTGCGCCGCAAGCTGGCGGCCCTGGGATTTTATGAAACCCAGACCATCAAGCTCATCGCCTCTGAATCCGCGGACGGCACCATCGCCCAGGTGAAGGACGCTTTGCCCCTGCGCCCCCTTCAGGACGGTGACCTCATCCGCGTATCCCTGCCGCTCAGCGAGGATCACTCCGTGCTGCGCCCCGCCCATACGCCCGGTCTGATTGCCGCCGCCGTGCGCAACAGCAACCAGGGCATTTCCGGCCTGCGCTTCTTTGAACTTGGCCGCGTCTTCCGCAATACGGGCGGCGGCAAGGGCAGGGACATTGAAACGGATACCCTGGGCATCCTGGTTTCCGGGGACCGCACGGCGCGCTCCTGGGCGGACCCCAGGCCGGAGCAGGCCTCCTTTGAGGACCTTCTGGCCGTGATGGCTGTTCTGGCGCCGGGCCACCGTTTTACGCTCACGCCTGCCAGACCGCGCGAACAGGCCGCCCTGGGAGCGGATGTGCAGCTGGACGGGAAAGCCTGCGGCTATTTCGCCCGCCTGTCCCGGGCGCGCTGCCGGGAGCTGGGCCTGGGCCAGCCCGTGTACGTGGCGGAACTGGATCTCCGCAAAATGCAGGAAATCCTCACCGCGCCCGTGAAGGCTGCGGAATTGCCCCAATTCCCCGGTTCTTCCCGCGATGCGGCCATGGAACTGCCCCTCTCCACGCCCAATGCGGACATTGTCAAGGCCGTGGAATCCGCACGGGAAAAACTGCTTGTCAGTTATTCCTGCTTTGACGTGTTCACGGACCCCTCCGGTGAAAAACTCCCGGCGGACCGCAAATCCATTGCCTACACCTTCCTGTACAGGGATCCGGCCAAGACCCTCACGGCCGCGGAAGTGGACGCAGCGCACCAGCGCGTGCTGAAAGCCCTGACGGATAAAGTGAAGGGCCTTTCCTTCAGGTAACTTCCGTTAACGGGCCGCGCGTTTCATGAGCTGGAACGCGCGGCCTGCTTTTTATTTTTCATGCATTTGACTTTCCTGCGCCACGCGGGCCTGGCCGCCGCCCGCATTCTGATGATGGCGGCGTGGTTCGGCCTCTCCGTATGGGCGGCGGGCGTGGTTTTTTACAACGTATGGGGAGGTCCCGTGCTGGTGTGGTTGTACGTGGCGGCCATGGCGTGCGCTTTCGCCCTCCGCAGAAAACGGCCCGTATTATGGCGCGCTTCCTGGGGAGTGCCGGCCCTGTTGCTGGCGTACTACCTGTGCATACCGGCGACGAACGATAAGGAATGGCAGCCGTCCTGGAGTCGCCTGCCCTCCGTGGAAATCAACGGAAATGAAATCGTGGTGAAGGACGTGCGCAGTTTTATCTACCGGACGGAGCGGGACTTCGACGCGCGCTATGTGACGCGCCGCTTTGACCTGGACAAGCTGGCTACGCTGGATTTTGCCGTGAGCCACTGGGATGGGATGGAATTCGTGGCCCATACCATGTTGTCCTTCGGTTTTGAGGATGGGAAGCATCTGGCCCTGTCCGTGGAAACGCGGCTGCCTGAAGGGGTGGAGCAGGGAAGTGTCCCTGGCCTTTACAAGCAATTCAACGTGATTTACATCCTGGCGGACGAAGAAGACCTGTTCGCCCTGCGCACTAATTACCGGAAAGAGGACATGTACCTGTACCGTATCAACATTGACAGGGAAAACCTGAAAAAGGCCTTTCTGGGGTTTGCGGAAAAAATCAACAGTCTCCATGAACGCCCGCGCTATTATCATACCGTCACCGCCAACTGCACGACGGAACTGGTGGATACGTTCAAGAACTATCTGGGCGTGCGCCGCTGGCAGTGGACTCCCGTTTTTAACGGCATGTGCGATCAGAATGCCTATGACCGCGGGGAACTCCTCCACCTTCCCGGAGAAAGCTTCCGGGAGCTGAAAAAGCGCTCTTTTATGGGGCATGGAGGGAACGGTGAGGACTGGCCAGCCCTCCGCCGCCGCTGGGAGGAGGGCTGGAGGACGTTCGCGTCCGCTCCGGTCAAAGAGTAGCGAACTGGAAGTGCATCCAGTCGTAGTCGCGGGAGCGTCCCAGGGATACGGCCCCTTCCGCTTCCACGAATTGCCAGAAAGCGGTGTACTCCGGTCCGGACAGAACCGCTTTCGGCGCGGAGACATTTAGTCCGTTTCTGTCCGGATCCATGTCCACGGCGATGCCCCAGGCATGCATGGATGTGGCTTTTCCGCCGATAATGGAGCGGTTGTTGAAGCAGCCGCCATACAGGTCCAGCCCCAGTTCCCTGATTTTCTCCATGCCGTAATGGTCCAGAGCAGCCTGGAAGATGCGGACGAGCGGTTCCGCCACCAGCTTGTGGCAGCGCATGGTGGAAACAGTCGTGTTTGTTTCCCACGCCAGCCGCATGACATAAGGCAGCTTGATGCTGGTCATGTTGCTTTCATCTCCCGCACGGCCGAAGACGGATTTTCCGGAACGCACGTCCTCCTGGCTGGGCCAGGAATGTTCCGGTTGGCGGATGTCCAGCTTTTCCAGCAGGGCCAGAGCCGTCTTGGGGCCGGGGATGCCGTCAGCATCCACGCCCAGGTGCTGTTGAATCAATTTCCAGTATTTTTTCATAGGAAGCCACGCTAGAAACTCCCTCCGGAAAGTTCCACATTTTTCCTTTCAGCGTCATTCCTGCCTTTCCGGCGGGGGGCAAAAAGAAGCCATCTGTCCTTTTATGTTGCGGAAAAGATTCATTCTGCTACACTTTTATTTACCTTTTATTTTATGAATTCAGAACCATCAAACGTTGTCAAATTTTACAATGGGGAACAAATTCCCCTGGAACTGCACAAAGTCCGCGTGGTGCAGAAGCTGCATCTTGTTCCCGTGGAACGCCGTCTGGAAGCCGCACGGGAAGCCGGGTTTAATACCTTTCAGCTCAGCACGAACGACGTCTATCTGGACATGCTGACGGATTCCGGCGTCAACGCCATGAGCGACAACCAGATCGCCGCCATGTTCCGTGCGGACGACGCCTATGCCGGTTCCCAGAGCTTTGACCGCCTGAAGCAGGCCGTATGGGATGTCTTCGGCAAGAAATACCTGCTTCCCGCCCACCAGGGCCGAGCCTGTGAAAACATTATTGCCCGCACCTTTGTGAAACCCGGAGACGTGGTTCCGATGAACTACCATTTCACTACCACGCACGCCCACATTGACCTGAACGGCGGAAAGATTGAGGAACTGGTGGCTGATGAAGCCGTCAACCCGGTCAGCACCAATCCCTTCAAGGGCAATCTGGATCCCGCCAAGCTGCGGGACTGCATCGCCCGGCACGGGGCGGACAAAATTCCCTTCGTGCGTATGGAAGCTTCCACCAACCTGATTGGCGGCCAGCCCTTTTCTATTGCCAACATGAGGGAAATCCGAGGTATTTGCGATGAATTCGGCATCATGCTGGTGTTGGACGCCTCCCTGATCGGGGAAAACGCCTATTTCATCAAGATGCGTGAAGACGAGTTTAAGGACTCATCCTGCGCGGACATCCTGAAAACCATGTGTGGTTTGGCGGATCTGGTGTACTTTTCCGCCCGCAAGGTTTCTTCTTCCCGCGGCGGCGGCATTTGCACGAATGACCGCGCCATTGCCAAAAAAATGGAGCATCTGGTTCCCCTGTTTGAAGGCTTCCTGACCTACGGCGGCATTTCCGTGCGGGAAATTGAGGCCATGGCCGTGGGCCTGTATGAAACCACGGATCTGACCGTGATTTCTCAGAGCCCCTCCTTCATTGAATACTTTATCGGCCAGATGGTGGACATGGGCATTCCATGCGTGACCCCCGCTGGCGGCCTGGGCGCTCATATTGACGCCGGGCGTTTCCTGCCCCACATCCCGCAGGAGGACTATCCCGCCGGAGCCCTCGCGGCGGCCTTCTTCATCGCCTCCGGCGTGCGCGGCATGGAACGCGGCACGCTCTCCAGCGTCCGTGACGAAAACGGCAAGGACATCCTGGCGGATGTGGAACTGCTCCGCCTGGCCTTCCCGCGCCGCGTATTTACGCTGTCCCAGGTTAAATACGTAGCGGACCGCATGAAGTGGCTCTACGACAACCGCGATCTGATTGGCGGCCTGGAATTCGTGGAGGAACCGCCCGTTCTGCGCTTCTTCATGGGCAAGCTCCGCGCCAAGAGCGACTGGCCTGAAAAACTGGCGGCCAAATACCGCCGGGACTTCGGGGAAAGCCTGTAAGCGCGGCTTCCCGTCCGCATCCTCAACGCAACAAGGGCTGAACCATCCGGTTCAGCCCTTGTTGCGTTGAAGCGGCGCGGCCTTGAAGGCAAACTGCAATGGGGGCTCAATCTCTTCCGGAATAAACGGATGGCGACAGCCTCATGTATAAAACGGGGTAAGGATTGCCCTGTTCATCGGTCTCCGTTCTTCTGTAGACATGAAATCCCATATGTTCGTAAAACGCTTTCGCCTGAGGATTTTGTTCGTTAACTCCCAATTCATTGACGGAATATTCCCTGATGCCGGTTTCAATTAATTTTTTCCCCAGCCCGCGGCCGCGCGCTTCCGGAGAAACGAACAGCATTTCAAGTTTATGTTCATTGATTCCCATGAATGCGCATGGAAATCCATGATCATCTTCTATAATCATCAGATGGGGCACTTCCCTTAACGCCTGGGGAACATATTCCTGAATGTGATTTATTTCCTCATCTGACAAAAAAGTGTGGGTTTCTTTCACGGAACCTTTCCAGACCTTCACAAGCTGTTCCACCAATATTGGGTTTCTGTCTTCAATGCTGATTGCTTTCATGATTTTTTCTCCCGAAATCTTAATATTCAGGCAGACTTCTGACTAAATGCCGGAAAAATTTTATCTTTGGTTTACTGTTCCTTTTTCCGGCCGCAAGCCGCCCCTCTGCCATAGCCGTTAAAGAGGAATCAGAAATGGAACAATCCCTGCTCCCAGCATATCCAAACGGCCGCCGCCGCAATGAGCAGGATAATGATGAAAGCCGTGCCTGCGGAAGATTTTTTTCTGGCCTGGGGTAGGGCCTTCCTCGATACTCCGCCGGCCTGCAGGGTGCCTGCCGCCGCCATGGCGTTGATATAGTCGTTCCATGCTTTGGCGGAATGGAATCGGTTGCGTTCATCCGGAGACAGGGCTTTGTCAATGCCGGAAAGGAAATTCATGGGATAGGTTTTCCGCAGGGCCGCGTAACTGGTCACTTTCGGGTTGCGGTCCACTACGGAACGCTGGTCCGCCGGATGGGGAACCTGGCCCGTGAGCAATTCGTAGAACGTGGCGCCCAGTTCGTACATATCGCACCAGGGGCCTATTTCGCTCCGGCGCCCGGGGTAGAATTCCGGCGGGGTATAGCCGGGGGTGATCTGGACGAGCCCCTGGTGCTGGAGGGTCTTGGTGCGCACGGCGCCGAAGTCGATGAGTTTGGGCGTTCCGTCCGGCTGGATGAAGATGTTGCTCGGCTTGATGTCGCAATGGTACACTCCCATGGAGTGAAGATAGTGCAGGATGTCCAGCAGGCGGAACAGAAGAGCCGTGGCCTGGGCCGGTTCCATGGTTTGCCCGGCGGCGTGCATGGCGGTCATCAGGTCAAACAGGGTCTGTCCCTGGATATTCTCCATGACGTAATAGCAGGTGCCGTTGGCGTCAAACATGTCGAATACCTGGACAATGCCGGGATGGCTGAGCTGGGACAGGACGGAAGCCTCCTGCCGGGAATTGGAAACGCTCTGGGAGAAATTGACGGCGGTCTGTTCGTTCCGGGGACGGACGAAACCGGTTTCCATATCCCGGCAGGCGTAGGCGTCCGGCATGCATTCCTTGATGACGACATACCGGGAACCGGGGTTGTCCAGAGCCAGGTACGTGATGCCGAAACCGCCGGCGTTCAGCACGCTCAATATCGTATATTTGTCTTGCAGAACAGTATTGTCCGCAAGCGGATAAACCAGGGTTTCTTGTTCCATGTCAGAGGAGAGGGCGGGTTGGAGCCGGGAAAATCTTTAATTTAATACGCAAGTTCTGTCAAGAATCTCTCCGTCGTATTCAATAACAGGAAACGCGGAATTCATATTCTTCCACGCTGCCGCGTTCCAGGCAGGCGGCCAGCCAGTCGAACAGGGCGCCGAATTCCCCGCCCAGGGTTTCCCCCGTATCGGCCTCCAGCGTCTTCAGCCTTCCGGCGGCCAGCTGTACGGGCGTGAGTTCCGCCAGCAGGGCGGCGCATTCTTCATCTCCGGCTTTGAAAATTTCTTCCGCGCCGGGGAGTTCTCCCAGGCGTTCGTCCGCAATTTCCAGGCAAAGCACCCCTACGCCGAACTCGGCGGCCAGCCCGCGGAGGGCGGCGCATTCGGAATCATCCGGCAGTTCCCCCACAATGACCAGTTCTCCGCACTGTGCCCAGCGGGACGTGGCCAGAGTCCTGAAAAATTCCCTTCTGCCGTCTTCTCCTCCGGGCATGCGGGCTACGCAGACGCTGCGGATGCCCATCATGGGCGCCCCGATCATGCGGCGGCGCTGAAGTGCGCTTTTGTCAAAAACAAGCGCGTTTCCCTCCCATTCCCCCTCCGGCCATTCCACAACGGCCAGATCCGGCTTTACCCAGGAAGTTCCGGTTTCACTGGTACTGAACACGAAAACGCCTCGGCCCGTGGTATCGTACTGGCGCACGGCCAGGGCCAGCGCCTTGGCGCGGCAGTTCAGGGCGTCCGGTTCGTTTTCCCCGAGGAACAGGGGCAAAAGCCCTCTGGGAGCGCGCTGCCCGTCCCGTTCCCTCATGCGCCTGTAATAGCCCTGGCCGCGTTCCACCTTGGCGATTTCCGAATCCGGCTCGGAAGCCATGAAAGAAAAATGGTAGCGCAGGGATGCGTCCGAATATTCCTCCCCCAGCCTCAGGCGCACCAGGCGGATGAGTTCTGTTCCCTTAATGGCCTGGGCCGGATCGGAAGGCAAAAGTTCCGGGAGCAGTTCTTCCAGCTGGGATCGTAAACTCATACGCGCTCCATGAGAACACGGGAGAAGCGCTTCTTCAAGGCGGAAGGAGTTCAGCACATGAAATAAAAAGCTCTTTTATTTGCTCTGGAATACGGCAAGATGAGTCGCATGGCATGGATTACCTCCGGTTATATACCTTCGCCAGGGCGCATGGCCGTAATCGCCGGTACCACCTTTACGCAGCTGGTGCGCATGAAGGTGTTTCTCTTTCTTGGGCTCTTCGCCGTGGCGTTGCTGGCTCTGAGTTCCTTCCGCCTGAGCGCGGTGCTGGGGCCGGAAACCGGGGGAATCAATGAACTCGTGCTGCTGAAAAACTCCGCCTACGGCGCCATGCGGGTGTTCGGCCTCTTTTTCTGCGTGGCGGCTACGGCTCTGATTATTCCCAGGGATGCGGAGGACCGTATTCTATACACCATCCTTTGCAAACCGGTGCCGCGCATCGACTATCTGATGGGGAAGGTGCTGGGTGTGCTGGCTCTGACCCTGGTTGCCGTGCTGCTGATGGATGCCGTAATGACGCTGGTGCTGTGGATGCGGACGGATACGGTGGTTGCGGAGCAGATAGCCTCCCTGAAAGGCCGTTATACGTTGGAGGAAATGCAGCCGTACCTGGACAGGATCCGCCTCCAGGGAGCTACCTGGAACGTGCAGACGGGGCTGGGCGTGATGATGTGCGAGTTTGTCGTTCTTTCCTCCCTCACGCTGTTGATGTCCTGCGTGACGAATGGCACCATTATCAGTGCGCTTCTGACGTTCATGATCTATCTGGCGGGGCTGTTCCAGACGCAGGCTCTTTCCCTGTGGGTTGGATCCGGCACGGATGGCCTTTCCTGGTGGGAAGTGGCGGGCAGCAGGCTCTTTTCCCTGATTTTTCCGAATTTCCAGATTTATTCCGTGACGGATTCCGCCCTGAACGGTCAGTTTATTCCCCTTTCCCTGTTCGGAACCCTGGCCCTGATTACGCTGGGGTACTTCGTCTTTCACATGACGCTGGCGGCGTGGCTGTTCAGGAAAAAGGAATTTTAACGGGGACAGGTATGGAAGACATCATCAATGCGCGTTGCGGCTGGGCCGGAACGGACGAACTGTATATAAAGTACCATGACGAAGAATGGGGCAGGCCCGTTTCCGATGACAAAACCCTGTTTGAATTTCTGGTGCTGGAGAGTGCCCAGGCGGGATTATCCTGGCTCACTATCCTCCGGAAGCGCGAAGGATACCGGAGAGCCTTCCATGGCTTTGATGTGGAGAAAGTGGCGCGGATGACGGCAAAAGATGTGGAACGGTTGATGCGATTTGATGGAATTGTCAAAAACCGTTTGAAAATCAACAGCGCCATCAATAATGCGAAACTGTTTATGGCCGTTCAGGAAGAATTCGGCAGTTTTTACCGGTACGTCTTGTCGTTTTTCCCCAATCATCAGCCCATTGTTAACCATTTCAGGGCTCTGGCTCAAATTCCCGCTGTTTCTCCGGAGTCGGAAGCCATGAGCAGGGACATGAAAAGGCGGGGATTCAGGTTTTTCGGTCCGACGATCTGTTATGCGTTTTTCCAGGCAACCGGGTTTGTCAACGACCATATTGAGGGCTGTTTCTGCAAAGCGGCCCAGTACGCAAAATCCCAACCGCATGTCCAGCCAGAGACGCTGATAACAGGGCCGGAGGGAACAAACGCGGAAATAAGGCATTCTCGTCCATAGCCATGGGCCTTCATTGGCATTTCCATTTTCTATAAATCGCTTATATGTTGACTGTAAAAAATCATCAACCATGAAAACAGGTATCATCGGACTTGGAAAAATGGGAGGCGCCCTGTTGCGGGGCATGCTGAAAGCCGGAGCAGCGGTTCCGGAGGAAGTTTGGGTGTACGATCATCACCATGAGAACATGCAGGCTCTGAGGGAGGAATACCCCGGAGTTCATGAAGCGGCCTCGGAGGCGGAGGCGGCGGACGCCGTGGAAGTTCTGGGT